>JGIcombinedJ30088_10002649_pt1 | contig 17121 bp, 13 predicted proteins | sample PinacodermPK_FD_30088 | JGI IMG/M metagenome (IMG submission 30088)
CTCGCCTTCAGGGTCTGCCTGCCGTCTCTCAACAGCAACCTCATCAACCTGTTGAAGACGACAACGGTTGCATATGCAATCGCCGTTCCTGAAACTCTTTATGTCGCCAACCAGATCTGGTCGGACGAGTACAATGTCTTCGAGATGATGAACGTGGTCTGGATCGTCTACATCGTTTTTGTGGGCTTCCTGGTCTGGCTGATGCACAGATGGGAGAAGTCCATCAAGATACCGGGGTACGGAAATTGAACGTCCGGGGAACAAGCCGCCATGTCCATGGCGCCAAAACCGATCTTCCGGTCATCAAGCCGTTCGTCATTGGCAATGCCGGAGGACGCTACATCGAGGGAATGCTGGAATTCACGTTCCAGTGGCGGATTGGCGTTGCGCTGTTCCTGACGCTTGCCGGCTGGATGATGATTGACGCGGCCCATGCACAGGTCCAGGGAGATCCCGAGCAGACGATATTTCAGACATTGATCAAGTGGACCCCTCTGATGTTCTGGGGGCCTTCAGGCGAGTTTGGAGGTTTCATACTGAACATTGTCGTCAGCTTCATTTCGATGGCGCTGGGCACGTTCTTCGGTCTCTGGGTCGGAATTGGGCAGGTTTCGCCGAACAGGCACCTGCGCCGCTTCTGCTGGGCGATAACGCAGCTGTTCCGCAATTCGCCCTGGCTCGTGCTTCTTTTCTATTTCATGCTGCTGCTGCCGTTCTCGCTGCAGTTCGGCGACATCCGGGTCGACATCCCGGGATGGACGAAGGCGACGTTTGCCCTGTCGCTGCCGATCATGGCCAACGTTTCGGAAATCGTCAGGGGAGCGATCGCCTCGATACCGACCGGTCAGTGGGAATCCGCAGAAAGCCTTGCGTTTTCCCGAACCCAGACCATGTGGCGCGTCATTTTGCCACAATGCATCAAGCGGATGATTCCACCGTGGATGAACTGGTACTGCATCCTGACCATGTCGACGCCCCTCATTTCGATACTTGGCGTCAATGACGGGATGACCTTGACACAGAATGCACTTGCCGCCGAGGGACGCAGCGAATTCCTGATTCCGATGTACCTTTGGCTCATGCTTTGGTTCTTTGTCTACAGCTATCCGATTGCCATGTGGACACGGCGTCTTGAGCACAAGTTTGCCATTGAATCGTAGGAAGACTGCCATGAACAACTTGAATTGGGCATCCGATCAACCCATTGTTTCTCTGAAGAACGTGCACAAGTCGTTCGGCGATCTTGAAGTTCTCAAGGGTGTTAGCCTTGATGTCATGCAGGGCGAGGTGATTTGCATCATCGGACCGTCGGGTTCGGGAAAGTCCACGTTGATACGATGCATCAACGCGCTGAACGACATTCAGTCAGGCTCCATTACCGTTGAAGGCCAGGAGGTCCACGACCCCAAGCTGAACAAGCTTGAGCTGCGGAAGAAGGTGGGCATGGTTTTCCAGCAGTACAACCTGTTTCCGCACAAGACTGCGCTGGAAAACGTCATGATGGCGCCTGTGCTGGTGTTGAAGCAGAACAAGGACGACGTTGCCAGACTTGCCCAAACCTTGATCAGGAAAGTCCGGCTTGACGGCAAGGAGCACAACTATCCGGGGGAATTGTCCGGCGGTCAGCAGCAGCGGGTTGCCATAGCCAGGTCGCTGGCAATGAACCCGCAAGTCATGCTGTTCGACGAAGTGACGGCTGCGCTCGACCCCGAAACCGTCAAGGAAGTGCTTGTGACGATCAAGGATCTGGCCGCCGAAGGCATGACCTGCATCCTGGTCACTCACGAGATGGGTTTTGCCCGTGAAATCGCCGATCAGATATATTTCACCGACGGCGGAGTAATTGTTGAACACGGCCCACCGGAAACGTTTTTCTCCCGCGCCAAGGACCCGCGCACAAAGGAGTTCCTGAGTCAAATTCTTTGACGGTTCGGGGCTGACAGGTTTCCACGCCGTCGGCAGGCAGCTTCGCACAGGCTGAAGGGTTGCGTCCGGGATTGCCGGAAGTTCAGTCCAAGCAGCCGAACAACCCATCCACATCCACGCGTCCAATGCCCCGCAGTCCGGAGCGCAACGCGCATTGGCGGAAGATCCATTCTCGACCGCGTTTCAGGTCTGCGCGGGAAGGATGATGGCCAAGCCAAGTTGATGGACCTGGAAGCGTTCCAGTTTCCGAACCGACAGCCGTCTGCCTTGTTCGAGGACAATGTGGCCCTGCCCCTGCCGAAGATCGGTGTGCCGACAAATTCGGCATTGCCGTTTCCCGGCGTGTTGGGAGCAGCTGTGAAGGCAAGCCACAAATGGCGACAACTGTTCCATTGGAGATGTCGGACGGCCAGCTTCAGGATGTGCGAATTCCCACTTTGTCCTTCGGGCTGACAGAAATCAGAGGACCTTGACCATAGACAAGCGGAAATGCCGGCAGCGTTGCGGAACATTGTCCGTTCGATCATTGCTTGACTGCAGACGAAGCCTTGGCCTTGCCAAGGCGACTGAATGACAATTCAGGATCATCTTCGGGAACTCGGCAGCGATCGGGAAGAGATGTCCAGGTCGAAGTCGCAAGTCCACGACGAGGAGGATTCAGGACACGCTGGAGGATTTGGACGGTTTCACCGAGAGATCGCCTGCAGGTCGGCAATTCTTCGTTGGGGGATGTCGTTTTGGATTGGACCTAGACTTGGTCAAGGTCACTGCGAACTGCGCTGGGACGCATGAGCATCCAAGCATGGCTGCCTGGCCCAGGGGGGATCAAGCTGCCCCGCAGCCGTTGCGTTGCGGATCATTGTTTGCGGGATGAATGCAAGGGCTTGAAGGCTTCGGCTGACGATTGTCGGAGGATTGGGATTGCTCTTGGTTGAGCCCGCAGCGGCGGTGTCGCCGATGGCGGCGCTGCTGCGCCATTGGTTGGGATAGACCCGTCAAGCAGTGTTGCCATTGTCGAAATGCAGGCTGCTCCCACTCGAAGGGAAGCCAGTTCTGCATTGGGACGGCGTGCTGGGTCCGCTCCAAAGGGAGATTTGCCGCCGGAACTGTTTCAGATTTCATTGCAGCGCTGCCGAGACTTCAATCGCGCAGACGTCCGGCGTCCCGGCGCCTGCTCGCAGGGAACAGGCTGGACCCGGGACGCCGAATGGCAGGACTAGTTGTTTCTGTTCCGATCCCTGCGGCCCCTGCGGCCGTCGTCATCATCCCACTGTTCGTCCTGCGAGATGCTGCCGTCGCCGTCAGTGTCGAGTCTCTGCACGATGTCGCCAAATGGCCGATCGTATTCCTCTCGCGTTATGATGGCGTCGCCATCAGCGTCGAGCATCTGAAACACCCGCACAGTCATTGGCTGCGTGAATTCCTGCCACAGCTCCGAGAACTCGTCGAGGCTCAGGTTGCCGTCGCCGTTGGCGTCGTGGGCTTCAAGGCGTTCGATGCGAAACGCGTCGATTTCGGCTTGGGTGAGCGTGCCGTCTCCGTCCGCGTCAATCGTTTCGAACAGTCCCGCCGCTGACATGCCAAATGGACCGTCGTCGAAAAGATCCATTCCTCTGCCCTGACCGCCGAAGCCTCCGTGATCGGCCTGAGCCACGCCCGCCAGAGCTACACCGCCCAGCGCTGTAACGACACTGATGATGATCAGGTTGTTCGTCTTGTCCTTCATTGGTTCTCTCCTTCCTGGATTGATGTTGGCAGTCAATCAGGTAGGCAGGCACAGCAGCCAATCCAGTTGCCAATGCGGCCAATGTGTCGCCGATTGTGTCCGAGGCCTGACATGACACACTTTGTTACAATTCCTTTTGCGCAATCGTAGGGGACGCGCCTAAACTACTGCCATGGAAGATTCTCCACACATTCTCGTGGTTGACGACAATCGATCAATCCGCGAGCCGCTGGCGCGGTATCTGAAGCGTCATGACATGCGGGTAACGATGGCCGAGAGCGCGGCAGCTGCACGTCGAGCCTTGCGAACGGCTGCAATCGACCTTGTTGTGCTCGACATCATGATGCCGGGCGAGGATGGTCTTTCCGTTTGCAGGCATCTTCGTGAAACGTCTCAAATCCCGGTCATTCTTCTGACTGCGATGGCCGAGGAGACGGACAGGATTGTGGGCCTCGAAGTGGGTGCGGACGATTACGTCACAAAGCCCTTCAATCCCCGCGAGTTGCTGGCCCGCATCAAGGCTGTGATTCGGCGTTCACGGAGCCTGCCGCCGAACAGCGAGCTTGGACGGAAGCGATTGTACAAGTTCGACCGCTGGTCGCTTGACACTACCCGCCATGAACTCGTGGACGATGCCGGTGTGGTTACTCCGCTTTCGACAGGCGAACAGCAACTGCTGGTTGCGCTGCTGGAGAGGCCGGGAATGGTGCTCTCCCGTGACCAGTTGCTTGATCTGACAAGAGGCCGTCGGGCCGCGCCATTCGACCGGGCTGTCGACAATCAGGTCAGTCGCCTGCGAAGGAAGATGGAACGCGATCCGAAGAATCCAAGACTTCTGGTCACCGTTTGGGGCGGAGGCTACCGATTCACGGGAGAGGTGGAGCGCAAATGAGACTGGTGCCCCGAAGCCTTGCCGGACAGCTCACAATGCTGTTGCTGCTCGCGCTGGCCGTCATGCAGGGCGTTGCCGCGGCATTGTTCGCCCTCGAGCGTGTCGAGGCGGTGCGCCATGCATATCGTGACAATGTCATCATCCGAACCGTAACTGTGATCAGGCTGCTTGAGGAAACTCCTTCCCCGCTGCACGAGGCCGTTGTTGTGGCTGCGAGCGCTCGGGTGACACAATATTGGCTGACCGAGGAGCCGGCGGTCGAGACGATTGGAACAGGCGAACAGGCTGCAGCCCTGGCAAGCGGTTTCGCCGTCGCGCTTGACGCCCTCCCTGAGCAAGTGAGGATTGCACCGCTTTGGACTCACTATGGTGACGAACATGACGAAGACTCGGGCCAACGTGGTTCCCATCGAGACCCGGAGGACCACGACGATCGAGAACGGCATTCGGACCGCCGCACTCTCGATTGGTTCACGGCATCGCTGGCCTTGCCGGATGGCCGCTGGCTAAATGTCGCCGTGGCGCCGCCGCGTGGATCGCCCTGGGGCCAGATGTTCTTGCTGGCCACCTTGCTGTCGGCGATAGGCATAGCGGTCGTGGCCGTTCTCATGGCGAGGCGCATCGCCAAGCCCATGCGCACATTGGCCGAGGCGGCAGGCCGGTTCGGAAAGGGCGAAGCGGTGGACAACCTGCGCGAAGCCGGACCGGCGGAAATGCGTCAAACACTGCGTGCGTTCAATCTCATGCGTGAACGGCTGGATCTCTACGTGCGAGATAGGACGGCCATGCTGGCGTCGATCTCGCACGATCTGAGGACGCCTATCACGAGCATCAGGCTTCTGTCGGAGTTTGTTGAGGACCGTGAGACGAAAGCCAGAATCGAGTCGGCGCTGGACGAAATGCAGCAGATGACGGATGACGCGCTCCTGTTCATCCGCGACGACATGCGAAGCGAACAGACGCGCAGGACTGACATGCGCGCACTGGTCGACAGCGTTGCGGCCGATCTTGAGGACATAGGACACGAAATTGAGGTTGAAGACGGAGACAGGGTCTTGCTCAACTGTCGGCCGATCTTGATGCGCCGCGCGTTGCGCAATCTGTTGGAGAATGCGGCCGTCTACGGAAGTCGAGCAAAGGCGCGGCTGGTTCGAGAAGATCGTCGGCTGCAAATAGTCATTGAGGATGAAGGCCCGGGCATTCCTGAAGCAGAACTGGAGCGCGTGCTTGAACCATTTGTGCGGCTTGACCAATCGCGCAGCCGCGAAACTGGTGGCTCCGGGCTGGGACTTGCCATTGCACGGACGATAGTGCGAAGTCACGGAGGCACGGTCAAGCTGGAAAACCGCGATGAGGGTGGCTTGCGGGCTACAGTTTCCCTGCCGGGCTTGGACGGCAAATGATCAAGCCGGAACAATTCGCCCGATGGCAGTGGGCTGGCTGCGTCGGGCAATCCGAATCCCAACGGGACGCATTCCGAGCGCCTGACCGTGCCGCAACGATGTAGGCTCAAACTGCTCTCTTGGGCTTCTTCGCTTGCCCTGTCGAACATGCTGCGTTCATCCCTGTCAAAGGCGCAGAGGATGTGGTCAAGTGTTTCACGTTGTTGACTTTAAGTGCGTAGAGCCATGCTTGCAGGACTTTGCTGGCAGTTGCCGCAAACCCACATTGACAGCGTGCGCCGTTGACGAAGAAAGTCATGTCGAACTTGCGTGGTTTTGCTGCACAATCTGGATTGAGGCGGAAGGGTTGGACAGGTAGACGTCCAGCCAAGTTTTTTGAACTCGCCACGACGGCCTTCATGACGTCAATTGCCTTCGGAAAGTTGCCTTTGCCTGCTGCATTGGCACCATTGATCGCCGCCGTCCTTGGAAGGCGAATCTTGCCTTGTCCCGACACATGCTCTCGAACTTGAACGTGAGATCCGTGCTCCCTCGCAGCGCTTGCAACCATGTTTAATTGCGACCTGTCCTTAAAGGACTTGAAGCTTGATACAGAAAGGACAGCGAGCGCCGGTTCATTCCAGCAATTGCAGCACGAATCTGTACGTCGTTGGGAAGAGCGCTTTGCAAATGCACATGTGTCCTGTTGCTGTCGTCTGTCGCCGTCAACTTTGCATTTGCGGACGCAATGAGCCGGAACTTGCTGTTGCGCCGCGCGATTGATAACCTATATGTACGACTTGCAGGCAGGCGAGTTGGCGGAATGGCTACGCAACGGATTGCAAATCCGTACCATACCGGTTCGAATCCGGTACTCGCCTCCAACTGCTCCTGTTCCGCAGTCAGCGGGAGTTGGGAATGACGCCCGCAAACTTCCGTTCATGCATCTTCAGCAAGGTCCGGTTGCAAGACCGGCGAGGTCTGGAACGAGTGATTTTCCTGCCATCCATCACCTGGCTGGCAGAAATGAAAACTCGAAATTGAACTGGCGCCATGGATTTGTTTCTCTGTGATGTCAGCCAGCTCATGGTTGGTGTTCGCCGCTGGCGGGCGTTTTGCTCCGCGGCAACGCATTTTTGCAGGAGCCACTGAGCGGTCAAATGGCCATGCCGTGGATTCATGAACCAACTGGTCCGTTGCAACTCCCAATCCGTTTGATCTACTGCATTTGAAACAACCGAATTGGCTCGGGATGGCAACATGAACGAAATGCTGTGGCAGCCAGGGAAGGAACGCGTCCAGAAGGCGCAATTGACTGCATTCATGAAGCGGCTCAGTCGCGAAAGCGGCCGAACCCTAGGCGATTACGATGCGTTGTGGCGATTCTCCATTGCGGAGCAGGACACCTTCTGGAATGCGGTCTGGGACTTCTGTGGAGTGGTTGGAGAAAAGGGCTCAAGGATTGTTGAGCCTGGCCAGGACATCCTCACTGCAAGGTACTTTCCCGACGCTCGTCTGAACTACGCCGAGAACATCCTGAAGGCGCAGGGCAACAGGACGGCCATTGTGTTTTGCGGCGAAGACGGCAGTCACCGCGAGATGAGCCATGATGAACTGCGAAACGGCGTTGCCTGCATGCAGGAGGCAATGCGGCAGGATGGCATCGGGCCGGGCGACACTGTGGCCGGAGTGGTTGCGAATTTACCGGAAGCCATAGTCGCAATGCTCGCAACCGCCAGTCTTGGCGCAACCTGGTCCAGTTGCTCGCCCGACTTCGGAGTGGCCGGAATTGTCGACCGGCTCGGGCAGATTCGCCCTAAGCTGCTGTTTGCTACCGACGGTTACTTCTACGGTGGAAAGTGGTTCGACACACTGGCAACCTGCCGCAAGGTGGTTGCCGAAATTCCCGACATCAGCAGACTTGTTGTCAGCGCCTACAGCGGCAACGACCGTGATCTCGAAGACAGCGGCAGTCAGTTTGTTCCCTACGGGCGGTATCTGGCACGTGGCGCAGGTTCGGAGCTTTCCTTCGAACGCGTGTCCTTCAACACGCCGCTCTTCATTCTGTTTTCGTCCGGGACAACCGGACTTCCCAAATGCATTGTCCATTCGACCGGAGGGACATTGCTCCAGCACGTCAAGGAACAGAGACTGTGTTGCGACATCGGCGATGGGGACCGCCTGATGTACTTCACGACCTGTGGTTGGATGATGTGGAACTGGATGGTGAGCGCGTTGGCGTCAGGGGCTGCGCTTGTGCTTTTCGACGGCATGCCGATGCACCCCGAAGCCGACCGGCTTCCGCAACTGGTCGGAGAACAGAAGGCGACGCATTTTGGCGCGTCGGCAAAGTACTTCGACAGTTGCTCCAAGTTGAACCTGCGCCCCGGCCGGAAATTCAATCTCGACTCGCTGAGAACGATTTTTTCCACCGGTTCACCGCTGTCGATCGATTCCTTCCGTTACATTTACCGAGACTGGAAGTCGGATGTATGTCTGTCCTCCATCGCTGGCGGAACCGACATCCTGGGTTGCTTTGTCGGAGGCAGCCCCATCAGTCCGGTGTATGCAGGCCAGTGCCAGAAACGCATCCTCGGAATGGATGTCAGAGTGTTCGACAAGGACGGGAACTCGCTGCGGGGCAAGCCCGGTGAGCTTGTTTGCGCGTCTGCCCATCCAACAATTCCCGTTGGCTTTCTGAACGATCCGGGCGACAAGCGATTCAAGGCGGCGTACTTTGAGCGATTTCCGGGGGTGTGGCACCATGGCGACTGGGTTACCCTGACAGAGCAGGGAGGCATGACATTTCACGGCAGGTCCGATGCCACGCTCAATCCGGCAGGCGTCAGGATTGGAACTGCCGAGATATATCGACCGGTGGAAAGGCTTCAACAGGTGGTGGAAGCCTTGGTGGTTGCCCGCAGCCGCGGCAGCGACGTTGAAATCGTGCTCTTCGTCAGGCTGGTCGATGACTGCCGGCTGTCCGACGGGCTAATCGCGGAAATCAAGCGCAGCATTCGGTTGAACGCGTCGCCCAGACACGTTCCGGCCAAGGTCATAGCGGTGGCGGACATTCCCAGAACACGATCGGGAAAAATTGTCGAACTTGCCGTGCGAGAGGTCATTCATGGCCGGGAGGTCACCAATGTGCATGCCTTGGCCAATCCTGAAGCCCTGAACCTGTTCAGGAATCTCCCTGAATTGTCCGATGACGACGACGCTTGAAACTGGGGGATGCAGGCTGTCGTCCCCCAACGGTTCTCTCGCAATTGGAAAGAGTGGTGGGCGACCCTGGAATCGAACCAGGCGTGGGTCTCCCCGGCGGAGTTACAGTCCGCTGCCGCACCTTGCAGCCCGTCGCCCTTAATCACGGCGTCCCGAAACAGGCCACAGTCCGCGTGATCGCCGCAGCCCGTCCGAACAGTCCGGTCGGCCGTGCAGACGAGATTTCGACATGAATTCATGCCGAGGTCCCATTGACGGCCATTCGTCGAGTTGCGAATACTATTCAGTCTGTTGGCAAACGGCAAGTTGAATCCAGCATCCGGAGATCGAACTGTGCGCAAGTCAGGTCAGTCAAGGCATCCAGCGCATCCGAAACGGCGGCAACTTCGTTCTCGCGCCGCCATCCGGCGGCCGAAGTCCAATCACGCCTATTGGATGTTTGGAATTCATGCAGTTTCAGCGGCGCTTCTCAATCCCGCGCGCAGGAAGCACAGGCTTGTCGTCTCGAAGAACTGCTTCAGAAAGCTCCGGGCGGAGATCAAGTCGTCCGGACTGCGCCCGGAATTTGCAGAGGGAAGGAAGCTGACTGCAGTTATGGGCCAGGATTCCGTTCATCAGGGAGTGGCTCTCAAGGTATCGCCGCTGGAAGTCGTTTCGATTTCCTCGCTGCAGTCCATGGCCGGTGCACGGGCGCGGGTACTGTTGCTTGACAGGGTCAGCGACCCGCACAATGTCGGCGCAATTTTGAGGTCGGCGGATGCATTTGGGGCAATGGCGGTCGTCACAACGCGCCGCCATGCGCCACCCGAGACCGGAGTGTTGGCAAAGACGGCAAGCGGCGCGCTTGAACGCGTTCCCTATGTGCGCATCCCGAATCTTTCGGCAGCGCTGAAGCTGCTGAAGGAGGCTGAATTCAATCTCATTGGCCTGGATTCCGAAGCGGAAGAGGAATTGGCGTTGGTCGGAGAGCGCTTTCGTCAAGGACGCATCGCCCTTGTGCTTGGTTCCGAGGGACGCGGCCTGCGTCCATCAACCCAAGCCGTCTGCGATGGTTTGGCGTCGATTGCCTGCAATCCCAGCCTTGGTTCGCTCAACGTGTCCAATGCAGCGGCGATCGCGCTTTACGAAACGAGGATGCGGCAAACCGACCACGGCAGGTCCTGTTAGGGTCGCTGTGCGGGTGCGGAATTCGGCGGTTCATGCGGTCGGTCGGCGCACCTAACGCTGCGGGCCACTTGCCTGCATTCGATTGCGCCTGGCTTCGTGGCGACCCGGTTCGGTGCAGTGTGGCAACAGCCTGGGAGCGCATTGTGAACATCCAGGTTTCAATGCACTGTGGAGGATGTCTTCCTCCTCCTCCGCAAGACCAATGGAGGCGGCGAATTGACTTGCCTCCCGATGCCACCCAACATTCGGCGTTTCGTGACTGCGAAGTGCGAGACTGTTGACCAATGCCGGAAATCAGCCCAAGTCAGGGAGTTGAACTCCACCGAGCCAGTCAAGGCAGCCTCAAGAAGAACCACAGCATCACTCCGGGAAAAGGGACCATGGAACAATTGTTCAATTTGAAATGCTTGAAGGCATACAGTAAAGAGCCGTTGCGAAGCTATCGGCTCAGGCAAGTCACTCCTGGCGGCCTGTAGACGAGAATTCCAGTTTGTCCACTATGCTGATCAACTAATTTCACGGTACCGACGTTATGACCGAACAGGCGACATATGGCTTTGACACACTGCAGGTTCATGCCGGGTCCGCTCCGGATCCCGCAACTGGTGCACGCCAAACCCCAATTTATCAAACGACGGCCTACGTGTTTCGGGATTCGGAACACGCGGCGGCGCTCTTCAATCTTCAGGAAGTCGGCTACATTTACTCCCGTCTGACCAATCCAACGGTCATGGTGCTGCAAGCGAGAATTGCGGCTCTTGAGGGAGGAGCCGGCGCAGTTTGCTGTTCTTCCGGGCATGGCGCACAGATCATGGCGCTGTTTCCTCTGATGGAGCCTGGTTGCAACGTCGTTTCGTCCGATCGCCTTTATGGCGGCACCGTCACGCAGTTCAACCGAACAATCAATCGTTTCGGGTGGACGGCACGCTTCGTCGACACCGAAGATCCGGGCCAGGTTGCGGCAGCCATTGACGACGACACCCGCGCAATCTTTTGCGAGTCAATTGCCAATCCCGGGGGCTACATCACCGACATCGAGATGTTGGCCAGGATTGCCGACGATGCCGGAGTTCCACTGATTGTCGACAACACATCGGCGACACCATACCTGTGTCGACCGATCGAATACGGCGCCACCTTGGTCGTTCACTCGTTGACAAAGTACCTGACGGGCAACGGCACGGTGACCGGTGGCGCAATTGTCGATTCCGGACTGTTCGACTGGTCTGCCAGCGACAAGTTTCCCTCGCTCTCACAGCCTGAGCCTGCCTATCATGGATTGCGATTTCACGATACGTTCAAGGAATTGGCGTTCACCTTTCATGGAATTGCGGTAGGTTTGCGAGATCTTGGCATGACCATGAATCCACAGGGCGCCCATTATTCTCTGCTCGGCATCGAGACGCTTTCGCTGCGCATGCAGAAGCATGTGGAAAACGCGGTCGAGGTAGCCAGCTGGCTGGAGCGGGACGACAGGGTCAACAAGGTCACATATGCCGGCCTTCCGAGTTCTCCAAGCTACTCGCGGATGGACAAGTACTGCCCGCGTGGAGCTGGCGCACTGTTCACTTGTTCGCTCAAGGGCGGATATGACGCCTGCGTCAAGTTTGTGGACGGGTTGGAACTGTTCAGCCATGTGGCCAATCTTGGAGATGCAAGATCGCTGGTCATTCATTCGGCCTCAACGACGCACCGTCAGTTGACAGCCGAACAGCAGCGCGCGGCGGGCGCCGATCCCGATGTCGTCAGGTTGTCAATTGGGATTGAAGATGCCGACGACCTAATTGCGGATCTGGATCAGGCGTTGACCAAGGCCACTACGTAGGCGCTTTCGACACTTGGCTTCCCAAACTTCAGTGCAGGAGCCAATGAGCATGCCATCGCAAGGATAGCGAAGTCGGTGTGCTGCGGAACATGCATGTGCAGAGCTAAACTGGAAGAGCGGTAAACGGCAACCACCGTGTCGCCGAGGCCAAAGGCGGTTGGAGACACGAAGGCGGCAACTGCGCATATTGCGTCTGCCGGAGTCGCTGGCACGCATGGGCTTGGCGCGAACGCGACTTTTGCGGGGCTTGTGACCACGGGAGCTTCCCGCGACCGGTACTGCTGGGCGCTCACACGATCAGATAGACCGCGGCCGTCGACCCAATCGCAAAGGGAAAACTCGAACCGACTCGCAAGAGACCAAGAGAAGCGGACCAAAGGCCAAGGCCAAAGCGGTTGGATTGACCGTCGGTGCACCTCATTCCATCCAATTCGTTCTCGAATTCTCATCACTGGCTTCAACTGGAACGGAGACTGCTTTTGGCCCGATTCAAGGATGCGGAGAAGATTCTGAGCGCCGCCGAGCGCTGGAAAACGCAGTGTCTCCTGGGGCAGGGGTCGCTCTTTTCAGAGCGATCTCTCTGGACACCCAAGAACTTTGAAGACTTCCGCAGATTGTATGAGGGCCGTCCTCTCGACGAAGAAGAGATGTCCCTTGGGAATCTGAAGCAACAATTGGATCCTGACTCAATGAGGCTCGCGTGCCTTTGGGCGGAGATGGACTGGCTGTACAGGCTCGTCGTGAGTCCCAGTTGGCATTTGACCGAGAAGAAACGCGAAAACATTCGCGCAATCTGGCTTTGGTCGGGGGAGGAGTTCCCGGAGAGACACGAACTGCTCAGCGATCAAGTGCTGGGAGCCGGAGTTGCAAACCTGGGCACGGCCTTCTTTTCTCTCGAATGGATGGAGTATCGCTTCTTTGCATTTGCCATGCACGATTGGTTCTCGCAAGATCGTGTCTCTAGTGGACTTGCAAGCAAGCCTTGGGCGTTTGCGAAGTGGCTGGATTCCACGGAGGCCGCAGGCGACCGGGCATTCCGGCACGCGCTTCTCTTCCTGCTCTTCCCGGACGAGTTTGAGCCGATCCTCTCAAGCAGCGGCAAGAGAAAGATCGTAAAGAATCTCCTCATTGGAGAATCGTTCAAGACTCCTAATCTGGTGGCAGTGGATCGAGCCCTGCTTCAGATCCGCCGACACCTCGAAAGGGAAGAGTTTCCGAACGAGGAGATTCAATTCCACAGTTCACCGGTCAAAGAGCTCTGGATGGACCCTCCAAAGGTGGTTGACCCGAAAGTGAATTACGGCATAGAGGATGCTCAACAAGACCTCTTCATCCCCGTCGACCGTCTGGAACGCCTCATTGCTTCAATCAAGTTCCGCAAGAATCTCATAATTCAAGGTCCGCCGGGGACTGGAAAGACCTTTATCGCCAACCGGATCGCATGGTGCCTCGTTGGCCGAATGGATGATGATCCCATCGAGATGGTCCAGTTTCATCAGTCATATGCATACGAGGATTTCGTCGAAGGCTTCAGGCCCAACAGGGAGGGGAGCTTCGATCTGAAGCCAGGCGTCTTCCAGAGCTTCTGCGAACGTGCAAGAGCCTGCCCGACAACCCCTCACGTCTTCATCATTGACGAAATCAACCGCGGCAACCTTTCACGGATTTTCGGCGAACTGCTCATGTTGATCGAGCGCGACAAGCGGAGCAAGAAGTACGCCGTCGCGCTGACCTATTCGGAGAAGCGGTTCCACGTGCCCGAGAACGTCTTCATCCTGGGAATGATGAATACCGCCGACCGGTCCCTGGCTCTAGTTGACTACGCGCTTCGCAGACGTTTCGCATTTGAGATGCTGGAACCGGCCTACCGGACCGACTTCGGCAGGACGGCGTTCAAAAGCTTTCTAGTCGAGAAGCGGGGCGCGAGTACCAAGCTGGTCAGTCGCATCGCCGACCGGATGACCGAGCTCAACAAGACAATTCGCGACGACAAGGAACTCGGCCCCAGCTTTGAGATCGGCCACAGCTACTTCGTTCCAGACAAAGACGACAAGCCCTCGGAGGAATGGTACAAGCATGTTGTTCGCACCCAAATCGCTCCGCTGTTGCACGAGTGCTGGTTCGATGAGCCTGAGCGGGTTGAGAATGCTCTGGCAGGTCTCGACAGCAATCCCTGACCGTTGAAGAACATCCCGATCCTCAACATCTACTACCTCCTATGCTATGCTTGGGGACGCGTTCAGGAGCGGGACACCATACGCCTCGCCACTCTGGAAGACCTTTCGACAGTCCAGGACCTCCTCGGCAAAATGCTCGCGCACGGTGTCAATCACCTCATTCGGCGTGGCATCGACCGGGGATACGTGGAAAGACGGGAGGATCTGGCCGGAATTCGCGGCAAGCTGGCGGTAAGCGAGACGGCGAAGCGTGCATTGCGTTTGCACGGTCGAACGGCGTGCGACTTCGAGGAGCTATCGGTGGACATCCTGCCGAACCAAATCCTGCGAGCATCGTTGAATGGGCTGCAGGACCGTAGAATCAGACTTGACCGTACAGTGCGCGCAGATGTCAGTTCCGCGTACCGAAGGCTCGACGGCGTGTCACGAATCCGACTTGAGAGGAAGACCTTCGGTCAGGTTCAGCTGGGCGGAAACCGCCGTCTGTACCAATTCCTCCTCTCCGTTTGCAGGCTGCTCTACGAAAGCACTCTCGTCGACGAAACGACGGGTCAAACTTCATTCCGTGACTTCCGTCGTGACGAGGCCACCATGTGGGCGCTGTTCGAGGAATTCGTCGCTGGATTCTACGAGCGCGAACAACGTGTGTACGGCGTGAATCCAAGGGGTGGACGCCAAATCAAATGGTCGGATGCTTGTGCCGAGGACGAATTCAACCGGAGACGAATCCCCTCGATGTTTGCCGATGTGGTCCTGGAATCGGCCGAGCGCAGGATCATCCTCGACACGAAGTACTACAAGGACGCGCTGTCGCCCGGACGAGGGTCAGGGGCCGGCAAGCTAAAGTCCGAAAACCTGTACCAGCTGCTTGCATATCTGCGAAACCGGCAGGCAACGTGCCCGCAGGGAGGTCGACACGACGGCATTCTCCTATACCCCCAGGTGGACAACGAACCGCTAAGGGCCAGAATTCGCCTCGAAGGCTTCTGGATCCAGGCTCGGACGGTCAATCTTCACCAGGACTGGCGTCTGATACACAACGAGATGCTGGAGACCATCGGACTGTCGGGTCCCGACATAGCGCATGCCGAGTCCAACGTGGCTTGAAATCCAACGGCAAGCCAAAGATTCCAAGGCCGGAAGCGGCAAGTCTGGACTATGCCGACATTCCTTGGTGCGTCCAATGGCTGTCATCACGGCCACACAGGCATCCACGCCGGATCCCGAAGGCGCTCGAAGCATCAAAACAATATGGCTACCGGGACATTGAATTCTCGTGAGGAATTCAATTCGACAATTGCTACAGTTTTGGCATGGGCAGCCTGACAACGAAGAACCATGCTGAAGTGGACTGCCGATCGCGAGCAGGCTCTGGAACAGTTCACCTACTTTGGGAACGGTAGATGTTCTGAGCATCAACAAGGTCTTTGAAACAGACGCTTTCCTGACACTTGTCGCCGAGGTTGGCGGGGTTGGGGTGATTCTCTCCAATGCGAGCCGGAAAGTGTCACGAGAACACTCTGGAACCAAGGTGCCTGCTTCAGTCCGGAACGGGTCTGCGGCAAAATCTTCAGAGCATCACGGAGTTGCAACGAGAGACGCCAAGTGGTCTGGAAATCATCATGTCCCGCCGTGCTGCTTGCAGCAACGTGTTATTCGTTGAGAGGACCGCAAGAACATCAACTGTGTCCACAGATCAAGGTCGTACTCTGCCCGGCCTTCCGGGAAGTCGGCAGCGTTGGGTTTCAGGAACGAGAATAGATGCAAGTTGAAGTAGAGGGTGCGGTGCCATTGGACAAGTCATTGGACACAATGAAACTCCAAGTCCCATGAGCAAGAAATCTCATACAAGATGTGGCATCCTCCCACTATCCAATTGGTCGTACGCATCGAGGACAAGACGCTTGGTTCGGTACTCACCGAATGTTTCCACCTCTTTGCGTCGGAGTGTCGGAAACGAGGCACTGGGATCTTCAGGGTCGAGGATCCATTCCAAGTCAGCCCTGTCCAGACGATACATGTGCGCAAATATGGCGTCTAGTTCGCACTGTAGACGGTGGCGGCGATCAGCATTCCAAGCATAGGGTGGACCGATAAAGCCTAGTTCTTTGGCGAAACACTCAAGGTCATTGGCAGTGTAGGACAATCTAACTGCACGCGGCACGATCATTTCGACGAAACTAGGCAGATCGTATCGCACCCTATCCAAATAGGTTTCGGGGGGCAGGACCGGCAACTGTTCCACAATGTAGAAGTTCATGTTGGTGCCGCCTACCGAGAAACGTGCCGCCCAGTCTAGAGGCAGGCTGTTCATGTTTGCAAGAACAAGAGTGGAAGCAATTGCATTGGCCCTATCCCGATCAAACTCGACAATTGGAGCGCTGTTTCCTACTCCACTTCTAGGGAGAATTCCCGTCAGGAAAGTACGTTCATTCGTGGCGTTCGTAATACCTCGAAATGCTTGAAGCCACTTGGTGTAATCAATGTCCAATATTGGCGCCTTGTTGCTCACGGCAGTCCCGGGAATTATCGAGATGATTGAGGTTCTTTGGTTGGTTGGACTGGCAATGTCTCTGAAAACCATGAGCCAACTTGAAGCAGTGCTCCGGAGTCGCTCAGTCCAATGACAGGAATCATGGCCAGGATTCCAGTTCGGTTGTCGGTTGCACGTGTTATCCTTCTGAAAGCGAGCAGCGGGCCAACATGGCGAGTCGGTCGAGTAGTTTGTCCTGTCCTGTCCTGTCCTGTCCTGTCCTGTCCTGTCCTGTCCTGTCCTGTCCTGTCCTGTCCTGTCCTGTCCT
>JGIcombinedJ30088_10002654_pt1 | contig 17115 bp, 17 predicted proteins | sample PinacodermPK_FD_30088 | JGI IMG/M metagenome (IMG submission 30088)
ATCGGATACTTTCTTTGGGATATTCGTCGCCTTGGATTAGATGTCCATCAATTTGTGCGTCTGGTTGAGCAATGCATGCTTGATACATTGGGGTACTTTGACATCGTTGCAAGCCGGTGGGACGGTAATCCAGGTGTCTACGTAAAAGGAAAAAAGATCGGTTCGCTTGGTATTCGATTGAAACACGGCTGTTCCTATCACGGTTTGAGTCTCAACGTAGAAATGGACACGGAGCCGTTTAGGATGATTGACCCTTGCGGTATCACTGGTCTACAGGTGACTCAAATAGCCGATTTTGTGCAGGATGTGTCGGTAGCAGAGGTCGAAGAAACGTTGATCCGGACGACACAGGAACTGTATGCTACACAGCTAGATCGTTTAGCTGAAAAGCACGAGCCGTAGAACGTCGAAAGTCAAGTTTCTTGCCTTTGACTTCGCGCAAGTTTTAACAGCAGGACTTGGAATCTAGGAACTGGATGGGTGACAGTGCGAACAGTTAGGGTCTCTTCCTAGCTTGAATTTTTTAAATTCCATTCGTTTCGCGTCCAAGTACAACACGTAACCTGTTAACGTGTCGCCAAAGCCAACAATAAGCTTGATGGCTTCCATGGCCTGAATACAGCCGATGATCCCAACTACAGGGGANGCTACTCCATTTTCCGCACAGTTAAGAGCATCGTCTTCGATATCTCGGTATAGACACCCGTAACACGGTGATTCCTCAGATCGAGAATCAAAAACGGCAACCTGACCTTCCATGCGGACCGCAGCACCGGAAACCAAGGGTGTCTTAGTTGCTATACATGCACTATTGAGGACATATCGACTATCCGCGTTATCCGTGGCATCAAGCGCGACATCGACTGTGGTCAGGAGTTCTGAGTATTCGGACGCCGAGAGTCTGTGATCAATTTGGGTCAGATTGATCGATTGATTGATTGACTTTAACGTTTGCGCTGCTGAGCTGACCTTTGACTGCGTTAGGTTAGATTCAAAGTGAACAATCTGCCTCTGCAGATTGGTCTCCTCAACAACATCATCATCTATGAGGATGATGTGCCCGACACCGGTCGATGCTAAGTAAAGAGCAGCGGGCGCTCCTAGTCCACCCAGACCGACGATTGCGATAGTACTCTTTAGCAATCGTTCCTGACCTTCGATATCAATCTCAGGCAACATAATCTGGCGATTGTACCGAAGCAATTCAGCGTCGTTCATGCAGATTGTCCTAGCGTAACTCTTGGTTGGCCGGCATAATCTTTGACCGTTCGAACGTTGTGGTAGTCGTTTTTTAGAAATAGCTGTTGGACTTGATCAGCTTGGTCGTATCCGTGTTCTACTGCGAGCAATCCTTGTGATTTCAAGTATCCAGTCGCATTGAAAATAATCTCCCTTAGAGCCGAAAGACCATCGCTACCGGCGATTAAAGCTTGTGGCGGTTCGAATCGCAAGTCTCCTAGATGAAGATGCTCATCCTCAGAACTCACATAGGGTGGATTGCTGACGATGACATCAAAGGCATCATTGATACGGGAAAACCAGTTTGAACGGATACTGCGCACCGAAATGTTATTTGCTAATGCGTTCTTACGGGCAATAGCTAGCGTGGACTCAAAGACATCCACCAAAGTTACATGACAACCAGTTTCTATTGCGAGAGCAAGACCGATATTTCCGGACCCAGTGCCGAGATCTAAAACCTCTGAACCTTCACTCACCCAGGGTAGGACTGTTTCAACTAGAGTTTCACTATCTGCTCTAGGTATGAGCACATCGGGCGAAACATACAAATCTAAAGTTCGAAAAGCTTGCGTATCAAAGATGTAAGCAATGGGTTCGCCAGAACATCTGCGATCAAGAGATTTCACAAACCGCGAATAGTCACATTCACCGACTAGCACATTGTCGTACGTTCCCAGTGTACCGGGTTCGAGGTCAAGAGCTTTTTCTGTGACTTTCAGAGCTTCATGGTATGGTAATCGACGAGTTGCTTCCTGTAAGCATTCTGAAACAGAAGGAGTACTTGGTACCATGCGTTAACGATGGATGTTACAACGGGGTTAATTGACCACCTGGAGTGATCGTAATTCATCAGCTTGATGATTCTGTATGAGAGGAATGATGACTTGAGATAAGTCACCCTCCAGAATCTCTTCCAGTCGGTAGAGTGTGAGATTTATACGGTGGTCTGTCATACGACCCTGAGGGTAGTTATAGGTACGAATACGCCCGGACCTGTCGCCACTCCCTACCTGGGTCTTTCTATCGGCGGCCTCCTCTTGACTTGCTAGATCGCGTTCAAGCTGTGTGAGTTTTGAGAGAAGGAGAGACATGGCCTGCTCACGGTTTCTTAATTGCGAACGTTCTTGTTGACATTCAACGACGGTATTGGTCGGTAAATGTGTGATACGCACCGCAGAATCAGTCTTATTTACGTGCTGACCACCAGCTCCTGATGCTCTGTAGGTATCTATTCTCAGGTCTTTCTTATCGATATCGATCTGTACATCGCCATCAGATTTGGCAAGGATTGCGACGGTGCATGCGGAAGTGTGAATTCGACCTTGCGATTCAGTTTTAGGTACTCGTTGGACTCGATGCGTTCCAGACTCGAATTTGAGCTTGCTGTAGACCTCCTTACCCTCAACGAGCAGATTGACTTGCTTGAAGCCCCCGATACCTGTGGGATTTTCATAGAGAATGGTTGTATTCCAGCCTACTTTCGTGGCGTACAGCTGATACATCCGTTTTAAATCGCCTACAAATAGAGCGGCTTCCTCACCACCGGTACCAGCTCTGATTTCTAGGTAAACATTTTTCGAGTCGTCAGGATCCTTTGGAATCAGCAGCTTTTGTAATGTCTCCGTGTGATTTGTCAAGACCTCTTCAAGTTCATCAACCGTCTCCGACACGAGTGAACGGACCTCGTCGTCATCATCTTCGAGCATCTCGTTCGCCTCATCCATTTCTTGGAGAACTCGGAGATACTTATCAAATTCTTGAGCGACGGGCTTTAATTCGCCATATTCTTTGGATAGAGACTGTAGCTGTTCAACATCTGAGATTACTTCGGGGTCGCCAAGGAGACGTTCAATCTCCTCATAACGATCGCTCAGTTCCTCTAACTTGAAGAATAGATTTTTGGAGAGTGGCATGCGATAGGACGCGAAAACAAAGTGTTTTAGTTCTCGTCTTCGTCAAAGAGTTGCTGGATAGCTTTTAATTGCTGATTAGTGTGCACGCCTGCCAAGTATCGTAGTAACAATGTCGGCTTGTGAGACAGCTGATTTGTCAAATCTTTGGTGAGACGTTCAACAACTGCTTCAGCGTCTTGACCTTGATTGAGTTTGNTTAAAGCACCTTTGAGAAGCTCTGCACGAGTTTGTTCGTTCTGAGTTCGATATTCCCGAAGTAGCGGTGCTATGCGAAGGATTTGGTTTTCCTTTTTAAATCGTTCCAATCCTGCCTGAACGAGAAGCTTGGCATCCTCCGCGGCTGTTTCGCGTTGTTTTAGATTCTCCTTGATGATGCCAGTAAGATCGTCGACAGTGTAGAGGTAAACGTCAGTTAGCTCCGATACATCTGAATTAATGTCTCTTGGCACGGCGAGATCCACAACCAGCATCGGTTTTCGACGCCTCTCGGTAATCGCCTGTGTGAAGTCAGACTTACCTAGGATGGGCTCAGGACTACCGGTGGAACTCATGACTACATCGTAGCTAGCTAGCTGCCCTGGCATACTGTCCAAACTCACGGTGTTTGCACCAAAGTTTGCCGCAAGCTCCTGTGCATTTTCAATTGTGCGATTTGCAATGGTTAGTTTTCGCACACCATTGGACACTAGGTGTTCCATTAAGAGGCGCACATTGTCTCCAGCGCCAATCACCAGTACGGAGATGTCTTGTAGGCTAGTAAAAACCTGTTTGATCATCTTGACTGCGGCATAAGACACCGAAACTGGGTTGCGACCAATATCTGTACTGGATCGGATCTTTTTAGCTGAATGGATGCAGTCGCCTCAACCAGCTGCAACTCCCTTCCGAGGTGACCTAGTTTTTGGGATTCTTCGTAAGCGTCCTTAAATTGGCCAAAAATTTGAGTCTCACCCAGCACCTGAGAATCCAGTCCCGCCGCGGTTTCAATCGCATGTTGTACTGCGCGATCGTCCCAATATTCATAGGCATTGGCTTGAATCAGTTCGCTGGAGTAATCGCGATCTTGAGCCAGCCACCTGCGGACATGCAAGGATGACTTGCTGTCCAAGGCACAGTGAATCTCAGAGCGGTTACAGGTGGATAGAATCACCGCCTCAGTTAAACCTGAAACAGTGTCCCGCAAGCTTTGTAAAGCGCGAGGAATATCTTCGGCAGAAAAGGCTAGCTGTCCCCGGTCGTCTATGTCTGCCGTACGATAATTCAACCCATACACTAGAATCGGCATAGGGTGATTGGTGAGTAATGTCCGTTTACGTGCATAGGATTTTATTAAATGGCTACTGATTACCATGCCGTAAAGACCTGCTCCTTGGAATAGTTTGGCGTATGCTCTCGTCCATTTATTGGACGAGCGTTAATCAGTGTAGGTTTAATCGGATAGCAAGCGGTCGATTGTCATATGGGACGTCACTGTCGGGAGTATCGGTGTGTGAACGAAATTCGAAAAGTCACTAGTCTTAGTCAGATGCTTCCACCCGTACCTGCTCGCTTGATTTTTTACCGCCCGATTGGTTCAAATCGAAAACGCTGTTCCCATCCTTTGTCTTGGATTTGGTGTATTAGCTTTCTAACACTAGCAAGTTGTGAATTTCTGACGAACCCTCCCACCCCTGTGGACACAACATTGCAAGCAAGTGGTAAGGTGATCATCTCCACTCAAGGAGGTAAAAATGCACTTAACTTCAGATGGGTTAAAAATGTTGAGTCCGATGTCATAGATTTATGGGGACCGATGGGTAGTCATCGAACTCGCATTGAACTTGGCGAGAGAGAGTCGAGAGTATTGCTACCCGACGGCTCAATTTTGGACGAAACAGCCGCGCAAATCTGGGTTGCCGACCTGCTGGGCACTGAAGCTACTCCGCGGTCACTGCTCTCATGGCTCAACCTAGAGCCCGATTCGCCTCAGTTAGTGTCGAATACTTCCTTCGACGGAACCGGTAAGCTCGTAGCTTTCGAGGAGTATGGTTGGCGGATCAAGATGACGGAAAGTACGAATATTGGAAAAAACACCGTACCGAAACGCGTGCTGGTAAGGAAAGATTCAATTGAGCTTGATATACGGTTCAGCAACTAAGAACGAAAATCAAGGAACAATTTCAGCTGTTAGACATCTCATTTTTCCCAGCTACTTAAAATAGTTTCGTCTCAACCTAATTGGGGTGTCGCCAAGTGGTAAGGCAACGGGCTTTGAACCCGTCATTCGTAGGTTCGAATCCTACCACCCCAGCCAGCCTCAACACGGAGAAGTTGATTGGCAACTCGTGAACTAGTGCTTTTTGCGGGGAGTTCGGTTCCCGCACTTGCCGAAAACGTTGCGCTCGAACTTGGAACTCCNCTAGGCAAAGCNAATGTTGGTCGTTTCAGTGATGGCGAAATCAACATAGAGATTCAGGAAAACGTTCGTGGCATGGATGTATTCGTCATTCAGTCAACTTGCTATCCTGCGAACGACAATATCATTGAGTTGGTTGTCATGGTCGATGCACTTCGACGTTCCTCGGCTCAACGCATCACCGCAGTCATGCCGTATTTCGGCTACTCAAGACAAGATCGAAGGATACGTTCTGCAAGAGTGGCGATTAGTGCCAAAGCAATTGCAGATATTCTGGTAACAGCCGGCATTGATCGTATTTGCACCATTGACCTGCATGCTGATCAAATCCAGGGTTTTTTCAATATCCCTGTGGATAACGTATACGCGTCTTCAATCCTGGTTCGCGATGCCATATTTCAGCGTCATGTCAATCCTGTGGTGGTCAGTCCAGATGTTGGCGGCGTAGTCCGCGCAAGAGCTCTGGCAAAGCAAATCAACGATACAGACATCGCCATCATCGACAAGCGTCGTGACCGGGCAAATGAGTCTGAAGTAATGAACGTGATCGGCGAGGTAGAAGGCCGAACAGCAATCATCGTAGACGATATAGTGGATACNGCAGGCACNATGTGCAATGCTGCGAGCGCGTTGAAAGAGAATGGTGCAACGAGTGTGGTTGCATATGCCACACACCCAGTCCTTTCAGGNCCAGCGATTTCTCGTATTACAGACTCAGAAATCGATGAACTTGTGGTCACCAATACCATCCGTCTCGGAGAGGAAGCATTGAACTGTCCAAAGATCCGACAACTGAGTTTGAACCACTTGGTTGCAGAATCGATTCGTAGAATTAGCAACGAAGAATCAGTCAGTGTACTGAATCAATCACCACTCTTTAGTGCTTTGTAATCCAACATTATCAGGTTGCGACGATACTGAGCACTCNTTTTATCTTTGTTAATTCCCCTNGTGGGGCATGATATGGCACAAGAATTAGTCTTAGAAGTTGAAAGTCGGGAACGATCCAGCAAGAACGCAGTTAGGCGATTACGTCGATCTGGACGGATACCAGGGATTGTCTACGGAGCGGATAGAGCTCCAACTCCAATCTCGATCGCAAATAATGACGTAGTGAGAGTTATGCAAAACTCTGGGTTCTTTTCTCAGATCATCGATCTCAAGCTCCAGGACCTGTCCCAACAAGTGTTAGTTCGGGATATGCAACGACATCCGTCTTCAGATCGCGTTCTACATATCGATTTTCTTCGGATTCGCGAAGATCAAGTTGTCCAGATTTCGATACCCATCAGGCTTGAAAATGAGAGTAGGTGTGTGGGCGTAAGACTTAGTGGAGGGTTACTCGCTCGTAACCTAGTTGAAGTCGAAGTCAGTTGTCTCCCGAGAAATTTGCCTGAGTTCCTCAGTGTAGATGTTGTAAATCTTGATGTCAACGAGAGCGTTCATCTTTCAGATATTGAGTTACCTGAAGGCGTCTCAATAGTCAACTTGATGTACGGTGATGACGATTCAGACAGAGATATTCAAGTAGTGAGCGTACAACCGCCTAGATTGGATGATGAAGATGGTGATACCGACGAATTCGGCGAGGAAGAGGCTGGACTCGACGACGAGTCTGACGATGCTACTGACTCGGAATANAACGAATAGCCCTAACAGACGGTGCTACTTAAACTCCTAGGTTTGAGAATGTCGAGGAATTGTTTTGCTCACTCCCATTCGACTCATAGTTGGTATCGGTAATCCTGGTAGCAAATACGCCTTAACTCGACATAATGCTGGTCAACGGTGGGTCGAAAGTCTCGCCGAGCTAAATCTAATCAATCTGGCCGCGTCGACTAGACATCAAGGGTACTTGGGTAGAGGTGAGATTCACGGCAGAGATGTTCGTCTCCTCGTCCCGACTACTTACGTGAATAACTCAGGAAATTCTGTGGGTAGCGTATGTAGATATTTCGATTTAGAACCTGCGGAAGTACTGGTTGCCTATGACGAAGTTGCTTTTCCGGCGGGTGTATCTCGACTGAAGTTTGGGGGCGGGGCAAATGGTCACAATGGCGTCAAAAGTGTTATTCAACACTTTTCAGGAAGCCGCGACTTTGGTCGTTTGCGGATCGGAGTCGGTCATCCCGGTAATGCTTCGGCTGTAGTTGGTTTTCTCACTCGTGTAGACATGCCGAAGGCGGATCGGGAGCTGTCCGAGATCAGTAGTTCCTTGGACGAACAGTGTTTAAGTTGGCTATTGGAAGGTGACTGGCAGAAAGCGATGACGAAGTTTCATAGTAAGCCGAGTCTCGTCTCGGATGAGGAATCCAAAGAAAGACCTAATGAAACCAAACCTGCAACGGATTAGATAGAGATGGGATTTCGTTGTGGTTTCGTAGGCTTGCCGAACGTCGGTAAATCAACGTTGTTCAATGCTCTGACGCGTGCACAGGTCGAAAGCGCTAATTTCCCATTCTGCACCATTGACCCTAATACGGGATCTATACCAGTACCAGAACCGCGATTGGAAGCTCTAGCCCGTATCACCCAACCTGAACGGATTGTCCCGTGTCAGATGACTTTTATTGATATTGCTGGCTTGATTGAAGGTTCTTCTAAAGGCGAGGGCTTAGGGAATAAATTCCTCGCAAATATTCGAGAGACGGAGGCGATTGCTCACGTAGTTCGATGTTTTGAAGATGAAAGCGTGGTCCATGTAGGAGGAAAAGTGTCTCCTCAGGACGATATTGAAATCATCAATACCGAACTCTTACTGTCTGATTTGGATGTGGTTACTCGCGTCCATCGAAACCTGACCAAGGTTGCTAGGGCACGACAGAAAGAAGCACTGAGGGCACTGCCAGTGGTAAGTAAAGCTCTTGAACGGCTCGAGGACGGAGTGGCGCTACGAAGTGAAAATTGGAACGAAGGTGAGTTAACCATACTAGAACCCTACCGATTTTTGACGTTGAAACCAGTCATGTACATCGCCAATACATCGGAAGATATGTCAGATAGTGCGAGCTATCTAAGCGCTGTTAATGAAATTGCGAATAAAGAATCAGCTACAGTCGTCGCGGTTTCATCGAGATTGGAAGCGGAGATTTCTCAATTGCCTGCATGTGAGCGAGCTGAATATCTTGAGCTGATGGCGCTTGAGGAGACAGGATTAGACCGAGTAATCCGACAAGGATACGATTTATTGGATCTGCACCACTACTTCACTGCAGGACCCAAGGAAGTTCGAGCTTGGACGATTCCTAAAGGAACACGCGCGGCAGCTGCCGCTGGAAAAATCCATACGGATTTTGAGAAGGGCTTTATTCGTGCGGAAGTGATTGCTTACGAGGATTATGTTGAAAACGACGGGGAGAATGGAGCGAAATCCAGAGGACTCCTACGTTTAGAAGGAAGAGACTACATTGTGCAAGATGGAGACGTTATGCATTTCAGATTCAATGTCTGAAATCTTGTCTTAGCTCAACTGAAACCCCAAGACATAGGAACACCACGGTGGTGTGACATCTATGTGTGGAAGTGGATTCGTTGGTTCCTCACCAAAGAGATGAATGAATCTACCATCCAAATCCAGATAAGCGCGGTCAGCGAAGGTAGAGACATAGATTTCTGGTCGAATAGATTGAGAGCTTAACTCCGGGAAATCCAGCGCTTGCAGGAATAGAGTCTCTTCAGAGTGATCATCGGTCAGTCCTTTTGCTAGCCAATTGGATTCGCTTGCCGCAAACCACCAGGAGTTCTCATTCTTAATTTCCACATGCCCAGCGCCCAGGGCTGCTGCACCAAAGGCAATGTTCGTTACTAAGACGGAGCCTGAAACGACGCCATCCGGAAATAGCTCGGCTTTTCGGTTTAAAAGAAATCTACTACCAAGTGGTTTTTCTTTAAACGCCATACCTGGCAAGTAACTCTGAGCAGCGTAGCCGTGCTAGTCTTCCGGATATAACTCGCGCATGTGCGCTACATCCGCTTCGATTAATTGCTTGAGTACATCCAAATCCACATCTGCAAGTTTGTTCACATATAAGCAACTTCGACTGGTCTTGTGCTTTCCGAGTTTTGTCAACAGTTTCTCGAAGACGTCAAAGCCCGGCATCACATAAATCGTTAGGTTTCGCTTGCGAGGAGAGAAACCCGTTCGCATAAATTCACCTTGTTGACCACTTTTGTACTTGTAGTGGTATTTACCAAATCCAATGATGCTATCTCCCCACATGACTGGCGGGTCGCCGGTCACTTCCTTGAACAGGTCGAGGAGAACGTATGAGTCTGCCCGCTTCTTTTCGTCTTCTATGGAATCGAGAAATTCCTCTGCCGTGACATCCGTTGGTTGCGTCTTGTTTTCCTGTGCCATTGAAGTACCCTTGCGGCTATGCGTTGAGAACGTTAGAAGCGTGTTATTGAGATAGAAACCCAGGTATTTTGCGTTCGATTGGTTGAAAAACCCGAGTTAAGTGGTAGCTACGGTTGGACTTGAACCAACGACCTCAGCATTATGAATGCCACGCTCTAACCAACTGAGCTACGTAGCCACGGTCGAGTATTTACCTCAGTAACTGAACTAACCCCTTTTGACAGAACGTGAGTGAGAAGATTCAGTTAGAAACCTTGAGCAATTTTAGTGAGTCACTGAATATCTCTTTATCAAGGAGAGGAATGATCCTACGGCATGTACGGAGTGGGATTTAACCCCAATTGGGTGTTCAAAACAGGTTGAGCCATCTTCACGAACTCGCAGATCATCGGTCTTGTTTCGCGCGGATCGATAATCTCCTCGATGTTAAACGCCTCGGCGGTCTTAAATGGCGAGGAGAGTGCTTCCAATTTTTCCTCAATCTCTTTCTGTTTCGCAACTGGGTCNTCAGATTCTCGAATGATTCGACGGTAAGCTGCGGAGACTCCTCCTGAAATATGCATTGATCCCCAATGGCCTGATGGCCAAGCGACACGCTTGAACATCCCACTGGGTCGGTCGTGACACTGACCAGCCACCCCATAGAGCTGTCGAATGATTACCGATATCCAGGGGATTCGTGTTCTCAAGGTGGCACAGATCATTTTCGCGCCAGCTCGCACGATTCCAAGATGCTGTTGTTCAGGTCCCACCATAAATCCTGGTTCGTCAGCAAAATAAACCATCGGCAAGTGAAATGTGTCGATGAGTTGCAAGAAGCGGATTACCTTGGTCCCTGCAGAGACGTCCATTGACCCACCGATTCGATTGGGATTGTTGATCATGACGCCAACAGGATACCCATCCATGCGCGCCAAGCCGATGATCCGGGAGCGTCCGTAATGCGGGGTGATCTCAAAAAAAGAATCTTTATCCAGAACAGCATTGAGGATCTTTCGAGGATTGTAGGTCCGGCGTTTTTCTCGGGGGATTACCGATAGCAAGGCTTCGTCTCGACGCTCTGGATCATCGTCGGTCGGTCCACGAGGAGCCAATTCCCATACGTTACTTGGCAGGTAGCTGAGGAATTGCTTGATCATTTCAAAAGCTTCTTCCTCGGTATCGGCCAGATTGTCGACGGTTCCACTCGCATATACTTGCGAGCGTTCGTCACCGAGTTCTTCCTTGGTAATGTCGAGACCGAGTGCCGCTTTCACGACGGGAGGTCCACCNGGGAACAGTTGGCTGATATTCTTAACCATCACATTGAAGTGTGCAAGACANGCATCGACTGCGGGTAATCCAGCCACTGAGCCGAGAATGCCTGCGACAACTGGAGACTGATTGAGAAGAATTTCAATCCCTGGCGTCACCGGATTTGTTGGGATATAGGTACGGCCAATCTGTTCAAAAGTACGCACGCTTCCCCCAGTCGCGTCCAGCAAGCGAACGAAAGGTAGTTTCCAATCGAGTGCCATTTTCTGGGCATGACCACCTTTGTTACCAATAGATCCATCTGCGGAGCCACCTCTAACTGTGAAATCGCCAGCGGTAACGACGACAGGTCGGCCATTGACATCTGCTGTGCCGATTACCATATTGGATGGTCTGACATGAACCAACTCGTTGCCTTCGTACTGTGCAGCACCAGCGAGTTGCCCAATTTCTTTAAAGCGGCCTTCGTCCGCGATCAAGCGAATGCGCTCCCGAACAGTCAGCTTGCCTCGCTTTCTTTGTTCAGCGATGCCTTGCTCGCCACCCATAAGTTCTGAAAACTCTCGTCTTTGTTGAAGTTCAGCGACTTCCTTTTTCCATACCATAAGTTAATTTCCTTGTATTTCTCTTAACGTCCTAACACTCAGCAGGTACTGGGTAACCTTGCCGTTGATGTCTTCGACGGACTTCCTCACACTGGTCCTGGGCTCGATATCGATCAGTATACAGCGGTTGGAGTCCGACAAGAATTTGATTCACTTCGTTTTGAAGNTCATCAATTTTCTTTTGTTGGCTTGCTTGTGTTTTTTCGTCGGTATCGCTCGAATATGCAGTTTTTTGCAAAGACTTGATGCTACTCTGAATGTTCCTAATTCTCCGATTCCTGTTGTCAATATCCGACTGCACTTTATTTACTTTTTTTCGCTCACTGTTGAACACTCTTCCCATCGAATAGGACCGGTTGAATTCAGCTCGTAAATTCTGTGGGCAGACATCGTGATTTGCTTTACCTCTGGCTCCTTGTNTGTATCCATTATTTCTTCTACAGAATGTCTGATATCCNACATTTAAGCCACTCTCGTAGTCAGACATTTGATCCGATGACAATAAAACCGAATGTTTGAAACACTGTTCTTTATAGGTTTGGAAGGTAGACACAGGCAAACCGTTCAATCCGTCGTCTTCTCCCTTGAACTGCCAATCGGTCGCCAAACAATCTGATGCGCTCATAGCTTGACAAGAAGATAGGAGTACACCACCAATCACGGCAAGGATTACCATGCAAACCAGCTTTATAGGGTTGAACTTAGTCATTTTTTCTCCGCGTCTGGAGTTGCTAGATGAGTACATTAATTTAAACTATGAAAGTGACGAAACCTGTCAGTGCATTTCCGCATCTAAATATAGGAGGCGAAGATTTGCTTNGATAGGGAAAAAGTACAGCTTCTTGCCAGTTAATATACTGGCAATCAAACACAAAAACGAGATTAGAGGACTGACCTGATGATAGACGCTAAGGCAATTGTCAGAAATAGAAACATTGCGATTGAAGTCAATTCCGTGTTACGGAATACGTACATGTTATTAGGGTTGATCATCCTATTCTGTGCATTCGCATGCACAGTGGCCATCAATCTAGCGCTTCCTTCGTTCGGATTCTTTGTGTACTTGATCGGATTGGTTGGGATAATGTTCATGATCCAGAAGACTCGAAATTCGATGTGGAGTCTGGTGTGGACCTTCGTGCTTTCGGCGTTCCTTGGCGCTTATATGGCACCGATGATAGCCTATACGCTATCAGTGAATCCCAGCATTGTGCTAAATGCCTTTACCGTCACGGCAGTGACCTTCTTCGGTTTATCTGCTTACACTGTCATACGTAAGCACGACTTCAGCTGGCTTGGGCAATTCTTGACCGTGGGATGTCTTGTGGTACTAGGGCTCATCGTGCTGACGATCTTTCTACCTGGAGTGATGAGTGGGTTTTCGTTACTGATTTCAGGATTCCTGGTTTTTCTCTGTGCTGCTGGCATTCTGTACCGAACGAGCGCCATTGTCTTAGGTGGCGAAAGGAACTACGTGATGGCCGCGGTCGGTATATTTGTCGACTTGTGGGTTATGTTCATGTCACTGATCAATATTTTTGGGATCATGGGCGGCGACGACTAACCGCCACCTAGCAGGCCTGGTGGAGTTAGCCTTGAGAGAGTTGCTGGTACACCTTTTGAAGTGCAATTGGTAGCTCGGTCGTTTCTTCAATTACCAAGTAACGTGATTGAGGGCACATCTTCCGCAGATAGTCGTGACCGGATTTGTCTACCGTGACACAGAAGGACTGGATTCCTTCCAAGTGTGTCTCTTGTAGCGCTTTAGCAGTGTCTTGGATACCATATTCATGGCTACTTCGGTCTGGTCCATAGTCATGGTCCTGTGGAAAACCGTCGCTGATCACCAATAGAACTTTCATCGCCGTACCGGTCTGATTTAAGTGCCAAGCCGCATGGCGAATCGCCGGACCCATACGTGTGGATCGCATAGGTTTTAAATTTGCTAACCCATTGACAACACGATGATTTAAGGTCTGATTGAATTCCTTGGCAACTTCAATCTCAACATTGTCATGCCCATAACCAGAAAATCCAAAGATGGCATAAAGATCACCTAAATCTTCGAGGGCTGTTGCCAGTAGCAATACAGCTTCACGTTCAACATCTAAGATCCGCTTGCGCTCATCTTGCTGAAATTTCAGTGTCTCGAAGTCGAGTGAACCATGAAGATACGGGTCATCGTCATCGTCGAAGAATGGATCCCTCAAGTCTTGCTCTTTGAATTCCTTGGTACTTTCGTAATTTAGTTCTGGTTCTTCTTCGGCAAAGTCGTCGGTTGAGGCAGATAGATCAACTAGAAAGACCGCACTGACATCTCTCTGATTTCGGACTCGACGACTAAAAATCCGTTCGTCTGACGAATAGCCTGCCTTCAGATCAATTCGAGTGTTCAGAAGACTATCGAAGTCAATATCGTCTCCGTCCAACGAGTGTTTCACTCTTCTCAGTCCAGTCGGTTTGAGTTGCTCGAATTGCTTTCTTACTTGAGGTAAGAGAGGTCTTATCTCCTTGACTAGATTCTCTGAGTTTTCGTTTGTATCTACGTTACAAGCTCGCTCAAATACCGTACAGTAGTTCTGCAGGAACACTTGGTTCACGTAATCCCACTCGTGGTAGTGGTACTTTTTCGCTGTGCGTGGGGTACCTGTAAATGGCAACCCGAGGATGGATCTCTCTAGGTCTATGACCCGTCGTAATTGCTCACGTTCACGTGCTTCATCGACGCCAACTTGCCGNGTAGACCCTTCTANATCCTCTCCTTGCTCAGTCTCGAGTTTGCTATCAGGGTCATGAAATAACTCCGAGGTCATGATTTGATTGTCAATCTGGACCAAGTCGTTCTCCCATTCGTCCAGGCGTGCTTTTCTTTGCCGCATTTCTAGCGGAATATCAGATATTTCCTCTACCCAGGTCTCGGTAGATTGGAGTTCGAGATCAGATGTGAGTATGCTGTACCAATCAAAGAGCACCGAAAGTGAGTCATAGACGGTTGCAGATGGGGTGTAGATTGCAGGTAACGGNTCTCTAAATTCTGGTGCCAGAGAAGTAATACCGAGTAGACCGGCGCGCAAAGCAGGGATAGAGTAGGGATCAGCTGATACGGTATCCTCCAGTTCCTCTTGGTAGAACTTTTGCGTGAGTAGACGGAGTCTTTCAGCACCCACAAACCTATCCAAAATCCGTGTTTCGATCCTTGTAGTTTCGAGGATCTCGAAGAGCTGAGTAGCTAACTTTGGCAACTCAAAAGTGGCGTAGAACTTCTCAAATTCCGTAGCTCGGTGAGAGGTATAACGCTCGGATTGCTCCAGGAATTCAAAACGGTCAAGAGCAGTTTGAAAACTAAAATCGAGTGTGCCGAACTGCTTGTACCCTAGTTGCTGAAGAACGAACCACAAGTAGATGCTTCGGTTGTCGTCAGAATTGCTGTAAGTGTCGATGTACTCAGGCAGAAGTAAGTCAGCATATTCGTGCCGACTCGGGACAGTCGCTTCGGAATAAGTCTTGACTACTAGCGGTTGCTCAGAGCCTTCAATTGCCTCAATGAAAAAGGTAATCTCTCGTTCGAGCTCAACGAAATCAGTCAAATGAGTGAGGTATTGGTGTGTCTAGGTAATTGTTACCAACTGACGTCCACAACATCCCGTATGGCTTGTTGGATGTCCGCATCGTCGGTGACGGCCTGCAATATTGCAGTATCGATTGCTCGATTGTGATCTATGCCTCGGTGGATCAAAACACTCGTATAAATGAGTAACCGCGTGCTCACGCCATCTTCGAATCCGTGTTCCTGCAAATTTCGTACTCGTACACCGAGTTCTGCAAGTTTCTGTGCAACTTCGTGTGTGCCGCCACTTTCATGCTGAATGATCTGGGCTTCTAGTTCTGGATCTGGATAGTCAAAAACCAGAGAGGCAAATCGTTGCCTTGTCGAAGTCTTGAGGTCTTTCAGAATCGACTGATACCCTGGGTTATATGAGATTACCAATAGAAAATTGGGGTGAGCTTGAAGAAACTCCCCTGTCTTTTCAATGTGTAGGATTCGTCGATGGTCGGTAAGTGAGTGAATGACGACGGTCGTGTCTTTTCGCGCTTCTACGATTTCATCGAGATAACAGATTGAGCCATGGCGCACCGCCGTCGTGAGGGGTCCGTCTTGCCAATAAGTCTCATCCTGACGTAGTAGAAATCTACCGACTAAATCAGTCGAAGTGAGGTCCTCATGGCAAGAAACCGTGATGAGTGGCGGTAGTGTGGTTGCGCTCTCGTAGCCTAGCTGCTCGCGCAGCTTCCATGCCATATGTTCGACGAATCGCGTCTTTCCACAACCGGTAGGTCCTTTTAAGAGGACAGGAAGCCTTTGCTCGTAGGCTACCTGAAAAATCTCTACCTCATCCTTGATCGGTAGGTAATACGGTTCCTCAATAGTTCCTAATGAGCTCACGGAACAAAAGCGTCGCGCCCTTGAACATAGTTGCCAAAGGTCTGCGCTGCGTTTCTGTTTACAAGCACCCGTCGCTTCATTGGGTGGTATAGGCTACGAACTTCATGCTCAATCTCAGTAAGGTGCTCGCCTGTGTCCGGATCAATGATTTCTTCAAATCGATATTGATGTTGATCCGATTCCTCCGAGATTAAACCATGTTCATAGAGAGCTTTGTGAGGTGCCGAAAAATTTGACACGTAAATTGCAATATGGTGTCCGTCATAATCAGGTATCTCGCCTTCAGTCTCTCTGAATATGAACGTCTGGTTGTAACCCATTGCCACTTCTGCTCGAGTACCTTCGTTGTCCTGGATCTTACGTGCCTTGGTACCTAGCACCCGTTGATAGAACTTCACGATCCCGTCAACGGTTCCTACGGCTACCTGCATATCCCCGTAGAGGATTCCGAGACTCATACCATGTTCAGGTTTTGTCTCAAGTACTTTGAAAGTATTGCCCCAGGGACAGGTCACAATCATGTGGTCGTCGAGTTCTTCCCAACTAAATTCCGTTCCTTGCATAGGACGATCTATGAATGCGAATCTTCTTTTTAGGTCTTCAAAACTAGGGATAACGACACCTATCTCTCCTCGAAACTTTTGTGCATTGTTTTTTGGCAGGTGAAATTGCTGCTCGCCGACATTGATCCACATATTGAATGTGCCGAAATCGATATACGGATCTCTGGTAAATCCCATCCCCGTGACATAGAAGAGCGCGGCTAGTTGCTGATCTGGTACGGTCAGATTGAAATGCTCCATATTGAGAATGTTTGCAACATCCTCCTGGCTTCTATCGAAGGTTCGTGTATTTGGCATTTGAGTTAGGTTTTCTAGATTGACGGAATTGTAGATTGACTGATT
>JGIcombinedJ30088_10002686_pt1 | contig 16993 bp, 9 predicted proteins | sample PinacodermPK_FD_30088 | JGI IMG/M metagenome (IMG submission 30088)
CGTGATCGCCGGACCGATCGGGACCGGCAAGACCCATCTCGCGATCGCACTCGGGGTCGAGGCCGTCCAGCGCCGACAGCGGGTCGCCTTCGTCCGCGCCGTCGATCTCGTCCGACAACTGGTCGAGGCGCGCGATGAACACACGCTCACCCGCCTGCATCAGCGCTACTTGCGCGTCGCCCTGCTGATCGTCGACGAGCTCGGCTTCGTGCCCTTCGAACGGACCGGCGGCGAACTGCTCTTCAACCTGCTCGCCGACCGCTACGAGCGGCGTTCCACGATCGTCGACACCAACCTCCCGCTCTCCGAGTGGGTCCAGGTCTTCGGCGACGAGAAGCTGACCACCGCGCTGCTCGACCGCCTCGGCCACCACGCCCACATCCTCACCACCCGCGGTCAGTCCTACCGGACCAGGCAGGCACAGCCAACAACCACGTCGCCGCAGCAGGCGGGAGGTGAGGCCTAGCAACCACCGTCGGGAGAGACCACGTCCGCCTCCGAGTGGCCTAGTCTTAGACCGCTCAACTGGACTAGATCAAGAGCGATCAAAACAAGCGGGGACCTGCCCCTCCCACCAACTCGGGAACCATTACTCCCGATACATCGTCTAACTCCCCAAGGGCCGACACCCGGTCGCAAAAGGCGTCGACCCCAACAAGTCGGTCAGGAGGACCCAATGAACCAGAGCCAAGCCGGAGCGAAGACCAGAAGGTGGCGCCGAATCCTAGCCCCTCCACTGATCATCCTCGCCCTAATCGCCGCAGCAATCCTAGCAACCGCCTGCAGCGACGACAACGAGCAAGCCGAAAGCGAACAGCCAACCCCCCAAACCGTCGCCCAGACCCAACAACAAGACCAACCCCAACAGACCCAGCAAGAAGTCGACTACCAGCAACAGGCCGACCAGACCGTCGTCGCACTCCAGGAAGCAGCCCAGCAAGAAGCCGAGTACCAACAAGAAGTCGAAGAAGCCGAGTACGAGCAAGCCGAAGAGGTAGAAATGGAGGAAGAAGCCTCAGCGGAAGCAATGGAGTCCTCCTCCGGCGGAAGCGAGTACCAACGCCCGTCACTTTCCGCAGGCGAAGTCAACGACAACGAGCGCTGGGACGAATACCTCCAGTACCGAGACGAGTACGCGTTCCTCTCCGTCCACGACGTCGACATCTCCGAGCGCTACATCATCTCCGTGACCGACTCCGCAGGACTCCCCTTGCCCAACGCCCGAGTGACCGTCTCCGCCAACGACATCCAGTTGTTCCAGGCCAACACCTACGCCGACGGACGCACCCTCTTCTTCCCCCGAGCCTTCGCCGCCAGCAGAGACGCCCAGGGCTTTACCCTCCTGGTCGAGCGAGACGGTACCAGTCAGCAAGTCGAGCTCCCACGCGGCGGCCCAACCGATTGGCCAGTCACCCTCGACATCGAGCGAAATCAGTACGATGGCGTCCCCCTCGACATCCTCTTCCTCCTCGACGCCACCGGAAGTATGTCCGACGAGATCGAACAGATCAAAGACTCCCTGCTCTCGATCGCTGCACGAATCAGCGATCTCCCCTCCCAGCCCGACCTCCGCTTCGGCATGGTCGCCTACCGAGATCGTGGCGACGCCTTCGTCACCCGGATCTACGACTTCGAGCCCGACGCCAACCAGTTCCTCAATACGATCCGAGCCGTGGTCGCCGACGGAGGAGGAGACAACCCCGAGTCCCTCAACCAGGCCATGCACGAGGCCGTACACGAACCCCAATGGCGCCTGGAAGAAGGAATCCGCCTCATGTTCCTCATCGCCGACGCCCCACCCCACCTCGACTACGCCAACGACCACAGCTACGCCGAAGAAATGATCCAGGCCCACAGCCGAGGAATCAAAACCTTCGCCATAGCCTCCAGCGGACTCGACGCCCAGGGAGAGTACATCTTCCGACAAATCGCCCAACACACCATGGGGCGCTTCATCTTCATCGTCTACGGAGAAGGAGGAACCACCCCCCACAACGTAGGCCAATACACCGTCGAACAACTAGACGACCTAGTAGTAGCCCTGGTAGAAGAAGAACTAGCCAACCTAGCAAACCGAGCCAACAACTAAACCCCCAACTCCCTGCCCTCTCCCTCCGGGAGAGGGCAGGGGTAAGGGCTTCCCCACTCCCAGTCCACGTTTCACGCAGGGACCCGCTCGGCTCCCCGTCACCGCCCCCGAGCGGAGACCAGCCCCTTCCCCATCCCACGCCAATGAAACTCCGTCATACCCGAGCTCGCCGCGGGTATCTCGCCGCGTCCAGCACCACCCCCCACCCAAACTCCGAAGCCCCGCGCCCCGACGCGGGGCCCAGTCCTCGATCAACCCAAACACTCCAGCCAAACCCTCACCTCCAACGCCCCAACCCGGGTCCCAACCCCCTCTCCCTCCGGGAGAGGCCAGGGGTGAGGGCGCCCCCATGGGAATGATGATCTAAGTTGGCCCCGGTTTGATCATCGTAAGGGGCCAAATCAAACAATCATTCCCAGTATGGGTCCTACGCTTTCGCATCGACTACTAGCAACGTTGAGCCGACTGAGCGCTTATGCATTGTTGTCTCACAAGATGGGTAGACGACCTTGTGCAGGCAGCCGGCGATCAGAATCGACCATGTATCCCATACTTGGCCACTCCTGTTGGCCGATCTGGGCAATCGGAGGGTGGCAACAGCGATTTGAAGAACAGACACGTCGGGCTGTCCGAGGACGAGTACTTTCCACAAAGCGAACTGGGACTCCGCAATTGTCTCTCCAGCAAACTGTCTCAAGCCGCCGCCCTGTGCACCAGAGGATTCTTCGCTGTGTCGCCGATCTTTCGTTGGTTTATGGAGGAGTCTGTATCGAGACGACTGCCGCAGCAGGCTAATGGCTAATCTGAGACGCAGAGAGGGGACAGCAATGCCATCTCCGATCGACGTTCCGGAGATTCGGATCAGAGATCTCGACGGGACGGGTCTCCAGTCCCTCCTCCACACGCTGCTGAGATACGAAGCGGCGCTCGCCAATCTTCCCGATGACGCCCTTCAGTTCAGTAGCAACATCAACGCGCCGGACGGCGGGATCGATGCGCTCCTTGAAACGGGCGACTTGGCGGACCATCGATTCTTGCCGGCAGGGCTTAGTGTGTGGCAGTCCAGGTCCGGAAAATCGCCACTTACGGAAGTCGTCAAGGAGTTCAAGAAGCCGTTAGTGCGTGAGAAACTTGAGGGTGGCGGTACCTATGTTCTCGTCTTGAGTCGCTCTCTCACATCCAGGGAGCGCGAGGATCTGAGTGAACATGAACCCAAGCTGCTCCAAGCATTGCGGGCGCATTTGCCAGGTGCCGGGCTAAGGGTCCTCTCTGTGGAGAAGATGGCGGAGTGGACGACTTTGCATCCGGCGGCATGGCGCCTGGTTGGTCACTCGCTGGGCGGATTTGCAATTGCCGAACGTTGGTTGGCCGAGCAACCCTTGCATCAGCCGACATTCCAAACAACGCCCTCCAGGGAGGCGATTCGCACTGCGCTTCACAACTGGGCGCGGGACGACCGCGGCGATGTGCATGTGCGGCTGCACGGCAAGCCGGGTGTCGGTAAGTCGAGGCTCGCACTCGAATCATTCCGCCAAATGGACCCATCCGTGCTTTATGTGGAAGCGCCCGAGGACGTTGAGGCTGGATTCCTGGAGGGTCTACGGGACCGTCCTCGAATCGGCTCCGTCCTGATCGTCGATGAATGCGAGGCGAAACGGGCCGACCGCCTTGCCAACAAGATTAGAACCGAGGATCGACGCATTCGCATCGTGTCGATCGGTCCCGACAAGGCGCTCGACCCTTCGAACCAGTTCTTGGTGGACGAATTGCCGAGAGAAGCGATTCTGGCAGTCATACGGGAGGTGGCACTGCTACCTCCCGTGGTAGCGGACTGGGTAGCAGGTCATTCGGGCGGTTCCGTGAAACTCGCTCGCGGGCTTGCACTCTCGGTGGCACAAAGCGGGCCCGGCACCGACTTGAGCGATCTCGACCTGCAACTGCACGTCGGCGACCTGATCCCTGCTGAGGCGCGCGTGGCAATGACGGCGCTGTCCTTGCTTACCCGTGTCGGCTGGCAAGGCGAGGTAGCGCACGAATACGACCTCATATGCGACCTCCTGGGCGCCAACCCCGATGAGTGTCGACGGATAATTCCTCCGATCGAATCGCTCGGGTACGTGGGACGAATGGGGAGATTCCGCTACGTCACGCCGGATCTCCTGGCGACGTACCTGGTCGCGCAAGAGTGGGAATCCAGGCCCGCGGCGATGCAGCAAATCTGGCGTCAACTGCCTCGCGAACTCCTGGATCGGTTCGTTGAGCGCTGGGGCAAACTCAGCGGCGTCCCCGAGGCTGAACAGGCTGTAAAGCAAGTCTTTGGTGCTAAGGGCTCATTTCCCAACCTCGATTCATTGAACAACGATCGCGCATCTCGCCTCTTTTCGGAACTGGGCAAGGCTGCCCCAGAGGCAGCACTTCAAGCGCTCGAGCGGATCGTGAATCCAGCTACGCCCGACGAACTCACTCGCTTTGTTCGTGGCCGTCAACAAATCATCTGGATGCTTGAGCGGCTCGCGACATACCGGATGTACTTTCGACGGGCAGCTCCGCTGCTCCTGAGGCTTGCGGCAACGGAGAACGAAGACTACGCCAACAACGCTACCGGGACATTCACGGGGTTATTCAACCCGTCAGTCGGGCCGACTGAGGCGACCGGCTCGGAGCGCTTGCAGCTTCTGTCCAGAATCCTAAAGGGGGCCGACGAGGCTGAAGCACTCGTTGCAGTCAAGGGGATTGGCAAGGCGCTTGAGTTTCTCGGTTCGGGCCCAATCATCACGGACACAGGCGGTGCGACGCCTGCCCAGCCCTGGCGGGTCGAGACCGTTGACGAACAGTACGAGTACCGGCAGCGCGCCTTTGGGCTATTGACGCTTGCGGTCAATGACACTCGCCCATCGATTCAGTCGGCTGCAGCGGCAGTGCTCATTGAGGGTTTCGTCGTCTTCTTCCGTATGGGATTGGGCGATGCGACGCTCAACTTGGCGGTACGGCTCCAACTCTCAGAGGCTGAGCGGAGCGCACTATGGTCGAACGCAGAGAGTGTGCTGCGATTGTTCCGGCAAGACAATCTGCTGTCTGATGAGCAAGTCAGCCGATTAGACCTAATGAAGAGCAGTATCTACGGCGATTCTCTGCATGACCGGCTTCGGCGGGACTTAAGCTCCTTGGCCAACGACTGGCGTCACGTAGACATTGACCAAGCAGAGGAACCAGTCATCGCCTTTCACCGACAGATCGAGGAGCTAGCAGCGATCGCGATCGCTTGCCCGAATGAACTCAGCGCAGAACTCGACTGGCTCGCATCGGACGAAGCGGTGTTCGCCGGCCGCTTTGCGACCGATGTCGCGGCGCTCGATTCTGACGACGTCTGGCTTAAGCCGTTTGTCGGCGCTGCCGCAGCCAGCGGCAATCCAGCTCTGGCCACTGGCTACATGGAGGGCCTCAGCCGACGACCTGTGACTGGACCAATCGAAGTTGAACGCATCCTCGACGAGTGGGCGGCGGATCCTGATTTGGCCCGGCTTGTTGCGCCTGCGACTGCGGAAATCGGGCTCAACGAGACTCGGGTCAAACGGCTCAAGACGATGCTAAACAACCCGAACATCGACCCGGACGCGAGCCATTTCGCCGCGCTCGCCTGGTCCGAACCGAGCGCAGCGATCTCGCTTGCGGAGCTTGCTGCTTTGCTTGAACAGATGCTTGACGCTAGTCCACGGCTCGCGTCTTCAGTGTGGATGGTCACTCACCGCGCCTATACCCAGAGCCATCGGCCCGACTGGCGCTCCGACCGAGATGCCGTCAACGCACTGTTAGCCCTCGTCACGGGAGGCCGAGCGCCAAGCTCTCGTGCGCGCGACCTCCTCGCTGATGCGGGTTGGTCAAGATGCGCGAAATTGCTCTTGCCGTCTCATGCCGTCTCCATTGCAGACGCGATCTTGTCAGACGTAAGTATGCACAGACAGCAATTGCACAGTCACTTGGCAGTCACTGAAGTCCTCAAGTGGTGTGTTGAGGCCGAACCTAAGGCGGTCTGGACGAGACTTGCAGAGGCCTGTAGCCAAAATGACGGCTGGGTGGGAGAAGAGATTGCGAACTGGGCAGCCGAATCTGAGATCATAGATGCGATCGAACTCAACGTCCTTCGCAACTGGGTAGAAGACAGCCATGAGACCGAACGCCATAAGCGGGCGCAATTGGTCGCGACGCTCACAAACGTCCAGACGGAGTTGACTCCCCTCATGCGATGGCTGCTAGAGACATTCGGGCCAGAAGGCGATGTGGCAGACGCCCTCATGGTCGATTGCGGCGCGAGGGCATGGCGGGGAAGCCTGGCCGAATCCGAGCGTCCGCGGTTAGACGCCTTGCACCTCTCGCAAGATGATGAGAGCCCAGCGATCTCAGAGTTCGCCACTCGATTTTGCCGGGAGATCCGCAAGCATATCGAGGTCCTTGACAAACACCAGGGCGAGCAGATCCGATAGAAGGCGACGAACATGAGGCTGCTGCAATCAGCATTGGCCTACTCCTGTGTGCAACGGCTCGGCCCTTATGGAACCTACTCTCTACCCCGAACTCCGACTCAGGGCCTGAGGAAAGCAACACTGTTGGTTACGGCATCAGGTCCCGTTCGGTATCGCGAGAGACCCCAACCTCTCTCAAGTGGACTCCGTTAACATGTTTCGAACATATACGCAGGACGTTCCCAATCAGCCCGCACCGACAGCAAGGAACTTTCAAGTGATCGAACCACTTCAATCGATTCCCGCCGCGCTCTACGCGCGCGTCTCATCGGACCGCCAGGACGTCGACCTCTCGGTCGCCGCCCAGTTGCGCGCCCTGCGCGACTTCGCCGAGCGCAACGGCTACCGCGTCGTGCGCGAGTACATCGACGAGGCCGAGTCGGGACGCGTCGCCGACCGGCCCCAATTCCGCAAGATGCTGGACGAAGCCTCGGAGACCGAGTCGCCCTTCCAGGAAATCCTGGTCTGGAAGTTCTCCCGCTTCACGCGCAAGCGAGAACACGCCGTCGCCTTCAAGTCGATGCTGCGCCGGCGCGGGATCCGCGTCACCTCGATCACCGAGCACGCCGACGACACGCCGACCGGCAAGCTGATGGAGGCGATCATCGAGAGTGTCGACGAGTTCTACTCCGACAACCTGGCCCAGGAGGTCCGCCGAGGGATGCGCGAGTCGGCTCAGCGCGGCTTCTACCTCTCTTCCGTCGCGCCCTTCGGTTACCGCAAGGTCTACGTCGCCGACGGCGGCAAGCAGCGGCCCCGGCTCGAACTCGACCCGCCCAAGGACGCCCTCGTGAGGCGCATCTTCGAGATGGCCCTGCGCGGTCAGAGCATTCTTGAGATCGTGAAGACGCTGAACAAGGAAGGCATCCCCACGGCCAAAGGCAAGCGCTGGCTCAAGACCTCGGTCCACAGCATGCTTTCCAACGAGGTCTACATGGGCACCCTGGTGTGGGGACTCAAGGCGACTGACGGCTCGGAACCGGTGCGGGTCGAGAACGCGGTCCCAGCCATCGTCTCGAAGGAAGAGTTTGAGCAGGTCCGGACGATGCTCGAAGCGCGGGCGCCGGCCAAGACCAACCCGCGCCGCGCGGCCAGCCCCTACCTGCTCTCCGGCCTGGTCGGCTGCGCGCTCTGCGAAAAGAAGCTGACCGCGGCCGAGGCCAAGGGCGGGCGCTACTCCTACTACGTCTGCGGCTCCCTGCTCAAGCGCGGCTCAGGCAGCTGCGAGACGCCCCGTCTCAACGCCAAGCGGTTCGAAACCCTGATCCTCGACCAGCTGCGCGACCACGTGCTGACTGAGAGCAACATTCGCGAGTTGGTCAAGATGCTGGATGAGGAGATGGACGGCGCCGCCCGCGAAGAGCGCGACCGCCTGGAAACGATCGAGGCGGAACTGCGCGAGATCCGGCTGATGCTGGACCGCATCTGGCGCGTGATCGAGAAGACCGACCTCGAAGTTGACGACGCCGCGCCGCGGATTCGCGAGCACATGGCGCGCAAGGAACAACTGGAGACCGCTGCCGAAAAAGCGAGGAACGCGCTCGCGGAGCGCCGTGTGCTGCTGGACAAGGCCGAGGTGGTGGCTGAGTTCGCGGCCGACATGGCCGAGTTCCTACGCACCAGCGACATCACCGAGTCGAAGGCGTTCCTCCGAACCTTCATCAAGCAAATTGCCGTCGAGCCCGGCCGGGCCACGATCCAATACACGATTCCGATGCCTGAGGACAGCCCTATTGGGCGCAAGGACACCGCCGAAGTGGCGCTCGCCGAGGGTGTTCGCAGTTCGGTACGTAATGGTGGAGCTGGGGGGACTCGAACCCCCGGCCTTTTGACTGCCAGTCAAACGCTCTCCCAACTGAGCTACAGCCCCACGCAGTGCGCCACAGATCCTGTCCGGCGCGAAGTACCAGCCTACGCCCGACATTGCCGACGCGCTACTGTGCGCGCTCCAGTTTGCTGATTCGCGTCCGTCTTGGCTGCTCACCAGGTCTCATCCGATTTACGCTGGGCTAACTGAGATTGCGGATTCCGTTTGCCGGTGTCGGCAGTAGCTGCGTACATTGACCTGACAGGCGTCGAGGGTGGCGCAAGGGATGGCGGCCATGCTGGACCGACTCCGAGACCTGTGGACGGAACGACCGGCGGTCGTTGCCGCCGCTGTGATCGCGCCAATCGCGTTCGTGATCACGTTGCTTGTGCTGTTCCTGGCTGTTGGCAGTGATGACAGCGGCGACTTAGGGCCGGACACCGCTGCTGCTCAGGTCGAACAGGCCGACCAGGAACAAGATTCCTCCTCCAATCCACCACCTGTTGTGGTAGTGGATACCCAGAGCGACGATCAGCGGGACAGCAGCCAAACTCGACAGGCAGACTCCGCCGATCAGCCATCGACCGCATCAGACGAAGAGTCAGCACAGCAAGAGTCGACCGCACAAGCCCAACAAGATCAGGGATCCGAGCAACAGCAATCCCAACCTGACCAGCAAGTGGTCGAGGAGGATGCCGGGCCGCTGGTTGTGGCGGGGTTCGTCGTCGTCCCGCTCGACTCGGTGCTGGAAGAAGAGCTGGACGAAGACGCCCTTCAACACGGCACCGACGGCTCCGAAGGCGGAATCCTGCCGATCTCCAATGGCGTCGTCGTCTCAAGTCGCGAAGAACATCGGACCACCTGGGAGTTGCTCGTACCTTCAGCCGGGCTGAAGAGCACCATCGTCCGCGTGGGGAGGACGCAGTCGGGCGCGATGGGCTCGCCGGACAATCCCTATGTGATCGGTTGGTTGGACTCCAGCGCTGCGCCGGGCGAGACGGGAAACACCCTGCTGGCTGGGCATCGCGACTTCGAAGACAAGTCGGGCAACATCGGCACGGGCGTCTGCTGGGAGCTGGTCAATACCGAAGCAGGCGACTTGATGCTTGTGCGCGATAACGACAGCGATATCTACTACATCTACACGGTCACTGAAGCAGTGACGATCAATCCATACGATCCGGACGCGGTGCGCTACCTCAGAAACACTGAGGAACCAGTCATCACTCTGATCACCTGTACCGGTGCATTCAACGCAGAAACTCACCAATACTCACATCGGTTCGTCGTCGTGGGTGTGCTCGCAGCGGTCGCGTCGCCCGACGCATAGGATGTCGAGGCCAAGCGGATGCTGCGAACCCTGCAGGAGGCCTCCGGCTGGTGCTATGACCTGCTCTGGTACCTCGCAGATCTTCGCTATCAGCGGCCGAGGTTTTTCGCGGGCATCGTTGCTTTATTCCTGCTGCTTGTCGCTCTGGTCCTGATTCCGATCCTTGGGTTTGGCAGCGCCTCGAGGCCATCGACATCTCACGCATCGGCCTGGCCAGACTCCAACGGGGAGTCGGCCGGCGATGGGTCTCGTGAGGTTCGCTATGTGCCGTACAACGGGCTGGCCAACTCGGATGAAGAGAACATTGAGGATCCTCGAGGTCTGCCGGCTGAGCCGGGGGAACCGCGGGTTGTGCTGCCGAAACTGTCGGAGGTGTTGGAGGAAGATTTCAACGACTCGGATCTCACCTTCGGGTCCGACGGCTCCGAGGGCAGCATCTTGCCGTTGGACAACGGCGTCGTGCCTTCCAGCGGACCGAGATTTTCAACATCCTGGGAGCTGATTCTTCCCTCGGCAGGGATCCGGGCAGCGGTGGTGCAGGTTGGATTGACACCGGACGGCGCAATGGGATCGCCCGACAATCCGTTCGTGGTGGGCTGGTTCAATCGTTCCGCGATTCCCGGCGAACCAGGCAACGCCCTGCTGGGCGGGCACCGGGACTACCAGGATCGGGACGGTCACGTCGATGTCGGTGTCTGTTGGAAGCTGGACGAGACGCGGGTTGGCGACCAGATGATCATGTTCAACCAAGCAACCGATCGTTACTACGTCTACGACGTGGTCGATATTGCCCACATCGATCCTGACTCAAGGGAGGCCGTGAAGTATCTGAGCCAGACTCGTGAGTCGGTCGTGACCTTGATTACTTGCTCGGGGGACTTCGACGAGGACACGCACAGCTACGACGAGCGGATCGTCGTGGTGGGGCTGCTCAACGCGATTGCTGAGCCGGACGCGTAGCGCTCCAGGCGGCTTACCAGTACTGGCGGCGTTTGCCTCGCTTGCGCCCTGCTCCACTGTCTTTCCACTCCGATGGGTCGGCGGCTCTCTCGACGGCGACCGCGCAGACTTTGTACTCGGGGATGCGGGCTACTTCGTCATAGACGTTGTTGGTTAGCCAGTTGACGGCGCTCTCGGCGAGGCGTACGAAGGGGACGAAGATTGAACCTTCGGCCACGTCATCGGTGACGAAACTGACGCCTTCCAGACGGCCTCTACGCGAGGCGACCCAGACGGAGTCGCCATTGGTGATCTCCAGTCTGGCTGCGTCGTTTGGGTGAATGGCGACTCGAAGCTCCGGCCAGGAATCGACAAGACCCTCGACGCGACGCGTAATCGTGCCGCCGTGCCAGTGATAGAGGACGCGACCTGTGTTGAGGATGAGCGGATAGCGCTCATCGGGTGCTTCCTCCGATGGTGCCAGTTGCCGCACGGGAATGAACTTGCCCAGTCCGCGCGGGAACGACTCGTCGTAGAGGCGCGGCGTGCCTGGATGGTCCTCGCTGGGGCATGGCCACTGAATGCCGCCTTCGGCGTCGAGTCTTGTGTGGGACAGTCCGGCCATGATCGGCGTCAGGGAAGCCAGCTCGTCGAAGACCGAGGCGGCGGAGCCGTGTTCAAAGCCGATCGATGTCAACCCAAGCTGCCGGGCGGTGCGCCGCGCCACATCCTGCACAATCTCCCAATCGGCTCGCGCCAGTCCGATGGGCGGAATCACCTGACGGACGCGCTGCACGCGGCGCTCGGAATTGGTGAACGTGCCTTCCTTCTCGGCGAAGGAGGCCGCCGGCAGGACGACATCGGCCAACTCAGCCGTTTCGTGCATGAAGATGTCCTGCACGACAAGGAAGTCGAGCTTGCCGATCGCTTCGCGGGCGTGGGCGAGGTTTGGCTCGGTCAGGAGTGGGTTCTCGCCGACAATGTACATGCAGCGGACGCCGTCACTCGAAAGCATGCTCTCGACCATGTCGGTCGCGCGTAGACCTTCAGCCTGCGGCAGGTCGGACTGCCAGATGTCGTTGAACTTCTGCAACACCTCTGGGGTGTATCGCTGGTAGCCGGGCAATGCGTCGGGCACACAGCCGGCGTCGCCAGCGCCCTGCACATTGTTCTGGCCGCGCAGCGGCGATACACCGTTGCCGACGCGTCCGACCTGTCCGGTCAGCAGGGCGAGATTGAGTAATGCTGTGGCGTTGGCGGTGCCATTGGTGTGTTGCGTGACGCCCATGCCCCAGATCAGACACGAGCCGCCGGGACCGGAGTCTGTTGGATTGGGTTGCGCATAGGTGCGAGCTGCGCGGATTAGCAGGTCAGCTGGCACGCCGGACATCTGCTCGACGCGTTCGGGGGTGTACTCGTCGAGTTCTGCTCGCCACTCGTCGTAGCCCTCGGTGCGATCGGCGATGAACGGTTCGTCGGCCAGGCCCTCGTCGAGGATCACTTTGGCCATGCCGTTGAGCACTGCGACATCGGTGCCGGGATATTGACGCAGCCAGAGGTCGGTGTGGTCGCACATCTCGATGCGCTTGGGATTGAGCACGATCAGCGCGGCTCCGCGGTCGACAGCGGTGCGCATCCTTGAGGCGGCGACGGGATGGTTCGAGGATGGGTCTGCGCCGACGACGAAGAGGCAGTCCGATGCCTCGTAGTCGCTGTAGCTGTTTGAGGTGGCGCCGGAACCGAGTTGGGCCAGCATCGCTTCGACCGAAGGCGAGTGGCAGAGTCGGGTGCAATGGTCGATGTTGTTCGTGTCCATTACGGCACGGACGAACTTCTGCAGCATGTAGTTGTCTTCGTTCGTCGCCTTAGCCGACGAGAACGAGCCAAATGCNCCGCGATGCTCGGCAAACTTCTCGGCGACGAGGTCGAGCGCGTCGTCCCAGGAAGCGGGCTGCAAGCCATTGGGTCCACGGATCAACGGNGTGGTCAGCCGGTCAGAATGGTTGACGAAGGCNGTGCCAAAGCGTCCCTTGACGCAGAGCAGACCCTTCGAGGAGAGGTTGTTTGGGTCGTCGTCNACGTGGGTGAGGATGCCATCCTCGGCGGTGATGTTGATGCCGCAGCCAACGCCGCAATAGGGGCAGACCGTTGAGACCGTCTTGACTCCAGAAGCGGCGCGTTTGGGCATGAGCGCCTCGGTTGGGCAGGCGGCGACACAGGAGCCGCAGGACGTGCAGGTTGATTCGCCCAGCGGTTCGTCGCCGAATGACGCGATGCGCGCAGCCTTGCCTGCGCCGGCGATGCCAATCGCTCCGATGTGTTGTCGATCGCTACAGGCCGAGACGCAGCGTCCGCAGAGGATGCAGTCGGTGGCGTCGAACTTGTAGAAGTGGTTGCTTTCGTCGATGTGATCGTTGGATCGTGCGGTCCAACGGTCGCCGCTGGCGTCGTGTGTTGCAGCGTGATGTCGCAGCTCGGTCTGACCTGAGCCGTCGGCGTCGATGCCACGTTCAGTCATCGCCAGGGTGAGCTCGATGATGCCTTTGCGAGCTGTGGCCGCGGTCTCAGAATTGGTGTGTACGACCTGGCCGTCGGTGAGCGGCGTGTGGCAGGCTGCAGGCAGTCCCCGGACGCCGTCAATCTCGACAAGACAGGTGCGGCAAGCGCCAAGCGCCGGGCCGTCGTTGTCCTTGCACAGATGGGGTAGGTCGATGCCGGCGGAGAGCACGGCATCGAGAACTGTTGCACCTGGTGAAACGGAGATTGCCTGACCGTCAATGTTCGCGTGGATCGCTTGTGCGGATGTGCTGGTCGTCACGTGACGCTCCCGCCAAATTGGTGTCTAGCTGAGGTGATGGGATTGGGCGCCATCTGGCCGAGGCCGCAGAGGGAGCCGGCTGTGATCAGGGGGATGAGCTCTTCGACATCGGCCCAGTTGCCCTCGGCGAGGGCTGTGGCCATTCGAGCTGAACCCTCGCGGCAGGGCGTGCACTTGCCACAGGATTCGTTGGCGTTGTAGTCGGCCCAGACGGCCAGCGCCCGCTCGATGCCGAACGATTTGGGGATCGCGATGATCCCGCCGGCGCCGAGCAAGGCTCCATGCCCGTCCATTGCTCCAGGTGCGATCGGCGTGTCGAAATTCTCGGACGCGAGGAAGCCGCCGGATGGTCCGCCCATCGTGACGCCGGCCAATGCCTCTCTCGGTTCGCCCAGGTCCACGATCTCCGACACGGGTGTGCCGAGCGGTAGTTCGACGACTCCGCGATTTCGGAATGCTCCGCTGAGCTGGATCAGCTTGGTGCCGGGCGCGCGATCGGTTCCCACTTCCTTGAACCAGTCGGGTCCGAACTCAAAGATGTCGGGGACGTTCGATAGCGTTTCAACGCTATTGATTGCGGTGGGACGGCCCCACAATCCGCGCTCGGTGGGAAACGGCGGCTTGAGCCTCGGCACCGCGCGGTGTCCTTCAATCGATTCCAGGATTACCGACTCCTCACCGCAGACGTAGCCTCCGGCGCCGCGTCGGATCTCGACGGCCAGTCCGTCCATCAATCCGGCTGATTTCGCTGAGGCGATCGCATTGGCCGCTGCGGCTGCTGAGCGGTCGGCCATGCCGTTGATGTACCAGTAGGCATGCGATGCGCCGAGCACGTAACAAGCGATCCTGATGCCTTCGAGAATGCGCTGAGGGTCGGACTCCATCAGCCAGCGGTCCTTGAACGTGCCAGGTTCGCCTTCTTCGCCATTGGCGACGAGCAGTGGTTGTCCATTGCGTTCGGCTGCGTCGATGGCGCCGCTCCACTTGATCTGCACAGGAAAGTACGCGCCGCCGCGGCCCAGCAGACTGGCTTCGCCGACAACAGCAAGCGCTTGAGAAGGGCTGAGTCGAGCAGCCGCTTCCCACCCGCGCCATTGGACTGGGTCCGAAGTTCGGGTGGCTGTGACTCGTTTCAGACCTCCCGGGACCGTCGCTCGAGCGCTGTCAAAGGTGGCCTGGGGTATCGATGCTTCCAGCCGGTCTGCTCCGGAGACTGTGACTGGCCCCTGTTCGGCTGCCGCGCAGAGAAACATGCACTCGTGTGCTTCACCTTCTGCTTCCTTGCTTCCTGATTCATTGCTTCCGGCGGCGATCTGGCAAGGCAGACCGCGACAAACGCGAACGCTGTCCGATGCGAAGGGGCTCCAGCGGAACTCGGTATAGCTGGTTGCGACCGCAAAGAGTTCGGCCCTGGGCAAATGGATCCAGCGTGCGACCTCCTCTAACGCAGCGTGGTCGAGGAAGCCGAATGCTTCGTCAACCAGGTGCAGTGCCGGCAGCGCCTGGGTTCGTTGACGCGGCAGTGCCGTCAACGCTGTTTGCAACTCTGTGAGTCGCGCCTCGGTTGCTGTCTCAGTTACCACCCGGTCCAAGCCCTTCCGGCCATTGGGTCGGCCATCGTTTCCACCCATCGAGACGTGCTGGATACCATTCTAGATACCACTCTGATTGCTCCCGATGGTGATCGGATGGGAGGGCTAGTGATGACTGACCGGACATATCTGCCCCGTTCTTATGCCGAGGCTCACCGGCGCAATCCACCGCCAAATCGCTACGGAGGAGCGAACACGTTCCTTGGCGTTCCGCACGCCAGTTTGAGCGATCCGGCAACGCTGGAGGGATCTCAGGCAGTCATTCTCGGCGCACCGTTTGACGCTGGTACGAGCTATCGGCCCGGCGCACGATTCGGTCCTAACGCAATTCGATCCACTGACTACATCCCGCACTCCGGTTATCGGCCGCACCTGGCCTTGCGAGTTGATCCGTTGGGCGAACTGGGTGTCGTTGATGCTGGCGATGTCAACATGCAGCAACTGGACAGCGAAGGCGGGCTCAAGAACCTCATGGAGGCGTGTCGGCAGGTGTCTGCTGCCGGCGCGATTCCGGTCGTGCTGGGTGGTGATCACACGATCACTTACGCCACCGCACAGGGTGTTGCCCAACACCACGGCTTCGGTCGGGTCTCGCTGGTTCACTTCGATGCTCATGCCGATACCGGCGATTCGGAAGGTGGTCTCTGGGGGCACGGCACGCCGATGCGCCGACTGATCCTGAGCGGGGCAATTCGCGGTGATCGATTCCTGCAGATTGGATTGCGGGGCTACTGGCCTGACCCGCCGATTCTCGAGTGGATGGCGGATCAGCGAATGCGCTGGTACGAGATGACCGAAGTGGTGAATCGCGGCCTCGACGAGTGTCTCACCGAAGCGTTGGAGCGGGCAGCCGATGATTGCGACGGAGTCTTTCTCTCGGTTGATGTCGACGTGGTTGATCCGGGCATGGCGCCGGGGACAGGTACGCCGGAGTCGGGTGGGCTGACATCGCGACAGCTTCTCGATGCGGTGCGAAGGATCGGGATGGAATCAAACCTGCTGGGCATGGATGTGGTCGAGGTTGCGCCTCCCTATGACCACTCGGATGTGACGGCGCTGTTGGCGAATCGTGTCGTGCTTGAGACCCTCTCGGGTGTCACTGTCAGCCGCAAGAACTCTTCAAGAGAGTGAGTCCACTTGTTGGTATCGGATCGAAGACAGGACCTGTCTTTCATATGAAACAGATGTTCGGAATGAATGCTATCTTGGGCGAGCGACATTACGGAGCAAGTCATGGTCACCACTGCTGATAAGCCAGACGTCGAGACGACGATTCGGCCGGAATCCGACGCTGTCGTGTCCTTCCGCGAAGCCGACGATCCAATCGAATTGCGATTGCCGCCACAGTGGCGTTTGACCGATGACGCGCTCTTCGAACTGTATGAGCTCAATGCTTCACTCAATTTTGAGCGAACGGCGGAAGGAGACCTCGTCATCGTCCCCTCACCCCATGGTCCAAGTCCTGCTATGGGACCAGAAATCTCCTACCAACTCGTAGCCTGGGTGAAATCCGGTGGTGGAGGAGAAGTGCGAGATGCCAGCGGCGGATACAAGCTTGGTGAGGCGCCTCCGCCTGAGCAGGAAGAAAAGCAGCCAGTGCGGGAACCGGACGTCTCCTGGCTCTCGCAAGAGCAGCTTGATGGGATTGCGGAAGAGGACTACGAAGAGGGGTTGGAGGTTCCCTGTCCTCTCTTTGTCGTCGAAATCATCTCTGCCAAGCAATCGGTCGCTCCGCAGAAACGTAAGATGCGCGAGTGGATGAGCTTTGGCGTTCAGCTCGGTTGGCTGATTGATCGTAGGCGCGACAAGGTCTGGATCTATCGCATTGGACAGGCGGAGCCCGAGGAACTGGACCGTCCGGCGACGCTGTCGGGTGAGGACGTGTTGGAGGGGTTTGA
>JGIcombinedJ30088_10002694_pt1 | contig 16949 bp, 17 predicted proteins | sample PinacodermPK_FD_30088 | JGI IMG/M metagenome (IMG submission 30088)
GAGTCGGAGATCGGCCATATCAATCTCGCGGACAGCGCCGACCTGCTGGTGATCGCACCGGCCACGGCCAACGTCGTCGCCAAGCTCGCCGCGGGGATTGCCGACGACCTGCTCACCACCGTGGCGCTGGCCACGCAGGCGCCGTTGCTGGTGGTCCCGTCCATGAACGTGCACATGCTGGCCCACCCCATGGTGCAGGCGAACCTGGCGAAGCTGAGGGATGCCGGCTACCACGTGATGGAGGCCGATGCCGGCTATCTGGCCTGCGGCTACGAGGGNAAGGGGCGTCTCCCGGAACCCCCGGCCATCGTCGAGGAGATCCGCCGGCTGCTCAGGCCCAGGGATCTCGTGGGCGAGAAGATCGTCGTTACCGCCGGCCCGAGCCGGGAACCGTTGGACCCGGTCCGTTTCTTCTCCAACCGATCGTCGGGGAAGATGGGTTACGCGCTGGCCAGGGCGGCCGCCCGGCGCGGCGCCCAGGTGACCCTGGTGAGCGGACCGACCGCACTGGCGGCTCCCGAGGGCGTCAGGACGGTGCCCGTGGTCACGGCCGAGGAGATGCGCACGGCGGTGCTGGCGGAGTTCGACGCGGCCACCGCGGTCTTCATGGCGGCGGCGGTGGCGGACTACCGGCCCCAGTCGGCGGCCGGTAGCAAGATGAAGCGGGGCGACGGAAACCTCCACCTGGAATTCATTCCCAACCCGGACATCGTGGCGGAGCTGGGCGCCCGGAAGCGGCATCAGATCGTGGTGGGGTTCGCGGCGGAGACCGAGTCGTTGGTGGAGAACGCCCGGGCCAAGCTGCACCGGAAGAACCTCGACCTGCTGGTGGCCAACGACGTCACCCAGGAGGGTAGCGGCTTCGACGTGGATACCAACGCCGTCACGCTGCTGGACCGGGACGGCGCCGCCACGCCTCTCCCGGTCATGAGCAAGGACACCGTGGCCGACCGCATCTGCGACTGGTTTCTCCAGTACAAGAGCCACTCCCATCGCCGGGGCGCTTGACCCCGGGACCGCCGCGAGAGGGCCACGGGTCGCCGGCGGGCTCATTGCCATGCCCTCGGTATTGGCGTAAACAGAAATCAGACAGAGCTTCGCGTTACCGACATGAACACGCTCGATCCACGGCAGCGTTTGGCGGTTGCGGCCACGTCCCTCAGGAGTAGCCTGGAACAGTATCAGGCCGCGGGGATTCAGGTGCTGCCCGCGGCGACACGCGCGGCGGCCGCGGATGCCCCGGATACGGAGGTAGCTGCCGGCCACGGCGAGGCCGGAGCGGCCGTAAACCTCCCGCGGCTACGGGAGATCCTGGGCGACTGCCGTCGCTGCAGGCTTTCGCAGGGGCGCACGCGTATCGTCTATGGAGTCGGCAACCCCGACGCCGACGTCCTGTTTGTCGGGGAGGGGCCGGGAAGGGACGAGGATCTTCAGGGAGAGCCGTTCGTGGGACGCGCCGGACAGTTGCTCACCGACATCATCACCAAGGGCATGAAGCTGCGGCGCGAGGACGTCTACATCGCCAACGTGGTCAAATGCCGTCCGCCACAGAATCGCGATCCCGAGCCCGACGAGGTGGCGTCGTGCGAGCCGTTTCTCATCCGCCAGATCGAGCTGGTGAAGCCGCGGGTGATCATCGCGNTGGGAAAGTTCGCGGCGCAGACGCTGGTGCGGTCGNCGGCGCCGATCTCCCGGCTGCGGGGACAATGGCACGACTACCACGGCATCCGGTTGATGCCGACCTTTCATCCCGCCTACCTGCTGCGGAATCCGGGAGACAAGCGGCTGGTCTGGGAAGACATCAAGAGCGTCCTGCGGGAGCTCGGAACGGTGGCTGAATGATGCGTAGACGGCTGAGACCGGGTGCGTGGTTCGGTTGGGCGCTGCTTCTCGTCGGCATCGGCTGGGGGGCCTTCAACGCCGGTGGCTCGGTGCAGCAGCCCGGAACCGGATCCCACGTCAACCTCATCGTCATCGACGGGGGCATCAACCCGGCGGTGAACGACTTTATCCGCGAAAGCATTCAGCGGGCGCGCGCGGACAACGCCCGCGCCCTGATCATCCAGCTCGATACGCCCGGGGGGCTCCTGTCCTCCACCCGCTCCATCGTCAAGGAGATGCTGAGCGCGCCGTTACCGGTGATCGTCTACGTGGCGCCCAGCGGCGCCGGGGCGGGCTCGGCCGGGGTCTTCATCACCATGGCGGCGAACATCGCCGCGATGGCGCCGGGGACCAACATCGGCGCGGCCCATCCGGTGGCCGGCGGCGGTCAGGAAGTCAAGGGCGTGATGGGCGAGAAGCTTGAGAACTTCACCGCCTCGTTCAGCGAGACCATCGCCCAGCGGCGCGGGCGCAACACCGAGTTCGCCATCCAGGCGGTGCGCCGGAGCATCTCCATCACCGACAAGGAGGCCCTGGAGAAGAACGTCATCGACCTCATCGCGGTGGACGTGAGCGATCTCCTCAAGCAGGCCAACGGGCGCGAGGTGGACGTGGGCGGGGTCAAGAGCACGCTCGATTTCAACGGCGTGTCGGTNCTGCGCATCGAGATGGGGCTCAAGCAGAAGGTCATCAACATCCTCGCCCATCCCAACATCGCCTACCTGCTGATGATGGCCGGCATCCTGGGCCTGTACATGGAGTTCTCGAATCCCGGAGCGCTGTTCCCGGGCATCGCCGGCGGCATTGCGCTGTTGCTGGCGCTGGCGTCCTTCCAGGTGCTGCCGGTCAACTACGCCGGGTTGCTGCTGATCGGGCTCGGGCTGTGCCTTCTGGTGGCCGAGGCGTTCCTGCCGAGCTTCGGCTTGCTCGGCATCAGCGGAGTGGTGTCTCTCGGCCTGGGCTCGTTGCTGCTGTTCGACGTGGAGGGCTCGGACTTGTCGGTGGACGGGTCCATCGTCCTGGCGGCCGTGGGCACCCTGAGCGCGTTCGTGCTGGCGGTGACCTATCTCGTGGTCAAGTCACAACGACGGAAAGCGACCCTCGGGTACGCGGGGCTCGTCGGCGAGGTCGGCGAGGTGAGGGAGAGCCTCGACCTCAAAGGCAAGGTCTTCGTCCACGGCGAGGTGTGGAATGCCCAAGGGTCGGAGCGGCTGGAGCCGGGCGACCGGATCGAGGTCGTCGGACACGACGGGATGATACTCAAGGTCAGACGCGCCGCGGAGACGTGATCGTCCGCGGAGGAGAAACACATGCTCGAATTCGGACCGATTGCCATCGTTCTGATCATTGTCGTGGGGTTGGCCGTCAGCGGCATCAAGATCCTCAAGGAGTACGAACGCGGCGTNGTCTTTCGCCTGGGCCGCATGGTGAATTCCCGCGGCCCCGGCTTGATCTACCTGATTCCTTTCATCGAAAAAATGGAGCGGGTGGAGCTCCGAACCGTCACCATGGACGTCCCTTCGCAGGACGTCATCACCCGGGACAACGTATCGGTGAAGGTCAATGCCGTGCTCTATTTCCGGGTTCTCGATCCCAACCGGGCCATCCTGGAGGTGGCCAACTATCTGTTCGCCACGTCGCAACTGGCCCAGGTGACGCTGAGAAGTATCTGCGGACAGGCTGAACTGGACCAGCTCCTGTCGGAGCGTGACCGCATCAACGCCGACCTCCAGAAGATCCTCGACGAGCAGACCGACCCCTGGGGGATCAAGGTGGTGCTGACTGAGCTCAAGCACATTGATCTGCCGGAGGAGATGCAACGCGCCATGGCCCGGCAAGCCTCGGCGGAGCGTGAGCGGCGGGCAAAGGTCATCCTGGCCGACGGCGAGTTCCAGGCCTCCCAGAAGCTGCAGGAGGCGGCCACGATCATTGCCCGGGAGCCCATGGCCATGCAGCTCCGATTCCTGCAGAGCCTGACGGAAGTGGCCGGGGACAAGAACTCCACGTTGATCTTTCCCGTTCCGATAGATCTCTTGACACCGTTCTTGAAGGCGGGCGGGAACGACACCTGATCCGTACCCATTGACCGGGAGCGGCCGGGGTAGCGCCGGCCCGCATCCGGCCGTGCGCCATGCTGCTGGAAGAACTGGCCTACGATCTTCCTGACTCGCTGATCTCCGCTTACCCGGCGGAAGATCGCGCGTCGGCCCGCCTCATGGTGGTGGAACGCCGGTCGGAAACCATCACCCATTCCCGCTTCGCCTCTCTCGGGGAGTTCCTTTCGCCGGGAGACCTGTTGGTGCTCAACAATTCCAAGGTGATTCCGGCGCGTCTCGAGGGGCGCAAGGAAAGCGGCGGCAGGGCGACGGTGCTGCTGGTGGAGCCCTTCGATGTGCAACAGGGACTGTGGCTCGCGCTGGTGGATGCCTCCAAGAAGCCGCGGCTGGGCGGTCGCATCGTGTTTTCGGAGGAGATCACGGCGACGGTGCTCGGGGACCTGGGTTCGGGCCGGTACGGCCTTCGGTTCGATCCTCCGGAACGGTTCCGGGAAGTGCTCGACACCCTCGGAGCGCCGCCGCTGCCCCACTACATCGAACGGGTGCGGGAGGTGGAGGAGGGCGACCGGGACAGCTACCAGACGGTGTACGCCTCGACCCCCGGTTCGGTGGCCGCCCCCACCGCCGGCCTCCATTTCACCCGGGCGCTGCTGGACGAGTTGGCCGCGGGCGGTGTGGACAGCGTGTACGTGACCTTGCACGTGGGCCTGGGCACCTTCCGTCCGGTGCGGGAACCGGTGGTGGAGAACCACCGCATGGACGGCGAATGGTACACGNTGACCGANGCGGCGGCCGCGCGAATCCGCCGGGCCAGGGCGGAAGGGANACGGGTGGTGGCCGTGGGGTCCACCAGCACNCGCACGCTGGAGAGCATCGTCCGGCGCAAGGGCANGGTGGCGGCGGATGCCGGCATCACGCGCCTGTTCATCACCGGCGGCTACCGCTTCCGCGGCATCGATGCCCTCGTCACCAACTTTCATCTGCCGCGCTCCACGCCCCTGGCCATGGTGGCGGCGCTGACCGGCCTCGACCTGCTGCGGCGGGCCTACGCCGAGGCCATCGAAGAGGGTTATCGGTTTTACAGTTACGGCGATGCGATGCTTATTCTCTAGCGCCCTTCGACTTCGCTTCGCTACGCTCAGGACGAACGGTTGATGGTTTCTCCGTTCGCCCTTCGGCTGGGCCTCGCCGCTCAGGACGAACGGTTGATGCTTTCTCCGTTCGCCCTTGGACTGGGCCTCGCCGCGCTCAGGACGAACGGTTGATGGTTTTCTCCGTTCGTCCTTCGACTTGGCCTCGTTACACGCACGACGAACGGGCGGTGTTTTTCTCCGTTCGTCCTGAGCGTAGCGAAGCGAAGTCGAAGGGCGCTATCCTGATTCAATGACGCCATTGGCGCACCGTTAAAGAAAGACTCCCTCGCCACCATGAAATTCACGGTTACCGACAACCATCCGGACAGCCGGGCCAGGGCCGGCCTTCTGGAAACCGCCCACGGCGTGGTGGAGACGCCGGCGTTCATGCCGGTGGGGACCCGGGGGGCGGTGAAGGCGCTCTCGCCCCGGGATCTCCGGGAGGTCTCAAGCCAGATCATTCTGTGCAACACCTATCACCTCTACATCCGGCCCGGTGAGGAGCTCATTCGCGACCTCGGCGGCTTGCACGTGTTCATGGGGTGGGACGGGCCGATTCTCACCGACAGTGGCGGCTACCAGGTGCTGAGCCTCGCGGCCATGCGCAAGATTACCGAGGAGGGGGTTTCCTTCCGCTCCCATCTGGACGGCTCGTCGCATTTCCTGAGCCCGGAGAAGGTGGTGGGCATCCAGCAGGCGCTGGGAGTGGACGTGGCCATGGTGCTGGACGAGTGCATCCCGTACCCGGCGAGCCGCGACTACGTCAAGGCCTCCACGGACCGTACGGTCCGCTGGGCGCGCCGCTCCCTGGAGGCGCCGCGGAACCGGGACTGCGCGCTGTTCGGGATCGTCCAGGGGGGCGTCTTCAAGGANCTGCGCGAGGACTGCGCGGCCACGTTGGCGGAACTTCCCTTCGACGGGTTTGCCGCCGGCGGTCTGGGGATCGGCGAGGGTCCGGAGCTGTTGGCGGAGATCGGGAGCTTCACCGCCGCGCGCATGCCGGAGGACCGTCCACGCTACCTCATGGGCCTCGGGAAGCCCGAAGACTTGATTCATGGGGTCCGGTCCGGCTATGATCTGTTCGATTGCGTTCTGCCGACGAGGAATGCCAGGAACGGTACGTTATACACNGCCACCGGGAAGCTCAGCATCAAGAACGCGGCCTTTGCCCGGGACCCGCGTCCCGTGGAAGAAGGCTGCCCATGCTACGGTTGCCGGCATTTTTCGCGTGCCTATCTTCGCCACCTCTACGTGGCCGGCGAAATCCTAGCGGCCTATCTGAACACGCTGCACAACGTCTGCTACTATCAACGGTTGATGGCGGAATTGCGCAGGGCCATTCGGGAACGGTCGAGTCTGGAGAACGTAACCGCACGCATCTAAGCAGTCTCGGAGGAAACCATGTGGGACGTAGCCTATGCACAGGCCGGGGGCGGCCCCAGCACCTTCATCAGCATGCTGCCGTTGGTGCTGATTTTCGCGGTCTTCTACTTTCTCCTGATTCGGCCGCAGCAGCGCAAGGCCAGGGATCACCGGAACATGCTGGCGCAGCTCAAGCGCAATGACGAGGTCATGACCACGGGCGGCGTGTTCGGCAAGGTGCAGGCGCTGACGGATACCGAGGTGACCCTGGAAGTGGCGCCGAACATGAAACTCAGGGTGAGCCGGAGCCATATCGCCCAGCTCTTCAGAGGAGAAAAGACAACCGGAGGCAAGGAAGTCAAGGCCAAGTAGGGCCGTCGGCCGCCGGCGCGCGTCCGGCGGTTNCGTGCGCTCCGGTTNGGGAAACGAGCATGCGTCAAAGCCTAGTCATTCGCNTGGTCCTGTTGTTGGTCTGCATGGTGGCGGCGGTGGTCTACCTCGCGCCCAGCTTCGTCTCCGGCTTGTGGTTCCTGCCCGAGAACGGCATCCGTCTCGGGCTGGACCTTCAGGGCGGGTCGCACCTGGTGCTGGAAGTGAAGGTGGAGAAAGCCGTGGAGAACCGCATGCGCAGGATCCGCAGCGGCCTTCGTGACGAGTTGCGCGAGCGCGGCATCGCCTTCACCGGACTCGAAATCGNCAGCTCCGGAGAGCTCGCCATCGCGGCTTCCCCCGACAACATCGAACGCATACGGGAGCTCCTGTCCACCGAGTTCCCGCAACTGGAGGTTTCGGCCTCCAGCGCNGGGGCCGGCGGGGCCGAGTTGCGGATGGTTTTCACCGCCCGGGAGCTCGACAGCATCCGCAACTTCGCGGTCGATCAGACGCTGGAGACCATCCGCAATCGCATCGACCAGTTCGGGGTTACGGAACCCACCATTCAACGCCAGGGACAGCGCGACATCCTCGTCCAACTGCCGGGAATCCAGGATCCGGAGCGGGCCAAGGCGCTCATCGGCAAGACCGCGCTGCTGGAGTTCAAGCTGGTNGACGAGCGTGGAGACGTGGAACAGGCGGTGCGTTCGGGTCCGCCGCCGGGCCGCGAAGTCCTGTACGGCTACGAGGACACGGCCTCGTCCAGCGTGCGCCGGCAGAAGATTCCCTANCTGCTGGAGGCACGGACGCTGATGACCGGGGAAGCCATCGCCGATGCCAACGTCCGCCGCGGCGACCAACTGGAGGGGCTGTACGTCGAACTGGCGCTGAACTCGGTGGGCAGCACCGCCTTCGATCGCCTCACCGCGGAGAACGTCGGGCGCCTTCTGGCCATCGTCCTGGACGGCCGGGTCTATTCGGCGCCGCAGATCCGCGAGCGGATCTCGGGCGGCGTGGCCTCCATNACCGGCAACTTCGACTTTCANGANGCCCGGGATCTGGCCATCGTGCTCCGGGCCGGCGCCTTGCCCGCACCGGTGGAGATCCTNGAGGAGCGCACCGTCGGGCCGTCCCTGGGACGGGACTCGGTGCGGAAGGGGATNTTTTCCTTCATCTTCGGAAGCATCCTCGTGCTCGTCTTCATGGTGGCGTACTACCGCGGCGCGGGCGTGTTGGCGGACGTCGCGCTGGTGCTGAACATCTTCTTCATGATGGCGATCCTCGCGGGCTTCGAGGCCGTGCTGACCCTGCCGGGTATCGCCGGGATCATTCTGACCATGGGCATGGCCGTGGACGCCAACGTGCTGATCAACGAGCGGATTCGCGAGGAGGTGCGGAACGGAAAGTCTTCGCGGACCGCGGTGGACACCGGTTACGAGCGCGCCATTCCGGCCATCCTGGACTCGAACCTGACCACTTTCCTGGCGGGCGTCATCCTGTTCCAGTTTGGCACCGGCCCGGTGCGCGGCTTCGCCGTGACCCTGTGTGTCGGCATCCTCACGACGGTGATTTCCGCGGTGTANGGCACCCGCATCTACTATGACTATCGCCTNGCCAGGCGGAATCTGGCGCAGCTCTCCATCTAGCGCCGGGCAACCGTAAAACGACTATGAACCGCCGCGGCTGACTCACGACCGACTGGACTACGAAGACTATGGAAATCATCAAGCCGGGAACGCAGATACCATTCTTGAGCTATCGCCGATGGGGTTTCATGCTGTCGTCGGTGCTCATCGTCGGGGTGGTGCTGCTGTTGTTCACCAAGGGCCCGAACCTTGGCGTGGATTTCGAAGGCGGCACCATGGTGCACGTGAAGTTCGCCGACGCCGTGGGCATCGGGCAATTGCGAAACGCGCTGGCGCAGTCGCCGCTGGGCGGGGTGGTGCAGGACTTCGGCGGCGGCGGCACCGGCGAGTATCTGATCCGTATCGAGAAGTCCGCCGCCGCCATCGGCACCGTCGGCCAGGACATCCGGAACGTTCTCAACCAGGCGTTCGGCGACGGCTCTTACGAAGTGCTGCGGGTGGAGTCCGTGGGGCCCAAGGTCGGCGACGACCTCCGGCGCCGGGGNATCTTGTCGGTCATCTTCGCCACCATCATGATGGGCGCGTATATCTGGCTCCGCTTCGAGTTGCGCTTCGGGCTCGGGGCCATCATCGCGCTGATCCATGACGTGCTGATCACGGTGGGGGCGCTGGTGGTGGCCAACTACGAGTTCGATCTGCCCATCGTCGCCGCGCTGCTGACCATCGCCGGGTACTCCGTCAACGATACCGTNGTNATCTGCGACCGCATCCGCGAGAACATGCGCAAGCAGCGCCGCGATTCCATGGAGAGCATCATCAACGCCAGCATCAACCAGACCCTGGGCCGCACCATCCTGACCACCGTGACCACGCTGCTGGTGTTGACGGCGCTGCTGGTGCTGGGGGGCGGCGTGATCCGGCCCTTTGCCTTCACGCTCTTCGTCGGTTTTCTGGCCGGACTCTATTCCACCATCTTCGTGGCCACGCCCACGATTCTCTTCTTCGAGAGGGGCCGACGGCGATAAGCGCCGGTACGCGAAGTTGAAAGACGCCGCCAAGCGCTGGATCCTCAAGGACACCGACGAAACCGCGGCGGCGCGCCTTTCGCAAGAGCTCAACCTGCCGTTGTTGCTGGCCGGGATCCTGGCGCAACGCGGCTATGCGGATGCCGACGCCGCCCGCCGCTTCCTCTCCTCCAGTCTGAGCACGGACCTGCCGCCGCCCCACCTGCTGGCGGGGATGGACGACGCCGTACGGCGTATTTCCCGGGCGCTGCGCGACCGCGAGCAGGTCTGCGTCTGGGGCGACTACGATGTCGACGGCACCACCGGCGCCGCCGTGCTGGTGTCGTTCCTGCGCGAGATCGGCCGCGAGCCGATGTTCTACATCCCGCACCGGATCGACGAGGGCTACGGCATGAGCCGCCAGGGGATCGAGCAGCTCCATTCCCGTGGCGTGACGCTCATCATCACCGTCGACTGCGGCATCTCCAACGCCGACGAGGTGGCGTTCGCCCACGGCCTGGGAATGGACGTGGTCATCGTCGACCATCACCAGTTGCCGGAGCGGTTGCCCGAAGCGGCCTCGGCCGTCATCAATCCCCAGCGCACCGACTGCGCCTTTCCCGACAAGGGCCTGTGCGCCGCCGGGCTGGCCTTCTATCTCGTCATCGGGCTGCGGGCCCATCTCCGGGAGTCCGGCTGGTTCGAGTCCGACAGCGTGCCCGACATCCGCCGTCACCTGGACATCGTCACCCTGGGCACCATCGCCGACATGGTGCCGCTNCGTGGAACCAACCGTGTATTGATCCGCCGCGGCCTGGTGGAGTTGGGAAGCTCCACCCGTCCGGGCGTCCTGGCCCTCCGGAAGGTCGCGGACGTGACCGACGGGGAGCTGGACGCGGGCACCGTGGCCTTCAGGCTCGGACCCCGGATCAATGCCGCCGGCCGCATGGACGCCGCGCTCAAGGTGGTGGAGATGCTGACCACCGATTCCCGGGAGACCGCCGACGAGATCGCCCGGGCGCTGGATGGCCACAACAGCGAGCGGCGGGAGACCGAGGCGCAGGTGCTGGAAGAGGCGCTTGCGCGGATCGAGCAGGGAGGCCTCCACCAACGCCGGGCCATCGTGGTGGGGCGGGAGGGCTGGCATCCCGGAGTGCTCGGCATCGTGGCTTCGCGCATCGTGGAACGGTTTCACCGCCCCACCGTGGTCATCGGCCTCGACGGCGGCGAGGGCAAGGGCTCGGGACGGAGCATCCGCGGTTTTCACATGGTGCAGGGCATGCGGCGGTGCGCGGACCTGCTGGAGCGTTTCGGGGGCCACGAGTACGCCGCCGGCCTGAGCATCCGGGAGGAAAACCTCGAGCCTTTTGCCGAGCGTTTCGACCAGGTGGCCGGAGAGTCGCTCGGCGAGGAAGATCTCCTGCCTTACCTCGACGTCGACGCCCAGGTGGACTTCCGCCAGTTGAGCCTGGGNCTGGTGCGNCAGATGCGGCTGCTGGGCCCCTTCGGGGTCGGCAATCCCGAACCGGTGTTCCAGACCCGCGGCGTGGAGGTGTGCGAGCGCCGGGACTTCAACCGGGTCTCGCGCCTCCGGTTGAGGCACAACGACCACTCCGTGACCGCGGTGATTTTCGGACCCCCGGAGGACCTTCCCGTGCGGGTGAAGGACAACGTGGACATCGCATACCGGATCCGGGAAAACGAATGGCAGGGCACCTGTTCGATGGAGCTGCGTTTGCTGGACGTGAGGACGTGAGGCGCACGGTCGGGTTTCTGGCCCGCCCACGCGCGGGTTTGCCCCGGACCCGCGCGAGCATTTGACATTGCGGCCCTTCTCCATTACAAAGTCATGCAACTATGGGACGTTATGCAGTTGTCAAGACGGGCGGAAAGCAATACCGGGTAGCCGAGGGCGAGCTGGTGGATGTCGAGCGCCTGGGCGGGGACGTCGGCGCCACGGTGACCCTTGAAGAAGTGCTGCTGGTCAGCGGCGGCGACGAAGAACCTGCCCGGATCGGCACCCCGATGGTGGAGCAGGCCCAGGTCACCGCGGAGATCGTGGAGCAGGGGCGCGACAAGAAGATCATCGTCTTCAAGAAGAAGCGGCGGAAGGGCTACAAGCGGAAGCAGGGCCACCGCCAGATGCAAACAACCCTGAGAATCGTCGAAATCCAGGCGTGAGGCGGAACAACCGATGGCGCACAAGAAATCAGGTGGAAGCTCGCGCAACGGTCGCGACAGTCATGGACAGAGGCGCGGCGTCAAGCGCTACGGCGGGCAGCTCGTCAAGGCGGGCAACATCCTCGTCCGCCAGTTGGGCACCAAGATCCATCCGGGCAAGAACGTCGGCATGGGGCGGGACTACACCTTGTTCGCCCTGGTCGAGGGCACGGTGGAGTACCAACGCTGGGGCCGGTCGCGAAAACGGGTTGCCATCGTCCCCGCCTGAGAGGTCTCCCCGCGCAGCACGCCTGTCCGGGCGGCTTCGGACCTCGCGGCCTTGCCGCATTTCCATTCCTTCCTTGTATTCCTTGTTCTCGTTGTCGTGACCGGTATGGCCGCGCGGTGACCGCGGCTGCGTAAAGAGGGCAGGAGCCCACGCACCATGAAGTTCGTCGACGAGGTTGAGATCACGGTTCAGGCCGGCGACGGCGGCCGCGGCTGCATGAGTTTCCGCCGCGAGAAGTTCGTCCCCAAGGGAGGTCCCGACGGCGGCGACGGCGGTGACGGCGGCCATGTCCGGGTGGTGGCGGACCCGCACCTGTCGACCCTGCTGGACTTGCGCTACCAGCGGCTCTACCGCGGCAAACGCGGGCAGCACGGACGCGGCAAGGACCAGCACGGCCGGAACGGAGAGGACCGGGTCATCCGGGTTCCCCTGGGGACCCTGATTCGAGACGCGGATACCGGAGAGCTCATCGCCGACGTCGAGACGCTTTCGGGTGACGTGATGGTGGCCCGGGGGGGCAAGGGCGGGAAGGGCAACGCCCGCTTCGCCACCTCCAGGCGCCAGGCGCCGCGTTTCGCTCAGCCGGGCCTTCCCGGCGAGGAGCGCGAGCTTCGCCTGGAGCTGCGGCTGCTGGCCGACGTGGGCCTCATCGGGCTGCCCAACGCCGGCAAGTCCACGATGATATCGGCGGTCTCGGCGGCACGGCCGAAGATAGCGGACTATCCCTTTACCACGCTGGTGCCGAACCTGGGCGTGGTGCGCCAGGGCGACGGCAGCTTCGTGGTGGCGGATATTCCGGGGCTCATCGAGGGGGCCCATCGCGGCGAGGGGCTGGGGCATCGATTTCTCAAGCACGTGACCCGCACCGGGTTGCTGGTGCACGTCCTGGACGTCTTTCAGCTGGGAGAGCAGGATCCGAAGGCGGCCTTCGAGACGGTGAACCGCGAGCTGGCGCTGTTCGACGAGGAGCTGTCGCAAAAGCCCCAGATCGTGGCGGCCAGCAAGGTCGACCTGTTGCCGGACCGAAGCGGGGTGGAGGCGCTGGAGACTTTCTTCCAGTCGCGCGGTTACCGCTTCTGCGCCGTTTCCGCGGTCACCGGGGAAGGGATGGAACGGCTCAAGGCGATGATCGCCGAGGGACTCGCGGAGAGGAACGCGACGGCGGCCGCCGGCGGGGGAGAGATGCGGGGCATGGAGTTCCATGGCTGATCTGAGACGCAAATACGTTCACCGGGCGAAACGGGTGGTGGTGAAGATCGGGAGCCGTGTGCTGTCTTCCGAGCGGGGCCTGCACACTCGGCGGATCGGACGCCTGGTGCGCGAGCTGGCGGCGCTCCACGATCAGGGGAAGAAGCTCGTGGTGGTCAGCTCCGGCGCCATCGCGTCGGGCATCAGCCGGCTGGGGCTGGCGAAACGCCCCAGGGACCTGCCCCAGGAACAGGCGCTGGCGGCGGTGGGCCAGATCCGGCTCATGGCGCTCTACGAGAACTCCTTCGCCGGCTACGAGAAGCAGGTGGCGCAGGTGCTGTTGACCCACGAGGACCTGGCCGACCGCACGCGTTACCTCAATGCCAAGCATACGCTCAAGACGCTGCTGGACTGGAACATCATTCCCATCGTCAACGAGAACGATACCGTGGCGGTGGAAGAGATGAGGTTCGGCGACAACGACCAGCTTTCCGCGCTGGTGGCCACGCTCATGGAGATGGACCTGCTGGTGATCCTGAGCGACGTGGACGGGGTGTTCGACCGCGATCCGAGGTCCAGCAAGGACGCCCGGCTGATGCCCTTGGTCACGGATGTCGCCGCGGCCAAGGAAGCGGCCCAGGACACGCAGCCGTCGGATTTGGGCAGGGGAGGCATGTACTCGAAGCTCTGCGCCGCCGAGCAGGCGAGCCAGGCGGGCATCCCCACCATCATTGCCAGCGGGCGAGAGCGGGAAGTCTTGAACGGCCTGTTCGACGGAGCTCGCGAGTCGGGCACGCTGGTGGTGCCCGAGGAGCACCGTCTTACCAGCCGCAAGCACTGGATCCTCCACAACCTCAAGCCCTCCGGAGAGGTGATGGTGGACAACGGGGCCTGCGCGGCGGTGACCGTCAAGGGCAAGAGCCTGCTGCCGTCCGGGGTAAGGGATATCCGCGGCTCCTTCGGCGCGGGCGAGTGCGTGCGTTGCGTGGACGATACCGGCCGCGAATTCGCCCGCGGGCTCGTGAACTACAGCTCGCAGGAGCTGCACAAGATCAAGGGATCGCATTCGGGCAAGATCGAGGCCATCCTGGGATACAAGGCCTATGACGAGATCATCCACCGCGATGATCTTGTGGTGCTCTAGATGGCGCCCTTCGACTTCGCTTCGCTGGCGCTCCGCGAAACCTGTCCTGAGCCTTGTCGGAGGGCTCAGGACGAACGGTTGCGGCCCAGTTCCCCGTTCGTCCTGAGCGTAGCGGAGCGCCAGCGAAGCGAAGTCGAAGGGCGCAAAAAATCCCACAGGCTCCTAGCCTGCAGGAGTTCATCATGGCAGTAGCCGAAGAAGCCATCGCCATCGGACGCCGGGCCCGGGAAGCGGCCGGCGCGNTGGCCAATCTTTCCACCGANTTGAAGAACCGGACCCTCATGGCCATGGCCGACGGCATCGAGGCCCGGCAGGACTTCCTGCTGGCCGAGAANGCCAAGGACATCGNCTCGGCGGGGGACAGGGGGCTTTCCAAGGCGGTGATCGACCGCCTGACGCTGAATCCCCAACGGGTGGCGGCCATGGCCGCGGGCATACGGGAGATTGTCGCCCTGCCCGATCCGGTGCGGCAGGTCACCCGCAGGTGGGAGCGTCCGAACGGTCTCGAGGTGGGGAAGATGCGCATCCCGCTGGGGGTGATCACCATCATCTACGAGGCCCGGCCCAACGTCACCGCGGATGCCGCGTCTCTGTGCATGAAGTCCGGCAACGCCGTCATCCTCAAGGGCGGCAGCGAGGCGAAGTTCTCCAACCAGGCGGTCGGCGACGTGCTGCGGGAAGCATGCGTCCGGACGGGGGCGCCCGAGGATGCGGTGCAGGTGGTGGGGTCCACCGACCGGGCGATGATCCACGAGCTGCTCAAGCTCGAGGAGTACGTGGACCTGATCATACCCCGGGGCGGCGAGGAACTGATCCGGTTCGTGGCGGCCAACTCGCTGGTGCCNGTGGTCAAGCACTACAAGGGCGTGTGCCACGTTTACGTGGACANCGACGCGGACCTGGACATGGCGGAACGCATTTCCCTCAATGCCAAGGTCCAGCGTCCGTCGGTGTGCAACGCCATGGAGACCCTGCTGGTGCACGAGGCGGTGGCGCCGACGTTCCTGCCTCGCGTCGTGGACAGGCTCCGGGAGAGCGGGGTGGAGGTGCGCGGCTGCGACAAGACCCGGGCGCTGGTGGGCGGGGCCGGGCCGGCGAGCGAGGCCGACTGGCACGAGGAGTACCTGGACCTGGTTCTGGCGGTGCGGGTGGTGGCGGACATGGACGAGGCCATCGAGCACATCCGCAAGTACGGCTCGGATCACACCGAGACCATCGTCACCGCGGACCGCGCCAAGGCCGAGGACTTCGTGGCGCGGGTCAATTCCTCGGCGGTGCTGGTCAACGCCTCAACGCGTTTCAATGACGGCGGCGAGCTCGGCCTGGGGGCGGAGATCGGCATCAGCACCAGCAAGGTCCACGCCTTCGGCCCCATGGGACTGGAAGANCTCACCAGCACCAAGTTCTTCGTGTTCGGCGACGGACAGGTCCGCACCTGACGATTTCCATGAGACTCGGCCTGTTCGGCGGCACCTTCGACCCCATCCATTGCGGCCACCTGCGAAGCGCCGAGGAGGTGCGCGAGGCGTTTGCGCTGGACGAGGTCCGCTTCGTGCCGTGCGGCGTGCCGCCGCACCGGAGCGACCGGCCCGGCGCGGCGGCACGGCATCGCCTGGAGATGGTGCGCCTGGCGGTGGCCGGCAACCCGGGCCTCAGCGTCTCCGACCTGGAGGTCACGCGCCCGGGGGCCTCCTACTCCATCGACACCGTGCGTCATTTCTCGGGCCGGCTGGCCCCCGGGGACGAGTTGTATCTGATCCTCGGCCTCGACGCCTTCCTGCTCATCGGTTCCTGGAAGGACTGGCGCGAGCTCCTGACCCTGACCCACGTCATCGTGACGTCCCGGCCGGGCTTCGGCGACACGCTGCCCTACGACCAGATTCCCGTTGTCGTGCGGGAGGCGTTTTGCTATGATTCGGTCCGATTCGGCTTCCGGAACGAGTCCGGCAAGGAGATCCTGTTCAAGCGCTTGACCGACGTCTCCGTGTCCGCCTCGACCATTCGGGAGTTGCTGGGAAAGGGGAAATCGATTCGCGAACTGGTCCCTTCGGAAGTGCAGCGCTACGTGCAAGATCAACACCTCTACTACGAGTCGCCGGAGTGCTAGTGCCTGANACGCCGGCACTCGACGCCAGAGANAGNGCGNTGCTGCTCTGCGGCTTCGCCCTCGAGAAGAAGGCTCAGGACCTCACCGTGCTGGAGGTCGGCGAGCTCACCACCATCGCCGAATATTTCATCATCTGCTCCGGTCGTTCCGACCGTCATGTCCAGAGCATCGCGGAAGGCATCAAGGAGGACGGCCGTCCCCACGGCCTCCGTCCCATCTCCAGCGAAGGCACCGCCCGCGGCCAGTGGGTGCTGATGGATTTCTCCGACGTGCTCGTGCACATCTTCTACGAGCCCGTTCGCCGCTTCTATGACCTCGACGGCCTCTGGGCCGGCGCCACGGCGGTGGAGCTGCCCGAACCCTATGCCACCCTGGTCGCGCAGTTCACCGGCGAAGGCGCCCCGCAGGAACCCTGGCCGCCCACGGAGAGCGGCGCGAGTTCAGGCTACATCGGCAAACCGGTTCGCTGAGAACCGCCGCCGACAGCACCGTATCAAGAAAGAGAGTGTTGGGGGATTGATCCCAACGGGACTCGAACCCGTGTTTCTGGCGTGAGAGGCCAGCGTCCTAACCGCTAGACGATGGGACCGTGGCTGAGGAGGTAGGACTCGAACCTACAATCGCCTGATCCAGAGTCAGGTGGCTTACCAATTAGCCGACTCCTCA
>JGIcombinedJ30088_10002699_pt1 | contig 16925 bp, 12 predicted proteins | sample PinacodermPK_FD_30088 | JGI IMG/M metagenome (IMG submission 30088)
CGGCGAGCGCCTCGCCGGCGGTGACGTGGGGCAGCGGCCCACCGGTCGCAGCTCGTCGTTCCCACGGTCCGTGATGAGTCGGATCCGGCAGATCCGGCAGCGTGTCTCGCTTGCGACAGCCCACGAGGCACAACCGGGGCCGGGCCTGGGGCACCCCGAAGTCGGCGGTGTTCAGCACCTGCCACCTGAGGCGGTACCCGGCAGTCTCGATCTCTGCCAGCAGGCGGGTGAACGCTGGCCTGCTCGCCTTGTTGTTGAACGTCAACGCGTACACGTTCTCGAGAATGAAGTACCGGGGCCTCGCCTCGGCAAGAACACGGGTATAGGCCTGCAGCAGACTCGCTGCGGGGTCGACGCCGTCGCGCTTCCACTCGAGCCAGAAGCCTGACTTGGAGAACGCAACGCAGGGTGGCCCGCCCACGAGCAAGTCGGGCCTCTCCCGGCTCGACAGGCCTGCCGCCCGGAGAATGTCCCGCGTGGTCAGACCCTCGTCGGCGCCGGCGGCGAGCGGGTAGAGGTCGGCGCGAACAACCTCGCGGAGACTCGGGAAGTACGTCGGCGCGTTCTTCTCCATGGTGTCGCAGGCATCGTCGTCCCATTCGACCGCAGCCAGGATGGCGAACCCTGCCGACTCGATCCCCAAGTCGAGGCCCCCGGCGCCAGAGAACAGCGAGATCGCGGAGCCAACGGTCATGCCCTCAGTTTGCACCCTGCGGTCGGCCTGGACGCGCACCCTCTGACCACCCAGGAGACGCAACTGCAAGCCTCGGGCTCGTCGGTCAATTCGCGCAGGTTCCACACCAAGAAGCACACAGCAGGGGTGTGACAGTTGCGGCGGCCATCAGCTCAGAGCCGCAGTTCGCAGCCTCTCTGGACACGGAATTGGCGGTCCGCTCCGTTGACGCGACGGTGACCGAGCCACCGAACCTCTAGCCGGATCAGGTAAGGCCGTCGACCGCATCTCTCATGATCGCAACATCCGGCTGCACATCAACCCCGACATCGAGGCCACCCCGGCTGCAGAGGCTGCAGCCCGAGGACCTCGACGAGCTGTACGTCAAGCTCCTCACCGACGGCAAGCGCAACGGCGGCGGAGGCGGCCTGTCGGCCAAGTCGGTGCGCAATGTCCACGCCACCTTGCAGAGCGCGCTGTCCGACGCGGCCCGCAAGGGCACCGTCGTCCGCAACGTGGCCGACACCGCCGACCCGCCCTCGATCAGCCGCAGCGGCCGATCGATTTGTGTGTGGACCGGCGACCAGCTGCGCTGCTTCCTCGATGCGATGGCCGACCATGAGCTGTATGCGCTGTACCTGCTCGCCGCGACCACCGGTATGCGCCGGGGCGAGATCGCCGGCCTGTTGTGGCACAACGTCGACCTCGATGCGGCCCGCCTCACCATCAACCAGCAGATCGTGTCGGTTCAGTACCAGCTCATCGAGAGCGAACTCAAGACGCCCACTAGCCGCCGTAACATCGACCTCGACCCCCGAACCGTCGCCGAGCTGTGCCGCCACCGCCGCCACCAGCTCGAAGCGCGCATGGCCACCGGCCAGCGCGGCGACGACGGCTACGTGTTCGCCAAGCCCGACGGCTCGCCCATCCACCCAGACCTGATCAGCCAGATCTTCGAGCGCGCCGTCGCCAAGCTCGACGTCCCCCGCATCCGCCTACACGACCTGCGCCACACCCACGCCACCATCCTGCTGCAACAGAACGTGCACCCCAAGGTCGTCAGCGAACGCCTAGGCCACTCCAGCGTCGCCTTCACCATGACCGTCTACCAGCACGTCATGCCCGGCCTACAGGCCCAAGCCGCCTCCACCTTCGAGGCCGCCGTGTTCGGCGAGTAGGTGTGCTCACGGGTCCCTCGGGCCTACTGCTACCGCCCACAGAACTCCGTGCGCCTGCTCTACCCTCAGCGCTGCTCTACCCTCAGCGCTGCTCTACCCTCAGCGCGGCTCTACCCTCAGCGCGATAGTCGCGCCACAGACGAATTCACAGCCCCGCACTCACCGACAGAGTTCAACGCAAGACCTCCACCTAATCGCACGGTCCCAAGTGCAGCGGTCCGACCCTTGACCTATGCTGCCCGTCGAGCCTGATCCACGGTCGCTTCTAGGAGGTCCCAATGCTCCCGAGGGATATCCTACTTATTGAGCCCGGATACCCCAACAAGTATCCGCCGTTGGGCCTGATGAAGCTTGCCGCTTACCACGGTCCTCTCGGTCGACGCGACCGTGTCACCTTCGTAAAGGGTGAAGACAAGGAGGTGTTGAATCGAGCGTGGCACCGCGTCTATGTCACTACGCTGTTCACGTTCGAGTGGAAACGTACAGCCTCAGCTATCGATTTCGCCATCCGCGCCGCTGGCAATCAGTCAGAGCGAGTCTTTGTCGGTGGCATTGCCGTCTCACTCATGCACGAGGCTTTCCTGAACGAGCCTAGATGGGCTGGCGTTCGCTTCATCCAGGGTTTACTAGACGGCCCTCCGGCCCTGGCTCTAGCCCTGTCCGCAGATGACTATGAGTTTGGCGCGAACGATCTGACAGGTACGCCAATCGAAGAATTGGTCCCTGATTATGGCATCCTCAGTCATGTCGATTACAGCTATCCGGTCCATGACGCCTTTTTTGGCTACGCGTCTCGTGGATGTGTGAGGAAGTGTGCGTTCTGCGGAGTACCAAAGCTGGAAGGCGCTCAACGCGAGATGCCGCCACTTACCAATCTGGTCGAAGGAGTAACTGCGAGGCACGGAGAGAAGAAGGATCTTGTCCTCATGGACAATAACATCACAGCATCAACCCGCTATAAGGAGGTGATTGCCGAGATTCGTGATCTGGGATTCACACCCGGGGCTAAACTTACACGAGATGGAAACCGCCCGGTAAAGCGCCGGGTCGATTTCAATCAAGGTGTCGACGCACGGATCCTGGCAAAATCCGAAATGTTCCTTCGCGAGATGTCCACCATCTGCATCAGTCCTTTGCGGATCGCCTTCGATCATATAGGAGTCAGAAAGGTCTATGAGAAGTCAATTCGCATGGCGGCTGACAACCAGATCACTTCCCTCTCGAACTACATGCTGTACAACTTTATGGACACTCCAACAGATCTCTATCTGCGAATGCGGCTCAACATCGACCTGAATGAGGAGTTGGGGATCCGCATCTGGTCGTTCCCGATGCGTTATCAGCCAGTGACTCTAAAGGACCGCTCACACGTGGGCGACAAGTGGAATCGCTACTACCTTCGTTCATTTCAGATCATGCTCCAAGCAACCAAGGGAGTCGTAAGCGGTAGCCCGTCCTTCTTCATGCGGGCCTATGGTCAAGACCCTGAAGAGTTTGAGCAGCTCCTCCGGCTACCACACGCCTTCATCTTCCATAGGGCATATTTTCAAGATGGTGAGGGGCGCGCCCAGCGCGAGGAATACGAGTCACTTCGTGCCCGCCTTTCTCGATCTCAAGAAGAGGAGTTTGTGTATCTGTTGGCTCATTCATCCAACGGCACCGGACTCGGACCGAAACACTTTCGCCAACGGGCTAAGAGTCAATCTATCGATCCTCAACTGCGGCAGCTGATGGTATTTCACGGATTGGATACTAAGGATGATGTGAAGACTCACCAGCGTCAACTTATGTCTGAAATGGTCGCCAATCGAGACTTTCTAGAGGACGACGAAGTCGTTGAAGATGTAGGACTGTTTGATCACGATGAAGCGCTCGCAGTCAAAGGTACACAGATCGTATGAGCGCGAAACGCATTCGGCTATCTGTAGCTCAGGAAACGCCGCCGCTATCAGGGGCAGGACTGCTCGGACTCGTCACAACCGGATTGTACGACGACCCGTTATCTATCTACCGTGAATACATCCAGAATTCAGCCGACGCTGCCGAGGGAAGTACGATTCCGCCAGAAGCAAGAGTTGATATCACGGTCGATCCTATGGGACGCTACATCAGGATTCATGATAACGGGCCAGGCCTTTCCCGCGATGACGCGTTCGAGCGTCTATTGCCCGTCGGTCGCAGCGAGAAGCGTCCGGCGATAGATAGGGGTTTCAGAGGTGTCGGTCGTCTGGCCGGACTGGCGTTTGCCAAGACTGTAACGTTCACCACACGTAGCTGTAAGGAACGACCGATAACTCGTATTACCTGGCACAATGAACGGCTTCTAGAACTCACCTCTACCGAATCAGAGTTGGAGAAGGCGATTCTTGACTGCGTTGATGTGGAGACTCTCCCCGGTTCAGAGTATCCTGAACACTTCTTCGAGGTTGAGATCAGAGACGTAGCGCGCCACGCCGCAGGCGTTCTATTGAACCGTGACGCAGTGCGCGACTATATCGGAGAAGTGTGCCCGGTACCTCTTAGCGCTGATTTTCCCTTTGCTCCGGACGTTGATGAGCTATTCAATGGCATTAGATCTCCATTTGCATTGGAAGTGATGTTGGAAGGGGACTCCGCTCCAGTTAGGAGACCATACGGAGCGTCTGTCCCTCTCTCATCGAGCAAGAGTGCAGACTTCACTGAGTTTCAAATTGTACGCATACCAAGCGTAGACGATGGAGCTGAAGCAGCCATTGGCTGGATAGCACATTCAACTTACTTGGGGGCCATCCCGAGAGAGCACCGCATACGTGGCATACGCGCTCGCGTCGGAAATATTCAGATCGGTAATGAGACGACATTCGACGACCTCTTCGTGGAGGAGCGGTTCAATCGATGGTGTGTCGGAGAGCTTCACATTCTTGACTCACGGATCGTCCCCAACACAAAGCGCGACTATTTTCAGCCTGGACCCCATCTTCGGAATCTTGAGAATGAGTTGAGCCCTGTACTACGCTGTATCAGTACACGTTGCCGACAGGAGTCTAAGGAACGAAATCGCGACAGGAAGTTTCGTTTAGCGCTCGACAATATTGACGACCTAATCGCCCTGGCAACCTCCGGATACCTTGCAGCACAGGATTCAACAGACTTGGTAAAGAGGGCGGAGCGTGAACTATCGGCGCTACGTAAGAAGATAGGCAACGGCCGCCTCACTGACGGAGTTCTTCAAAGGCTTGAAAGTACAAGGGAAGGTCTAGTTGATATCGTATTTGATGATACGGCCGGGCAGTTCCAAGGCATGACACCCTCACAGGTTGTCATCTATCAAAACATCTTCCGTGCTCTAGCGGATCTTGCATCCTCACCGAGTTCCGCACGAGCGTTGATTGAACTGGTCTTCGCCGAGGCATCGGCAATTTTGCAAGTTGACGACGGTTTGAACGCGAACCGACCGGCTAACAACCACTCTCAGGCGCGACTAGTACTGGATGACACCGGAAAATTGATCCCAAGATAGGACCGTAGTCGTCGGCCGTATGGCTGGAGACAGAAGGAGATGGATGAGAACCATGGCACCAGGGCAAGGAAGATTCGCGACGCTTCCAGTGGAAACGCTTGTACTCGATACATCCAATCCTCGGGTGGCGCGCTACATCGAGATGTACGGCGGTGAGGTGACCGATGAGCAAATGAGTCTGGCTCTTGGTGCAGCCAGCTATGAGGAGGGTGAGAATTCCACTACCTTCCAGAGTCTTAGAGCCTCTATCAAAACCCATGGCGGCCTTATTCATCCTATCTTGGTTAATAGGGAAGGCAACGACAGACTCGTCGTGATCGAGGGCAACACCCGCACGCTTATCTATCGGCAGTTCAGGGCTAGCGATGATACCGGCACATGGGACCAGATTCCAGCCATCGTGTACGACAATCTGGATGACAAGGACATTGATGCGATACGACTACAGGCTCACTTGGTAGGTCCACGCCAGTGGGACCCGTATTCGAAGGCGAAGTATCTGGACTATCTCAGCAACTCCGAGCACCTAACGACAGATCAGATCATCGACTTTTGCGGAGGCCAGAGGCGCGAGGTACACAGGTTCATCGACGCGTACAACGATATGGAGGATTTCTATCGTCCACTGCTTGCCAGCGATGACCAGTTCGATCCAACACGGTTCAGCGCGTTCGTGGAGTTGCAGGCTCCGCGGGTACAGGAGGCCCTACTAAACTCAGGCCACACCAGAGAAGACTTCGCAGGTTGGGTCAACGACCAGATTCTCTACCCGCTGGATCGGGTCAGAAGGCTACCAGCAATCCTCGCCAACCTTCAAGCACAAAAGGTGTTCCTAAGTCACGGAGCGCGGGAAGCAGAAAAGATCCTTGACAGTCCATCAACGGTAGAGGCGCTCGCTGATGCAACATTGTATCAACTCGCGAACGCTCTTCTAGGGCGGATAGAGAATATGATCTATGCAGACATGCAACGGCTTCGACAAAACTTGGACACTCCCGAGAATCATACTCTAACTGAGGCAAGAGATCAGTTGACTCAACTCTGCCGAGACATCGCATCAACATCTCAGAACAGTGTCTGAGTCCGAGGAACACTCAAACTTGGTCGCGATGCTCCACAGTTACATCGCGGATCGATTTTGTCAGGGAGACAAGGAACGGGTCTTGACCGATTCGATAGGGAGCGATTCAATCGATCGTCCACCATCCATTGGAAGTCATGTACCTGACGCGTATGTCATGTTGGACCGCTCGGGCCGAGTCATTCTCGGCGAAGCCAAGAGTTTGAGAGACTTAGAGAACTCGCATACAGAGGCACAACTCACTGCGTTTCTCAGGCGATGCAATAGTGTGGATCACTCAACTCTCGTTCTAGCGGTACCATGGCCTATCGAACGTCTCGCCAAGGCGCTACTGCTGAGCCTTCAAGTCAGGGAGGGACTATCACATATTGAAATCGCCGTCATCTCAGAAGCACACCATTTGCAAACTCTCCCTACACGTGGAAGATCAGTTCATTGCAGCGGCTAAGGCTACGACGAGAGCCCGATCTGACGCTAAAGCACGATGCGTTTGCTTACCAGCTAGAGGCGGTCAACGCTATCAAGGATCTCGATTTTGCAGCGATCTTTCATGAACAAGGGCTGGGAAAAACTAAGGTCGCAATAGATCTGATCGCTTACTGGTTATCTCAGCGGCTATTGGACACCGCCCTCATTGTCGTGAAGAAGAGCCTCTTAGACAATTGGATCAGCGAGCTTGCCGCTCATTCTCAGCTTATTCCTAGAGTATTGACGAACAACCGCAGCCGAAACTTCTATGTCTTCAACGCTCCCGCTCGTGTGATGCTAGGCCACTATGAAGCAATACGCTCCGAGGCCGAGAGAATCGACCTATTCTTGAGGACTAGGAACGTAGGCGTGATTCTTGATGAGTCGACCAAGATCAAGAATCCGGATGCCGCTCTCACACGAACATTTCTTCAGTTGGCGCCCTTGTTTTCTAGGCGAGTGATCATGTCAGGTACGCCCGTCTCCAATAGACCACACGACATCTGGTCGCAAATCAAGTTCCTCGATCAGGGCGAGTCGCTTGGCCATGACTTTCAGACTTTCAAGCGTTCGGTAGCCTTGTCGAACGATCTCTCTGATGTTGAGGACGGGCAGAGAGCGTTGGAGATGCAGCTACATCGTATCTTCAATTCAATCTCAGGTTTCTCGGTAAGAGAGACGAAGGCGACCGCCGAAATACAGCTTCCTGAGAAAGTTGTTCATTCCGTGGCGACTGAATGGGAACCGCGACAGCATGACTTGTACAGACAGGTTAGGGAATCTCTTCGCGCAATCGTCGTCCAGGACGGCCAGCTCATCGCTGACGAATCAGAGGTCGTGTTGAAACGGTTGCTGAGATTGGTACAGGTAGCGTCTAATCCCAATCTGATTGATGCAAGCTATCAGCTCGAACCCGGAAAGCTGGAAGCCCTTCTCGAGCTGGTTTCGTCAGTAGTCAAGGAGGGGAACAAGTGTATAATCTGGACCTCCTTTGTAGACAATGTTGAATGGCTGGCAAGGATACTACGACGCCACAATCCTCAGGTCGTCCACGGTCGGTTGGATACGAGAGAGCAGACGGCTGCAATACACAACTTTCGAAACGAGTTGAGCGCGAAGGTGTTTATTGCTACTCCAGGCTCTGCTAAGGAAGGACTGACCTTGACTGTCGCCAACCATGTTATCTTTTATGACCGGCTCTTTAGCCTAGATGACTACCTTCAGGCGCAGGACCGTATACACCGTATATCCCAGGATAGGACGTGTCACGTTCATAATCTCATCATGCGCGATTCGATTGACGAATGGGTTGAAGGCCTTCTTCACTCCAAACAAGTCGCGGCGCAACTAGCACAAGGTGATATTGATAGAGAGACTTTCCGAAGAGAGATGTCCTACGACTTTGGGGATATCTTGCGAGCCATCCTAGAAGAATAGTCACATCAGGAGTTGAGAATGATGGACGACGTGACATGGATCAATGATACGCTCACACTATGTGGTCAAGAGATCACAGTGCGAAACGGCGTTCTTCCGATTGGTGAGCTCAGGTTCTATTCCGAGAATCCAAGGATATTCTCGCTAATCCAAAGACCTGGTGTTGAACCGTCTCAAGATGAAATCCTCAATCGCCTTAGAACGCTGGATCATGTCAAGCAACTTATTCAGTCCATTAGAGCAAACGGAGGTCTGACAGACCCAATGCTCGTGAGGGACGGCGACTTCGTCGTGCTTGAAGGAAACAGTCGACTCGCTGCATATCGTGTACTTGCGAGAAACGATGCTATTGCTTGGGGCGAAGCCAAGGTCAGATTGCTCCCTTCGGATATCAGCGAGGATCTAGTGTTCGCGCTACTCGGCGAATACCACATTATTGGGAGAAAGGACTGGGCGCCCTATGAACAAGCCGGCTACCTATATCGTCGGAATGTTCTCCACGGTGTCAGTGCCCAGAGCATGGCAAGTGAAATGGGATTGTCGAAGCGAAGGGTTCTCCACCTCATTAATACATATGCGTTTATGGTTGAGCATGATGAGACCAGTGTTTCACGATGGAGTTATTATGATGAGTATCTGAAATCCAATAAGGTCAAGAACGCCCGCAAGGAGTATTCGGATCTTGATGCAATTGTTGTTAAGAAGATCAAGCGCAAAGAAATAGCTACTGCGGTAGAGGTTAGAGACAAGCTGGTCAAACTCCTTGACGCGGAGAAGGTAGGCCCGGAGCCGACGAAGATCCTGGTGTCTGGCGACAACACATTTGATAGGGCATTCGACAGCGCCCAAGACCGCGGCGTCGACAATATGTGGCTACGTCGGTTCAAGCGCTTCAGGGAAGAATTGCAGGTGTCCGCGTTCATGGCCGATCTGGAACGAATGTCCCCGGAGCAGCAGGACAAGTGCCTATATGAGGTTGGCAAGATCAAGCAGGCCATTGAACGCATCGGTAAGCGGCGTGGACAATAGCTTCAGCCGAGGTTCCTGACTCGACGGTCACGCTCCCCAGAGAGGCGCAGACCTGCTTAGCGCTCTGCAGGCTGGCGGTCTGCGGCGCTGCTCCGTCTCAGACGCTACTGGGCTGTGATTCTCGGCGACGGAGTTCACGGACTAGACCATTGGCGAAGATGGTCCTGCTTGTGAGGATGACCGACTACTACCCGGCCATCAACCTGTCGCCGTCGTCGCGCTGGTTCGCGGTACGGCCGCACCGGACGCTGTTCTCCTCCAGCGACGCGGGACGTACGCATCTGTTGCGCGCGAGCGAAAACCGGAGATAGACGCTTCGGTTATCCGCGCAGGCGCGGGGTTGGCCCCGCTGCCGCTCCTTGGGTCCCGCTGCTTATCATCCAAGCGTGGGGAGGTTCATGCACTCTGCGGACTGGCAGCTTGGCCGGGCTCCGTATTACCTGAGCGAGGAGGCCAGGGCCCGGTTCAGCGCCGCCCGGGTCGAGGTGATCGGCACGATCGCTGAGCTTGCCGTGCAGGAGCACTGTGACTTCGTGGTCGTGTGCGGCGATGTGTTCGAATCGAACCATGTCGACCGGCAGGTGCTCGTGCGGGCCCTGGACAAGATGCGCGCCGCCGCCCCGCTCGAATTCTTCCTGCTGCCAGGCAATCACGATCCGCTCGACGCGTCTTCGATCTTCCGATCGCCTACCTTCAACGAGCACGGGCCAAGCAATGTCACGGTGCTGGACGGCACCGAGCCTGTGCAGGCAGCGCCCGGCGTTGAGTTGATCGCTGCGCCGTGGCAGAACAAGCGCCCGCTTGCGGATCTCCTGGGCGAGGCCTGCGAGAGCCTTGAGCCGACGGATGGGTTGCGCGTGGTTTGTGGCCATGGGGCGGTGGATGCTATGTCGCCGGAGTCGAACAACCCGGCGCATATCTTGCTTCAGCGGCTGGAGGAGAGGATCGAGTCAGGCGTGATCCACTATGTGGCGCTTGGCGATCGTCATTCGACGACCGATGTGGGCGACACTGGGAGGGTCTGGTATTCGGGCGCTCCCGAGCCGACGGACTTCGATGAGATTGAGCCGGGAAACGTGCTGGTCGTCAACCTCGACCGCAACGGTGTGCAGGTAGGTCGCCACAGGGTGGGGACCTGGCGATTCGAGCACAGAGACTGGGAACTGGGTACCGACTTGGACATCGATGCGCTGCGAGACTGGCTGGAATCGCCGGACAACAAGGAGCGCTGCATCGCGAGGGCAAGTCTTCGGGGTCAGGTGTCTGTCGCCCAGAGGGCCCGGCTTGATCAGATGGTCGATCACTACACCGACCTGCTCGGCGGCTTGGAGGTCCGCGACGGGGAGGGCGGCTTGGCGGTGGTCCCCGACGACGCGGACCTCGACGACTTCGGCGTGTCGGGCTACGCCCGTGAGGCTCTGTCGGATCTCAGCGAGATGGCCCAGTCCGGGGACCAGGCCGTGGTCGCTCAAGATGCCCTGGCGCTGCTGTATCGGCTCACGAGGGCACCCGCATGAGGCTGCACAGGGTGAGGCTCTGCAACTATCGGGGCGTCGCCGACTGCGAAGTAGAGCTGCCCGCTCAGGGAATCACTGTCATCGAAGGGCCCAATGAGGTCGGCAAGACATCCATACCGGAGGGACTCGATCTCCTCCTGACGAAGATGGACTCGTCTGGGCATCGGCAGGTCAAGTCGGCCCAACCGGTCGGGCGCGATGTGGGTCCCAAAGTGGAGATCGAGATGTCCGCTGGCAGGTACCGCCTCATCTACGGCAAGCGGTGGCTGCGCCGCCCCGAGACAGTTCTGAATGTTCTATCGCCCCAACATGAACAGCTCACCGGGCGGACAGCTCATGAGCGGGTGGAGGAAATCCTCGACGAGACTCTTGATCGAGAACTGTGGAGAGCGTTGCGGATCGAACAGGGCGCTGAGCTCTTGCTGCCGGGCTTCGACGTGCCGTCGCTGGTCGGAGCCCTCGACCTGGCCGCGAGCGGGCATGACGCGGCAGACGAGGATGACGATCTGTGGACCCGGATATGCGAAGAGCACGACCGGTACTGGACTGCGACGGGTCGGCCTAAGAGGGATCGAACCGTCAGACAGGGGGATGTGGAAGCGGCCCAGTCAAGGGTCTCCGAGCTGGAGGAGCAGATCAACAGCATCGACCAGGACGCGACCGAAATGGGTCGCTTGGCGGCCGATGAGCGGCGGCTTGTGGTGGCCCGGGACAAGTTCGATCAGCAGGCGAGCGAACTCAGCAGGGAGTGGAATGAAACGGAGCAGGTCCGCGACAAAGTTGATCGCTTGGCCGCCGAGAGTGACGCAGCGGTGCTCAAGCGTGACAGCATCGCGAGCGAGCGGCAGCGCCGTCAAGAACTCATCGGCGAGCTTGATTCCCGGACTGAAGAACTAGAGGCACTAGAGGACCGGGCGCTTAAGTCGGCACCCGCCCTGGCCGCCGCCATCAGCCACGTCGAGCAGACGGCGGCTGCCCTTAAGGTCGCCCAAGATGCCCTGAGCGCCGCTGAGGCCGAGCAGCGTCGCTCCGAGAATGACCGTGACCATCACCGCAACCGCATAGAGGTGGAACAACTCTCCGAGCGCTACGAACGGGTCGTCGAAGCAGAGCAAGAACTGCAACAAGCCGACAACGTGCTCGAATCAGTCAAGATCGACGACGACCTGCTGGAGCAGATCGACAAGGCGCATCTGGCGGTGGTAAGCGCGGAGGCTGCCGTCGCCTCAGTCGAAACGACTGCATCGCGAGACCTCTCGATACAGATTGACGGCGATGAGGTCGCGCTCGGGGCCGGCGACACTCAGCACACCGTCGTGGACGAAGATGTACTGCTCGTGGTGCCCGACACAGCCGAGATCCGGATACGGGCCGGAACCGGCTCCCAGAGCCTCGCCACCCAGCGGCGCCACGCTCACCAAGCGTTCCGTCGCCTATGTGCGGCGGCAGGAGTCGCCGATCAGTCCGAAGCCCGACAAGCCGCCCAGCAACGCAAGGACGCAGAGCGACAGCGCCAAGATGCGCTTGACACAATCACTCGCGATCTCCGGGATCTCACCCTGGATGCCCTGCATGGCAAGATCCACAGACTCACCAATCGGGTGAACTCCTACACCGCCGAGCGACCCGCGGACCCGCCCTTGCCCCCCGACTTCGAGACAGCCAAGCAGGTCGCCTCCGCCAAGACGCGCAGCGCCGAGGAGAAGCGCGCAGAGTTCGACAATTTCAATCAGGCTGCCCACAGCGCCTCCAGTGCGCTCCAACAGGAGCAACTCAACGAGTCGAACCTCGCGGGCATGATCGAGATGGCCCGTAACGCCGAGAAGCAGGCGACCGACTCTTTGGAGGCAGCGCGGTCCCGGCGAGCCGACAGCATGATCGCGTCCGAACTCGCTCAGGCCGACGAGGACGCACGCGCGGCTCTTGAGTCACTGAAAGGCGCCCAGGCGGAACTGACATCCGCCGATCCGGAATCACTCGAAGTGAGGCTGAAGAACGCACGGGCCGCCGCGCTGCGCGCCAGCGACAACCTCCAAGCCAACGAACAAGGGCAGAACGAGCTGCGCATCAGGTTGTCCGTACGCGGGGAGGAGGGACTCCATACCCGCCACGAGGAAGCCCTTGGACAGTTTCGCCACCTCGAACGCGAACACCAGCGCACCGAGGCAAGAGCCGAAGCCGCGCGCCTGCTCCACGACACCTTCTCCCGTCGTCGGCAGGAAGCCCGCCAGCGCTACAGCGGACCGTTCAAACAGCGCATCGAGCAACTCGGTCGCATCGTGTTCAACTCGTCGTTCTCAGTGGACATCGACCAGAATCTCCGAATCGTGAGCCGCACACTCGACGGCGACACCCTCCAAGTCGACCAACTCAGCGCCGGCGCCCTAGAGCAGCTCGCCGTCATCAGCCGACTCGCCTGCGCGGCCATCGTCAGCCCCGACGGTGGCGGAGCACCCGTCATCATCGACGACGCGCTCGGCTGGAGCGACCCAGACCGGCTGGAACGCATGGGCGCAGCCATCGCCGCCGTAGGCGAACACTGTCAGGTGATCATCCTCACATGCACGCCAGGCCGGTACGCCCACATCGGCAACGCCACCACAATCCGATTACCGACGGGAACCTGAGTCCACCGGCACAGCAGCACTCCGAGGCATTCCAGCAGCACATTCGGACCGAAAGTGAACAAATGCGTGTAGGCGTCTACATAGACGGACTGAATCTCTACTACGGCGGCAGGTCCATAATGGGCCGCGGCCAGCCCGGCTGGCGCTGGCTCGACCTTCGCAAGCTAAGCCAGCGGCTTGTAGACGGCAGTCAGTCCTGGCTCGCGCGAGGTGCAACACTGCATCGGATCGTCTATTGCACGGCCTTCATCGCCGGCAGCTACAACGCTCAGGGTCGAAGAAACCAGGACAGGTACATCGCCGCCCTCAGACATCATGGATCATTCGACCTGCTTGAGAAGGGAAGGTTCGTTAGTCGCCTAAAGACGGCGCCCCTAGCTACCAAGGGACCGGGCGGCAAACCGACGCTGGCGACTTCAGCGTGGCCAGTGATGGTGCGCGATGCACTCGGGAACGACGTACCAGACGCCGTGTTCATCGCCTCCCATCAACACTGGGAGGAGAAGAGCACCGATGTGAACGTGGCGTCGCACCTCTTGCTAGACGTAGCCGGTGGAACGGTAGACGCGGCGGTCGTCATCTCGAACGACAGCGATCTTCGCCTCCCAATCCGTGAGAGCCGACTTCGGGTCCCGGTCGGCATGGTCAATCCCAGCAGCGGTCAGTTGGCCGGGGATCTCCGGGGAGAGGCCGGCTCCGGTGCGGGTGGACATTGGTGGTACCAGCTCAAGGGTGCCGACTTCTTGGCTTGCCAGCTACCGGATCCAGTCGGAACTCTTGCCAAGCCGGCCGGCTGGTAAAGAAAAACCCGGCCCATAAAGGGCCGGGTGGGCTATTGCGTAACGTTACGCGAAAATCTCAGGATATGCAACGCTTTTCTGAGAAGGACGCACGCAAACGGACAAGCAGGGTGCGATGTCAGCGATCGGTGGTTGCGCACACAACACGAGCAGTCCCAAGACCTGACATCTAGGTGACTGCACGTCGTTGCGGGCTGTGTCAAGGATGTCAAGGGATCGTGTCAAGTCGATGTCAAGTCGATCTGTCAAGTCCCGGTACCCGTGTTACAGGTTGGCTCCGGTAGCTGTGTTACACACGGTTGTGGGTTTCAGGCGGCGTTGATGCGCGACGGGCGGCCGCCGGCGTTGGCGAACGCGCCGTGCTCGCGGCTGCGGTCATGGCGGATCGGATGCACCCTGAGCACCTCGCCGCCCGCGGAGATCTCGACTGTGCCCTCGACGATCGCGACCTGGACCTGGCGTCCCCGATGCGCTCTGCCGGCGCGATAGTTAGCCCCCGCGAAAGGAGACACAGCCCCCAGAGTCGACCTTGCGGGTCACCACCTGGCCCACCGTCGCCTGACGAGGCCTCGCCCCGCGACTGGGCTGGGCTCTGGCGCGGCGACGCAGCGCCTTGGCGCCCTTCGCGGGGCTATGTCGCTGCGCGTGGGTGGCCACCACCACACCGCGGTGACAGACCGTGACCAGCCCGGCGTCCACGGCGACCTCCACGGTCTCACCAGCGAGCCACACCCCGACGGGATAGGGATGGGCTGCGAAGCTGATCTTGCCCGAGCGGCTCACCTTGCGAGTCGCCGTCGCGTCCCCTGTCGTCTGCGGCGGTGGTGCGGACTCAGCCCGCTTGGACTTCGCGGGGCGGTCCTCGACTACCAGGCGGAACCTCTCCCAGGGCACCACGTCACCGATGCCCTGATGGCGGCGCTCGAAGTTGTAGTGACGCACCCAGCCGTCGAGCTGGGTCTGGGCATCCTCGATCGACTCGAACACCTTGCCAGCAAGGAACTCGCCTCGCAGCGTCTTGTGGAACCGCTCCACCTTGCCCGTCGTCGTCGGAGACCGAGGAGCGGTCAACAGATGCCCGATCCCGTTCTCACGACAGATCCGATCAAACAGCACCTCACCACCCGCGCTGGGCCCGAACCGGCCCGTGAACACCTTCGCGTTGTCGGTGAGGACCTGATCGGGCACACCCCAGGCTCGCATCGCCTTGCTGAGCGCGTCACACGTCGGCCGCGACGTAGCCCGCGCCACCACATGAGCAGACACCGCGAACCGCGAATGGTCATCGATCCCGGTCACGACCGACGCCTTGGAGCCGTCTGTGAGCATCACCCCGCCCACCACATCCATCTGCCACAACTCCATCGCCCGGCTGCGCTCCCAACGCTTGTAATCGGACCTCTTGCGGCGCCTGGCCTCAGGCTGAATGAGCCCGTGACGCACCAAACAGCGATACACCGACGACCGCCCAGGCAACGGCACCACACCGCGAGCCTCCAGCGCGAACAACAACGTGCGCGGACCCCAACCCGGATTCTCCCTACGCAGACCAACCACCAACGCCTCCACCTCCGGAGCCATCTGATGCGGACACCGATCAGGCCTCGGCGACTGATCCGCCAACCCGGCCAAACCCCTAGCCGCATACCGCCTCAACCACCGATGCACCGTCTGGCGGGTCACCCCGAACCGCAACGCCACCTCCTTCACCGACGCGCCGTCGCGCAACACCTCCAACACCGCTGCATGCCGCTGCTCCATTACACCGAGCTCCACCAACACGACGACCCCCTCCCACTCTGTGACAACCAGGCCGCCACCATCGAAGAGGGCTCAGCACCACCAAATGCGGACCATCCCGTGTAACACAGCTACCGGAGCCAGTGTCGCCCAGTTACCGGAACCGCGTCCCAAAAGTGTCACACACCTACCGGAGCCAACGCGTCAAGCATGCACCGGGACAGCACACCCTTCCGGGACCGCATATTGGAAAATCTATTGGAAGATCGGCCCTGGCGCGACGAAGCCCAAGTCAGTGCATGTGCTCTGACCTGGGCTTTTGTTGGTGGCGGGGGTAGGAATTGAACCTACGACCTTCGGGTTATGAGCCCGACGAGCTACCAGACTGCTCCACCCCGCATAGCGATTCTACCGGCCGTCGCTTGCGGCCCGCAACGCCTCGGAGCCTGTTGGGGGCGCTACTTCGCAGGTAGGCGTATGCCGGCGTCGACCCTGATGGTCTCGCCGTTGAGGTAGTCGTTGGTGAGGAGCTCCATCACCATCGAGGCCAACTCGTCGGCGGTGCCCAGCCGTTTGGGGAACAGCACGCCCTCGGCCAGGCGGGCCTTGAACTGCTCGGCCTCCTCCCCTTTGCCGTAGATGGGCGTGTTGATCAACCCCGGCGCGATGGTGTTGATCCTAACCCCGATGGGCACTAGGTCCCGGGCTATCGGCAGGGTCATGCCCACCACGCCGCCCTTGGAGGCCGAGTAGGCGTTCTGGCCGGTCTGGCCGTCGAAGGCTGCCACCGATGCCATGTTCACGATCGCCCCCCGCTGGCCGTCGGCGTCCACCGGCTCGGTGCGGGCCATGGCCGCGGCCGCCAGGCGGATGCAG
>JGIcombinedJ30088_10002715_pt1 | contig 16852 bp, 21 predicted proteins | sample PinacodermPK_FD_30088 | JGI IMG/M metagenome (IMG submission 30088)
CGGATCGGCCCACTTCATCACCTTGCCGAATTCCTTGCAGACGCGGGCGTACTCCTGCGGCTGCTTGGCGCCGATTTGCCATTCACCGTCCACTTCGTTGCCCAGACCCCAGTACTTCACGTCGTGGGGCCGCTCCCAGCCGTGCGCGCGGCGCAGGTTGGCCAAGGCGGTGTCGTCCCGGCCATTGCAGTACTCCACCCAGTCGTGGGCTTCGCGCATGTCGCCGTCGCCGCAGTTGACCACCAGATACGGCTCCGTCCCGATGTCGCGGCAGAAGTCGACGAATTCATTGGTGCCGAAGGTATTCGGTTCCAGGGCTGCCCAAGCCAGGTCGTGGCGGGCGGGGCGCTCCGCCCGGGGCCCGACGCCGTCCCGCCAGCGATAGCCGGACACGAAGTTGCCACCGGGGTAGCGCATGATGGGCATGCGCAGTTCCATGAGTGCCTGACGGACGTCGGAGCGCAGGCCGCGGTCATCCGCTAGCGGATGATCGGGATCGTAGATGCCTCCGTTGATGCAGCGGCCGAGGTGTTCGGCGAACCCTCCGAAGACATGGGGATGGATGGCATCCACCTTGCGGGCCGGATCGATGTGGATTGCATTCATGGTCCTGGATCCAAGACTGAGCACGGTTCTCGGTGATGTTCACTGCCGGTCCCGCCTGTTTGACAACCTCTTCCTGGGCACTACGAGGCACAAAGGGAGGAGCAGGGCCTGCAATCCCTGCCGGCAACAAACGGATAGGGCAATTCCCGGCACCGAGTGCGCGATTCTGACATAAGCCCTGCGGGGTCTCAGGATGAGACTGGCAGGGCACGGTTTCAGTTTCGTTGATATTGGTTCCGGACGCGCACACGACGAGGGCTCCCTGCCATGGTGTTGTCTCGACAACCAAGGAGGATCCCTCGTTGTGGACTTCATCCAAGCGCCGGCCCATCCCGCACGCCCACTGTCCCTGCCCCAAGCCCCAGACGCCTGCCCCCGTTGCGGGGCTTGCGCCTGGGGCCGCAACGGCACCTATGACCGCCACCTGGCCGTCCTCGGCCGGCTGCGAGTCCCGCGTTGGCAGGGGCGGAGACCCGTAGGCGAACCCACGCATACCGCCGGATCCTGTTGCAACAGACAGGGAAAGACCTTGAATTCGTAGGTGCGCAGTGTGTGACGGGCCATGCCAGAAAGGCTGTGAAGCGGAGTGCGACGTGGGAAGCATGATAGCCTCACGACCAACGGCCTTATTCATGCCTTGTGTCCACACGCCCTAGCAAACAGCAGGACGGAACTACCTCCCGCCCCAATCGGCAAACTCCCAGCCAAGTTGGCTCAAAAGTGCGAGCATTCGGCTAACCCGAAGTTGGGCTTCTTGGAGTCTCCCCAGGAAATTCTTTCGCGGATCGTGCGGTCTACCATTCGCTTGAGGCAAAGAGCATGCGACCAGAGCAGAAGACAATCCCAGGGATGTTGAGCGTTGATGCACTGCGCTCAGCGGTTGAAGACGGCTCAATAGACACAGTCATCCTCGGGTTTCCCGACTTGTACGGACGACTGATGGGGAAACGGTTGGACGCCCGTTTCTTTCTGACCGATGTGGCAGGAGGCACTCACGTTTGTGACTATCTATTTACCGTGGACATGGAAATGGAACCAGTCTCCGGTTATGCGTTTTCGAACTGGGAATGCGGATACGGTGATGCGCACCTGGCACCTGATCTCGGGACTCTTCGCAAGCTGTCATGGCTCGATCGGACTGCCCTGGTGATCTGCAACGCGCAGCTGGAACCCGGACACGAACCTGTTACGGTAGCACCCCGTTCGATACTGAACAGGCAACTGGCACGGCTGCGTTCTCAGGGTTTTGAAGCGCTGGCAGGCTCAGAATTGGAGTATTACCAATTCCGGACTTCCTACCTGGATGCGGCCAAGAAGGGGTATCGTGGTCTGACCCCGGCAGGATGGTACCGAGAAGACTACAACCTGTTACAAGGATCGAGGACTGAAGACCTTAACGGGGCTTATCGGAGGCATCTCGCTGCGTCTGGCGTTCCCGTCGAATCGACCAAGGGTGAGTTCGGCAGGGGCCAGCACGAACTGAACATTCGCTACGCCCCGATGCTGGAAATGGCCGATCGCCATTTGGTACTGAAACAGGCGGTGAAGGAGATCTCAGATCAAAGCGGTTGCAGCGTCACCTTCATGGCCAAGCCGGATGCTGACCAAGCTGGTTCGAGTTCCCATCTCCATGTGAGTCTGTGGAGGACCAGTAACGGAGAGTTGACGAGTGCGTTTCCCGGCAGCACCAACCTCAACGGCATTGCTTGTTCCGAAGTGTTCCGTTGGTTCCTCGGAGGGTGGATGCGCTATGTACCGGATGTAATGGTGTTTTACGCACCAACAGTAAATTCGTATAAGAGATTCGAGGCTGGCAGCTGGGCGCCAACAGCGATGGCATGGTCACCTGACAACCGAACTGCCGGATTCCGCGTGGTGGGTGAAGGACCGAGTCTACGAATTGAGTGCCGCATCCCTGGAGCCGATGTAAATCCATATGTCGCATATGCTGCGGTGATCGCCTCTGGATTAGCCGGAATTGAGCAGCAGATAGAACCTCCACCTGCTTTCATTGGAGATGTTTATTCAGCATCCGAAGAGAAAATGCTACCGGCAAGCCTCGAGGAGGCCGTCGACGGTTTCGCGAACAGTGACCTGGCGCGTACCGCATTCGGCGACGAAGTTGTCGCACACTATGTACACTTCTTCAACACTGAGGCACAAGCACACCGCAAAGTTGTTACCGATTGGGAGCGGAAGCGCTATTTCGAGCGGATTTAGTTGAACCAAACCGAACCCAAAAAGCCCAAACGGAAAGGGGGGTTTCGGGAGTTCAGCATAGAGCCATCGATGGTGTACCCGCGACTTGCCGGGACATTCGGAGCCGGCTCTGGGGCGGCTGCCAACGGGTGACGGGCCCGGATCGGGGCTGTTTCCAGGTCTCACGGCGCCACTCAGGCAGTGGACCGGGCCCATACGCGGGTGAGATTGACCACGGTCGCCGTCAGCAGGAGTTGGGCTTCGGTCTTGAGACGCCCCCAATAGCGCGCCTGGCGCTGGCCCAATTGCACCAGACGGGCCAGGCGATGTTCGGCCACTTGGCACCAGGTCCGATAGGGTGCGAAAGCGGCGCTGGCCTGAAAGGCCCGGGCCTCCTGCAGCAACCCTTCCTGGGGATGCAGGCAGACGGTGCGGCCGCGACCGAGTATGGCCTTCACACACTGCGGCCGCAAGGGGCAGCCGTCACAGACTGCACCCTCGAAGACATAGGCCCGGTGCGGGCCCGCTTCCCGTTCGTGCACCTGATGGCCCACGGCATGGCCTGAACCCACACACGGAGGTTGCCCGGAACGCACCGAAACCAATATCAACGAGATTGAAACAGTGCCGACAGGCTGCATCAACACCATGCCATTTCCGCGTGGGAACGGGTGAATCCCCTGTCGGGAACAGGCGGAGGTGGAATTGACCACGATTGTGGGCCGTCGATGGCATGCCGCCTTTAGAGGTAACTGTAAGAACCCAGTATGGACTAACCGATCACGACACTGTGTGTCCGTACCATTGACATCCTCTGGCCAGTGCTGGTCATGCAATGACCGGGTGACTGAAATGGCCTGGTGGACACGGCTCCCACCGGCAACCGATTAGACTCATCCCATTCCAACCGGCGCGGTCCTGCCGCAACCAGCGGCCAGCCATGACCATACCGAGAAAAGGATCCCTGCTCGGATTATTCATCAGGCAAACACAACCACGAACCTTCCAGGGCCAACATGCGAACGTTCGATTTCCAGCCGGGCGAGTACGGTCAAGTCTCGGAAATCAGCCATGCCGACCGTATCCGGGCCGCGCTCCGGATGCGGTCATGGCAATTGGAGACATATGCGGAGGCCGCGCGGCAGCTCAATGCAGCAGACATCCTCACCGCCACCGGCAAGAAGTGGACAGCCGGCAATCTGCGCAGCTACACGCAGCGACACGGGATCCCCAGGCAGGAATGCCCTGCCGACCCTCCACCCCTGTGGGATGGCAGCCCTGAGCGTGCCTTGGAGGACACGCCATCCTACGAGGCGATTGTCCGGTGCATCGAGCACGGCAACCTCGCGCAGCACGCTGCACTGCGGCGACGGATCCGCAGGGACCCCACTGTGCGCGCCCTGGTACGCAGGGTGTCCGGGGACAACCTAAACCACCCTTACGACGCCTTCTCCTACGGATTCTGGTTGCAGTATGCGAAGCACGCCTGAAATCCCCGACGCAGCACGCCGCGCGTGGCACCGACTTCTGTTGGCAACCGCCGACTTGCAGGAAGTGGTGGACAATGCGGTATTGGTCGGCGGTACGGCGGCCGCGCTGGCGGCAAGCCACCGTTATTCCCACGACTCGGACCATGTCCTGCCGGACCTGGAGAATCGGTTCGCCGAAATCACGGAACGGCTGGCTTCCACACCGGGTTGGCACACGGCAAGGATCCGAGAGCCGGTTCTGATCCTCGGCAGTCTGCACGGTATTCGCATGGGCCTGCGCCAATTGCTTCGACCTGATCCGCTGGAGGCGGAGACGATTGTCTTTCGAGGACGGCCGATTCGCGTGCCCACGTATGCAGAAATTCTGCGCATCAAGGGCTTCTTGGTGATCCGTCGCAACGCGGTCCGCGACTACGTGGACTGTTGCGCACTTCTGCAGCGGTTGGACGACGCGGGTCTGGCGGTTGCCCTGACACCGTTCGACCGGCTCTACGCGTTCGACCAGCCGAGCGGGGAACCTCCTCTCTACCGATTGGCCATGCGTCTCGTGAACCCGGTGCCGGACGACCTGGAAAATGCCGACGGACGGCAGTTGGAGTCGCGCGCCGGCCATCCGTGGACGTGGGAGGCGACCGCGAAAGCCTGTCTGCAGCAAGGTCTGCGGGTGATGGACCTGGTGGACCGAAGTCCCCCTGCCACACCGGATACGCCGGCTGGATAGACAGAGACCTGGTCAAACGATGGTCGAGCTGGTTGTCCCTGTGCTGGCAGTTCCCGGCCGCACCGAGATGATGTATATACCGAGAGTGCTCCGCGTCCAGTCGACCGAGCAGCGCGCCGACTTGTCGTCGATTTCACAGGCTGCCCGTACCTTGACCTCCACCATCAGCCGGTGGAGCAGATCACACACTTCCAGCAACTCTTTAATGCGACGCAGAACTGGAAACTCCCGGTTCCAGACCCCCGCCTCAGCCGCTTCACCCAAGCGAAGTACCACTTTCTTCCGTCTCGGCACTTTGTCACAACCACCATGTTCTTTCGGAACAGATCCCACCGCCAAGTAGGCATACGGTTGGGACCTGTCAATGTGGCGGACTTGATGCAAGGTTGACATACATTCAAGATAATTGTCGATGCAATCCCACTCCGATACAGACAACATTTCCCATCTATGGTTTAGGCACATTTTGAGGCCTGAGCCGGCGTGTCGGGCCGGTTCGAGGGCCATCCAGCCCTGATTCGAGAGGGGGTGCGCGCAGCCACAGGCGTTCCGGCGGGATCCAGCGGCGGCCGGATCCCGCTTTGGCGGCGTTTCGGTCCGTCGCCGACCGGGCGGCAAAGCGTGTGCGTATTTCCACCTCGAAATTGCGGCGCTTGAGTTGGTGCAGGAAAAAGGGGCCGAGGGGGCCGGTCCGCCTGGAGCCGGGCCTGCAGGCGAACCCGGAAAAGGGCGACGAACACGATATTGAAGTGGAAGTGCAGTTTGGCCTGCGACCGGGCCTGGCCATGGTTGAGGCCCAGGTGTTGCCTAGCATCGCGAAAGGCAAACTCTATTTCGAAACGGACACCATGGCACCAAAAAAATGCGTTCCGGCACCAGTTCCAGGTCGGTGCTGTGATGCGAAGCATGGTCACATGCCGGAAACTGGGATGGAGAGCATGTCCCCCAGCGTACCGGCTGGCCATGCCTTCGTACCCTCCCCCTGCCAACCGCAGCATCTTTGTGCAAATACCCCTGTCAACCCTCCATTCCGGAATCAACGGAACCCAGGCCCTGAGGTACCAAGTAGTTGTGGGCTAATCAGCGTGAATGTTCTAGGTTTGGACGAGGCAAAGCAAAGCCGATTTGATTCGGCCAAACTAGTATCAGATTGATTGTATTTAAGAGCTGATACACATGTATAATCGCAGAAACAGGTGTGCATGTCATATACATCCCTTTGTAGCTCAGTCGGTTAGAGCACCAGTGTTACGTTCTTGGAGGTCGTGAGTTCGAGTCTTGCCAAAGGGGCAACGACATGCATACCTTACGAATTCAGTATACATCAAGGACGCACAATCAGGCAAGCCCAGCGCCTACCACAAGGTCGTCAACAAATCATTGATGATCCACCAAAAGCCCAAAGGCAACGCTACCGCTGCCCCAGCTATCACCATCACCACCATTGCTATCAACCAGCATTTCATTAGTATACAAATCCGCCGAAACTGTCAAGAGCATTTATGTTGTCAACAATGTTCTACATAGTCAGGTACTATATGCGCCAACAATGTCCAATTCACAACCCACCGAGGAACCCAAGGCGGGCGCACCGGACGAACAGCTCCCACCCACATTTCAGGCATGTGCTTTGACTTGTATTCAGACAACATCCGGCAATCATAATACCATACATTAATTGCCCTGAATGAATCAGGAACTGGATGAGGAGCATAAGGTTCAAGATAAGGGCCGTATGGATTGGGCGAGAATTCAGGTTCCATAGGCATATTATCCCTCAAGAAACGAATCTTCTCAGGATGATCCCATGTGCCAAGCTGGATTACAACTGCTTCTTCCCCATGCTCTCTTGTCACAAAAACATATCCCTCAAACCACGGCAACAATATCAGCACCGTTACTCCCGCCGCCATCAGAAACACTACTGACAGCAATCCAAATCTGCTCATTTTTGTCAACTTCGGTGTGTCCAGTCACGTCCTGTCAGTCTACCACAGCACACGGCCGGTGGATTTTTGACATGCTTACCTGCCTCGTGCTACCGTCATGGCCTTGTTCACTCCCTAGCACTAACAAGCAACTGCCTACCATCTTCAAGACTAATTCTACCATGTCTTGTGCGATGCCCACAACAACATCCAAGTGTTGTAACACCTCCTGCATTTAAGGCAGCAACTATATGATGGATGCAACAATCAATATCTCGCACTTTTCCCAACAACGGCATTGCCACTTGATGCTCACGTGTTTTTGTTCCAGCAGGTATACCACACCACGGACAATCATGTTCAACTTGAGACATAAACAACCTCCATAGGATCTCCGTCCAGCACCAAGCAAGACACAGCACGCAAATCAGAACCAGCCTCTACGGTTCGTCCGGGGCCTTGCCCCTACCAAACCTAGAACATTTGCCCCGACTAGCCCACAACTATTTGGTGCCGGCCCTGATCACCGTGTCCGAGCCGGTGTGACCCGCCGGCTCAAGGATTTGGAGCCTCCACATTGGGTCAGGCGAAGCACCGAAAGCTCACAGATAGCCAAGGTGAGGGAGTGTGGATCGAAGACTTGAGGGGGCCATTGGGCTGATGGGCTATGATCACGGACAATGTCACACCTTCTTCACAGACTCCGGCCATGTGCTGCGCGTCGCCGAAGGCAAGGCTACACACCGTCTGCTGTCCCAAGTAGCCTGACGAATTCCGCCTCTTCCTGCATGGCGATCTGTACCTCGTGCACACGGAGATTCCATGCCGGGACCTGCCACCCCGCTTCGGTCGTTGGAACCGCATCTTCCGCCGTTATCGACGCGGGTGCCAGACCGGGGTTGGGGCGCGCATGCTGGCGGCCTGTGCCGAGGCACGAGCCGGTGATTCCGGAGAAGCGCACCGCTCGTCCCCGACCGGGCGCGATGCGAACGCGCAACGTGGTGGCCCGAGCCATCGGAGGGCTGAAGCTGTGTCGCCGTCCGCCACTGGTTGCGCAATCTCTTCGCCACCAATGTCCACAGGCTTTGGGCATTGATGGAACAGCCGATGCACGTAAGCACTCATAAGGTTTCAACATGGAATTCCGGATTGAAGGCAATCCCGACTATGGTCATCTGATCGTTGGGTTGGGTCCCGGCGAGCGGATGGTGGCCGAAGGCGGCGCGATGGCATGGATGTCGGACGGCGTTCAGATGAAAGCCCGCCTGCTCGGTGGCTTCCTGCGGGCGTTTGCCAGGAAGCTGGTCGGAGGCGAGTCGCTTTTCGTGGGCGAGTACAGCCACCCGACAGGAGGAGAGGTCGCGTTTTCGCCCGCGACTCCGGGCAATATCAGTCACTATGCGCTGTTCGGTAATTCCTTGATCCTGACAGGCGGCGCGTTCATGGCGTGCACTCCCGGCGTCCGGCTCAAAACGAGATTCGGCGGCTTCAAGGCGATGTTCTCCGGGGAAGGGATGTTTCTCATCGAGTGCAGCGGCCAGGGAGATCTCTTCTTCAACACCTATGGCGCGCTTGTGGAGAGGGAGGTCGCAGACGGGTTCACGGTCGATACCGGTCATGTAGTTGCGTGGGAGCCGACGGTCGATTACTCGATGCGCGGCATGGGCGGTCTGAAGAGTACGCTGCTGTCGGGTGAGGGTCTGGCAATGCGCTTCTCAGGCCAGGGCAAGGTGTTTCTGCAAACGAGGACATTGGGTTCGGTCGCCAACTGGCTCACACCGTTCCTACAGGCATAAGAGGGGGCGGCATTGCCATGGCGAGATGCAGAATAACCGGAGGCGGGGGGTTCAAGGCCGCGCTTGTGGAAATCGAACCCGGAGAGGCCTTCATGTCCGAGGCGGGGGCAATGTTTCGCGCCTCGGACAATGTCGATATCGAAGTCACTACTCGCACGAGGTCTGCGGGCGGACTGTTCAGCGGGCTCAAGCGGATGTTCGCGGGCGAGAGCTTCTTCCTGTCAAAGTACTGCACAACGGACGGGCAAAGGGGTGAGATCGGACTCGCGCCCAAGCTGCCCGGCAACGTGGAAGTCATCCACTGCGCGGGGCACAGCCGCTGGATATGCACTGGCGGCAGCTACATTGGCTCGTCCGCAAACCTCAATCTGGACACGCAGTTCCAGGGCATCAGCGGGATGTTCTCAGGAGAGTCACTTTCGTTCCTCGAGGTCGCTGGGGAAGGGGATCTGATCGTAAGCGCCTTCGGAGCCATTCGGGAAATCAATGTTGAGAGGGCGCTCACCGTCGACACGGGGCACGTGGTAGCGTTCGAGGACTCACTCGAATACTCGCTGGGCAAGGCGGGCGGAAGCTGGCTGCAGTCGTTTCTCGCGAGCGAGGGCATAACGCTGAATTTCATTGGGGCCGGGAAGCTGTACGTTCAGAGTCACAATGCCGATGAGTGGGGACGCAGTCTGGGCGGACTGCTGCCGCCGAGGAGGGAATGACATGGAATACGGGATCGAGAGCCAGCCAACCTACAGCGTTCTGGAAGTGACGCTCCACCCAAGCGAGTCCATCGTGGCAGAGTCGGGTGCCATGGTGTGGATGAGCGACTCAATTCAGCTCTCCACCTCGGCGCGCGGCGGACTGTTCAGGAGCCTGCGCCGGTCCGCACTCGGCAGTGAGAGCTTCTTTCAGAACGTGTTTGAGGCGCGAGGCACCTCCGGCGTCGTCGGATTTGCCCCCGGTCAGCCGGGCGACATAGTAGCCATCGATCTTAGCCATGGCGACATACTGCTCGAGGATGGTGCCTTCCTGGCATCGGAGCAGGGAGTCGGTATCGACTCAAACTTCCAGGGATTTCAAGGACTGTTCAACGAGGGACTGTTCATTCTGAGAGCGTCCGGGAGTGGTCTGCTGTTTTTCAGTGGATATGGGGATATCGAGGAAATCGAGGTGAACGGCTCGTACATCGTGGACAACGGTCACGCAGTAGCCTGGGAGCCAACCCTGAGGTATGGCATTACACGCGGCCGCTCAATTCGTTCGTTTCTGTTTTCGGACCAGCTACTGCTGAGATTCAGTGGCCGCGGTCGGCTGTGGGTTCAGTCACGCAGTCCACAGGTGTTGGCAAATTGGGTCCATCCTTACAGAAGCGTCGTACGGGAGGACGATGAAAAAGACAGGGAACACTAAAACCCCAGGAGGGCAATCGCAAGTCGGCGGCGGTGCCATTGCTTGCCCATGCGCTTGAGAAGGCGAACGTCCCTATCGGACTTGGGACGTACCGGAATTGTCATACCGACACCCAAAAGGAGTAAACCCGCCACCAGGCCGTCCCTTCTGCCTGGCTTGTCCCCTATATAGAGGTTCCAACCATTGTCCCGTACCGTACTTTTCATCAGTTTGTTGGCTTTTGGTTTTTTGACTCTTCTGGCCCTTGTTCTCATGGCCTACGCCAACAACCGTGAGCGACCGGACCCAGCCTCCATGGAGACACCGGTGCCTACCGAAACACCGATTCCCACAGTTGTGACGGTTCCCTCCAACCAGGACAAGCTCGTTGGGGTTCCAGAGCACATGGCCAACATCTGGTGGCACTGGCCGTCGGGCAGTGATGCCTCGGGCCATGAACTCAATACCTTTCAGGAATTGGAGATGGATTTCACAATCCATAACGATGTCGGCGACTTCTCGGATGATCACGGCTTGTACTTGATGCTGTGCTACGGTTACATCGGAGACGTTGGCTTCTATTTTGGACTGCAGACCGATGTGAATGACCCCGTTGCCGGGGGACGCGGCAAGGGCTTGATCTTTTCACGCTGGCAAACACGGGATCTGGCGAATGCGCGGATTGCAGACGCAGAGGAAGGATGGACTGAATCGTCAGGACATGAGGGTAATTTCATAGGAGTCAGACGCTCCTACCCTTGGAGCGCGCAGGAATATCGAGTGCGCATGGCTCCGGATGGCACCGATGCCGAGGGTACGTGGTTCGGTGTATGGATTACCGACAAGGCCAGTGGCACCACGACATGGATCGGATCGCTGAAGTTCCCCTACTCGAACAGTGAGGCGGTCATCCATTCACCGGTATACACAACCCTTGAGATCTACGGCAGTCCGACCATACGTCCCAGTGACATACCGGAATGGCGGGTGAGCTTCTCAAAGCTCACCGGAGATGAAGTTGAACCTGTACGGTTCGAGAGTGGTTACTCCATGTTTACAGGTGAAGTTCTCAACTCCAATATCCAATACGACGCTGCAGACAAGGTGATTTATCTCGAGGCCGGCGGTTTCACCGAACGCACCGACCCTGAACAGACAACATATTTCGATTGATGTCCATGGTCCATGCAAACACGAAATCCTGCTGCATGGCTGCAGTTCCCGCTCTCCTTGCGCGTTCGGTGCGGTATCCCGGATTGGAGGTGAATCTGGAGCATCCAACGGAAGGACGGCGGTGTTGGCCGATGTCAGGAGCTTCCGGCAGCTGGGCCAAGGCCTCCCGGATCCAGGCCCAGCCGCACAACTGCCGCACCCGCTCCGGATCGTCCCGCCACCGGCACAGGACCGCTGTTATCGCTGCCTGCTTGGCTTCCAGGGAGCGGTCGGGCGGCCCTCCACGGCCCGTCGCCGCGCCTGTAGGAGTTCACGGCCCTGCTTGCGCGCCGTCTCCATTAGGCCCCGCATGCAGGCGAAGTGCTCGGCTCCGGCCCGGGTGCGGAAGCCGCCGGAGGCCTTTATTTGCTGCCTGGCCCTGCGCAGGCCGTCGTCCCAGTGTGCCCACGGGGCCAGGGCCCGCTCCTGCGGCCATCGAGGCTTGACTTTCAACACAGTTGCCGAACAGTTTCCCTTCAAGGTCATCCTCCTCTGGCGGTTTCCTTGATTCACCCGCAAGGAGGTGCAGCGTGCCTAATTCCGGATCAGTCTTCTTCCCGGTCATTTGCCTTCTCCTATTTTTGGCGTTCCTCGGGACAGCTTGCACCCAGGCCGCAAGCTGTCCCGAGCACTCGAATGCTGAAACCATTCCTCTGGACGTTGGCCAGGTGGACGTTCTTTGGTCCAGGATAGTTATGGATGAGGAGGATGCCGTTGACCCTGGATTTCTCACCACCCCCGTAGCAACGGACAATAGGGTATACGTGGCTACAGGGAGCTATGTAAGTTCAGAAGCAGGCAAGGTCCTTGCCTATGATCTGAAAACCGGCGCCCAGCTGTGGGAGTTCCAGTTGATCAATTCCTACGGCTTCAATGATTGGGCATCGGCCGTTGCAATCGACGACGATGTTCTCTACGTGGTTTCCCGGTCCGGAAACATTGTTGCACTGGATGCAGAGCATGGAACGCTCATTTGGCAGGATGACTTTGGAGGTCGCGCCAGCGTGCCGGTGATAGCGAATGATGTGGTCTACACCAAGCCCAGCACGGGTGGCACAATGCTGGCTCGCGACGCGCGCACTGGGAAGCGACTGTGGTGGAACAGTGGTGACAGCAGTGGATTCCATGGGTTCGACGGTCCCGTCGTTACGGAGGACTCGGTCTATGCCAACTCCTGGTTGTATCTTTATTCCGTCGATAGGACCACAGGCGAGACTCGATGGACATCTCACGCAGGTGGACATGCAAGGAGGGTTCTGGCAGAAGAGGGAACCGTGTACGTGGTTGACGGCCCGACATGGTACGCATTGGAAGCGGCTACTGGAGATGTGCTTTGGAAATCGAACATCGACGATGACGTGTCCCGCTATGAGGTAGGACGGGGCTTCTTGCGGAAAGGCACGTTGTGGAGCTCAATCAGCCCATTGAAACCACTGGTCGCCATCGAGTCCGCCACAGGCAAGCATCGGAAGGAAGTCCGCGGAGTATGTGGTTCTCCGTTCCCCGGTCCCAAGGGTGTGGTGTTGGCGGTTGATGGCCCAAATCTTGCAGCATTGAACGATGATGGCGGGACACTGCTCTGGAAAATCAACTTGGAGGGTCCTGTGGCCGAGGCGATGTGGCAAGGCGATACTGTTTATGCCTTCACCGCGTCTGGTCGTGTAGTTGCACTGGCAGCCGCTACCGGCGAGTTGCGGTGGCAGTCACATGTGGACAACGCACTTGATATTCAAGGAGTTCTGGCACCGGCAACAGGCACCATCGGAGACGTCATGACATTCCCTTCGAGATTTGATCCGAATTTGGCTCACTATGTAGGCAAAGCAAGCACCGTGTCCGGTGACGTCTTTCTTGTAACGGGCGGCAGTGTGCTGTTCGCCTTCACACCGTCCGAATGACGTGTAGACTGCGGAGCAAAAATGGACCGGTCAGGCGGGAGCCGACGGAGAGCAGGGCCCCAAACCGGCCCCGCCCAAGGGATGTCGGTGAGCCACATCAGGCTGATCCAGCACAGCTCCATGGCGGAGAGACTGCCCCTGCTGCGGATCATTCATCAGGCAAACACAACCACGAACCTTCCAGAGCCGGCATGCGACCGTTCGATTTCCCGTTCGATTTCCAATCAGGCACCCACAGCCAAGACCCCGAAGTAAGCCATGCCGACCGCATTCGGGCCGCGCTCCGGATGCGCTCGTGGCAATTGGAGACATACGCGGAAGCCGCCGGGCAACTCAATGCGGCAGGAATCCTCACCGCCTACCGGCAAGAAGTGGACAGCCGGCAATCTGCGCAGCTACACCCGGCGACACGGGATTCCCAGGCACGAATGTCCTGCCGACCCTCCACCCCTGTAGGATAGCAGCCCTGAGTGCGCCTTGGACGACACACCGTCCTACGAGACGATTGTCCGGTGCATCGAGCACGGTAACCGCGCGCAGCACGCCGCACTGCGGTGGCGGATCCGCAGGGACCCCACAGTGCGTGCCTTGGTACGCAGGGTATCCGGGGACAACCTAAACCACTCTTACGACGCCTTCTCCTACGGGTTCTGGTTTCAGTATGCGAAGCACGCCTGACGTCCCCGACGCCGCACGCAGCGCGTGGCACCGGCTTCTGTTGGCGGCCACCGACTTGCAGAAGTGGTGGACAATTCGGTATTGGTCGGCGGTACGGCGGCCGCGCTGGCGGCAAGCCACCGTTATTCTCACGACTCGGACCATGTCCTGCCGGACCTGAAGAATCGGTTCGCTGAAATCACGGAACGGCTGGATGCCACACCGGGTTGGCACACTGCAAGGTCCGAGAGCCGGTTCTGATCCTCGGCAGTCTGCACAGAATCCGCATGGGTCTGCGCCCAGTTGACCCAACCCGATCCGTTTGAGTCGGAGACACTGGTCTTCCAAGGACGGCCGCTCCGAGTGCCCACATATGCGGAGACATTGCGTATCAAGGGCTACTTGGTACTCCGTCGCAATGCGGACCGCGATTACGTGGACTGTTGCGCGCTTCTGCAACGGTTGGACAAAGTGGGTCTGGCAGTTGCCCTGGCACCGTTCGACCGGCTCTACGCGGTCGACTAGTTGAACGGGGAACGTCCTCTCTACCGATTGGCCATGCGCCTCGTGAACCCGGTGCCGGACGACCTGGAAAATGCCGACGGAGGGCAGTTGGAGTCGCGCGCCGGACGTCCTTGGGAGTGGGAGGTGACCGCACAAGCCTGCCTGCAACAAGATCTGCGTGTGATGGACCTGGTGGACCAAAGTCTTCCAACGACACCGAATACGTCGACAGGATGAACAAAGGTTTGGTCAAGCGGTGGTCAGGCTGGTTGTCCCAGGACCGGAAGCTCCCGGCCGTGCCGAGACGATGTGCGTGCCGGAAGTGCCCGGCGCCACCCTGCCATCGATTTCACAGGCCGCCGCTGCTGTCGGTACCTTGGGCTCCGCCTCTAGGCGCAATACTGTCCATTTAGCCCTGTTATGTCCACTAGCACCGTCTTTCGGGTAACGGACACAATCTCAACCCTGCCTTTAAGTCAACAGAATTTTGCGGTTAAGTGATAAGTATTGCCTCTAGGCGATGGGCCAGAGGAACAAGCAGATCACAACACTTCGAGAAACTCTTTGATGCGGCGCAGGACAGGCGACTCCCAGTCCCAGACCCCCTTCTCGGCCGCTTCGCCCAAGCGCAAGCCCTCTTTCGCCCGTCTCGGCACCCTGTTACCATCACTATGGCCATTCGGATCAGGACCCGCTGCCAAGTAGGCGTACAGTCTAGACTTGTCAATGTGGCGAACCCGGCACAAGCTGGACATACATTCAAGATAACCGTCGATGCAATCCCTCTCCGATACAGACAACAGCTCCCATAGCATTGTCTCGATACATCCAGGCTGTCCCGAACCCGGCACAATCTCCATATACACCGTGATTTGTTCTGGTTCAGCCTGAACACCAACATCCCTAGGCTCCGGCAAGTTTGCGGCTGCGACTGCATTTCGCAACGAATCCAAAGCCCCTTGCGGATTATCATCTGCATCGCGGATCATTCCCAAACTCCGCAGTCTATCGAAATTCCGAGCCTTGTTTAAACTTCGTAGTACCCTACGAAACTCATGCTTATTTCCTACCGCTGAGACTTGGGCATGGTCCTTGTCCAGATACGATAAAAACGCACCGAAAAACCGCACGTCATCCGGACCCTCGACCAATAACAATGAACTCTTGCCTTCCGGCAACTCATTGTTCCACCTGTAATTTGGCATCATCTCATCTCCGCTTCGAATTGAAGCGAGTAATCCCAATCTTCCGCAAGGAACGTAGCGACGAAAGGTTCGCCGTCTCGCTTATCCAGCCGGTGAATGGCAAGATCATCCGGTGATGAATCATGGAAGACACGCATGGCAGCAGACAGGCACTCGCTGCTGTGGGTGGTTGCAATCAACTGGACATCGCACTTTTCTGCCAACGTTTGAAGTCGCTGCCAGACCGAATCAAGTACTGTATGATGCAAACCGTTTTCTAGCTCATCCACTAGGACGAGACCTCCGCGTGCTTCGAACATCGCCAAAGCCAATGAGAACAGTCGGCCAATTCCGTCGCCGAGTAATCCAAGCGGGACAAATCGGCTAAGCCCCACGTCGGCATATATCATTGGCACCGGTGCAGTCATAGTGCGAATATTGCAAATTTGGCTGTCAATCGACTTCAAACACTCAATCACTTCAAATTCGTAGCCATCCTGTACCAGTCGGTCAAACAATCGACAATCTTCTATTGAGGCACGCCGGGCTTTCGGTGCAAGCAGAATGTTGTTTGGCCTTGGAGGGACGTCAGCTGTTTCAACCGAGAAGGCCGCGGTCAATTCTCCCTCTTCGTTTGGGCCTTGGGACATCCAAGTGGCCCTAGACTCATAGGCAGTTCGACTTTCATCGCAATATGACAGGACAAGTTCGGCATCCGATTGACTTGCCGTCCCAGACTCGAGATAGTTGGTGCTTGTTCGACCGTTGGATGGCGGCAGGATTGCTACAGTTGTTGGTATTGGCTGCACAGTGATTTCGAGTTCTCGAGGATGGTCCCCCCAATCGCCGTCCGCAGTCAGCTTAATCGGTACACTTGTATCGAAATCGAAGAAGATGTCATGCGCAATGTAGGCAATGTCGGGTCCAGGCACACCGCGGAACTGTAGTATGCGGAGCGCCAAGTCAGGCCGATTGGGCCCCGCGTGCATCCACAAAGCTTCCAGCAAAGTAGATTTGCCGCTGTGGTTCAGCCCTGTGATCAGATTCAATGGTATGAACAGTTTTCGAGATAAGGAATCCCTCGACTCGGGCAGGGATTAATCACCACGTTTTTGCTTGTGCGGAGGCCTGGGGCGGCGGTCGGCGGCCGCGGAAGGGGGCACGGCTCCTGCTATGGTGTTGGTGTTACACAAACGCCATCCCGGGAGGTGTTCCGTGCCCCTGCTGCCCACTATACTGGCCGACCTGCCCTTCGGCAAACCGCAAAGGGACTACCT
>JGIcombinedJ30088_10002742_pt1 | contig 16750 bp, 13 predicted proteins | sample PinacodermPK_FD_30088 | JGI IMG/M metagenome (IMG submission 30088)
GAGGGAACTTCAATCTTTATTTTCCGATCGCAACCTGCATAGTCCTGAGCATCCTGCTCACGCTTCTGGGCAATCTTTTCTTCAGAAAATAAAAACGGGGGGAGATTAGATGGGGATTAAAGGTTTTTCCGCTCGTCAGGAAGAACCCACTCTCTTTCGTTCATGAAAANTTTTTCATACTTCTCTATGCTGTTTTCTAACTCAAGGGTCTGCGATATGTCGTCAAGCCCTTCAAGAAGTACTTTTCTTTTGAAATCATCTATCTCGAATGAGAAGCTTATCCCTTCCCCCGTTACGGATTTTTCAACTAGGTCAACCTCAAGGGAATAACCTTCATTTTCTAATACAAGGCGGAACAACTCATCCGTTCTGTCCTTAGAGAGGACTATTGGAAGTATCGAGTTCTTAAAACAGTTGTTGTAGAAAATATCTGCGAAGGAAGGAGCCAGAATTACCCTGAACCCCGCTTCCCTTATCGCCCAGGGGGCATGTTCCCTGGAGCTTCCGCTTCCGAAATTNTCCTGGGTCAGAAGTATGCAGGCGTCCGCGTATCTCGTCTGGTTGAGTTCGAAATCCTCATTTAAGGTCCCGTCATCGTTATATTTCCAGTCGAAAAACAGAAATTCCCCGAACCCCGTTCTCTCGATGCGTTTTAGGAACTGCTTGGGGATTATCTGGTCGGTGTCGACGTTCATTCTGTCAAGAGCCGCTACTTTTCCCGATACCTTTTGAAGTTTCTCCATGTTTCAGANCCCCTTTTCCATTTCCCAGCCGCGCACGTCCACAAAATGTCCCGTGATTGCCGCTGCGGCCGCCATTATAGGGCTTACCAGATGGGTTCTTCCCCCTTTCCCCTGGCGACCCTCGAAGTTTCTGTTGGACGTGCTGGCGCATCTTTCCCCGGGGGCCAGTATGTCGGGGTTCATTCCAAGACACATGCTGCATCCCGACTCGCGCCACTCAAACCCGGCCTCGGTAAATATCTTGTGAAGTTCCATCTCTTCTGCCTTCTTCTTTACAAGCTGGGAACCTGGAACCACCATTGCGTTTACTCCATCGGCTACTTTNCTGCCTTTTACGAGCTTCGCAACCTCCAAGAGATCTTCCATTCTAGAATTCGTGCAGGAACCTATAAACACCCTGTCAACGTGTATGTCCGTTATCGGGGTGTTTGCCTTGAGGTCCATGTATTCAAGAGCCTGTTCCATTGATTTTCTTTTGCTTGAGTCTTCGCACTCCCCGGGATCGGGTACTTTTGAAGTTATGTCCGTTACCATTCCCGGGTTGGTTCCCCAGCTTACCTGTGGCGCTATCTTGCGGGCGTCAAGGGTGACAGATTTATCGAAAACGGCGTCGGGGTCGGTGCGGAGAGTCTGCCANTGTTCGAGGGCTTTTTCNTAATTGCCGTCTTTCGGTGCGTACCGGCGGTCCTTCACGTACTCGAAGGTCTTTTGATCGGGCGCTATCATTCCGGCCCTGGCTCCTCCCTCTATCGACATGTTACACACCGTCATTCTCTCTTCCATGGAAAGCGCCTCTATTGCTTCTCCTCGGTATTCGACCACGGTCCCAGTGGCCCCTGCGGTTCCTATATGTCCGATTATGCCCAGGATTATGTCCTTTGCGGTAACCCCGTACTGACGTTCGCCCTCAACCCTTATTTCAAATACCTTCGGACGGTTCTGTCTTAAGCACTGCGTCGCTAGAACATGCTCTACTTCGCTTGTTCCTATACCGAAGGCGAGCGCTCCGAACGCTCCGTGGGTGGAAGTATGACTGTCTCCGCACACTATGGTCATCCCGGGTTTTGTGAGGCCGAGTTCTGGACCGATAACATGCACTATGCCCTGAGAGTGGCTGTTTATTCTTATTCCGAAGAGCGTTATTNCGAAATCCTTGCAGTTTTGCCGCAGGGCTTCTATCTGTTTTGCGGATATGGGATCCGAAATGGGTCCGCTGCGGTCGGTGGTCGGCACGTTATGATCCATCGTGGCNAAAGTAAGGTCGGGCCTTCTTATTTCTCGTCCCGTAATCCTCAGCCCTTCAAANGCCTGGGGAGAGGTAACTTCGTGAACGAGGTGAAGATCTATGTAGAGAAGGGANGGTTTGCCTTCTTCTTCATGAACGAGGTGTGATTCCCAGATTTTGTCAAAAAGAGTTTTTCNTGCCATCATTAACTGCTCCAAAGCGCCGTTTTTTCATTCCCGAACCGCGCTTTTTCCCCAAGCTCCTCCTCTATGCGCAGAAGCTGGTTGTATTTTGCTATCCTGTCGCTTCGGGACGCCGACCCGGTTTTTATCTGGCCGGCGTTTGTGGCAACTGCGATATCCGCTATCGTCGAGTCTTCCGTTTCTCCCGAACGATGGGATATTACGTAACTATAACCCGCCCGCTTGGCCATCTCAATAGCCTCGAGGGTTTCCGTAAGCGTTCCTATCTGGTTTACCTTTATGAGTATGGAGTTTGCCACGCCCGAGTCTATTCCATCTGAGAGTCTCTTCGTGTTCGTTACAAAAAGATCGTCTCCGACGAGCTGGACGGCGGAACCTATTTTTTTCGTAAGCGTCTTCCAGCCCTCCCAGTCGTTTTCATCCAGGGGGTCTTCTATCGAAACGATAGGATATTTCTTTATCCACTTCTCGTATATTTCCATTAAACCGGCGACCGGCACGGTTTTCCGTTCCACATGATAACTTCCCTCGCGAAAGAACTCGCTTGAAGCTACGTCAAGTGCTATTGATATCTGGTCAGAAGGGTTGTATCCAGCTTTCCATATGGCCTCTATTATGCATTCGAGCGCCTCTTCGTTTGATCCCAGGGAAGGTGCGAAACCTCCTTCGTCTCCGACGGCCGTCGAGAGGTTCTTGGTGCTGAGTATGGATTTAAGTGCGTGGAAGGTTTCCACTCCCGCCCGAAGGGCTTCCCGGAAGGTGGAGAAACCATGGGGAACTATCATGAATTCCTGAAAATCAAGGTTGTTGTCCGCATGAGCGCCGCCGTTGATTATGTTCATAAGTGGTACAGGAAGAGTATCGGCGTTTTCGCCTCCTAAATAGCTGAAAAAAGAAGTTTTCCTAGAGTTCGCGGCCGCCCTCGCCGAGGCAAGCGACACTCCCAGAATGGAGTTTGCCCCGAGCCGGGATTTTGTTTCTGTCCCGTCAAGCTCTATCATGGCCCGGTCTATTTGGGTTTGGTCGCACGCGTCAAGACCCGCTAGGTGCGGAGCTATTATGTTGTGGACATTTTTTACCGCCTCCAAAACCCCTTTTCCCATGTATCTGCGTTTTTCCCCGTCCCGAAGCTCAAGCGCTTCGTGCTCCCCGGTCGACGCCCCCGAGGGAACCATCGCCCGGCCGAAGGCTCCGTCTGAGCAGTTTACCTCCACCTCTATCGTTGGATTTCCCCTTGAATCCAGTATCTCTCTTGCTCTTATTTTGTTTATCTTTGGCATTTTGATTTCCTCTTGAGTTGTCTGTTCAACTAGAAGCGGACCACTCTGATTTGGGTTTGATTGTACGGAATTGGAAGTATTTTTCAAACATGTTGTAAAATCAGCAGCGCAAAAGTGAGAATCTCCAACACGGAACAAAGACTTCCTGTCACNTCTGGAAGCTACGGGCATCTGGATTTCATAATAAAATCGGCAGAATCGCTTGTTCACTGCAGTNTAGAATCAGCTTGGGGCCTACGTGGTTTCAAGTCATCATGATTTGACAGTTCCATTTGCTATTAACAGTTGTTGCTCAAAGCGTGCAATGTATCTTATAATAGATGGAGAAATATCTTTTTGGCAATCGAGTAATGCGGCATTACTTTGAGCTTGATCTCAACANGAACACCGGAAAGAGCTATGTTCTCTGAGGCCGCGTCTTGGTCTTGTCGCTCGTTGCGCGGCCGCTGTCCATCGTAGAAGGAGGTAAAAAGCAGCTATGATCATCCATGACTTTCGGTTATTTAAGGGCTTTCGGAGTGCTGCCCCTTGGGTTGTAACTAGATTCGGCATTGTCGCGGTGCTGCTGGTCTGCGCCTTGTCGCCTGTGTCTGCATGGGCCGCCATCGAGGGCGAGGCACAGTTCGTCTTCAACACGTTCGGATTCCTTGTGTGGGGTGCCCTCGTGATGTGGATGGCAGCGGGTTTCACAATGCTCGAGGCGGGTTCGGTACGGACGAAGAACGCTTCGGTCATTTGCTTGAAAAACATTGGTCTCTACTCCATTGCCGGACTGGCGTACTACCTGGTCGGCTTCAACATCATGTATGTCGGCGTCGATCCGGGCGGCTGGTTTGGTTCGCTTGGATTTCTCTACGGCACGACCGCCGATGAAGTGGCGTTGCTGGGCGGCGAGGAAACAGCCGCCGCGGCCGTCGTCGAGAGCGGTTACTCGGCGATGTCGTACTGGTTCTTCCAGATGGTGTTCGTGGCGACTACGGCTTCGATTGTCTCGGGCGCTCTGGCTGAGCGCGTGAAGCTTTGGTCTTTCTTCATTTTTATCGTGGTGCTGACCTCGGTCATCTACCCGGTTGTCGGCTCCTGGACCTGGGCCGGGGGCTGGTTGGCTGAATTGGGGTTCAAGGACTTCGCCGGTTCCACCGTGGTCCACTCAACAGGGGGCTGGGCAGCACTCGCGGGGATCATCATGGTTGGGCCGCGCTCGGGCAAGTTCCGGGCTGATGGCAGTGTCAAGCCGACCCCTCCGTCCAATGTTCCGGTCGTCACTCTCGGCGTCTTTATCCTGTGGATGGGCTGGTTCGGTTTCAATGGCGGTTCGCAGCTGGCCCTAAGCGGCGCGCTTGATGCCGTGGCGATAAGCAACATCTTCTCCAACACCAACCTAGCGGCGGCGGCTGGGGTCCTGGCAGCTCTTAGTCTCTCCCGGCCTGTATTGGGCCGCGTCGACCTGTTCGCCGGGCTCAATGGCGCTCTTGCTGGCCTTGTAGCGATCACAGCGGCGCCGGATATCGTCCAGCATCACTGGGCAGTAATAATCGGAGCGATCGGAGGCATGGTTTGCCTGTTGTCCATGAAGTCTTTGGAAATGCTGAAGATCGACGACGTTGTGGGTGCTGTCCCCGTTCATCTCTGCACTGGCATCTGGGGGACGTTGGCGGTCTGCATCGCCGCCGGCGGAAGCCTCTTTACTCAGATCATCGGCATTTTGGCCATCGGCGCGTTTGTGTTCGGGATCTCGATGCTGTTGTGGTTTGTCATCGACCGGACCTTTGGGTTGCGGGTCTCAAAGGATGTGGAGGCCATCGGCCAGGACGTGGGCGAACTGGGCATCGAAGCCTATCCGGAATTCGTGATGATGCCGGAAGAGGACTGATTAGAACGCCAGTGCAACCCTCCACAGCCCGGACCGCGGGCGTCAAGAGGCAGGCTGCACCCGGGTTGAGTTCTCAATCGGATTACCTTGAGTTGCGGCTTCGCAGATATGGTGCAAGCCATGTAGTGCGGAGACCTTGGGTCAAACCCGCTTTTGCGGCCTGACCAGGCCGCAAGTTCGTTGATCACGTGCCGTGTCGGTCAAACGGGTGTCACGCCTGCTGAGCTTGTGGGAGAACTTGGTGTGATTGATTCGGAGCAAATGCAAAACACATTTGTTCATCGTCGGAGGAGATAAAAAGCAGCTATGATCATCCATGACTTTCGGCTATTTAAGGGCTGTCGGAGTGCTGCCGCCCGGGTTATGACTAGATTCGGTATTGCTGCGGTGCTGCTGGTCTGTGCCTTGTCGCCTGTGCCCGCGCGGGCCGCCATCGAGGGCGAGGCACAGTTCGTCTTCAACACGTTTGGGTTCCTTGTGTGGGGTGCCCTCGTTATGTGGATGGCAGCGGGCTTCACAATGCTTGAGGTGGGTTCGGTACGGACGAAGAACGCTTCGGTCATTTGCTTGAAGAACTTAGGTCTTTACTCCATTACTGGGCTGACCTACTACCTGGTCGGCTTCAACATCATGTATGTCGGTGTCGAGCCGGGCGGCTGGTTTGGTTCGCTCGAATTCCTCTACGGTACGACCGCTGATGAAGTGGCGCTGCTGGGCGGCGACGAAGCGGCCACTGCGGCCGTCGTCAACAGCGGTTACTCTGCGATGTCGTACTGGTTCTTCCAGATGGTGTTCGTGGCAACTACGGCTTCGATTGTCTCAGACGCTCTGGCCGAGCGTGTCAAGTTGTGGCCTTTCTTCATCTTCATCGCTGTGTTGACCTCGGTCGTCTACCCGGTCGTCGGCGCCTGGGCNTGGGCCGGGGGCTGGTTGGCCGAATTGGGGTTCAAGGACTTCGCCGGTTCCACCGTGGTCCACTCAACAGGAGGCTGGGCAGCGCTTGCCGGGGCCATCATGGTTGGGCCGCGCTCGGGGAAATTCCGGGCTGATGGCAGTGTCAAGCCGACCCCTCCATCCAATGTTCCGGTTGTTGCNCTCGGCGTTTTTATCCTGTGGATGGGATGGTTCGGTTTCAATGGCGGTTCNCATCTTGCCCTAAGCGGCGCAATTGATGCCGTGGTGTTGAGCAACATTTTCTCAAANATTAACCTAGCGGCTGCTGCTGGGGTCTTGGCATCTTTGAGTCTCTCCCGGCCCGTACTGGGCCGTATCGATCTGTTTTCCGGACTCAATGGCGCTCTGGCCGGTCTCGTCGCGATCACAGCAGCGCCGGATATCGTCCAGCATCACTGGGCAATAGTGATAGGAGCGGTCGGGGGCATGCTTTGCCTGTTATCCATGAAGTCTTTGGAAATGCTGAAGATCGACGACGTCGTGGGTGCTGTCCCCGTTCATCTCTGCACTGGCATCTGGGGGACGTTGGCGGTCTGCATCGCCGCCGGCGGAAGCCTCTTTGCTCAGATCATCGGCATTTTGTCCATCGGCGTGTTTGTGTTCGGGACCTCGATGCTGTTGTGGTTTGTCATCGACCGGACCTTGGGATTGCGGGTCTCAAAGGATGTGGAGGCCATCGGCCAGGACGCGGGCAATCTGGGCATTGAAGCCTATCCGGAATTTTTGATGATGCCGGAAGAGGANTGATTAGAACGCCAGTGCAATCCTCCACNGTCTGGACCGCGGGCGTCAAGAGGCAGGCTGCACTCTAGTTGAGATCTCAATCGGGTTGCCTAGAGTTTCGGCTTGCGAAGGTCGACAGAGTTAAATCTGGCCGTTCGGCCTGTCCTCGATGATCTCCCCGTCCTTCAGNTTTATTATTCTTTTTGAGTGAGAAGCTATGTCTTCTTCGTGCGTTATCATTACTATCGTCTTTCCCTGTTCGTTCAGTTCTCTGAATATCTTCATTATCTCGTAACTAGTTGCCGTATCCAGGTTTCCGGTGGGTTCGTCCGCGAGTATCATCCTCGGGTCNTTTACGACCGCCCTTGCTATCGCCACCCTCTGCTGCTGTCCCCCCGAGAGCTGGTTGGGAAGGTGGTCCGCTCTTTGCTCAAGCCCCACGAGGGCGAGCGCGTCTGATGCGAGCTTTTTTCTCTCCGCCCCCGGCATGGCTGAATAAACAAGCGGCAGCTCCACGTTTTCAAGCGCCGTCGTTCGGGGCAGCAGGTTAAAGCTCTGGAAGACAAAGCCGATCTTCGTGCTTCTTATCTCCGCCTTCTCATCGCTTTCAAGCTCCATTATGTTGGTACCGTCAAGCAGGTAGTCTCCCCGGCTCTGCACATCGAGGCAGCCGAGAATATTCATAAGCGTGCTTTTGCCCGACCCTGAGGANCCCATGATGGCGACGAATTCTCCTTGTNCTATCTCAAGGTTTATCGCGCGGAGCGCCTCGACCTGCACCTTCCCGTTCGAGTAGGTTTTGCCGATGTCCTTTAGCTTGATTACAAGGGGTGTCATCAGAATCTTTTCGGCTGGGGAAGCGCAAAGCCCGGTCCTTTGTTGTTTCCGCCGGAGATCGTGTACTCAACCACTATCTCGTCTCCTTCGGAAAGCGGACCGCTTAGAATTTCTGTGTGGAAGTCGTCGCTTATCCCGGTTTCTATTACTACTGGCGAGAGTTTTCCCTGCTTGAGGACCCAGACGTTTTCGCCTGCCTCAGTAGCGACAGCTGAAGATTTCGGGGGAATGAAGCGAAGTGCGGCAGTGGGAACTTTAAGCACGTCTTTTTTTGTTGATATGACTTTCTTCACTTCGGCGGTCATACCGGGTTTTAGCTCAAGTTCCGGGTTCTCCACAAGGCACGTTACGTCATANGTGACGACATCGTTTTTTATGCTGGGGGAGTTTGCCACCTGCTTTATCTTCGCGCTGAAATTCTTGCTCGGAAATGCGTCGACTCTGAAGAGGACATCTTGACCCTTCTTTATCTTTCCTATGTCGGCTTCGCTTACATTTGAAACCAGATGAAGAGTTCGGGGGTTCTCAGCGAGTACGTACAGGGGGTCGGATTTGTTCGGGTGTATCTGTTCGCCGATTATGATGTTTTTTTCAAGCACCATGCCGTCGAGCATGGAAGTGATTCGTGTTGCGTCAAATCTTCTCTGCGCCGTATCCAGATCGGCCTGGGCTTTCTCCCGGGCGGCGGTTGCCGCGCTATGCTCTGAGAGAGATAAGTTGAACTCCTCCCGGGAAATAAGCTCTTTTTCGTAAAGCCTTTTGTTTGCCTCGTGCGAGTTGGTTGAAATCTCAAGGTCGGTTGAGGTCTTCTTAAGTATCTCCTTGAAGTATTCAACGTCTCCGGAAAGGCCCTCCGGCTCTTCCATAAGGGCCAGCACTTGGCCCTTTCTGACCTCGTCGTTCACCTCGGAGCGGATTTCCTTTATCGTTCCGTTTATTTGTGAATATATCCTTGCTTCCTTAGTCGGTTTTAAGGTTCCCGAGGCTCTTACCAGAGAAGTTATCTCTCCCCTCTCGATTTTCTGAGTCACGTATTTTATCTCGCCTTTGTTTCCTCCGGAAAAAATGAAGTATCCGGCTATAACGACCACTCCGGCGAGGGCGTAGAGAAGTTTTGAGCGGGGCAAGTTCTTCATGGCATCNTTTTTCCGCAGAGGCTTAGCAGNCTTAANNTTACTATTTTATAGTCATATATGGAGTTTTTGTAGTCTGCTACCGCCTCTTCGTAAAGCGCCTGCGCTTCGGCGAGCTCTATTTTTGAAGCGCTTCGGGCCCCATATCTTTCTTTCACGAGACGCAGGTTTTTCTCCGATATCGATTCCGAATCTGAGAATATTCCTATTCTCTTCTCAAGATGCTTGAGCTGGAGGTAGAGTTCCCCGACGGAGAGAACTATTCTGTTTCTAAGAAGTTCGGTCTGCGCATCGTTTCTTACGAGTTCGGCTCTTGACTGCGCCATCTGGCCGAATCTTGAGAATCCCTCGAAAATGGGAATCTTTATGCCGACCCCGGCGATAAAGGCCGGCGTCTCGGCGCCTTCTCCTTCGAACCTGTAGGCTGCCCTGCCGAAGATCGACGGGAGAAATTCTCCCCTGTTCTCGGCAAGCGAGGCTTTTATTCCGCCGCGGTCCGCCAGGAGACTCTTTATCTCCGGGTTCTGAGAAAGGGCGAGCCCCACAAGGTCCTCCCTGGTTTCGTTCACCTTCTCATAGGCAAGGTTCTCCCGGATATCGAATTGCTCAAGCGAAGGATCGTTCATCAGGTGTCTTAGGTTAAGCATGGCCAGCTCGTAGGAGTTTTCTCTTGAGACAAGTTCGAGTTTTGCCTGCTGCAAGTCGATTTCCGCCTGGCTTAGCTGCTGGGCGGATTTTTTTCCGACGGCGAAAAGTTCTTCGGTCTTTTCAAGAAGCCATCCTCTGCGTTGGGTCTCCGTGGCTGCTTCCTGAAGCCGGTTCTTTTCGGAAAGCGCTCGGTAATAGGCTATGCGCGTGTCGCGCACAAGCATCGTTTTTGAACCCGTGAGCGAGTGTTCTGCCGACTCGAGGTAATGTTCTCTTGCCCTTACCCTGGCTCTTGTCTTTCCGAAGTCCCATATCATCTGGTCCACGTAAAAACCGGATTCCCTTCCCACAAACGGCACTACCACTTTTCCCTTAAGCTGGGGGTAAAGGGGAGCTTTTGCCTGCCTGAGCAGTGATTTCGAGATGTCGACCTCGGAACGGGAAATCCTGAATTCGGGATTGTTAAGCAGGGCTATCTCGACNGCNCGCTCAATCGGGATTATTTCCTGCGCCCACGCGGTCTGGGAAAACAGCAGCAGTGAACAGAGAAAAAGAAGGAATTTCTTCGGTATACTCATCGTGTGGCAACCGCCGGTGTGCCGCTTGAGCGCGGATGAAACAGAATATCGATAAAGACCAGACGCCGCTTGGCGTATATGTCCATATTCCCTACTGTCTTACCAAATGTCCGTATTGTGATTTTAACTCCTACGGGACTAATGGCAACTTTCCGGAGGATGCTTACGTCCGTGCCCTGGAACGGGAAATTGAAAGCTGCCGGCAGATTCTTGAAGGAAGAGAAATAAGCACGGTGTTTTTCGGGGGAGGAACCCCGTCNCTTTTAAAACCCCGAAACATAGGGCTGGTAATGGAGAAACTTGCTTCGATTGCCTCCTTTTCGCCCACGGCGGAAGTAACCCTTGAGGTAAACCCAANAACCGCCGACAGGGAAAAACTGGTTTTGCTCCGGGGCGTCGGGGTAACCAGGATAAGCGTCGGCATACAGTCTTTTTCTCAGAGAAAGCTTGATTTCTACGGGAGATTCACGACTCCCGACGACTGCGTCCGCGCGCTTGTTGACGTTGGGGACGCTGGTTTTCATAACTATAACCTTGATCTTATATACGGAAGCTCGCAAGAGACCCGGGAAGAGTTTGAAAGTGATATTCGCACCGCCCTGAGTTTCTCTCCGACCCATATATCCGCTTACTGCCTCACAATTGAGCCCGGTACCGAGTTCGCGACGCTTCGGCGCAAAGGGAAACTCTCTCTTCCCGATGATTCGGTTCTGGTCAAATTCATGCAAAGCGCGCGGGAGATTCTGGAGGGGGAGGGATACTGTAATTACGAGGTATCGAATTTTGCCCGGCGTGGCTATGAGTGCAGGCATAACCTTATTTACTGGAACTGCCATGATTATGTGGGCGTTGGTGCCGGGGCCCATTCCCATATTCGCCACGAAGGAGAAGAGGGATGGGGAAGAAGGTGGTCAAATATAAGAAATCCCGAACTCTACATGAAACGGATAGCGGGAGATGGAAGAGCTGTCTGTGCCTCTTATGATCTCTCGCGAGTGACCGCCCTTGAGGATACCATTCTCATGGGACTTCGGCTTAGTGAAGGGGTGGAGATTGGAGACATAGAAAAACGCTTTAGCTGTGAAACCGATACTTGCAGCCTCGAATATCTTGAGTCAGACGGCTTTATTCTCACCGATGGCGGTCGCCTGAGACTCACCTCTAAAGGAAGGCTCTTTACCGATGATTTGGTGGCGAAGGTGTGCGGAGTTTTTCACTGAAACTACGAAGATACAATCAACAGACGGTCATTACGCTTTTGTAACGGACGTGCATTGTGTCCGAACATCCGCTCAAAGTTTGCGACCTGTTCTGCACTCACCTCAATTGCGTCCGGAAAAATGAACCAGTGTACTCCCTCACTGCAGGGAGGGGTGGTGAGTGACCCCTTGTAATGGAAGTAGCCGGTGGTCGCCGTCGGCAGTATCGCAGATGCATCCACTGTCGTGCCCGCAACACTAACTTCTATTCCTGCCTCGGTCGGTACGTTGTCAAACACCGCAGCCAGAGCATGGTTTTGTGTGCCTACTTCCATCATAACACCAACCACTGCCAGTACGCCTGCTGGGTTTTTGTGTACGAAATGCGCCTCCATCGCCGNGTGCAAACCATCAAAGGCGTGTTCGCTCGGAACGTGAAAGTGAAACTGCAGCAGCTCGTAAATTTCACCTGCTGCGGTCAGTGTGCTGCCGGGTGCGTAATTTATCTGGAGGGTGTGTCCGCTGTTTAGAATTTTCAGAGAAGAGGGCTTGTAATCAAATTTCAGTGCCGGTCCCTTGACGGGGAAGGCGCCAGTGATGTCAATCGGTGACTGCATGCGTCCGATAGCGCAGGTCGCATAATCCGGCGAGAGCGAGCCCCAGTTGTCGGGACCTTCGACCCCGGTATAACCCCAGCAAGTCAACCCAGTCCTCCATGACGCATTCCCGTATGGGTTTTCGTGAGTGGTGCGGATATCATTAGCATAATACGCATAGCCGTTGCCGAAACTGCAGACCGTAAAGACCTCGATTGTCCCGATTGTGACGAAATCGTAATAATTTCAATTTGTGGCATTTTTTCCTCCTGTTCTAAACGGAATTTTCCTGCAATAAACTTACTTGTAGTTTTTTACGGTTCTTGAGTTGTGGTGCAGATAGGATCTATTCCGTCCGGATTCTAGGTAAAAGCCTTTCTCGTCTTTTCCTGCGTATTTCATTAGTTCGTAGTAAGCCGCACTAAGCAACCTGGCCTCGAATTTCCCGTTCTTTACTCTTACGTAAGGTATGTTCTCCTCGGCTATGGTGAGAGTGGTGAAATCCAGTTCTTCCCCGGATTCGTCGTTTAACCTTATGGAAAAACCGTCTTCCGTTTTGGCAACCATCGTAACAACAAAAGGGGTGTCCTCGCACTCGACGTAAACCCTGCTTCCTTGCTCTTCAACGAAAAGCCTTCCATCCTCATCTATGTCGAGGTTTTTGTTGTTCTCAAGGTATGTCCACCTGTGGGTTATTCTGACCCCGTCGTGAAACCACCTGCCGCGGCTGTCTATGAATATCCTGGGCTCTTTGCTGTCCCGTCTTTTCTTCATATCCCAATAGCCTTCACGACGACCCTTTTTCTTCTCCTTCCGTCAAACTCCCCGTAGAAGATTTCCTGCCATGGNCCGAGGTCAAGGTCTCCTTCCGTAACGGGAACCATTACCTGATGGTGCATGAGGAGATTTTTCAGGTGAGCGTCGCCGTTGTCTTCCCCCGTGCGGTGATGTTTGTAATCTTCCCTGAAGGGNGAGAGGCCTTCAAGCCACTCCCAGATATCCTCGAAAAGTCCCTGCTCGAGGTCATTTACGAAGACAGAAGCCGTTATGTGCATTGCGGACACGAGGACNAAACCCTCGNTTATGCCGCTTTGCTGCACGATCTGTCTTACCGTCGGAGTTATATGAACGAACTCCCTTTTTTTGTCAGTGTTAAACCACAGATACTCGGTGTGAGATTTCAAGATCNGCCTCCTTAGCTTTTTTCCTGTAACTATACTTTGTCCGTCGCGGGTTTTCCTCGGTTATGTTTATTTTCTGGGGATTTGTTGTACCCTATGTTTTCTTTTTAGTTGTGAAGAATGCCTGCGTTGGCCTAGCTTGCGGGTTTTTCCAAGGAGATTTAACAGATGAAAATAGCCGTCATAGGAACGGGTTACGTCGGTCTTGTCACGGGAACGTGTTTCGCCGGGAGCGGAAACGATGTCATATGCGTTGATATAGACGAGGATAAGGTCAGAAGCCTTCAGCGGGGGCGGGTTCCGTTTTTCGAGCCGGGTCTCGATGATATGGTGCGCAGTAACATAGATGAGGGAAGNCTTTCTTTTACCACTGACATAGCCCTGGCAATCAGGGAGTCCCTTTTAGTATTCATTGCGGTTGGAACTCCTCAAACGGAGAACGGCGAGGCCGATATCTCCTCTGTTCTAGAGGTGGCACGGTCTATAGGAGAGAATCTTGATGGTTATAAGATAGTCATAACCAAAAGCACGGTTCCCGTGGGCACTACCGAGAAAGTGCACGACACCATAAAATCCCTTACTGATCAGAAATTCGGCGTGGCATCAAACCCGGAATTTCTGAAGGAAGGCGCGGCGATTGATGATTTTCTTAAGCCCGACAGAGTCGTCATAGGAGTTGAGGAAGAATCGGTAGGCTCGGTTATGAGGGAACTTTACGCTCCTTTCATGATGTCTTCTGACAGGACAATCGTGATTTCCATACGATCTTCCGAAATGTCGAAGTATGCCTCAAACGCTATGCTCGCCACCAGGATATCGTTTATGAACGATATAGCCAACCTGTGCGAGCTTCTGGGCGCGAATGTATCCGAGGTGCGCTCGGTCGTGGGTTCTGACTCGAGGATAGGCAGATATTACCTCTACCCGGGGATCGGATACGGAGGATCATGCTTTCCAAAGGACGTAAAGGCACTTGAGAAAATGGCGCACGATGTAGGCTATGAACCCAGGGTGGTAACCGCTGTTGACCGCGTAAATGTCGCTCAGAAGGAAAGATTCTTCAACAAGATAGTCCGATTCTTCGATGACGACCTTGACGGGAAGAGAATTGCCGTCTGGGGAGTCTCGTTTAAACCCAATACAGATGACATAAGGGAGGCCCCCTCGCTTTATGTAATAAGCGGACTCCTCGAGGCGGGATGTTCGGTTGCCGTACACGACCCGGCTGCTATGGAAAACGCTAGGGCCGTCTTTGGAGACAACATAGATTACTTTGAATCCTACTATGATGTCTGCAATGGCGCGGATGCCCTTGTGATTCACACCGAATGGAGCCAGTACAGACAGCCGAATTTCGAGATGATAAAGGAGCTGATGAAAACCCCTGTGATATTTGATGGAAGAAATATCTATGACTACATGAGACTTGAAGCATTAGACATCAAGTATTTCCGAGTCGGCAGGTGACAAAAATGGACCGGGAGCAGTCCTTGCTATCATGAAGATAATCGTTTCGGGTTGTGCGGGATTTATAGGGGCCAAAGTGTGTGAGTTTCTCCTTGAACGCGGAGATTCTGTTTTCGGGCTCGACAACATGTCCGATGCTTACGACGTGAGGCTAAAGCATCATAGGCTGGAAACCCTTCGCAAGCTCGAGAGATTCAATTTTTTCGAGTGCGACATATCGGATAATCCAGGACTTCTTTCTGTATGTGAAGAAATAAGGAGTTTTTGCGAGGGTGCTCGAATTGACTGCGTTATTAACCTGGCGGCCCGTGCAGGGGTTCGCCAGAGCATTGAGAATCCCTGGATATATTACTCTACTAACGTGATGGGGACTCTTAATCTGCTTGAGTTCTGCCGCTCAGAAGGAATAGGCAAGTTTGTCCTCGCTTCGACTTCAAGCGTTTANGGGGAAAACGAAATTCCCTTCGAGGAGGATATGAAGACCGATTATCAGCTTTCTCAATACGCATCCTCAAAGAAATCGGCCGAAGGCCTTTGCTCGGTTTACAACTCTCTTTACGGAATAGACATCTCGGTGCTTCGCTACTTTACGGTCTACGGTCCGGCGGGAAGGCCTGACATGAGTGTTTTTCGGTTCATAAAGTGGATAAACGAAGGAGAGCAAATAGAAATACTCGGCGACGGGGAGCAGAAAAGGGATTTTACCTACGTTGACGATATAGCGGCGGGCACGGTCTCGGCGATAAGGAATCTGGGCTTTGAGATAATAAATCTCGGAAATGCTGCCTCTGTCTCCCTGAATGAAATCATAAGTGTAATAGAGAGCAGGACCGGCAAAAAGGCTAAAATTACTTGCTACCCTCCGCATCCCTCCGATATCAAGGTTACACTGGCAAACATAGACAAGGCGAAAAGGGTCCTGGACTGGGAGCCTTGCTTTGATATCGAAAGCGGCATTGAAAATTCGCTCAGGTGGTATAATGCCAACGAGGCTCTTGTGCGGAGCATAGAAGTTTGATACCCTGTAGCGTCCTTGGAGAATGGATTATGTCGGTATTGACAGATCCCCTCGGCTTTTTATAAGATTTAGACAGATTTTGTGGAGCAACTATTTTTATGGCTAAATCCCTTGTCATAGTCGAATCTCCTTCAAAGGCGAGAACAATAAAGAAGTATCTCGGCCGGGATTTCCGCGTGGAAGCCTCTTCAGGGCATCTCGTAGATCTTCCGAGCAGCAGCCTTGGGGTGGATATCCAAAACGATTTCAAGCCCAAATATACCGTCATAAAGGGCAAAACCAAGTATCTTGAGAATCTGAAAAAAGCGTCGCGGGACGCGGAAAAGATATATCTTGCCTCAGACCCGGACAGGGAAGGAGAAGCGATCGCGTGGCACATCGCGAACCGCCTTAATCTCTGGGACAAGGTCCACAGGGTCCTTATACANGAGATAACGGAAGCGGGCGTCAGGGACTCAATGAGCAGGCCCCTTGCGATTAACACAGACCGCTTCGAATCTCAGCAGGCAAGAAGAATCCTTGACAGGATTGTCGGCTACAAGGTGAGCCCCGTTCTCTGGAAGAAGGTCAGAAAGGGGCTGAGTGCCGGGAGGGTGCAGAGCGTCGCCCTCAGATTTGTTGTTGACAGGGAAAGGGAGATTCAGAATTTCAAGCCGCGGGAATACTGGACCCTTGACGCGCTTGTCAAGAGGAGCGCTGACCCCGACGCGGATGCCTTTACGGCTTCGCTCCACATGTTTCGGGGAAAAAGGGCCAAGATCGAAAACGCGCAGCAGTCAGAGGAAATAGTTTCCGCGCTTTCAGGAAAGGATTTTGTCGTAGGGACGATCGAGAAGAAAGAACGCAGAAGAAAACCTCTCCCTCCTTTCATAACAAGNACCCTTCAGCAGGATGCTTCGAAAAAACACCGCTTCTCCGTGAAAAAGACTATGCTGGTTGCTCAGGGACTCTATGAGGGAGTTGAACTTGGAAGTAAGGGGCCCGTAGGACTTATAACCTACATGAGAACCGATTCGGTTAGGGCCTCTGATAACGCCTTGGCAGAAGCAAGGGGATTCATCTCCGAGAATTACGGAGGGGATTACGTGCCGA
>JGIcombinedJ30088_10002745_pt1 | contig 16741 bp, 17 predicted proteins | sample PinacodermPK_FD_30088 | JGI IMG/M metagenome (IMG submission 30088)
GCCCCCCCCCCGGGCCGCCGGCTACCGCCGGATCGACCTGCTCGCCTTTGCGTCCGACCCGGACGCCCTCCCGGTAGCCTTCGCGCCCGATTCAGCCGGAAGGTGGCGACCCGACCCTCCGGGGTGGGGGTTCACCGGGCCCGAACCTCTCGGCCCCTACCCCACGGCCCTCCTGGATCTCGAGGTGGAGGCAGGTACCTATGTCCGGGCCTTCGCCCGAGACCTCGGCATCGCCCTGGGGGTACCCGCCCACCTAAGCAGCCTGGTACGTACCCGGGCAGGGCGTTTCGGCCTCGACTCTGCGCAGGCACTCGGCAGCTTCGACCCCGAGGTCGGACTGGGGCTGGCCGAGGCCCTCCCCTACCCGCTGGAGCCGATCGGGCCGGAGGAGGTGCGACGGGNGCGCCAGGGCCAGAGGCTCCCCCTCCGCCGCGAGGGGCGCCACGGCCTCATCGACCCCGCTGGCGATCTGGTGGCCGTGGCCGAGGGTGCGGGGGGGCGGATGCGACTGCTCAAGGTGTTCCCGGCCTAGTCAGAACCGCCCGGGCAGACTGGGCAGTCCCTATCTGAGCTTCGCAAGGGCCTTGCGGATGAGTCCCTCGGCACTCTCCTCGGGCGAGGCCAGGGCCAACTCGGCCACCACAGCCTTGACGCGAGCCTCCCGGTAGCCGAGCGACAGGAGCGCCTGCACCGCATCCCCCCCTGCCTCACTCATCACCGACTGAGGACGAGCCTTACCCGAGCCGGCCATGAGCTGCTCGGGCAACTTGTTCTTGAGATCGAGCACGATATGCTCGGCGGTCCGTTTTCCCACCCCCGGCGTGCTCGTCAGCAGTGCGGGGTCCTCGTTCACGATCGCGGTGGCGATGATCGGGGTTGCCAGGGTCGAGAGGATCGCCAGGGCCAGCTTCGGACCGACCCCGGAGACGCCGATCAGATAGCCGAACAGGGTCAGCATGTCCTCATCATGAAACCCGTAGAGCGTGAAGCCGTCGTCGCGAACCACCAGGTGGGTGTGCAAGCGCACCGCCTCCCCGAGGTCGAGCCTCATAAGGGTGGCTTTGGGAGCGAACACCTCCAGGCCGAGGGGGCCCGCCTGAATCACCACGCCGGACTCACGGATCTCGGCAACGATGCCGTCGACGAAAGCGATCAAGACAAGCCCCCGAAGAGCGGGGCGAAGACCGCATCGTAGCCGATGTCGGCGAGGGTCCGACAGCCGGTGAGGCGCATGGCGTAGTGGAACTCGGCGAGCAGGTTGGCCGGCGCCCGGTCGCTGTCTACCACAACCGCCTCAGCCCCGACTGCGAGATAACGAAACACGTCGACCCCGCTCTGAACGGGGCCGCCTGCGTACACGCCGGTCATGCCGGCCACAGCGTCGAAGACATCCGGCAGCAACTCAATCGTCGCGGGGCCGCCGATGTGCCTCCCCGCCCCGGCGTAGACGACCACGCCCTCTAGCCCTGCCTCGGCGGCGACCTCGGCATCTGCAGGGCTGCAGACCCCGAACAGCCACAGGGGGCAACCCGCAGCGGCGCGCAGTTCGGCCAGATCCTCGCGGGTGCGCGGTCGCCACTCCCGTTCGCCGTAGGGGGGCGTGTCCGCCAGCGGAGACAGATCGAGAACGATGCCCGGCACCTCGAGGTCGGTGAGTGCGCGGACCTTCGGCATGAGCAGACCCATCTTGTCGTTGCGAAGTAGGGCGAGGGCAAGGTCGGTAGGGTGACGATCGGACAGTTCGATGATCGCATCCGCCTCAACCACGCTCGGTCTACCGGGGTGAACCCGGTCGCCGGGCTCGAGCAGCGGCAGGAACGGCCCTTCGAGCCTCAGGCCCAGGAGCTCGAGGCGGCTGTCGACCTCATGCACATCGTGCAGCAACTTGGGCACCAGCAGCAGATCGCCCAGTGCACTGAGGTCGCGGTGCGGCATCAGGAGCATGATATCAGGTGGCAATTCGGACGCAGCCGCCGCCAGAATTGCTGCTGGGAGGACCGACCTAGCGCGCCCGTACAGCTACCGACGCTGCGGTGATTCTGGCGTCCAGTAGGAACCGGCGCTGTGGAGGGTATGCTGCCGAAGGTGTGCCGGTGCACCGGAGTCCAGATCATTCCCCGACCCACCCCTCAGGACTCGGCCCGCAGCGGGGCGATGAGAGTCGGCTCGAGAGCGGATGGAGGTCCCCCATTCGACTATCCTGCCCCTACTGAACATGTCCTTTCCAGGATGGAGCAATGATCGAAGTCCGCAACATCAGCAAGTCCTTCGGCAAGGTCCGCGCCGTTCACAATCTCAGCTTCAAGGTCGACACCGGCGAGGTCTTCGGCCTGCTGGGGCCCAACGGGGCCGGCAAGACCACCGCCCTCCGCATCCTCGGCACGCTGCTGCGGGCCGACAGCGGCGAGGCCACCGTCGCTGGCCACTCGGTCTCGCGCGAGCCCGAACGGGTCCGCCGGATCATCGGCGTGGTCAACGGGGGGATGGGGCTCTACGACCGGCTCACCGGGCGGGAGGTGCTCCACTACTTCGGCCGGCTCTACGGCATGAAGCGCGCCGCCGTCAACGCCCGCATCGGCGAACTTGACAACCTCCTCACTCTGGGTGACGCCCTGACCCGCCGGGTCGGTGACTTCTCGACCGGTATGAAGCAGAAGATCGTGATCGCCCGAGCCGTACTCCACGACCCCCCGGTGATCTTCTTCGACGAAGCCACCAGCGGCCTCGACGTCATGGCCCGCCGGGCCGTTCTCGATGTCGTCCGGGAGTACCCGAACCGGGGCCGCGCGGTCATCTACTCGACCCATGTCATGAGCGAGGCCGACGAGTTGTGCGACCGCGCCGCAGTGCTCTATCGCGGGCACCTGATCGCCGAAGAAGGCATCGACGTCCTCAAGGACAGGACGGGCGCCGACAGCCTTGAGCAAGCCTTCTTCCGGCTGGTCGAGGAGAGCGAGCCGGTCACCAAGGGGGAGGCGGCGTGAGATCCCCGATCATCGTCCACCTGGCCCGGAAGGAGATCCTCTCCACGCTGCGCGACCGCCGCGCCATCTTCTCCAACCTGATCATCCCCCTGGTCATGCTCCCGGCGATCATGACCGGCCTCCCGCTCGCCGTCGGCGGCCTGTTCGAGCGCGAGCAGGAGACCGTCACCGAACTGGGCATCGTGGGGCTCGCCAACCTACCCGAGGAGTTGCGGGCCATCATCAGCGCCCAGAATGTCACCCTGGTCGAGGTCGCCGATCCCGAGATGGTGGTGCGGGAGGGCGACTACCCGGCCGCCCTGGCAGTGCCCGGCGACTTCGTCACCCACCTGGCTAGCGGGAGGCCTGCCACCATCAGGGTCTACAGCAAGCAGGGCAACCTCGCAAGCGAACTCAACGCCAGCAAGATCATGGCGGCGGTCCAGGTCTATCGCCAGCAACTCGTCGCCACCACCCTCACCGAGGCCGGTCTCGATCTGACCGTGCTGGAACCGATCCTGGTGGACACCGTCGACGCCAGCTCCAGCGCCGAGCTCGCCAGTGGCCAGTTGGCCTGGTTGATCCCCTTCTTCATCGCCCTCTGGACCCTGATCGGCGGACAGATGGCTGCCATCGACGCGACCGCCGGAGAGAAGGAGCGTGGCACCCTTGAGGCGCTGCTGGTGGCACCCGTGCGACGCAGTGAGATCGTGGTCGGCAAGTTCCTCGCCACCCTCACCTTCGGACTTACCGCTGCAACCATGGCCATCGCGGGCTACGTCCTGGGCGGCGTCCTCATCCGCAGCCTGTTCCTACCGCGGCTGGGGGAGCAGGCCGGCGAGATCGTCGACGTGCTGGGTGGCTCACTCTCCATCGACCTCGGCACCGTGCTACTGCTGCTGGTGAGCGCTCTACTCTTAACCTCACTGATCGCAGCACTCCTGATCGGAGTCACCCTTTTCGCGCGTTCGTTCAAAGAGGCTCAGAGCTATGTGGCTCCACTCTCATTCCTGCTGATCATCCCAGCCATCGGGCTGCAGTTCAAGGACCTCCTCGACCTGGGTAGCGGCGTCTACGCGGTCCCGGTGTTCAACGCCCTGGTGCTGATGGATGACATCGTCAAGGGAGCCGTCACCTTCGGATCGGTCCTCGTCACCTGGCTCTCCCTGGCGGCGGCGACCACCGCCCTGCTGCTGTTCGCCTATGGGAACTTCCGGCGGGAGGGGGTGATCTTCCGAACCTGATCCCTCACACCTGTTCACAGCAATGAGGTCGCGTTCCCCCAGAGCCTGGAAAGCCTCAGCCGGAAGGGCTGGGCATAATCCAAAATCGCCGCTCCCGACCATCCCGATCGCCTACTCCGTTACCCGAGGGGGAGCGGAAGACTCCAGGCGACGAGCCGGTAAGGAGCACTGGTCGGCCAGCGACCCTGATTCCCCCTCTCCCTGACGCCGCCGGGGCCCATCCCAAAGTACCCGGGCAGCCACTGAGAGGGCAGGCCGAGGCGCCTCACTACCATTCGCGTAGACTGTGGGACATGAGCCATCCCGCCTTGCTAACTGTCGGAGTGTTGGGTGGGCTCGGGCCTGAAGCTACGCTCGACTTCTTCAGCAAGGTGCTGGAGCATACCCCGGCTGCTCGGGACCAGGACCATCTCCATCTGCTCATCGACAACAACCCGCAGGTACCCAACCGCAACGAGGCGGTGGCGGGGACCGGCCCCTCACCGGGGCCGATGCTGGCAGAGATGGCAGCCGGTCTCGAGATGGCCGGTGCCGACTTCCTGGTCATGCCTTGCAATGCCGCTCACGCCTACAAGGCCGAGGTGAGGGCTGCAGCTCCCCGGACACCGTTCGTCTCGATCATCGCAGAGACCGTCGAGGCCACGCTCGAGCGGGTGCCGAACCTTGAGGTCGCGGGGGTGCTGGCTGCCTCCGGCTGTCTCGACGCAGGGCTCTACCGGCAGGCGTTCGGCTCCCGCGGCGTCCAGACCGTCGAGCCCGAAGGGGCCAGGCGGGAGCACTTCATGGCACTCCTCTACCGAATCAAGAGTGGCGACAAGGGTGCTGAGGTCTGCGCCGGAATGCAAGCCCTGTCTGCGGAGTTGGTTCTCGAGGGCGCCCAAGCCGTCATCGCCGGCTGCACCGAGGTGCCACTGGTCCTCGGCCATGAGGACCTCGAGGTGCCCCTCGTCAACTCTACCGACGCGCTGGTGAATGCCACCATCGCCTATGCGAGCGGCGACAGGCCACTCCCGGAGCGCCCGTGAAGGCTGTCGTCAGCCGGTCTATGGATCCCGAGGCGGTCGCACGCTCGCTCTTTAATGGGAAGCCGAAGAAGGAGTGGCGGTTCACGAAAGAGACGAAGTTGGCTGTTCAGTCAGTCGAGAACTCAAAATCCGGTAAATAGCGACAGGAGGACGTGAAGAAATGTTTAGACGGCAGTGGTCGGGCGCTTGGTTCTCCTATACGCTTGATGACATAGCGGCCCAAGCGCCAAAAGAGTCGGGGGTATATGCTATTGCCGTTGGGATTATTGGCGGTGGGACCCAGTGGATCTATATTGGCGGGGCGGGCGATGTTCAGGACCGTCTCAAACAACACTGCTCTGGCCAGAGCGAGAAATCTTTATGTATCTCTGCATACGGACAGAATTGGTTTAGCTATGAAGTTTGGGTTCCGTCGCTCCGGGCAAAACGTGAGCGTGAACTGATTCGGATGTACCAACCCGCCTGTAATGAACGGCTTGGGTAAACTCCTATATGATTCCCCTTCCCAAAGGGAAACACCCTAGCTAGTCTGCACTAAGGGACACCGACGTTCGGGGCACGGTCAAAATGCTGGTCGAGCAAGCCTATAATCCGGGCGAACATCAATTCATCATCGCTTCGGGCGATCGATATATCATTGCTATCGCCTGGAGGAAGAGTATGGACCGCGACACTGCTCACCCCGGCGTGATCGAAGACCGTGACCCTCATCCGGAGGGCATGGGTGTCCAAGAAGAATAGCGACCAACTGGGTTCGGCCCGCAACGTTATGAACGAGTTACCTATCTCCTCAATGCTGAAGTAGTCGTATGGATCGGGGGTGGCAAGGAGAGGTCCCTCTCGCGCAAGGGTTGCGATCACCTCTCCAGGCTCTGCGTAGAAAGAGATAACCCCTCTACCAGCCCGAGGCGCACATGCCGTTAGAGACAGCAGCAGGATGAGCCCAAGCAAAGCTACAAGAGCCACCGACTTTTTCACTCGAACCTCCGGTCCAACTATACCCGACCGCACTTGATTCGGTAAATCGCCGACGAACTCCCCAACCAGTTCCCCGTCCCCCGATTCTCCTGCCTGGTCAACAGCCACCCATTCGAGATAGATCCCGGCAACATCCTCCCCCTCCTCCATCCGGTGGGCAGCGAGAGGTCCGCTCGAAGCCGTCGCCAAGGGTGTCCCGGGAGCGAACCTTGACTGTCTCCAGGGACCCACCCGGCTCCCCCCAGATACCAGCCGCCACCCCCTCAGCTACCCAGAAGAGATTGACAACAGACCGTCATCCACTGAACCGCCTGCCTCTCACTGATGAGGGAGTCAAGAGAACTTTAGTGGGCCGCTCAGATCTCCGGTGCCACCTTGACTAATGTATCTGTCCTCCAACTCTTTGATCTCATCGGTGGTGAGATCCTCGCCGAGCCAATATGCGATGACCCGTGATGCATAGTTTACAGCTGCTTTCCCAGCTAGCACCAGGTCACCATTCATCAGTACTCGCTGCCAGCGAGGCTCCTTAACGGACCAGTCCAATTGATTCACTCGCCTACACGCCTCATCTAGGCTAATTCGATATCCGGTGTTGCTGTCCTCATTACGCAGTCGCACTATCGCTTGGACCAATGCCAACTGTGCCACTGGTTTTCCCAGCACGTAATCGGCCCTGATCTCTCTCCGCTTCTCGTCCCCGAGTTCGCTTGTTGGATCGTGCAACGCATCGCTGAACAGTTGCACTTCGGAGCAAACTGTTTCCCAGAAGTCCTGCGCCTCCTTTTGCATTACATTGTGGGTGGCCTGGGCTGGCAACGCCTCAGTATTTATCTTTCCATGTGTATTTTCGAGCAGATACTTGGTGCTCTCGTAAAGTGTGGATAGGGTTGTAAACTCGGTCGCCCGAGCTGTAAGAGTATTGCTCTTGGCATTGACCAGCACATCTGGAATGATCTCATCCATACCCACAATTGCCTCACGAACGATCACAGCCACAACATCATCGTCGGCCGTAATGAGATTTTCCGCCTTTGTCGTCTTTTTCGCGTAGCGGTTGACCTTGTTGAATATCTTTCTTGACTTCACCCCATTGTGTTTGATCAGCATGACTGTGCAAACGTCCTCAGCAACTTCGACTCTCGATTCGAAATCCCTGATAGGCTGTTGTTTCTCGTCCCTGCCGCTGATCGCGAATCTCAAAGCCGCCAGCCGATGCTGCCCATCCAAAGGTACAAGCACCTCGCTGCCCTGTAACGTCAAGAAACCAAATGCGCTGCCGGCTGACCTATACAGAGCCGGAACATTCCCCTTGAGGATATTGGTGATCTCTTCGAATTCTACATAGTCGGCATGTAGCATGCTAACGATGAACGCCCCGAAGAACCTATCTTCATCGTTGACTAGATAAGGAGCGATCTGACGCTTCACGCGATTGAAGTTGATGTCCCGCTGGTAGCGTTCTTCAATCGACAGGTCTTCCCAACCTTCAATATCTTCTGGAATCACGAGCCGTTCTGTTAGCTCCTTGGCCGGCATAGTCACAATCCAGTAATCAGTGGTACCGAATTTTCCGCGCATCGCTGGCAGTACTGATGCCATCACTTCACTCCTTCCACTAATGGTCCTTGTAATAGCGGACCCTGTTTGCGAGTGGCTGAAATCGTCGAATGTAGAGTCTCTCGAGGGAACTAGCCTCAAGACGCTCTGGTGCTACAACGTAAGCCACTCTAAGTTCTGACCCTTTGGCTTGTACCCACGCTTTCAATAAGGGGTTGTGTGATTCTCTCCAATGTTGCTCAAGACGTTTCGGTATGGGCTGAATCTCCGCCTTCCCGACATAGATGCAGCGGCGCCTGAACCAAATCCCGTAAACTCCGTAGGCATCACGAGGGATCTTATCGAATTCTGTCCTCCTAAACCTTAGCTGATTGGAGTACGGGTTACACACAGAGGCTCACTCTGACGAGGCTACTTGTGACACGCCAAGCAAACCTTAGCTTGTCCATATAGATCGTCAATGTCTAGTGGTTCGATGTCAGGACGCAGAGGGTTGACCTGAATCGTCGACCGGATCCGCTCCAAACGTCTGCCATGATCAGCCTTGATCTGTGCAACGCGCTCGGGTGTCGACAACTCATCTAGGGACTCTCCTTGGCTCCATGTAAAGGGTGATCCATGGTCGATTGCATTTTTCTCGTAGCTTTTCGCCTCATCGAAGAAGTCAGGATGCCGTTCCATTAGGCGAACCCACTCGATCTTCTGTTGGAAGAAGCAGAACGTACAACCACTCCTGGTGCGCCATTCGTAGTATGTCGGCAGACCAAGCCCCGTTCCCTCAAGTAAATCGAGCACGCCAGCCTTGTCGATACCTGCCTCCTTTAGCGGAAGCCGGACGATAAGACTGTCATGCTTCGAGGCATAACCTTCCCGATACTCCTCATCGGCACGGATCGCTACGTAGCTATACACAATGTCACCAGCTTCAAGCATCGGTCGCACCCATTGTTCAAATGGCCGCAACTTGAGCTGCCGCGTACACCAGCGGGTCCGTGGCGACGGGAGGAAGTTGTTGTACTGCTTGAGCCAAAAGTCGAAGTCGCGGTCCGGGTTCAACCGGAGAATTGGTTTGCCCAAGAATCCTTCCAGCTTCACTAGGAACTCATAGACCTCGGGCAACTCTTTACCTGTGTCAGTGAAAAAGTAGTCTACGTCTAACTCAGGACGATTCTCTCGCATATAAATCGCGAGGGCTGCACTGTCACGCCCTCCAGACAATCCCAAAACATGACGTTCTCTGACTCTCATTACAATACCGCCTGTTCAGCTGCACACGGATCCATATCACTTCTTGACACCAAGTACTCTGACGTTAACTTGGCGAGCGCGGCCAGAACTATATTGCGCTCTTCGGTGCCAGATCCCACTAGTACTGCACGTACGCGCTCGACGATCTCGTCAACCTGAGATTGCTCACCCTCGGTCACTTCAAACTCATCGTAAACCGGTTTCCCATCCAACCCTAATACGACCGCCATCGCCATGCGATGGTCTTGCCGGCCTTTCACATGGGCATACGCTTCATGTCTTATGAAGTTTCGGGATAGGTCCGCTAGTTCAACGGTTGCGCGGTCAACATCAGAATCAACCCACTGCCGGGGGGGCTTGTTTACAGCCATGCTTGCCAAAGATTCTATGTCCTGCTCCGACCCACTGAACCGAGAGATTCGCAGGATGAATGCCTCTAGACGGTGATCTCCGCTGAGCTGCCTAATGTTGGCAGCCCTTTCGCGGAGTTCAGTTAGCATAGAAGGTGAAGCGTTGGGTACGCCCAATTCCATCAGCAGAGTCTCACGAAGGCGGTATAGCATGTTGGGGTACGCTGAGTTCAACTCCGATAGCCCTTCGCGAACAACATCAGACAATGGCCGACTGATCCGCCCATTGTTCCGCAACCCTGTCAACACCTGAGGGATGTCATCGAACAGAAAGCGATTGGGGTCGCTAGCTTGCTTGAACAACTGCCTAACCAACTTCGCGTTCTGTGAGATTCTCTGAGTTCGTCCGACCCAAGCTGGTAGGCGGTCATAGATCGAGACCAACCCCCTTGCCACGTCGATGGGTTCCAAGTGGCGTAAAATGTTCTCGTTGTCTAAGTCACGCACTATCTCGGCCATGTCAGACAGCACCTGGCGAGATGTGTCGGAGAGTTCCATCCATCGAATCTGCATGTCCGACGGATCATTACTCAGATACTCCACATCAAGGTCAGTTAACCGTGGCTGAAAAACCCCCTCACGGTATAGAGCAACTTCACGCCGACGCGACAAGATGAACGCAACGGCTATTACAGGGAGCAGCCCATCCTTGATTCCGAACGGCGGTTTCCGCCAAATGTCGTAGACCTCAGCCAACGATACGGCGATGTGGGCGTTGTCTTTAAGGTAAGTGGCTACAGCACGCCATGCGGGAGCCAAGTTTTTGGCGTCTCCATTTGGTCCAGTAGGCTCGACGAATCGCCATCCGTCTCGCGTATTCCGGTACAAATCCGTGGCTAACAACAGCGAGTCGAACAGCCCGCCTTCTGGCGGATACCCTTCGATTCCTAACCGCGGTTTTCCTTCGCGCAATGCCATAGCACGTAAGAGAACATTCCGGGCCGCTACCGCGTTGCTCGACGGCTTGCTTCGGTTCAACAATTCGTTTGGCAGGAGCGGAGTATCTGGAAATCTCGTGTCGGCTATGTCTGACGCTAGACTGCTGAGTTCAGCGTAGCTGAGTCGGATCGGCTCGCCTTGGGATCGAAACCACAGTGTATCGTTGAGCGCTCTGCCGAGCTCTCCCTCGATTATTCCTCGTATATCCGCGATACGAGACTGCACCTCAAGTCGAGCGATTCGATCTCCTTGAAGTTCAGGTGTTTCATCCCGCACCTGTTCCAAAGCCATGAGGTCTCGTGCCAAGGTGGTTATCATCCAGGCACTTCGTTCAGGAACACCTATGATCGTATCCCACTTGGTGGGCGTAGCTGCAACATCCTGAACGATGTTCTCTGTGATCGCTGCAGAGTCCCCTTGTGTAGGAAGGACAAGGAGGAACGCGCCAATTGAACCAGCAGTTGGTTCGAACCTAGCGACTGTATCTCGAACATCAGCTAGTGCTACAACCGCAGTTTCACACCACCTTAGGGCACCGGTCGCGTGATAGTGCCGTTTGGCGACTATCGGCTGTAATCCGGCTAAATCGGCGAGTCGACCAAAGTCCAACCCGTCAATCGATCCATAGGCCTCATCAATCGCCTTTTCGATATCGAAGTCGCTTCCCTCGAATATGCTGTAGGCGTTACTGAATCTCCTGTAGATGACCAGTGACTGCTCTTGGAGTTCGCCAACGGCCGTATCAATCACCTCTGGAGGTAAGTCGTTAAGGGCCAATCTGAGCAGGTCCAGATTTGGCATCAGGCCAGATCGTTCCTTAAAGAGGGCGACTAAGCCGATCGTCTTCAACAACCGGATATGGAGTTCGTCGCCGCCAATCGCTTGGCAGCGATTAAGGGCATCGACGGCCATCGCCCATCGGTGACCGTCTGGTGATGCCATGATGGAAGGTTCGAGGTTGAATTGCAGATAGTCCCAGAGAAACTCGGGCGTGTACAATTCACTGTCCGTGGCGCTTTTGAGGAAGTCCTGGAATCCCCTCGGCTCCGCAGAGTTAAGGAATCCGAAGATGCTGCGCTGATTCTGACCGAACCTCCGGCGAGAGATAGGACCGAGCAGGAGGGCAACAATTGGGTGGAGGGGCCAACAGGCCTCTAATAAACCAGGTGCGACTCTGTTTCGCATAAGGGATGAAACGTGTTCGAACACTCCATCGGCCACTGTCAACCCCGGTTCCACCTCGATTGAGCGCCCCAACAGGTCTAGTTGTTCAGTCGGCTCTACATTCAGAGCAAGGTCAACAAAGCGGCCCTGGATCTTGGCCCACTCATCCCTTATCTCGCGCGACAACCGGTGGGCGTACTCTTCGAAGGCTTGGTGCAAGATTCCGACCACGACCAGACGCCCGTGACTACGAGATGCTAGCTCTGCAAGCTGCTGGAAGAAGTAGATGTCGGCGCCATCGTAAGCTGCTCCCTCTAGGAACTTGCCCATCTCATCAACAAATACGATGAGGCCCCCTGTCTTCCTCGGCGTTCTCTCGGCTATGCGAGTCAGAGCGTCAAACACATCCTGGTCGGTCCACGGCATAAGCCGACTGCTTCGAACAAGCCTTGCCCTCTCAATGGCTTCGCCGAATATCTTCGCCGGCTCACCACGTCTTCCAACAATCGGAAGAATCCGCCATCCTTGATCCCGGGGAGGAAGGGCCCTCCAGATCTTCGATGTAGTTTGTTCACCCAAAGCAGTAGCGGCATCCTGTCTGAGTTGGCAGTTGCCGCTTAACACCGCACTCAGTACTACTACAAGGCTGGATTTGCCGCTTCCGTAAGGACCCGTCCATGTAAAAGCAGCCTGACCCGTCTCTGACACGTGCCGAGCCATTGTCTTCAAGACCTCGGACGATGACTCCGGACAGACGAACCCTTTTAGGACGGACGCATCACCTAGGTCGGTATCGATTCGGATTGCTCGCTGAAAGCGCCGGGCGACAAGTACTCTATCAGCAAGTCGCATAGCTCAATTTCTCCGGGCGAATGAGTGTATAGTCCCGCTGCACGAAGTTCAGCGCATCTTCATAGGTCAATTCTTTGAAACGAATCAACTGCTTTAGCCCGGCTGTTTCGGACCATCTATAGATCCCGTTGCTGAACTCTTCTAAGGACACCAATAAGTCTATTAGGTCGTTTTCCTCCAAAAGGAAGACCCTTCCTGGAGAGCCCGGTTCGTGGGCAAGAGCCTCAAACGAAAGAGTGTGCACATCTGGCGAGTGCCTGTTCCAGAAGTCCGTCACAGCGTAGACGAACACACCACATCCAAGTGAAGGTTTCGGTCCACGAACAAATCTGAATCCATCTCTCCTGCCAACCGACTTGATCAGTCCAAGTTCCGTTAATGGGGACTCAAGTGCGTCTTCATAGCCTGCATGGCAGGAAATGGGCTGGGGAACATAAGTGCGAACGAAGCACGACACATCTCTTCTGATTGTGGCAGCGGAAGCTCTAGACCAATTCCGCTCGCTTGCCAGTCGAGAAATGGCTCGAACCAACATGTCTCGTTCGAAGGAAAGCGCAGGGTAGTGATTGAACGCCCAAAACCATGTCGTCTTAACCGGATTGCCACTCACGTTCCAATGCACGAGCCATGACGTGCTCGGATCTTCCATATATGGGTCGAGACCATCATCACGGAACAGCAACCGTCCAAGCGGAGTTGTCCTAAAGCGGGACTCGCTCGTCACTTCCTCAAGCACCCCGGCTGCTGTTGACCAATGACGCATAGACGCCACCATATTTTTTCCGACGCCGAAGTGGGCTATTGCACTATCGCTTTTAAATACAGCCCTGTTCTCAGTCTCATCCTCACTAGCTTCGACTGCATCGAATGCCTTCTTAAGCCAGCCATAACGAAGTGGAAATGTCTCGTGGCCTGAAAGCTGAGGTCGATAGTCGTCTTCGTAAAGTGGTCCCCGAATCGTCCGGCCTCCAACTGGACGCAGCGTCCAGTTGGACAATACACTATACAGTGCGCTATTGTCTACTCCACAACACCTTGAAAGGAAAGATTAGGTGGTGTGAAGCGCCAAGACGTTGAGGTGGACCCAACATAGATACCATCTACGCAGACTATCAGGCCACTACTCCGGTCGACTCGCGAGTCGTGGTCAAGATGACTCCTTATTGGGTCGAGTGCTTCGGCAATCCGCATTCAGCCAACCACATCATAGGTTGGCGAGCAGCCGAAGCAGTTCAAGAAGCTAAAGAGGCAGTTGCGGTCATGATTGGGGCCGACGCAAACGAGATCGTTTTGACGTCTGGAGCAACTGAGGCCAACAACCTTGCCTTATTGGGGTTGGGAAACGGAACAGATGATAGACGGAGGCGCATCCTCGTTAGTGAAATCGAACACAAGTGCGTCTTAGCCGCCGCTACCGCCGTTGCTGCACAGAGAGGGTTCACTCTGCAAACCATCCCTGTTGACCATGCAGGATTCGTGGATTTGGATTGGCTCTCATCGGAGGTGGATGAGACTGTCTTAGTCGTTTCTGTCATGGCTGTCAATAACGAGATTGGTACAATTCAAGACATCGCATCTATCACATCACTACTTGAGCCGCATGGGGCTCTGTTTCACTGCGACGCAGCTCAAGCACCGTGTGCGATGGACGTGAGAGACTTGGCGTCCCATGTTGATCTCATTAGCCTGTCAGGCCATAAGTTCTATGGCCCACAGGGGATAGGTGCCTTACGTGTTCGGCGCGAATTGAGTGGTCACTTAGAGCCGATAATCCACGGTGGTGGCCAACAGGATGGCCTACGTTCAGGAACCATCCCTGTGGCCTTGTCCGTAGGAATGGGCGCGGCGGCAGAAATCATGAGTTCGGACAGGGAACGCCTAGACCGGAAACGGGTGGAGGCCCTACGCGATAGATTCATTCAAAAGCTCCAACAAGAGAGTATACGATTTCAGGTCTGCGGTCCCAGTGGTACTAGGAGGCATCCTGGGAACGCCAATCTGCGGTTCCAAGGGTTCGATGCACTAGACATCTTGGCACGCCTTCAACCTCGCCTAGCTGCATCTACAGGTTCTGCCTGTACATCGGGAATCCCGGAACCGTCCCACGTGCTGCGCGCGTTGGGTCTAAGTGGTGAGGAAGCAGAATCTTCAATTCGCTTCAGCTTCGGGCGTTTCTCAACAGAAGCAGAGGTTGACGACGCCGCGCGGCTACTTATAGCCGCTTTGTCGCGCTCATCGGGAAAGATGTGTCGGTAAGTCCTCACACCTCCCTGCTTCCCGCTAGCTTATCGACTGGGAGTGGCTCACCACTATGAAGGCAAGTACAGGGCACCGCTGACTGACACTGCCGGGCGAAAACCTCCAGAATCACCAGTGCACCGAGGGGGAGCCCGAGCGCCGGGGCCGGCTAACGCCTTGCGACCCGCTCCCTCAGCTGCGCGAAGATCGCCTGGGCCTCGGCCCGAACGGAGTCGAGTCTCTCCGGCGACCGGTCGTCGCTCTTCACCGCCTCGAGGATAAGGCCCTCAGCGGCGACGAACTCATCGCCGACATCGGCCAACTCGGCAGCAATATCCAGCGGAATGGTGGTGACACCGTTGAGATCGCCGTGGATCAATTCACCCGGCGCTACCACCACCCCACCCACCTGAACGGGCACATGGATGTCGACCGCACGGAAGTATCCGTGGGAGGCGACGACGCCGTCCGTGAACACGGGGAAACCGAGAGCCCGGACCTGCTCGAGGTCGCGCCCGCTGCCGCTAGAGACCAGGCCTACGGCCCCGAACGCCTGATAGCTGGTGCACATCACCTCACCGAAGGTCGCGGCCACGAGCGGGTCGTCGAGATCCTGTTGCACCACTACCACCGGGCCGGGCAGATCTTCGAAGCGCCGCACGTGCTCGCCGAGCCAGTCGTAGCCAGCATCCCGGTCCGGCGGCGCAGCCGAGCGCACTGTCACGGTCGAGGCAAAGCCTACCATCGGTGGCAACTCGGGGAAGCGCGCCGTGATGCGCCGGTCCATATAGCCGGCGGTGTGTGATCGTACGTTAAACAGCTCGATCAGATTGCAGATGGTCGGCGTGTCGAAGGTACGGAGTTTGTCCAGGACGGTCGGATCTACCATGTTTGGTGACCTCCAGGTGGGTGAGGGATGAGGTTTACCCGAGAGTGGTCCCGGCGGCGGGAGTCACCCTACTGGAGACCTGCTCGCTCATGATCGAATGCCTGGAGACTCACTGTCCGCCAGCCCAATCAACTCCAGAGCCAGCCTGTGCGGCTCCTCGACCCAGTCGCCATTGTAGAGGACCACCGCAGAGAGACGCTGATCGAGGCGGTGAAGCAAGGTGCTGGAGAACCCCTGGAGGCTGCCGTTTTGCCCTGCGTAGGAGCGGCCGCCGAAGTCGAGCAGGAACCAGCCGAGACCTACGGTGAAATGAAGAGAGCGCTCGTTCCCCTCCCTCGAAGGCTGGGGCGTCCACATCCGCTCTCGCAGCGCCCGGGCACCCTCCCCGACGCCCAAACTCGCCGCCCAGGTCGCCAGGTCGCGAGCACTGGAGAGGAGAACCCCGGCCGAGAAGGTGTTGCTGGTGCTGTAGTAGGTCTTGTTGACGATCCGGTCGTTCACGCGGCTGTACCCGCTGGCGCGACCCCGGACCGGCAGCGCGTAGTCGTTCACGCGGGTGGTGGTCATGCCCAGGGGTGCGAAGACACGGCGCCCGAGGTGGTCCTCGTACGACTCCCCCGTGACGGCCTCGATGAGCAGGCCGAGCAGGTAGAAGCCGGTGTTGTCGTAGGCGTAGCGCGCGCCCGGCTCGAAGTCGAGCGGGAGGTCGGCCACCAGAGCGAGGATCTCCTCGGCGGAACGGTCCTCGCGGATGCGCTCCCAGTAGCCCGGGGGCAGGGTGTAGTTGCGGATGCCGGACTGGTGGGTGAGGGCGTGCCGGACGGTGACGCCGCGCCAACCGGGGGGCAGCTCGAGGTGATCTGCGAGCGGCGTGTCGAGTTCGATCAGACCGTCCTGGACCAGCAGCAGCACCGCCTCGGCGGTGAAGAGCTTGGTCACCGAGGCGATCTCGAAGGCGGTGTCGGCTGTAACGGGCAGATCGTGCTCGAGACTGGCGACGCCGAGACCGGCGAGGAAGAGGAAGTCATCACCCCTTACCAGAGCGGCGGCGAGGCCAGGGATCCCGGAAGCTTCCAGGAATCGCAAGCAGGCGCCCCGCGCGGCCGCGTCGAGATCGCTCACGTTCCCCAGCCGGTAGTGGAGAGATCGACGACACCGGAGCCGGTCGCCAGTGAGGCCGCCACCGCCAGGCCGAGGGCGACCGAGGCGCTGCCGTCGGCCTCTGTGGCCG
>JGIcombinedJ30088_10002762_pt1 | contig 16685 bp, 17 predicted proteins | sample PinacodermPK_FD_30088 | JGI IMG/M metagenome (IMG submission 30088)
CCCGCCATGACCTCTACAGCGTCCGCGCCGCCGACGCCGACTGAGCAGGAACCTAGTCCGCCGCCCATTGGTGTGTGCGAGTCGGTTCCGATCATCAGGGAGCCGGGGAATGCATAGTTCTCCAATGCTACCTGATGGATGATTCCTCCGCCTGGCCCCCAGAATCCTGCGCCGTATTTTGCGGCCGCGGAGCGCAGGAAGTTATACACTTCGCTGTTCTCATCAAGGGACTCGCGCAGGTCTGCCGCGCCTTCGACACGCGCCTGTATGAGATGGTCGCAGTGGATTGTTGTGGGCACAGCCACAGATTCCCGCCGTGTCTGCATGAACTGAAGCATGCCGGTCTGCCCGAGCACATCTTGCAGTATCACGCGGTCGGGGCGTACGTTCAAGTAGCTCTCGCCGGGTATCATTTCCTGATTCTCAGGGTCGTCCAGGTGACCGAGCAGCACCTTGTCGGCGAGCGTGAGTGGCTTGTTCAGCCGCCGTCGTACGACTTCGAGATTCCGCTCGATAGTCCCATATACCTCCGCCGCCATTTCGGGCGTAGATTCGATGGTTACCATATTGATGCTGCCCTCCCAGTGTGAAGAAATAGGCGAATTCAGTGTCTTCGTGCGCTAATGCGAACAATGCAATGGCATTGCCTGTTTATGTGACAATGCCATTGAAGATGGTCCGGTGTTATGCCCGGTACTCGTAGTCCGCCAAGCGTATGTCAGCGCCAGAATGGCCGTGTGCTATCTACCGCGTCAATCCGAAGTATTCGTAATTCAGGTCGATGAAGCTGCGCCATTCTTCAGGTACGTCATCCTCGGCGAAGATCGCGACTACGGGGCACACAGGCTCGCAGGCGGCGCAGTCGATGCACTCATCGGGATGAATGAAGTACTGGTTGTCCTCATCTTCAGTGTAGATGCAGTCCACCGGACAGACATCCACGCAGGCGCTGTCCTTAAGGTCAATACAAGGCTCGGCTATGATATAGGTCATTTCTACTACATCCTCCTGCTCTATCGCTGTTAATTTGCCAGCGGGCACCCCGTTGGCTGCGATTATTCCTGAATTATAAATCGCTTGTGGCTTGGCTTTCAACTAATATGGGGGCTAGTCGGCTGGTCAGTTGCGCGGTGTTTCAGTACATCACACGGTTATGCCGAGCTCACGCATGCGTTGAATCTGTTCTGGAGTGTAACCGTGGGACATAAGCACTTCATCCGTGTGCTCGCCAAGTGCAGGTGACGCAATTGTGGGCTCGAGAGGAGTTTCGCTCATCTTTACCATTGGGCCGACCATCTTTACCTTGCCGACGACCGAATGATCAAGCTCCAGTACAAGTCCATTGGAAATAACCTGTTCATCGTCCACGAGTTCCTCTACGAATCGCACCGGGCCTGCCGGCACTCCGGCTTGGTCGAGGAGCCGCAGCCATTCGGATACGCTCTTCTGCTTGAAAATATCCTCCATCTGCGCGTTGAGTTCTTCATAGAAGGCAATAGTTTCCTCGCTGTACTGATCAAAATCCGGCTCGAAGCGGATATCACGGAGACCGACAAGGTCTATGAGTCTCTTTCGGAGCGGGTTACTCAGGCAGCCAACTGCCAGGGCTCCGTCCGCAGCCTGATATGTTCTGTAGTAGATGCTGAAACCACGCCCTCGTCTTGAATCGAAATGCTGCCGGTAGTAGGCGTGAATGTCCTCGTAGAATACTCCTGCGTCCTTCATGAGTTGCATGCTCTCGTAGAACTCGGCGCGGGGTGCGGTATCGACCGATTCGACTTCCATAAAACGGGTTGATTGCGCGGCAAGGGCCGACGCCATCAAATTGGTCTCGATCTTCTGGCCTTTGCCGCTGCGTTCCCTCCGGTATAGGGCGGCACAGACTGACCACGCGGTTGCGATTCCTGTGGATACATCGGCGACGGGAGTGGACGATACCTGCTGCGGCACTCCCTCGTTTATCTTGTCTTCGGAAGCCATCAGTCCCGTCATTGCCTGCGCTATGATGTCGTAACCTGGCCGCTGGCTATGAGGGCCTTCGCGTCCGTATGCCGTGTTTTCGCAATAGACGATGCGTGGATTGATAGCGGATAAGGTCTCATAGTCGATGCCTAGGTTGTAGGGCACGTCCGGACGGTAGTTGACGATGACTACGTCGATGTCAGTAATCAGCCGATAGACGACATCGCGTGCCTCTTGCTTCGTAAGATCGAGCGGAAGGCTGCGCTTGCCGCGATTGAGACTCATGAAAGTCTTGCTCTCACCCGGTTCTATGGGGAAGGGATGCCGCCAAGGGTCGCCCCAAGGGGGTTCGATCTTGATCACATCCGCACCCATATCGGCAAGCAGCATGCCACCAAAAGGTCCTGCGATTATCTCGGTGAACTCGAGAACCTTGATCCCGTCCAACGCACCAGGCATTTTTCTTCCCTTCCGGAGATTTGTCCAGCGGACTTTTCTTAATGTTACCCTATAATCGATCTGGCAAGTAGCCGAAACGTGGATTAAGTTGAACGGAGAAAGGAAATCGACTAAATGACGAAGGTTTTGATTACAGGAATGAGCGGGCTTATAGGCGGGCTTTTGAGAGATCGACTGGAGGCGACGGGAGGATACGAACTCAGTGCGCTCAACAGGAGTGAAGTCGAAGGTGTTGAGTGTTACCGTGCGGATATTGCCGACTTTGAGGCGGTGAAGGAGGCGTGCGAGGGCAAGGATGTGGTAGTGCATCTGGCGGCGTACCTGGGCAGCGATGACTTCGAGGGGCAACTTCGGGGAAACATTGTGGGCACTTACAATGTCTTTGAAGCGGCGCGGCTTGCAGGTGTAGAGCGAGTGGTGTTTGCAAGCAGCGGCAATACCATACGGGGTTATGAGCTGGTTGAGCCGTACAGATCGATTGCAGCCGGTGAATACGACAGCGTGCCCGATGACATTCCAATGATTACCCATGAAATGATCCGACCGGAAGGCATCTATGGCGCGGCGAAGGTGTTTGGTGAGGCACTGGGACGCTATTACTCTGACTATTACGATCTTTCAGTGCTCTGTGTGCGAATCGGCCGAGTAACGAGAGACAATGGTCTTGGTGCGGTGCGCGATCGCTCCATTTACCTGAGCCACGACGATGTGGCACAGATATTGCATCTGTGCGTGGATGCGCCGGAAGCACTCAAGTACGATGTATTTCTGGCGACTTCCAACAACAAGTGGACGTATCGTGATCTGGCACATCCCCGAGAGGTGCTGGGATATGTGCCCAAGGACTCTGCAGATGATCTGCCGCTTGGATGACGGTGTCACACACTGGACTGCCGCATATGCCAAGACAGGCTAGCTGTCTGACAAGGGGACGTTGGCATTTCTTAGTAGAGCTCTGGTGGTAGCATTATTGGATTCAACGACAATAGTAGCCTGCGCTTCCGAGGAGGATTCAGTGGATATGTTCAAGTTGACCCCATCAAGAGTGACAGGGATTGCGCTGGACGCCAGACGAGCGGAGCGAGGCGAAGTTAGCTCGTATTCGACTGATGCGGCCGCAAGCGCATTCCTGGGAACGCTTACCACTGAGCAGCGAGCACAGGCGATGTATGCCTTGGATGATCCGCTGCGCCCGAACTGGTCAAATCTGCCGGCGGGCATCTTAGATTTTGAGCGTAACGGTATTCGTCTGGGAGAGTTGAATGACGAGCAGGTGGGCTCTGCGTTTGACTTTCTGTCGGTGGCGCTCAGCAAAGAGGGATACAGGAAAGTCGTTGATGTTGTGGGCGCTGACGAGGTGCTGTCTCATTCCGAGCGAGCAGGACATTTCGCCTGGACGGATGAAAACTACTGGCTTGCATTCTTCGGAGAGCCGTCAATAACGGAGAAGTGGGGCTGGCAGTTTGGAGGGCATCACCTCGGCGTAAATGTGACTCTGGCAGACGGCAAGCACTACTTTTCCCCAACTTTCATTGGTGTCGAGCCGGCGTCATACCTTGCAGCTGATCGTACCATCGCGCCACTGGCCGCAGAATTGGATGCTGGCATAACTCTTGTGAATTCGCTCAGTGAGGATCAGCGCTCCCGGGCGCTGGTCACAGACCGTCCGGTCGAGGTCTGGGCAGGGGCGCAACAGGATGGATTCTTGCCTGAACTTGAAGGCTCCAGAGTCGTTGACTGGAGTGGTGAGCAGAAGGACATTCTGCTTAATATCATCGCAATGTGGACCAGCCTTGTGGACGAAGCAAGCGGGACGGAGAAGCTGTCAGAAATAGAGGCCGACCTGGATGAAATATATTTTGCATGGCATGGGCCATTTGATGATAGTGGTCCGATCTACTATCGCATACAGGGACCCAGGCTCCTGATCGAGTACTCAACACAAGGAGGTGTTGGGGCAGACACAGGGCACTATCATACGATTTACCGTGATCCGACGAACGAATATGGCGTGAATGCCGGAATACGCTAGGCGATCTCTGTTCGGATGGTTAAGCAGGCTGAGTGTAGGCGGACAAACATCCAAAGTTGAAGAGAAACTTGCGCCAGTAATCATCTTTGAGTTCCTCAAGGGCAGCCTGCCATGCCTGCCTGATTGCTCTGGAATCAGACAGTTCCTCGTAGCGTCTTTCCAGTAGACTAAGGTACGCTTCGAAATCGCTCCTGAATGCGCGGATGCTAGGATAATCGCGTGCCCTTATCTTGCGCAGAATGTCAAGCTCAACTGCTCCGCAGTCTTCGTCCGACCGCTCTGTGTGCCTCCGAATCATGCCGTCAAGATTTTGAGTGAACAGGGGAATCGTCTCCATACCGACCGGCTGGCGGTATCCTTCTGGCTCAGACGGTGGGTCAGCGTGAGGCATGTACCACTTGAAGAGTTCGAGGTAGAAGTCATGCAGATCAAGGGGAGGCTTTCGTCCGACTGCGGGCCGTGCCTTGGTGACACCACAAATGTCAATGACTGTAATTCGAGCATTTAACGGGTCAAAGTAGATGTTCTGCGGGCGCATATCGAGCAAGAGCATGCCGTCTCTGTCGCAAATCTCAGCTACGTCGAGCAGATCGCGGACAACGCTGAATCTGCCGCGCTTCTGGTGCGGGATTACGGGATGTATGGCGAACAGGTTTTGCGGTGCGCCGATGGGATGGCGCTTAATGCCATCCGTGGCGCTCCCTACCAGCGGGACGCCCAACGCGCGCTCTTCGACAACCACGCTATATTTTTCTCCGATGGCATCGCAGAAGTAGTCCTCAGATTCAGATGTTTGTGTGTAGGCAATTAACCTGGCGACGTGCGGGAGTGCTTCGCCAAGCCGTTCGCGCAGGGCGACCGCGCTAGCGATGCGGCGCTCGACGGTGTTGTGCTGGCCACGAACAATCAGTGTCGGGTGTGGTCGCTTGACGACTACCGGCAGGCCGTTCACCGTGTCAATGGCTGCGAATGCTTCGGAGTCCGCGCCTTCGCCGAGTTTCCCTTGTAGTTGAAAGCGCTGCAGGTCGGTATGTGCCATCTGCATTTAGGAATGCCCCTTAGTGTGAGATGGACAGACTCAATAAGATAGGATAATTTGTTGCCTGCGTATAATAACACTTGGAGAATTATGGACCCAAAGGAATGACGAGATGCCCTTAATCATAGGAGTCACAGGATCCATAGCGACGGGTAAGAGCAGCGCCTGCGCTCTGATGGCGGCACAAGGCGCAAAACATCTGGACGCAGATCGACTGGTCCACCGGCTGTATGACCCGGGGAAGCCGGCATTCGACCGAATTGTAGGGATATTCGGCGAGGAGATCGTGGGAGCGGACGGCTATATCGATCGAAAGATCCTGGGGTCCAAGGTCTTCGGGAAGCCTGAAGAGATGAACAGGTTGACGACAGCAATCGGCAACATTGCGGAAGCCGTGAAAGGCGTTGTGGATGAATGGAACATGACACTCGGCGAGAACGACGTCGCGGTGCTGGAGGCTGTGAACCTAATAGAGGCGGGTTACGGGCAGTGGTGCCAGTCGGTATGGTTGTTTGCCTGTGACGAAGACACGGCGCGCAGGCGATTGATGCAGCGGAACGGGTTCACGATGGAAGAAGCTGACCAGCGTCTTGCGAGCCAGCGTGCGTGGCAGGACCGCGAACCCGCTTCTGACAGGGTGTTTCATAACGATGGAGACCTCGACGAGTTTACCGACCAAGTGGCTGCCGCATACGCGGAAACCGTCCGCCTAGCGAGGGACGGACGGCTTCCTGTGTCCGGATACTACGATTGGTGGGAGCAGCGGGCTGCCCAGTCTAATTCTTGAAGGCGGGCATGACATCTTCCGCGAACTGTTCGAGTTGCTCAATTATCACTGACTGCGGCGTGCCGACCGGCATTCCGACATTGATTTCCTCTAGGCCCGGGTACTGTTTCTGAATGCTCATGAGTTGCTCGGTTACCTGCTCGGGAGTTCCTATCAGCCACGAGCCGCCTTCGACTCCCTGCTCAAGCGTGGGCAGGTTTGCCGTATAAGCGCGGTCGGGGTCGCCAAGCGCTTCTATCTGGTCGTCCGTCAGTCCGCGCACGAAGCCAAGCGGCGCGAACATCTTCATGTTTTCCTCGAAGAACGAGCGAGCCTCGCGAATGCCCTGATCTGTGGATTCGGCGAGATACACGGAGAAGCTGATGATGAGGTTGCCACCCAGCTCCGTCTCCCTGCCGTGTTCGGCTTCAATCTTCTGCCATGCTTCGACGACGCTTTGCTGTGCGCCACCTGGTGCTGCGCCGCCTCCGATTATGCCCTTGATGCCGTGCTTTGCCATGAAGCGCAGGCCGCGATCGCTCGCGCTCACCACCGGCTGCCAGCATTCGACAGGATAGTTCACCGGGCGCGGCACGAGCGTAATCTCTTCCAATTCGTAGCCCCGGTATGGAACACGCGGTGGTATGGTGTAATTCTTGCCCTGGTGTGAGAAGGATTCGCTATTGAACGCCTTCATCATGATGTCAACCTGCTCCTCGAACAGGTCCCTATTGGCATCCGCGTCCAACATCGGGGCTCCAAATACTTCGACTTCTCTGGTGTGGTAGCCTCTGCCGACACCGAATATTGTGCGTCCCTTGGTGAGAATGTCAGCTGTGGCGAAGTCCTCAGCGAGGCGCAAAGGGTGCCACATTGGAGCAATATTGAAGCCGCAGCCAATCTTGATGTTGTCGGTGATGTGGCAGAGATGGACGGATTCCATCAACAAATTGCCGATGCACTCGTACCCCTCACGCTGGAAGTGGTGCTCTGCCATCCAGAAAGTGTCGTAGCCCTTCTTATCCATCGTGGTTGCGATTGCGTCCGTCTTGTCGAAAACAGAGGCAAGGCGTTCGTTGGAATAGAAGCGGTCGTTCGCCGGTGTGGCGTCGAAGCCCATGTCGTCCAAGTCGATGTGGCCTGCGAACAGGCTTCCGAACCTATTAATCATAAATGCGCCTCCAAAAGCGTCAATGGCGTGATTTCCGCTTATTGTAGAGAAGTGGTGCGGAGTGTCAAGTGCGAGGCGCTGCCAGTGGCAGGAGAGATGTCCATAGACGGGCTCTGGCAATTTGGAGCAGGGCGAGTCTGCTATAATCGCGCACTATACGAACACTGGGAAGGAGAAAGTTATGCCAGTAACTGGACGGTATCTTTTCACAGCGAGCATGGATATTCCGAAGGAGCAGGAGGCGTTGTTCAACGAGGTCTATGACGAGGAGCATGTGCCTTTGCTGAATAAGGTTCCAGGAGTTGTGTCGGTTGCGCGCTTCAAGAGGCAGGAGTTGACGCTTGCAATTGGCGGTGAGCTTCGGACAATTGTGGTCGAGGACGAGCCAACATACAGCGCGATTTACGAGGTGGAGAGCGCGGATGTCATCACGAGCGACGCCTGGATGGAGGCGTCGGAGTCAGGGCGCTGGCCTGAGGAAATTCGGCCCTATACGCACAATCGCAGGCATACGCTGAGGAAGATCCTCCTTCCCGGTGAGTCTGATTAGTACATTACCTGAATGAACCTAGCCCTCGGTCCGGTTTCGAGCATAACTCGCAGCGCTAACTACAAGTGGTGGGTGTTTGCGTCCGTTGCGCTCGGGCTGTTCCTCACGGTTACGGACCAGTCGGGCGTCAACATCGCGCTGCCGCGCATCGCCGAGCATTTTGGCGCGGACTTGCCATCGGCGCAGTGGATCGCTCTTGGATTCACGCTTAGCACCAGCGTGATGTTCATGCCCGTGGGCAGGCTGTCGGACATCTTTGGGCGGACCCATGTGTTCATGCTTGGGTTCGGCGTCTTCGTGGTGGCGGCTGCTATCGGAGGGACTGCGATTGCGTTCCCTGTGCTGATTGCGGCGAAGATAATCCAGGGGATCGGCGTAGCCGGAATCGAAGCCAACGGGATGGCGATGGTTGCGGACATCTTCCCGGAGAAGGAGCGCGGCAAAGCCATTGGGCTATATATGTCAATCATAGGGGCGGGGGCGGTTGGCGGGCCTGTCATCGGCGGGACTCTGGTGAGTCTGCTTGGATGGCGGTCTATATTCGCGTCGAGCTTGTGCGTAGGTATTGTCGCTTTGGTGCTTGCTTCGCTGGTCTTGCGGAGAGGCATCGGCGAGCAGGCCGGAGATACTAACAGGACCAGCTTTGACTGGACGGGCGCGGCACTTTCGGCGGTTGTGCTGGTCAGTTTCCTGCTTTCAATCACGAATGGACACAAGCTTGGCTGGGACTCGCCTGCGATTCTTGCGGGGCTTGGGGTTGCCGTGATTGCGCTCATAGCATTCATCTGGTGGGAGGGCAGGGCGGAGGCGCCGATGCTGGACCTGAGCTTCTTCAATAGCAAGGTGTTCACGCTGGGCGTGTCGGCGCGCTTTCTGTCGTTCCTCGCCGGGTCTGCGGTGTACTTCATTATGCCATTCTACCTTGTGCAGGGTCTGGGAATGGAACCTAGCAGGGCGGGGTTGCTGATGGTGCCGGGTTCCATAGCGATTGCCGTGTGGGGACCTCTCAGTGGTAGGCTGTCCGACAGGATCGGCACGCGCTGGCTGACAGTTGCCGGGATGGTGCTGACGACCGTGGGAATGCTGATGTTCGCGGCGCTAAATGAAGACTCCTCGCAGCTTAGGGTCATGATCAGTATCGTGATCGAAGGGACGGGGATTGGGCTGTTTTCCTCTCCGAATACTAGCGCGATCATGACATCGATAGACAGCCGAAAATTCAGCGTTGCGTCGGCGTTCCTGAATCTCGTGCGGACATCGGCCGGGCTGAGCGGGATAGCGATTTTCACCGCGATTGTAGTATTCACGATGTCGTCCCAGGGATTCGCGCCGGACCTGTCGGCTGTGACTGAGGCGGGTGGACACGCGGTGCGGCTGGTGTTCATCGAGGGGATGAGCCGGGCATTCACTGCGGCGGCGGTGGTGATGTTCGCTGCCCTGGTAATATCGGCACTGCGGCCGGAGAATCCCGTAACTGACATCGACGCACAGTAGGGTTCGGATGGGGGCGGTCAGAGACCGCGCTTTGCTCTTGTGAACGAGTTCGCCATGCGGTCGGCATCAGGGTTATTCTGACCGGGGAAGTGGACGGGTATGTCGCGGGCGCCGACAACGGTGAACACGACAACCGTGAAGGGTTTGATACGCATGACGCTGCCGATGACCAGGTAGAAGCCCAGTAGCACGCCCGCGGCGCCGAGCAGGAACAGGACCGTCTCAACGATCTGCCGTGAGGGCAACAGGTCGGCGAAGATTATCTGGAGTACTGTGATGGCGGCACCGGCGGCGAGGAACTTCAGGCCGGTTTGCATTCGGCTCTCCTGCCCGCCGTTGGACATCTTGAAGCTGACTATGTCGGAGAGTTCTGCCTCGTCGGTAATCTCGGTACGATCTTTCCTGTTGAGTCCCGCGACGAGGCGCTGGTTGGTCAGTACGGCCCAGTCGGCCTCGCCGATTATCTCTTCGTCGCTGCGAAGGTTGAGCTGAATGGAGGGCATTGCTTCTCACCATCAAACCTTGGATTTGCTCGTGTCATTATAACCAAGGTGTCAACGGGGCGCAGGATTGTGGGAAATTCTGTTATGCATTGTGTTGGGGATTTTCCCCTCACCCTAACCCTCTCCCCTGGGGAGAGGGGACTTTTTCAATGGGGAACGGACTTCATTGGGTTATGGACTGCGGGCGCGCTCGCGGTCCTGTTGTTGTTTTTCTTGCTGTTGCTGGTCGTATTGCCAGGTGTCGAAGCGGGATTCGCGGGATATCCGCTCCCTGAGTTCTCGGCGGCTCTCCTTTTCCTGTTCTCGCTTTAGCTGGCGGTTCTTGCGGAGTTCTTCGCGCTCGATGCGTCGGTCGTCCATTGCATCGGGGGAGTAGAAATGCTCTAACTGCTTCTGCTTTTTCGCCCGCATCTTGCGCTCGATCAATTCGTCAGTGCGCTTGTCCCAGATCTCCTGCTGTGCCTGCTCCTTTGCCCACTGCTCGCGCTGCTCTGCAGTCGGAGGGGTGTGCGCTTTGACGACTTCCGGGTGATCTTCCGGGAGGTCTTTGCAGGCGCAGAGGCAGTCGGGGTGGCAGGGTGCGTAAAACATCATGAATTCAGGGTCGGGCTGTGCCGGGTTGTCGTAGCAGAGGCGCAGGAGTATCTGTATTGCGTCTATCCTGTCTTTGCCCCTTGTGTGTGGCTCGTCGCCCTCCATGATGTCCACAAGGTTCCTGATCATAGATGCGCCGTCGTGGGTTGCAATTCTGATCTGGCTGACGAGTCTCTTGTTGAGCTTGATGAGTTCATCGGACATAGATGAACAGGATGGGCAAGCAAGGTGGGAGGAGTCTTCCCCCTCACCCCAACCCTCTCCCGCGGGGAGAGGGGGCTTATGGTCGGCTGTCGAGAGTGACTGGGTGATTGTTGCCTCTGCCGTGCGGGGATGGGACTTCTTTGCCGGGGGTTCTCCAGAGCCGAGCTTGTCCAGGAGTCTGGCTGCTTCGAGCTGGTGCCAAGGGGTGCATTTGGGTGCATTGCCTTCCATGATGGAGACTACGCTTTCGATGATGCGCCTGCCGTTGTCGGTTTGCTCGATGACGTGTCTTTTCAGCGACTCCGCGAAGCTGATGTGGGCTGTCTGCTCTTCTGTAGGGTGTTCCAGTTGTGTGACCATATGTTCGCATTATAAGCACGGATGTTCATGCTGTCAAGATGTCTTTTGAGCAAGCAGACATGTTAGGTCGCGCCTTCAATGGGGCGGGACGCCTGGTGATATACTGGTTGCGGACTTTTTCCGAGAGGCATGTGACTTGATAGAGGCTATCGTCTTTGATTTTGACGGACTGATAATTGACACGGAAACGCCGGAGTTCGATTCATGGAAGGAGATTTTCGAATCGCACGGCGTGAAGCTGGAGCGGCGTACGTGGGAGTATTCCATTGGGCGCTACAGCCGGGACTTTGACATTTATGGTCACCTCGCTGAGCTATCTGGGCAGGCAATCGATCGTGAAGTAGTCAGGCCGCTGATGCGCCGACGTTACCTGGAGCGCATCGAGAGCAATCCCGTTCTTCCCGGTGTGGAGGACTATCTTCATTCCGCGAAGGATATGGGGATGAAGTTGGCGGTAGCATCAAGTTCGTCTCCCGGATGGGCTGCGGGACATCTCAAGGGACGCGGCTTGTTGAGATTCTTCGAATTCGTGCTGGACGCCGGGGATGTGAAGAATGCCAAGCCGGACCCGGAGCTTTACACGATGGCTGTGGGCAGACTTGGTGTGCAGCCGAGGAAAGCCCTGGCGATTGAGGATTCTGCGAATGGCCTCACTGCCGCGAAGGCTGCGGGCCTCCACTGCGTAGTCGTTCCGAACCCGATGACGAAGGGTATGGACTTTGGCGCTGCGGACATAAGGCTTAACTCTCTCCTCGATGTGCCGCTCGGAGAGTTGCTGCAACGGCTGGAGTGCGAGGCGGTACCGACAGCTTAGGGATTGTCGGAAAGCAGAGTTTGAACTGTTATACCACTTTACAATGATGTTACAATCGGCTTGATGAGTATTGAGCGTCGATTGATGAATGAAGGCAAGACAGGGCAATAGACTCGAACGGGGAGGTTAATATGGCTAAGGTAAGCGGACTTGGACATGTGGGAATCTATGTTAATGACCTGATGGGTCAGCGGGACTTTTATTCGCGGGTGATGGGACTGGAGATTACAGACGAGGACCTGGAACAGCGCGGGATGGTGTTCCTGAGCGCGAATCCTGATGTCGAGCATCATGAGTTCGTGCTGATGGAGGGACGCGATGTGCCATCAGACGCGAAACTGGTGCAGCAGATTTCCTTTACTGTGGAAACGATCGGTGAATTGAAGGACTTCTATCGCACGTTCAATGCCGAAGGTGTCAATATCCAGCGCATCGTGAGCCACGGAAATGCTTTCGGGATGTATGCTGACGACCCTGAGGGCAATACACTTGAGGTCTATTACAAGACGGGTCTGGAAGTGCCGCAGCCGCATGGTGACCACATCGAGCTGGATATGACGGATGAGGAGCTGATGTCGATCGCTGAAGCAGCGGTGCCGAACTAAGCCAACGATAGTAATCAGGAATGACAGGAATTCCTGACTGATCGCCTGGAAGGCAGTGCAGTGGAATCGCGCTTGAATGATATGCGCTTGTTTGGGATGCCCGTGCAATTTGTCGCGGTCGTCGCAATCAGCCTCGCGCTGACCATATACTTTGGTGCGTGGGCTGCCGACGCGCGGATAGACGCAAGGGGAAATCCGGCGACAGCACAGAACGTCCAGCAGTTTGATTTCCGAACTAATACAGGCTCGTCCGTAGGCACAGGGCTGTCGGGCGCGATTGGTCAGGGCGCTGCGGGCGGCGCACTACAGAACGGCAATGCAGTCGAAGGGCAGGCGTGGGAGAGATTTTTCCTCGTAGCATGTCCGTTACATTAAGGACCCAGATTTAGCCATATGGCAAGACAAACCGAGCCGTCCACGACGGGCCCGCAATTGAATTACGGGCGCGTCATTTACCCTCACTATGTCTGGGTCATTGTAACCGTCATCGCCGTAATGCAGATGGTCGGCACGTCCATCCGCATGGCTTTTGGCGTGTTCATCGAGCCGCTAGAGCAGACATTCCAATGGAGCCAGGGCAGTATTACGCTCGCATACGCGATTTCGAGCGTGGTGACGGCCTTGGCTTCGCCGTTTGCGGGGTGGTTCGGCGACCGATTTGGCGCGCGCAAGGCGATGGTCGTCGGTACGGCGATGTTCCTTGCGGGGATGCTGCTTACCGGATTCATAAGCACAATCTGGGAGTTGTACCTGTATTTCGGTGTGCTGCTTGGCACCGCNCAGGCGATATTNCTCGTTCCGCTGATACCNGCGGCGATGTACTGGTTCCGGCGGCACCTGGGTATAGGCATGGGCCTGATAATGGCGTCGTGGGGGCTTGGACCGGCACTTGCCGCCGTGGTCGTGAGCCTGCTGCTCGAAGGGATGGGCTGGCAGAACGGCTTCATTGCCCTAGGAGTTGGGTCGGCGGCGATCATGTTCTTGCTGATCGGGTTGTTCCGAGACACCCCGGCGGACAAGGGCATTCAGCCGTATGGGTACAGACCTGGGGATAGGGAAGTACGGAAGCGTGAGAGCGATCCGACGCGAACTAAGCTCTTCAACGGCTATATGCGGAAGACCGCCGCATTCTGGAATATGAGCTCCATTCACTTCCTGGGATGCGTGGGGCACGCGATCATTCTCGTGTACATCGTGCCGCTGGCTGTCAAGGAGGGGCTGACGCTGGTGCAGGCGGCGGGCGTGCTCACGGTTCTGTCCGCGGTCAGCGTGATTTCACGGGTATTCGTGCCGATTATGTGCGACACCATAGGCACGAGGACGGTGATGTTCATCTTCTTTGCGGCGCAGGGCATTCTTGTGCTGATGCTGTTCTGGACGCACGATCTTTGGATGTTCTACCTGTTCGCGGTGATATTCGGCATCGGATACGGCGGCGAGACGGGCGGGTTCCCGATACTGAACAGGCGGTACTATGGGCATGCGCCGACGGGGTCGCCGTATGGCGTGCAGATGTTGGGCGCAGGTCTTGGGATGGCGCTGGGCGGCTGGATTGGCGGGCCGATATTCGACATATTCGGCAACTACAATGTGGCGCTGTGGATTTCGATAGCGACCAGTCTTGCCGGTGCGCTGAACATACTGGTGCTGGAGCCAACGGACAAGCTGCTGATTCCGGACTGGGAGGCTGACGAAGCCGCCCAGAGTCCCGCAGCGGGAGACTGAGCGGCAGGCGTCGTATTCAGATTGGGATTTTGCCCCCATTTGAACTTTCCCCAACAGAGCGTGAGCTGTTCGTCATTTCTGTTTCATGAGCCATTGCTGGTTGCGGGCGGGGCTGTCCAGCCATGTTTCCACATACTTCTGGCGCTCTTCGGGCACTTCGACGCCCAAGCCGTCTGCCAGCCGGGTCATGAAATTGAAGGTGCAGGCAATCAGGCAGACCGAGAGAATCTGCTCGTCGGAGAGTCCGTGCTCTCGCAGCTTTATGACATCGGACTCTTGCATGCTGGTCGGCTCGCGGGTGAGTTTGGTGGCGTAGTCGAGCATAGCGCGTGTCTGCGGGTCAAGGTCGGCCTTGCGGTAGTCGTGCATGACGTGGCTTGCCAGCTCGGGATCGTCGGAGGCGTGACGGAGAAACTCCCCGTGTGCCATCGTTCAGAAGCGGCATTCGTTCTGAACGGAGACGGCGGTGGCTATTGCCTCCTCCTGAGTGCGGGTGAGCGCGGACGAGCCGAATGTAATGGCGTTGTTCAGGTCACTGACGGCCTGCATTGCCTTCGGGTTGATGGACATAATGTTTATGACATTCGCCCAGTGCAGGCGTTCTTCGGCCTCACGAATCCATGGCATCTTTTGTTCCTTTCGGTAATTCACATCGATGGACAGGATAGATAGGGAATTTCACCCCCATCCTAGCCTTCCCCCGTCAAGGGGGAGGGGACTTAAGGCGGTTAGTAAGTGGCTCTGCCGCCGCTGATGTCGAAGACACCGCCTGTGCTGAATGAGCATTCTTCAGAGGCGAGCCAGGCGACAAGGGCGGCTATCTCGTTGATTTCGCCGGTGCGTCCGATTGGGATGCGCTCGACCATGTAGCTGACCTGCTCGGGCGTGAGCTCGTCGAGGATGCGGGTGTGGACGACGGCGGGCGTTACGCAGTTGACGCGGACGCCGGTCTTGGCGAGTTCCTTGCCGACGGACTTGGTGAGGCCGATTACGGCGGCTTTGGTGGCGGAGTAGGGCACCATGCGGGGATTGCCCTCCTTGCCGGCGATGGAGGCGATGTTGACGATGCGGCCGTAGTCGCGGTCGATCATGTGCGGAATGACCGAATGGCAGAACGCGAATACGCCACGCAGGTTGATGCGATAGACGCGGTCCATCTCTTCTAGGGGGAGTTCCCAGATGCCGCCGTCGATGCCAGTGATGCCGGCGTTGTTCACGAGGATGTCGATGCGTCCCCATGTGTCTAGAGCGGATTGGACGGCGGCTTCGGCGGTGGACTGCTCGGAGACGTCGCCGACCACGAGGCGGGTGTCGCTGCCGCGGGCCGACATTTCGCTGGCTGATTGTTCGCCGAGGTCGCCGTCGATGTCAACCATGACGAGGCGCGCGCCTTCGGAAGCGAGACGGCGGGCGATGCCGTAGCCTATGCCGGTTGCGGCTCCTGTTACTATTGCGACCTGTTGTTCAAAGCGCGTCATGTATACTCCTGAATCTATTCTATCAACAATTACAGCTCGCCTTCGGCGCGCAGGTCTTTGAGGGACTGCGAGAAGGCAGCGGTCGTGCGGTCTATGACATCTTCGTCGTGGGATGACGAGACTATGAAGGCTCTGCCGCCCATCATGTCCACGCCGTTGACGAGCATCGCGCGGCGCAGGGAGCGTGTCATTTCCGCCGGCATGGTGTCGTAGATCTGCTGGTATGGCATGTTGCAGATGTCGCGGTCGCAGTTGCAGTCGGCACCGAAGTTGACGTGAATGATCGAAGAGATGCCGTGCGCGTGGCCTGTGACTTCGTTCTGAATGAATGCCGCGTTCAGGCCTTCCTTGAGGCGTTCCGACATTGCGTCCGCCCTGGCGTTGATGCCCTCGTTGGCGATTGCTTCGAGGGCGGCGATGCCTGCCGCTGCCGTGACGGGCTGGGCGTTGTAAGTTCCGCCCTGGGCTACTCTGAGATGGTTGTCCCATTCGGGGTCGTTTTGGAACGCCATAAGCTCCATAATGTCTGCCCTGCCGCCGACAGCGGCGCCGGGCTGACCGCCCGCGATAATCTTTGCCATTGTCGTAAGGTCGGGTTCGAGTCCCCAGCGGACCTGCGCGCCGCCGGGTGAGAGGCGGAATCCCGTTATCACCTCGTCCATAATGAACAGGACGCCATGCCGCCTTGCGAGGTCCTGCAGGTCGTGAAGGAACTGCGGGTTCTGCAATGGGAATGTGCCATAGTGAGCGCCGTTGCACTCGACGATCACGGCTGCGACGTCGTTGTCGTTCGTAAGGATGGCATCGACTGCGGCGATGTCCACCGGGGCGACTATTACGGTGTCGAGGACTTCCTTGGGAACGCCGCCGAGAGCCTGGCCGGATTCGGGCGTGACATAGTCGTGCCAGCCGTGGAAGTGCTCGTGGAA
>JGIcombinedJ30088_10002771_pt1 | contig 16663 bp, 14 predicted proteins | sample PinacodermPK_FD_30088 | JGI IMG/M metagenome (IMG submission 30088)
TGCTGCCATGCCTGGAACAATCTCGTCTCACAGCCGGCTCGCATCGCCTCTATCGGAAACAGAAAATGGGCGCATGGGTTCTAAACCACGACCGCTGGTATGAGACCTTGATGAAGGCCGCAGGTGACCCCGCCCAACCGAAAATCTCCTGCCCTCGGCAGACGTCCGCCCACCCCTGCGTGTCGGCTGCTGCGAAGGTCGCGAGGCCCGTGCATCACCGGACGTGACACGGTCGCATAGGGTCGTCGGAGCGGCGGATCATCGGGCCGGAAACGGGTGATGAGCCCGATCGGGACGTACGCAACCGTCAGCATAACACTGATTTACCGGTTTCTGGCCTGCTTGCCTCCCGGTCTTGCCAGCCTTCGGACCGCCTTCGCCGGGCGACCGGATTCCGTCCTTCGTGCCGTCCACAACGATGCGGGTCGGCCGGGTTCGGACCGGGTGTCGTCTCGTCCCGGAGCAGACAGGGCGAGGCTCGGCTCGAAGACTCCGCTCTCACGCACGTAGCGCTGGAAATTCCCAGGGTCGAGCGAGACGCCCCAGACCGTTTCGTAGACTTCCCTGAGTTGCCGGATTGTAAATTCCGGCGGGCAGAACCCGGCGGCGAGCGCTGTGTGCTCCATGCTGGAGCGAATGCGTTCAACCGCGTCCGCGACAATGCGTGCGTGGTCGAAGGCGAGGCGCACGGCACCCCTCTCGATGTCTTCCACCGGCAGCAGGTTCGCCGCGGCAGCGTCCCCGCCACCGCGCGGCGAGGCCGGCAGACTGGCGCAGACTGCCCAGAAGGCGACCGTGACCACCCGCATGCGCGGGTCCCGGTCCGGGCTACCGTAGGCGGCCAGTTGCTCAAGATACCATGGTCCCGCATGGAGCCCGGTTTCTTCCGCCAGTTCCCGGGCGGCAGCGTCCCGCAGATCCTCGTCTTCCCGCACGAAGCCGCCGGGCAAGGCCCTGGCCCCGAGAAACGGTTCCCGGCCCCGCTCGATCAGCAGCGCCTGGAGCGCGTTGTTCCCGATGGTGAACAGCGCCACGTCCGCGGTGACCGCGAACGGCGGGAACGCTCCAGGGTCATATGGGTACGGGACTTCACCGACCATCGCCGAACCATAAATTGTGCAGTTGACAATATCAAGGTTGGTCCATATATTGTCATATTGACAATTAAAAGAGGAGTGTCTCCCATGATCAAGCCGAACCTGGACACCGTCGCGCTGGGCCCTCCGATCGAGCGGCTCGGCGTGTGGTTCTTTCCGCTCTACCTGCCGGGCAACGACCTGCCGGCGATTGCCACCGGCGACGCTTCCGGACTGCTCGTGAACGAACTCGAGACCGCATCGGTGCAGGAACTGCGAGTAACCAATCCGACGGACAAGCCCGTGCTGGTGGCAGAAGGCGAGCACTTCCTGGGCGGCAAGCAGAACCGGGCGGTCAACGCTTCGGTACTGGTGGGTTCCCTGTGCGATGCCGACCTGCCGGTGAGCTGCCTGGAACAGGGTCGCTGGGGGCGTCGTCGGACCTGGAGCCGGGCCGAGGCGTTCGCACCCGCCCGCATCCGGGCGGCGCAGCGCCGTGGCGTCGCCCGCTCCATGCAGGACGGCTCGCGCGCTGGAGACCAATGCGGTGTGTGGTCCGAAGTCCGCGAGATGCTGTCACACGAGGACGTCGAGTCCGAAACCGAGGCGGCTGCGGACCTGCAGCAGACCTATCGCCGGACGGCGCCGCGTTCAAACGCCGTCGAGGAACTCGTCAGGCGCGGCCCGCTGCCGGGCCAGAGCGGCATCGGTGTCGCCCGGGGCAGCCGGGTGACGGCGATGGACCTGTTCGGCGCACCACAACTGCTTGCGGCACACTGGGGGCGGCTGATCCGTTCGCACTATGTCGAATCGAAACCACCGGGCGGCCGTCCGTCCGCGGACCGGATGTTCGCACTCATTCGTCACTTCGCGCGTGCGCGTGCGAGTGAGATGCCGGGTGTGGGCCTGGGGATGGAGCAACGTATCGCAGATGGCAGGGTGATCGGCCAGGCACTGACGCTGCGCGGCGCAGTAGTCCATGCCGCGTTTTCGCAGACCGACGACAGGGGAGGACACGGCCATGGCTGACATGGATCGCGCGCACGGACTGATGGTCGGAATTGCGGTGGGAAACCTGCTGGGGGTCGTGACGGAGGGGTGGCCGCAACGGCGCATCGCCCGGGACTTCCCGGACGGTGTCTCCGAGATCGCCGCCAAACGGGGATATCCCGACGACGACGACCTGGCGCAGGCCATCGAGATCGCGGACGCCGCCGCCATGGACGGCGGACTCGACATCGACGACCTGGGCCGGCGCTTCTGGGCGTGGGCGGAAACAAACGGCCTGGGCATGGGCGGGCTGACCGCGGACGTGCTGGCCCTTTATGGCGGCAGCTATCCGCAGCGGCTGGCGCGCATCCGGGCCGCCGGAAACACGCGGCCTGCGAAGGGCGTTCCCATCGTCGAGGCGTCACGACAGGCCTGGGGCGGAGACCGGGCCGGCAACGGTGCGCTGATGCGGTGTGCCCCGCTCGCGATCCGCTGGCGCGACGATCCGTACCGACTGGTGCGGGAGAGCGTGGTTTCGGCCGTGCCGACCCACTGGGATCCGCGATGCGGCTGGTCCTGCGCGCTCGCAAACCTGGTCGCCGCGGCGGCCTTGCGCGGCGAAACGCTGTCGCCGGACGACCTGCTGCGGGCGGCTCGGGACGGAATGGCGGCATCCCTGCCGGTGCTGGGTCGTTATGGCTACCGCGACGAAATCCCGTCCTGCGTGATGGAGGCGGTGGCGATCGCGTCCCGTTCGGAACTGGACATGGTGCAGTTCGACGGCCCGGACATGGGCTTCACGCTGCTGTCGCTGCAGGCGGCCCTGATCTGCTATTGGCAGGCCAAGGGCTTCGAGTCCGCCCTGTCCGGGATCATCGAGGCGGGTGGCGATACCGATACCAACGGCGCCATCGTCGGTGCGATCCTCGGCGCGCGGTTCGGTCTGGCAGCGATTCCCGAACGCTGGCGCCGCCAGGTGGACGAGATCAGGGCCGGGCGCATATCGATGGAGTCCCTTGCGGACCGGCTGGCGGCACCGGCCCGGGAGACCGGGGCCGCGAGCGAGGGCGAAACATCGCTCCGGCACTGTCGTACCGGAGGCTGAGCCTGAAGCGTACGACAGTCGCGTCGGGCCCGGTGTTCGCCTTCTCGACCTTGACCTCAGGTTCCAGCCCGTCCCCTCCCTTCACCGGCGGCATGTGTGGCGTTGGCAGCAGACAAGCGGATTGGTCCTGGTCGAATTCCTGATGCCGGCGCGCAGGGAAGAAGGCGGGCGCAGGTTGCCGGCCCTGGGCGTCAGTGCCCGGGTCCTGTGCCATCTGTACTATCTTCTCGAGGACCCGGTTCAGGCCGTGTCGCTCTACCGGTCGGGTGTGCTCGTCCAGGTCCCGCGGCCCGAACGCTACGCCATGCACAAACTGATCGTGGCCGAACGACGCCGCGCCGGATTCCCCGAAAATCCGCAAAGGACCGCGCCTGGGCGAACTTCCTCATCGCCGCCCTGTCCGCTTGCCGCCGACCTGAGTGGCCCACCCCGCATCCCGAGCGGGAGCGTCAGGTCCGCGAGCGGCGTTGTAGCGGCGGGTTGCGCGGCTCCGGGAATCCCTCGCGTATCCTGGCGACCAGGCCGTCGCGGACGGCTCGGTAGCCGGGGTCATCCCAGAGATTTTCGAATTGCCGGGGGTCTTCGCGGACATTGTACAATTCGCCCTCGCCCCCATGGTAATAGTTGGTCGGGCTGTAAGCGGTGCACAGGAACCCCGACCGCTCGTAGATCGACCGCAGCCGGATCTCCAGGCCTGCCTTTTCGGCATCCCATTGACAGAGTGCGTGGTCGCGTTCCGGCGCGCTGGCGAGCGGCAGCGGCGCACCCTCCATCCACGTCGGGGTTTGCAGTCCGGCGATCGCGGCAAAGGTTGGCGCGAGATCGACATGGCCGACCGGGTCGTCGATGCGCGTTCCCGCGACTTCGAGCCCGGCAGAGGTGGCCGGCCGCCAGATCATCGGGAGCCGCATCAGGGCGTCCACGTGGAACGGGCCCTTGAACATGAGCCCGAAATCGCCCTGCGTGGTTCCGTGATCGGTCGTGAAGAAGACATCCGTTTCCTGCAGCCAGCCGCGGGTCTCCAGCCAGTCCAGGATCCTGCCGAGCGCTTCGTCGATCAGCTCGTTCTGGACATGCACCATCGCGTTGATTTCCCGGACATTGTCCGGGGTCATCGTCAACGGCACAAAGTCGTCCGGGGTTTCTTCGGCGATGTCGGCCTTGCCGAGATAGAACTCGAGCCAGTGCTTCGGCTTCCTCGCCAGGAGTTGCATTGCCTGGTCATGCGAGCCCGGATGGCCGGGCGGCAGGTCGAGGCCCCGCCAGTTCACCCGGCCGAGCTCGGATCGCGGTGGATCGAAGGGATGGTGCGGGTCCGGGAAGCTCACCCACAGGAACCAGTTGTCGCCGGCTCCCAGGGTCGCAAGCCAGTCGGTCGCCCGGTCGGCGACCCACTCGGTGTGGTAGAGCTCGCGCGCACAGCCGTTGAAATGGACCTGGATCGCGCCGGTCTCTCCGCCCCGCAGGTTGTTTGGACCGTTCTTCGGGCCGACCGGCGGGTAGAAGCACTCGACCTGCTCGCCGTGATTGTCCGCCATCCAGCGGCTGTAGTGCGTGACGCAGCGATAGGAATGCGCGCTGTGCACCGCAAGCGAGAGGTGGTCGAAGCCACGATAGGGCCCGTGCCGCCCGGCGGTTGCGGCGGTTGCCTCGAAGGCGGTGGCATCCACCATCGGCTGCCAGTGGGCCTTGCCCACCAGCGCGGTCCGGTAGCCGGCCTGCTCGTTCAGCAGGGCCGCGACGCTGGGGTCGGCTTCGGGAAGCGAATAGCCGTTGCGGTAGACCCCGTGGGTGTTGACGTGCTGTCCGGTGATGATCGTGGAGCGCGCCGGCATGCAGGTGACGTTCTGGGCGTAGGCGCGTTCATAGAGCACACCTTCCGCCGCCAGCCGGTCCGCGACAGGGGTCCGGGCGATCCGGCCGCCGTAGCAGCCGAGCGCGTCAAATCTCTGCTCGTCGGTCGTCACGAAGAGTATGTTGCGTCCCACCGGATTGTCCTCTCCCGGCGCATGGGCCTGCTCAGCGGTCGGAGCCCTGGGTAGCGCCGTGTACGAAATGCCGCTGGACGAAATAGCTGATCGCGAACATGGGCAGCAGGATGAAGGTCCCCGTCGCCGCCATCAGCTCCCAGCGGTCGCCTTCCTCGGTATAGAACGTGCTGAGCACCACCGGCAGGGTGACGGCCTCCTTCTTGGTCAGGATGAGCGCATACAGGAAGTCGTTCCACGAGAAGATGAAGCAGAAGATCCCGGCGACGAATACGCCCGGGATGGTAACGGGAAGCACGATGTCCCGGATGACCCGCAGACGCGTCGCTCCGTCCGTCATCGCGGCTTCCTCCATCTCGACCGGGATGGTGTCGATGAATCCCTTCAGCATCCAGATCGCGAAGGGAAGCACGATCGACAGGTTGATCCAGACCATCCCGGTCCAGGTATCCAGCAGATGGAGCTGCCGGAACATCAGGAAGAACGGCAGCACCACGACGATGGGCGGAACGAACTGGGTCGCGAGCACGCCGAAGAACAGCGTCTTCTTGAACCTCATCGCGAAGCGGGAGAAGCTGTACGCTGCCGCCAACGCCACCGGCACGCCGATCAGCACCGTGAACCCGGAGATCGCGAGCGAATTGAGCAGCCGGTCGCCGACATAGAAGGGCCGCTCGAATATGGCCCGGAAGTTCTCCAGCGTCGGATCGAAGAACAGGGTCATCGTGTAGACGTCGGACAGCGGCTTGATCGAGGTAAGGAAGATCCAGGCGATCGGCCCCAGCAGAACCGCCAGCAGGACCGCGATCGCGATGCCGCGCAGGCAGAACAGGACATGTCCGCGCCGCCGCGGCGAGAGTGCCATCAACCCGCCTCTCCCCTGGGAAACAACAGCCGGAAATACACCGCGGACACGACGACCAGCAGCAGCGCGAGCACGAAGGCGATCGCGGAGGCATAGCCCATGTCGTAGGCGCTGAACCCCATCCGGAAGGCGTAGTAGGTCATCGTGCTGGTCGACTCTCCGGGACCGCCGCCGGTCAGCAGGTACACGTAGTCGAACATCTTGAACGAGAAGATCGTCTTGAGGACGAAGGCGATGGCAAGTACCGGCATGAGCTGCGGCAGCACGACCGTCCAGAACGACATCCAGGTCGACGCCCCGTCCACCCGCGCCGCCTCCAGCGTGTCGCTCGGAATCGACAGCAGTCCGCCGATCAGCATCAGCGACAGGAACGGTCCCCAGTGCCACATGTCGGTGAGGATCAGCCAGGTCATCGCCCAGCCCGAACTGCCCAGCCAGTCCACGTGGGCGAGAAACGGGAACAGGCTATCCAGCACCGCATCGAAAATCCCGAACTCGGGGTTGAGGAAGAAGCGGAACGAGGTCCCCTGGAGTGCCGGCGACATGGCGAACGGCAGCACGAGAACGGTGCGCGCAATCGAATAGCCGCGCCCGCGGCGCGCCAGCAGGAGTGCGATCAGCAATCCGAACAGGACCGCGCCGCCTGCCGATCCGGCGACGAAGGTAATGGTGACGCCGAGCGAGTTGAGGAACGACGGGTCGTCGAAGAAGGCGCGCCAGAAATTGTCCAGGAAGACGAAATCGGTCGGCACGCGGGACCGGCTCAGTCGCCAGTCCATGAAGCTGATGATGCCGGCATAGCCGAGCGGGTAGATGACGGTTGCCGTGACCAGGAGCAGGGCCGGCATCATCAACAGGTATTTCAGGTGTCGGTCACGCATCGCGATGCGCCCGGCTCACACCTCCTGTGGCCTCCACGCCTCAGCCGCGGTCCACCAGCTTCTGCGCCTGCTCGGCGGCCGCGTCGAGCGCTTCCTTGGGATCGGCGCCGTTGCTGACCGCGTCCGAGATTGCGTTGGCCAGTACCTGCATGACCTCCGGCCAGACGGCCAGCTGCGGGAAGATCCGCGAGCTCTCCAGGCTGCCCGCCGCGGCCATCTGCAGCCCCTGGTTCGCCGCGTTGACCTCCTCGTCCATCAGGTTCTTCTTGTGCAGCGCGACGATGACGTTGCGCTTTTCCTTCTCGATGACGTTGCGCTTCTCCAGGTCCGGGTTGCTGACCCATTTCAGGAACTCCCAGGAGGCTTCCTGCTTGTCGGAGTTCACGTTGATCGCGGTCGGCATGGACATCGCAAAGGTGGTCGACTTGTCGCCGCGGAACGCGGGCAGCGGCGCGAAGCCGACCTGCTCCGGCGTGAGCGTGGTGTTCTTGCCGAGGATGCGAGAGCCGTAATGCCACCACCAGCCCATGAAGAACGCGCTCTGGCCGGCTCCCATGGACAGCGAGCCGTCATACTGCTCGAAGGACTTGGCGCCTTCGGAGTTCACCTTCAGGTCGTTCTCGAGCGCGACGTAGTATTTCAGGGCCTCGACCGCTTCCGGCGAGTTGAAGGTCACCTTGCCGTCCCGGAACAGCTCGCCGCCGTTGCTCCACAGGATGTTCATCCACACCGCGACGTTCTGGGCGGCTTTCGGCGAGTAGTACATGCCGATGCCGATGCCTTCCTTGTCCTTGATGACACTTGCCACCTCGGCGAGTTCGTTCCAGGTCTTGGGTACCGAAAGCCCGTGCTTTTCCAGCAGGTCCTTTCGGTAGAACATGAGCTGGGCATGGCCGCGCAGCGGCAGGCCGTAGATCATGCCGTCGTAGGTGACCCCGAGCTGGTGAGCCGGGTAGTAGCGGTCGAGCGTGACCTTGTCCGCCGCCATCATATCGTCGATGGGCACGAACAGGTCCTTCAGCCCCGGTCCCCAGTCGTCCTTGTAGTTGATCAGGTCGGGATCGCCATCGCCCGCCACCTTGATGGCGAGAATCTTCTCGAGCAGGTTGCGGAAGGGGATGAACTCGAACTCGACCTCGATCCCCGTCAGGTCGGTGAACTCCTTCAACCTGGCCTCGTGGCCCTCGTACTGGCCGGCCACCGGGGCGAGATAGGTGAGCTTGGTCCCCGCATAGGGCTTGCCCGGCTTGAGGCCGTAGGGCAGGGCGTCGGCAGCGTTCGCAAGGGTCGCGCCACAGACAAGCCCGGCCGCGACCGCGCCTGTCAGCAGGGTGCCCATCAGCGTCCTTCGGGTTGTTCGCATGGTCTCCTCCGACAGATGTTGTTCCGGCAGCCGGACGGGTTCCCAGACCCGACCATACCCGGCTCATGAAGAGGGTCCTCCATCGGAGAGCCGTCGGCCCGGATGCCGTCCGAGAGAAAAGTTGCACATTACGTCAGAGGCCGCTAGCTTTTTTTGCATGCGTATGCAATTTCCTGGCGCACGGGCTGTCCGGTGCCGGGGGCGGGCACCGGTCGACTGCGCCAGGGAACCGGAGAGTGGGATGGCGACGATCTCGTTGCGCAATCTGACCAAGCGATGGGGAACCGTCGTCGCGGTCGACAACCAGTCACTGGAGATCGCGGACACCGAATTCCTGGTCCTGCTGGGACCGTCCGGGTGCGGCAAGACCACGACGATGCGGATGATCGCGGGGCTGGAGGAGCCGACCGAAGGCGAGGTCTGGATCGGCGAGCGCATGGTCAACGACGCGCTGCCGAAGGACCGGGATGTCGCCATGGTGTTCCAGAACTACGGCCTTTACCCGCACATGACGGTGTTCGGGAACATCGCCTATCCCCTGAAGGTTCGACGCACACCGAGGACCGAGATCCGCGAGCGCGTGGGCGCGGCGGCGGAGAAGGTGCAACTCGGCGACCTGCTCGAGCGCAAGCCCCGGGAGCTCTCGGGAGGCCAGCGTCAGCGTGTCGCGCTCGCCCGGGCCCTCGTGCGCCGCCCGCAGGTGTTCCTGATGGACGAGCCCCTGTCCAACCTCGATGCCAAGCTTCGGGTCACCATGCGGGCCGAGTTGAAGCATCTCAGCCACGAGCTCCAGATCACCACGGTCTATGTCACCCACGACCAGATCGAGGCGATGACGCTCGCCGACCGGGTCGCCATCATGAACGAGGGGCGGATCCAGCAGCTCGGACCGCCGGACGAGATCTACAACGAGCCGAGGAACCTCTTCGTCGCCGGCTTCATCGGCTCGCCGGCGATGAACCTGCTCGAGGGCGAGGTCGCGGAGAACCGCTTCAGGGTCGGCGGCACGCCGGTCGCGCCGGTCGACGCGCCTCCGCGCGGCGGTCTCGTGCTCGGCGTGCGGCCCGAGGACCTGAAACTGACGGCGGCGGGCGAAGGCGATTTCGACGCACCGGTCTACGCCTCCGAGCTCACCGGTGAAAGCGTGCTGGTGACCCTGGAGATCGGCGGAAACAGGATCGCCGCAAAAGCGGACCGCCACGTCCGCCATGCCATCGGCGAGCGTGTCGGCATTGAGGTCGACGCCTCGCGCATCTATCTGTTCGATTCCGACAGCGGCGAGCGTATACCGTCGACGCCGCCCGATCCGCAGGGAGAATAATCGGTGAGTTTCTGGACCCAGAAGGCGATGGAGAGCAGGCTGGTTCGCTACGACGAGCTCGTCCCCTGCGCAGCCGCCTTTCTCGATTCCCGCACCCCCGGCTCCGACAAGAAGGAGAATTTCTGCATCATCGGCCCCGGTGTCGCGGAGAATCCCGGGCAACACGTGCACATCGCCGAGCCGCACGGCTTCAACATCGGGGGCGCGCGCCAGCCCGGCGGCTGCGTCAACTCCCAGCATTCCCACACGACCGCAGAGGTCTTCGTCGTCCATAGCGGTCACTGGCGCATCATTTTCGGTCCTGAAAGAATGGACGGCCACCTCGACGCGGCACCGGGAGACGTGGTGTCGGTCCCGGTTCACATGTTCCGCGGCTTCGAAAAACTGGACGAGGGACAGGGGTTTCTCTGGGTCGTGCTCGGCAGCGACGATCCTGGCCAAGTCATCTGGGCGCCCGAGGTATTTGCGCGCGCCGAACGGACGGGGCTCCGGTTGCTCAAGGGCGGCGAGCTGATCGAGGTCGCGGACAGCGAAAGCCTTCCTCCGGACGCCGAGCTGGAGGAGCCGCCTTCCCCGGCCCAGCTGGCCGCCTGGGCGACGCCGCCGATGGAGAAGATGGAAAAGGGCCTCTGCCGCCGACACGACATGACGGCAAATCCTGCCTCCCTGCTCGCAGGCGACGGCGTCGAGGAGTGCGGCATCCTCAACCTGGTCGACACCGCGGACGGGTTCCCGGCAGGCCCGATCCGGGGCGGGTGGCCGCACGGGTTCGCGTTGCGCCAGCTGCGGATGACGGGCGGCGCACACATTCCCTCGCATGTCCGCTTCGAGTCCGAGGTGGTGTTCGTACACGAAGGTGAACTCGGCGTTTCCTGGCCGGAAGGCGAGGTGGTCATGCGGCGGGGCGACACGATGTCGGTTCCCGAGGGTGTTCCCCGCAGCTTCCGGAACGGCGGGCCGGGACCGACTGTTGCCTATGTCGTGCGCGGCGGCGACAACCCGGCCGCGCCCCGGTTCGAACGATAGCCGGCTGCGCGCCGCCCGGGCGGAGGACGGGGATGTCCGTTGACGGAGGCGGCGTACCCCGCCCGGAGGGCGGCCTTGGGACAACTGCCCGGCATGCGGTGACCGCGGAGGAGGTTGCGCGACGGGCCGGTGTCTCACAGTCGGCCGTCTCGAGGGCCTTTACTCCGGGCGCGAGCGTCGCTGCCAAGACCCGTGAGAAGGTGCTCGCGGCGGCGCGGGAGCTGGGCTACCGGCCGAACGCGATGGCGCGGACGCTGATCACCAACCGCTCGCGGATCATTGGCGTCGTGATGGCCTATCTCGACAACATGATCTATCCCGACGTTCTTGAAAAACTGGCTGCGGGGCTGCAGCAGCGTGGCTACCAGATGCTGCTGTTCACCGGTTTCAAGGACCGCAATTCCGACCCGGTCTTCGAGCAGATCATGCAATACCGGGTCGACGGGCTCCTGCTCGCCTCGACGACACTCTCCTCGGACCTGTCCGACGAATGCGCCGCGGCCGGCGTCCCCGTCGTCATGTTCAACCGCATGACCGAGCACCCGTTGTGCTCCAGCGTGACCAGCGACAACCGCAACGGCGGACGGCAGATCGCCGAATTTCTCGTCGCGGGCGGTCACCGCCGGTTCGCCTACGTCGCGGGCGCGGCGATTTCCTCGACCAATCGGGACCGCGAGGCCGGGTTCCGCGAGGGATTGCTGCGGCACGGAATCGGGCAGATTGGCCATGCCGAGGGCAACCTCGAACTGGCGGACACTTGGGTCGCCGCACGGGACCTGTTCGCGGCCGACGAACCGCCCGACGCGGTTTTCGCCGGCAGCGACCACATGGCGCTCGCCGTCATGGAAGTCGCCCGGCACGAGTTCGGACTGCGCGTCCCGGAAGACGTTTCGATTGTGGGCTACGACGATGTCGGGGCAGCGCGCTGGCCAAGCTTTTCGCTCACCTCGTTTACGCTGCCGGTGGCCCCGATGGTGGATGCGGCAGTCGAGTTGATGATGGAGCAAATCGAAAGCTCGTCGATCCTCTCCCACCACCGGGTGGTGCCGGGCCGCCTGGCGGTACGCGGCAGCGCGCGTCTGCCGGGAGGGCCGGTCCTTGACCGGGACGGGACGCTCATATGGGCGCCCGGCGGGACGGAATGACGCAGCCGTGCGTATCGGACAGGGGAGGCAGCATGTTCAACACCGACCATATCCAGACGACCCATGTCGGCAGCCTTCCGAGGCCCGACGACATTGCAGACGGGCTGTTCGCCCGGGAGCGCGGCGAGGATTTCGATCCGGCCGCCTTCCGGGACTGCCTGGATGGTGCGGTGGATGCCATCGTCGCGCGCCAGCGCACCGTCGGTATAGACCTGCCCTCGGATGGCGAACTCGGCAAGATCTCCTACGCCACCTATATCAAGGACCGTCTGACGGGATTTGATGGAGACAGCCCGCGTCGGCCGCCGGCGGACCTCGCCGATTTTCCCGACTATCTGAAGAAGCTCGCGGAGAGCGGCGGCACCCCGACCTATCGGAGTCCGCGCTGCATCGGGCCCATCGCGGTGAAGGACCGCGGACCTCTCGACCGGGATATCGCCAGGTTCCTCGGCGCGCTCGAAAACGCGGGCTATTCCGCCGGCTTCATGAATTCCGCCTCGCCGGGCGTTATCGCCCAGTTCCAGCCCTCCGATTTCCACCCCGACCACGAGTCCTATGTGCGGGACCTGGGCGCTGCGATGCGCACGGAATACGAGACCATCGTCGCCGCAGGCCTGACCCTGCAGATCGATGCGCCGGATCTTGCGCTGGGCAGGCATGTCGTGTTTGCCGGGCTCGAGGACGAGGCGTTCCTCAAGGTGGCCGAGATGCACGTCGAGGTGATCAACGAGGCACTGGCCGACGTGCCGCGTGAGCGGGTCCGGCTGCACATCTGCTGGGGAAACTATGAAGGTCCCCACACCCATGACATCCCGATGGAGAAGGTCCTTCCCGTGTTGTTGAAGGTGAAGGCGGGGGCCTTGCTGTTCGAGACCGCAAACCCCCGGCACGGCCACGAATGGCGGGCCTGGCGGGACGCCGACCTGCCCGACGACCTGGTGCTGATCCCCGGGGTGATCGACAGCACCACCAATTATGTCGAGCACCCGCGCAACGTTGCCGACCGCATCCTGCGCTTTACCGACATCGTCGGGCGGGAGCGGGTTGTCGCCGGAACCGATTGCGGCTTCGCGACATTTGCGGGATACGGCGTGGTGGATCCCGAAATTGTCTTCGCAAAACTCCGATCGCTCACCGAAGGCGCAGCGATCGCAAGCGACGAGTTGTTCTGAAGCGTCGTACTGTCCCGTGAACACCGGTTACCGGGGGACACCTGCCGTCAGGCGCGGGCGCCTGTCCCTTCGCGATCCAGCGAGATCAGACACTCATTGCATCGGCAAGTGTCATGCGTACGGCTCCGTGCCCGTCAGGGGATGGCAGTCGGGCGTTCGAACGGGTTCGTCGAGTGCAGCTTGGTTCGGTGCGCGTCCAGGCCCGTGACGGCGAGAAACTCACCGAACATGAGAGGCTTGAGGCCCTCAAGACCGCGCCTGACTGACGCGTGCGCCTGCTCACGGCGAAGCGGTTCAAGAAAGACCTGCGGCTCTCCCGGAGGCGCGACAAGGATCTCGACATGCTCTGGGGTGTGGTGGCTGTTTGCTGGCCGAGGAACGTCTGGAGCCGCGCTGCCGCGTTCACCGACTTTCCGGCCAACGGGCCCGGTCCTGGAAATGTCATATCGCGCCGGACTGGCCGCTCATATGGCATATCGAGGACGACGTGCTGATGCTGACGCGCACCGGAACCCATTGCGACTTGTTCGGCCGACGATACGAGCCTCTGGAGTATCGTTCGATATCGCTATTGGACCCCTTGAAAACAAGGCAAGTCAACGCTTTACTGCGGTGATCGGTGTTCAAAACACGCGCCGAATAACATCGGACCATGCGCGGCGTCGAAGCGAAGGCCCTCCTTCAAGGATATTTTTGCCGTAACTGCCCAGGTCTGATTCTGCCGAGCACTCGGACGTGATGGATTGATGGTTCTGACCAGCCAGGGGTCAGGCGGCGCTTTCCGGGAGCAGCGCAGGATTTCAGAGGCGCAATACGGGGATCAGCTGGATTGGATCGGGGTGCGCCAGGGTTTCGAGGACATTCCAGCGCTGTTTTCGAGCGGTGGCGATGACGGACCGCAGGTTTGCGAAGTCGCGGGCGCCTTGCATCGAGCGGAAGCCGCCTGAGATTTTCTGGCGCAGCTTGCCCATTCGGAGNTCGCGCTCGGCCTCGTTATTCGAGAACGGGGTTCGCGGATCGGTGAGGAAGCGCAGGCACCCCTNCTTGTACTTCTGGAGCCGGAGGGCGAGGTTGTGACCGATGCGGCGCTTTTGTCGTCCGCGCTTTCCGGTCCGGAGCGGTGGCATTTCTTCGTGAGAGGCGATGGCGTGCTCAAGGATGCGGTCCCAGGCTCGCGAGATGCGGGCCACCAGTGAGGCGGGCACGTCGCGATCNTTGTTGCGGGCGAAGCGGGCGGCTCTGTTGGCACGGGTGAGGAGCCGGTNNGTGCTCGNTGCCCAGTCTTCCTTCTCGATCTCGATCAGGGCCTGGAGCTCACGCAGGTGATGGGCGTTGCAGGCCCCGTGGCGCACGCCCTCGAGAGCGAAGTAGGTGGCGTAGTCGTCATGGATGACGATGCCGTTGAGCTTCTCGTCGATGTGGCTGCGCCCGGTGGCGACGCGCAGGATGGTGAGCAACGGGGTGCACAGCACATGGAGCCACCGGGTCCGGGCGGCGATGCGGATGCCGGTCTCGTCGAGGTGTTTGACCGGGGCTGCGGTGCGGATGATCTCCGCGAGGCGATCGAGGAAGCCCTCGAAGCGCCGGGCGGTGCGCCTGCCCATGGCGACGATGGTGGCTGTTGAGAGCTTGACCGCGAAGAGGTCGCTCATGACCTCGGCGACGCGCTTCTCGGGAATGAACTGAGCGTGCAGCAGGTAGGTCACCCACGCGGTGATGCGCGGCCCGTACTGGACCGGTGCGCTCACGCCGTTCGGGAAGACGGCTGTCGTCACGGTGCCGCAGGCGGCGCAGAGGCAGCGATGGCCGCGATGTTCGGTGACCTCGAGGGGCTGCGGCTCGGGCACATCGAAGATCTGCCGGCAGACGGGGGCTCCGTGACGGTCAGCGCCCGACAGCGGCGCGCCGCAGCCTGCACAGGCGGACGGATCATGATCCACGACATGGTCGGGCGTCGCGGTCCGCTCCAGGGTGGTTCCCTTGTGGCCCGGCTGGCCGCCACTGGGCCTGTCGGACTTGCCGCGCTGGCTCCGGGTGCGCTTCTCCCGGTCACCGCTCTTCTTCTTCAGACCGTCGCTGGCCGGCGGCCTGGAGCTGGTGGTGCTGTCGAGGGCGGCGCTGCGCTCGAGTTCGGCGATCCGCTCGCGCAAGCGGGCGTTCTCGCGCTCCAGCGCGTCGTTCTCCTTGACCAGCGCCGCGCTCAGGCGCAGCAGCCTCTGGCCCCATTCCCGAATGGCTTTGACGGCGGTCATCGCGAAGGATTGTGGGGTAAAAAGGTCCTGCAGGCACGCGAAGGCCTCGTCGTGGGCAGCGAGGTCCTCGTGCCAGCGCGACACTGTCACGAACCCTCGTCGGCCTCGACGGCCATGATCGCGGCCAGCACCGCCAGGCGTTCGCCCGCCGGCATGGCCTCGTAGCGCCGGCCCCAGTTGGCCGCCTTGCGCTTGATGGACTGGCGCTCGGTGAAGTTCCGGCCGGCGAAGCTCGCCCAGTGCACCCGGTCAGGCGCGAAGTTGAACCACACGACCTCGGTCCGCACCTGGGCCTGGGTCGTCACCTGCAGCGCCAGCCGGCGCCAGCCCGCCAGCAGCTCGTCATAGAGCGCAGACGGGTGGCCCGAGACCATCACCTGGCAGGGCAGACCCTTGAGCAGTTCGAGGAGCGCGACATGGTCGCCCTCCTCATACTCGAAGCGGTAGCGCTGCGACGAACGCCGGGTCGCGTGCAGATAGGGCGGATCGCTGTAGACCAGCTCCGGGCCCAGAAACGGGAACGACGCCAGGAAGGAATGGGCGCAGCCGTGCACCAACTCCACCGGGTAGTCGCAGCCAAAGGCCTCAAGCGCCCGCTCGTCGCGGTCGATCCCGATCGAGCGCATGGCCGCAGGCTTGCGCTTCATCAGCGCACCGCCCCCAAGATGGCTTTCGATATAGACAGAGTGCGGCGGCATCAGCGCGATCAGCGCCTGGCTCAGACCGGTCGTAGCCTTCGACCCGAAATACCCCACCGGCTGCCCCTCTCATGCGAGAGTGCAACCCATAGATGCGGGTGCCTATACAGTCAAGCGGGGATCAACGACGCGCCGACGGCGAGCAACATCAGCACGTACTCAGAACTAGCGGCGAGGTACCTGGGTAGTTACGTTTTGTCATGGTCCGCCGCGCCTCCGGTCCCGCCGCGGCCTTGCCTGCCCCCTCGAAGGCGGGGAGCCGGGGCCTTGTGACGAAAGGGGGCATATCGCTCATCGGTCCTCCGTATCCATTTCGTTCTCTCCGCCGCCGGCTCGCCCGGCAAGCGGGTCCCTGTTTCGCGCGTATCGCGCGCGGGCGCGGGCGCCCGTTAGCGCCGGCGCGGTTCGCGCGCCTGATTGCGCGCGCGAGGCAAAGCGCGCACCTGTCCTGTCCATTCCGTTGGGGGTCTTTTTCGCGCCGGCGCGCAACCGGAGACGAAGCGGCCCCGCGGATGCCGCTTCCTTCCTCCGGGCCTATACTGCCACAGGTTCCCCGGAAGTCAAGCCTAAATGAGGAATTAAAACCGAAAATAGTTGATCGGAACCGATAGCGAGGGCGCCCCTGCCGTCAGCCCGGTCCTCTACCCCTTATCCCGAGTAGCGGCGTCAGCCGCGTATCGAGGAAGGCGTTTCCGCTGGCGGGACGGTCCTTCGATACGCACCCGCTAGCGCGGGTGCTACTCAGGATAAGGAAAGGGCCGGGACGCCGAGCGGGGCGGCG
>JGIcombinedJ30088_10002774_pt1 | contig 16657 bp, 17 predicted proteins | sample PinacodermPK_FD_30088 | JGI IMG/M metagenome (IMG submission 30088)
GGAGGGGGACGAGGAAGCGGCGTCCGCCGGGTTCGACGACGGCGGTGGTGAAGACGACGGAGGCCTGGGCGAGGCGTCGCTGCATGGCGGTGACGGCGCGGGGGTAGTTGGGAGCGGGGTTGTGTCCGAGGGCAACGACGGCTGCGCCGGTGCGGACGGCGACTGCGTTGAGCATGCCGAGGACGGTGGCGACCTGGGCGCGGTGCATGGCGGCAAGGTCTTCCACCTGATCGACGACGAGGAGGACGGCGTGTCCCTCCTCGATGTAGTTGGCGAGCCTCTTCATGACCTTCCTGAGGTTGGGCCAGGGGGCGATGAGGTCCGGGGACGCAGCCGGCGGGGTGTCGTTCCAGCGCGGGACAGGGAACTTCATGCCGATGGACCTGCGGCGGCGGCGCTTCGCGGCGCGGTCAACGGGGCCGTCCAGCAGGTCATCGAGATCGTCGTCGTCGTCCTCCTCGTAGGCGTCTTCGTCCTCGTCGTCCTCATAGTCCGGCCCGTCCGGCTCGGGCGGCTCGTTGGGGTAGTAGTCGACGAGATGGTCCGGCGAGAGGAGGTCGGCGAGGTAGATGCGGGCGAGATCCGCGCCGAAGAGGCGGAGCGTGGGGAGGACGTCGGACCTGGGATTGCCGTTGAGGATGGCGAGGACGACGGAGGCGGAGGGGAACCTGGCGTCCGGCTGGTCGGGCGCGGCGGCGCCTCGCGAGACGCGGGCTGCGATGTCGAGGGCGACGGAGGTCTTGCCGGATGAGGGGTAGCCGGCGATGAGGGTGAGCTTGCCGAGGGGGATGCGGTTGGGCCAGAGCCAGTCCGGCGGCTGCTGGATGAGGAACTCGAAGGGTTGGAGCCCGGCCTCGAGCGCGCCCGCGGCGGTGTAGAAGTGGGTGTCCGGCAGGAGGCCGCGTTTGGCGAGGGCGTCCATGACGCGATGGTTGGGGCAGCGGGTGCACTGGAACGCGAGGCCGGTGGCGCCGTAGGTGACGCTGAGGGTGGGGACCTCGGCGTTATCGTGCGAGGGACAGTGGAACCTGGCGGGGTTGGCGCAGGAGCAGCCGGGAACACCGCAGCGGAGGGCGCTGCCGAGGCGTTCGAGGCAGGCCCTGTCCTCCGGCGAGAGCTCGTCGGGGGAGATGTAGCCACGAGGCACGGGGGCGGGTTGGGTAGTCATGGGGACATGGTAGGGAAAGCGGGGTTGGGCGCGCTACGGGCGCGTGTCACAATCCGGATAACTCACATGGGAGGGATACGGTCTTCCCACTGAGAGATGCCTCGGCTGCGCTCGGCATGACGTACATCCCCATGCATGCCCCGCCCCACCGCGTGCGGCTCGCTGAGCCGCACCCTGGATTCCCGTTTTCACGGGAAAGACGGAGGGATGTGGGTATGGCAGGGTGGGGAGCGGGGGTGGCGGAGCGCAAGGGCACCCACAAGGGATGCCCCTACACCGGACACCCCTCCCCGCCCGTCACGCCCATCCCGGCCTTCACCAATCGAGGAGGAAGGGATCAGCGCGAGGTCAGGGCGCAGGCGACGGGGTTCGGCACGACGCGCCTCCCATCCCCACGCCCCGCCGAGTGCGGCTCGCTGAGCCGCACTCTGGATTCCCGTTTTCACGGGAAAGACGGAGGGATGTGGGTATGGCGGGGTGGGAGGCGGGGGTAGCGGGGCGCAAGGGCACCCACAAGGGATGCCCCTACGCCGGGCGGGGTTCCCGCCTCGCGGGAACGACGGAGGCGAGAATGCGGGGGAGGGGGGATGGCGAGGTGGTTCGACAGGCTCACCATGAGCGGGCCTACCCTTTCACTATGAGCGGGGGAGAGGCGGGATGGTGGGGATGGGGACGTGTTTCGGCAGGCGCGCAATGGACGGGACGCCTCCCGAGAGATTTCTCGGCTTCGCTCGAAATGACAAGCCTCTCCCCGTCGCCACGCCCCGTTACCACGCCTGTGCTAGACTCGCCGCCACTTTATCGACCGGAGACGCTGCCCATTGCGAACGCCCGTGCTTCTCGCCCTCACGCTGCTTACGCTCGTGCTCGTGGCCTGCGATTCCGCGCCGTCCACGCCAGAGGCCCCAGAGGGTGAGACGCTACGGGCTGAGGTGGTTGCCGCGCTCGATATGCTGGCTGCGGAGTTGGCAGCGGAGCGGCCGTCCGATGCCGCCGGGTATGCGGAGCGCCTGCGCGTGTACCTGGAGGCGAACCCCGCTTTCTACGGGGCCGCCGCCGCGCTGATGGATGCCAGCGGCACGATCACCGCCAGCCCCTACGTCTATCGCACAGCTGGCGGCTATGCCTCGCAGGACCTCACCGTGCCGTCGTACAACATCGAGACTCAGTCGTGGGTCACCGCGCCATTGGCCGCGAACGCGGGCGTCTGGACGGACCCCTACTTCGATGCGGGCGGCGGTGAGATATGGATGGTCACACGGTCTGTCCCGGTGCGCGATGCCGGGGGCGTCTTCGCTCTCGTTACCACGGACCTGCCGGTGGACGCCCCCGACCAGTAGCGGGCGGGCCGTGCCTCGGCGGTTCACCTGACGCCTTTCCACATCCGCGCCGCGTGGGGCTCGCTGACAGGGTGGTTCGACAGGGTCACCATGAGCGGGCCTACCCTTTCACTATGAGCGGGGTGGCGACGAGGGCGCACGTGGGGGGCAGGGCGGTTCGCGAACCGCCCCTACATCGGAACCATCCGGAGAGGATGGTGCGTATTCTGGATTCCCGTTTTCACGGGAATGACGGGTGAGGGGCGGGAATGACGGTGGGATGTGGGAAAGGCAGGGTGGGATGCCGGGATGGCGGGGCGCAAGGGCACCCACAAGGGATGCCCCTACACCAGACACCCCTCCCCGCCCGTCACGCCCATTCCGGCCTTCACCAATCGAAGGGGAAGGGATCAGCGCGAGGTCAGGGCGCAGGCGACGGGGTTCGGCACGACGCGCCTCCCATCCCCACGCCCCGCCGCGTGCGGCTCGCTGAGCCGCACTCTGGATTCCCGTTTTCACGGGAATGACGGGTGAGGGGCGGGAATAACGGGGTGAGGCGGGAATGGCAGGAGAGGAGAGGGTGGCGGGGGTGGTTCAACAAGCGCGGCATGGGCGGGGTGCAAGGGCACCATGAGCGGGGCGGGCAACGATGGGGTGCCTGGGGACGGGGCGGTTCGCGAACCGCCCCCTACATGGCGCGGGCGGCGGCGTAGCCGATGGCGACGGCAGCGAGGCCGAGGGCGACGGTGAGGAGGACGTTCGCGGCGGCGGAGAGGTAGGCGGCGCTGCGCAAGAGGGTGAGGGTGTCGTTGGTTATGGCGGAGAAGGTGGTGAACCCGCCGAGAACGCCGACGAAGAGGAAGAGGCGCGCGCCCGGTCCGAAGAGCTGTCGCGTCTCCACGAGTCCGGCGAGCACGCCGATGAGCAGGGAGCCGAGGACGTTGACGGCGAGCACTCCCCACGGGAACGACGGCTGGCCCAAGACGCGGGATACGCCGAGGATGACGCCGTATCGCGACGCCGCTCCGATGAAGCCGCCCATGCCGACGAGGAGGAGGTCAGTCATGGGTCAGGGGCTCCGACGGTGGTTCCCGCCTTCGCGGGAATGACGGGGGAGAGGCGGGAATGACGGGAGGGAGGAATGGCGGGAGAGGAGAGAGTGGCGGGGGTGGTTCGACAAGCTCACCATGAGCGGGATTTCCAGACTCACCATGAGCGGGGCGTCTCCTGAGGGATTTCTCGGCTCCGCTCGAATGACAAGGTGTGCGGTCACACGAGGCGCGCGGGGTACCCTCACCCTAGCCCTCTCCCCTTGTAGGGAGAGGGGAACAGGCGGCAATCCGAGAGATTTCTCGGCTGCGCTGCACTCCGCTCGAAATGACAAGTTACTCACGGGTGGGGCTTCCGGAAGGTGAGGGGATCGTGGTGTTCGCTGCCGTAGAAGCGGAGCCAGAAGTCGCTCTTGCCGGGGAAGTCCATGTAGAGGCCGAGGTGGGCGCCGCCGAGGACGTGGAGGTGGCCGTGGGGCTGGGACTGCATCGCGTCGGCGCCGAAGTTGGAGACGATGCGGAAGCCGCCGGGGGCGTCGGTCCCTCCGAGTTCGACGGCGAGCCGGGCGGCGCGGGGGAAGAGGGGCGACTGCCAGAAATCCTGCTGGCTCATGTGGGCGACCGGCGCGACGAGGTACATGAGCGGCGCCCAGTCCAGCGCGTTGTCGAAGGCGACGAGTTCGTCGTCCTGGTAGCGGATGCGGCGCGGGAGCACGCCGGAGGCGATGCCGCAGAACGCGCACTCACCCGAGCCACCCGCGGGGGCGCTATGAGACATCGCGGCGGGGCTCCTGCCGGGCGCGCCCGGTCTGGCGGTAGTCCGGCGCGGTGATGGGGATCTCCGTAACCATCCGGGCGTCGTTGAGGCGCGAGGCGACAGGGTCGGCGGGGCCGGACGGGAGGGTGCGCATGGTGATGACGGTTGGGAGGCGGGCGTTATGCCGGTGGACGATGATCTGGTAGAGCTTCTCATCCGCCCAGGACGTGGAGCTCTCGGAGCCCAGGTCGTCCATGATGAGCAGCGGGGCCTGCTTGATGCGGTCGAAGAGTTCGTCGTAGGTGACGCGGCTGTCCGGGCTGAAGGTGTAGCGGAGGTGGTCCAGCAGGTCGGGCACGAAGGCGAAGAAGACGTCGCCGCCCTGTGCGAGTTGCCGGTTGGCGACGGCAACGGCGAGGTGGGTCTTGCCGCAGCCGGGGCCACCCACGAGGACAAGCCAGCCGTCCGGCTCGCCGGCGAAGGCCCGCGAGGCGAAGAGGGCGGCAGCGAGCGTCTCCCTGTCCTCTCTCGTGCGGGCCCGGCCCTGGGGTTCGAAGGAGTCGAAGGTCATGCCGCTGAGCATGGCATGTGGGATGCCGCCGAGGCTCATGGTCCTCGCGCCCGTAGCGCCGCCCATGTCTATGACGAGCGCGTTGCGCGGGTCGGTGAGCTTGCTCTGGAGGCGTCCGTCCAGCCGCTCGAGGGGGATGGCAGAGGTGAGGATGGTGGGAAGACCGTTGAGGTAGCGGTGGTTGACGACCTGGAAGAGTTTCTCCTCCGCCCACGGGGTGCCGTTGTGCGCGCCGATGTCGTCCAGGACGAGCACGGAGACGTTCTTGACCTGATCGAACACCTCGTCGTGGGAGAGTTCCGCGTCGTCTGCGTAGCCGCCCCGGAGCTGGTCGAGGAGGTCCGGGACGAAGGTGAAGAGGACAGGGTGTCCCTGCGCCATCAGGCGATTGGCGGCAGCGGCGCCGAGGCAGGTCTTGCCGGTACCGTGGCCGCCCGTGAGGAGCAACGAGCCGTCCGGGGCCTCGGCGAAGGAGCGCGCGGCGCGCAGGGCGGCGTCGTAGCGGGCGTTGGCTTCGGGGCCGACGCCGGGGCCGGTGGGGGCCAGCGTCTCGAAGGTGACGTTGTGGAGCACGCCGAGGTTGCTGTAGCGCTGCAGGCGTGCAAGACGGTCCGTTTCGCTGCGCTGGATCTGGCAGAGGCACGGGAAGGCGCGCCCGAAGTCCGGATGTCCGACAGGCAGGTCACGGCGCACCCAGCCCTGACCTCCACAGGTCGGGCAGACGTCAACATCAGCGGACTCGGCGTCGAGCTGCTGCACCCACTCAGGAACGGCGGCGACGTTCGAGAAGTTCCGCTGCTGTAAGCGCCTCAGTATGTCTCCCAGGCTTTCCACTCGATCTCGTTCCTCTGCCTTCGCGTTTCCAGCGTTCCAGTATGGCTTCGATGTAGCGCCAACTGCGGACGTTGCCCGCAGCGGCCTCGCGTATGGCCGCTTCCACCCAGCCGGCGGGGTACTCCTCCTCGGCTGCGCGCAGTTCGTCGGCGACCAACGGCGTCAGCATACCAATGTTCTCTTCGTACAACTGAAAGATGTTGGGGCGTTCGGACGGACGTCCGACCGCCGTCGGTGACGGGTCAGGAGCGAACCGTTCGGCGGCGCGTTCGTTCTGGGGCGTGCGGAGCAGGAGCCAGCCGCCCGCCTCGATGAGGGTGCCGCGTTCGACCGCGAGCGCGATGCCACGCTCGATCTCGCCCTCGGAGCCGAGGGCCTGCAGCAGGACGCCGTCCGTCCGCAGGGCGGAGGCCGAAACGCGTTTGGGCGCGCCGCTCTGCTGGGCCTCGTGCCAGAGGAAGCGCAGCGTGCACTTCAGCTCGGCGCAGTCGGCGATGTCGGCCAGGAGGGACGACAGCAGGGGCGCGGGCACGGGCAGGCGCTTCACCGCAGGGCCGAAGCCGGGAAACGTCGACGCGGTCATAGGGTCGCCGGTTCGGTCGCCAGGTTCAGGAAGCGCGAATACTTGCCGTCGAAGAAGAGGTGGATGGAGCGCGTGGGGCCGTGGCGGTTCTTGGCGATGACCAGTTGCGCGAGATTCTCCGGGTACGGGTCAGTCGGGTGGCGCTGCTCCCACTGCTCCGGAGTCATGTACCTGTCGTCACGGTGGATGAAGGCGACGACGTCGGCGTCCTGCTCGATGCTGCCGGACTCGCGGAGGTCGGAGAGCTGGGGATGGTGGTCGGGGCGCTGCTCGATGGCGCGGGAGAGCTGGGAGATGGCGATGACGGGCACGTTGAGGTCGCGAGCGATGGCCTTCAGCTGGCGGGTGATGTCGCTCAACTCCTGCACACGGTTCTCGCCGCGGTTCTCGCGTCCGGATATGAGCTGGAGGTAGTCGACGATGACGAGGTCGATGCTCCTGCCGGTGTGCAGCCGACGGAGCTTGGAGCGCATCTCCAGGACGGTCTGCGCGGGCGAGTCGTCCATGTAGATGGCGAGGTCAGACAGCGCGCCGATGCCGGTAACCACGCGGGTCTGAGCGGTGTCGCCGAGGAGGCCGATGCGCAGGAGGTGGCTATCGACCTCGGCCTCGGCGGAGAGGAGGCGCAGCGCGAGCTGCTCGCGGCTCATCTCCAGGCTGACGACGGCGGCGACAGCGCCCTGCCCCGCGGCGTTGCGGGCGATGTTCATGGCGAGGGTCGATTTCCCGAGCGCGGGACGGGCCGCGAGGATGAAGAGGTCGCCGCGCTGCAGGCGTCCGAGGGCATTGTCGAGGTCGATGAAGCCGGTGGGGATGGGGGCGACGCCGTGATCGAGCGGCGCGGTATCGGACGCTTCCTCCAGGTACTGGTCCAGCACCTCGCGGATCGTTACGAAGTCGCGCGTGACGTGGGTATTGCGGACGCGGAAGAGGATGTCCTCCGCACGTTCGAGGGCCTGTTCCGTGTCGGGGGAGTCCTCGTAGCCGATGGTGGCGATGTCGCCCGCGGCCTGTATGAGCCTGCGCATGGTGGCAGTGCGGTTGACGATGCGGGCGAAGTGCTCCGCGTGGACGGACGTGGGGACGGCTGCGATGACGTGGCTGAGGTAGCCGGGGCCGCCGACCTCCTCCAGGCGCTCCCTGAGCGAAAGCTCACGGGCGACGCTGATCTGGTCTAGGGGTTCGCCGCGCTGGTAGAGGGAGAGGCAGGCCTGGTAGCACCACCGGTTACGCTCGCGGTAGAAGTCGTCGGCCGCGACGAGCGGCGCGATGCGGTTGATCACCTCCCCGTCTATGAGGAGGGAGCCAATGACCGCTTCTTCCGCTTCCGCGTCATGTGGTGGAAGCTTCTCCGCATACATCCTGCCTCGTTCCTACGGCTCCTCTTCTTCTCCGGTTATGCCGTCCCCGGGCTCATCTTCGTCTTCGTCGTAGTCGTCGTCGGGGGACTGGTCATCTTCTTCGTCGTCGTAGGCAACACTCTCATCGGACTCGGGCGCGTCGTCCTCGGAGTCGGCGGCAACAGCCTGGGCAGTCTCGTAGCCTTCGGGGACGACAGAAACCGTTATCTCCGCGGTCACTTCGCGGTAGAGGCGTATGCCGACGGGGTAGTCGCCGGGTTCGTGGATGGCAGCGCCGAGGAGCACCTGCCGGTGGTCTATGGCGCGGCCGGTGGCAGCGGTGAGCTTTTCGGCGATGTGGCGTCCGGTGACGGAGCCGAAGAGGCGTCCGTTCGGGCCGACGCGCACTTCGACAGGCACTTCCATGCCCTGGATCATCCCGGCGACCTCTCCCCACTCCTCGGAGTACTGGAGGCGCTTCTGCCGGGCTGCGGCCTCGATGGAGCGGATGCGCTGCAACTGGCCGGGTGTCGCCGGGGCTGCGAGGCCTCGGGGCAGCAGGTAGTTGCGGGCGAACCCGTTCTTCACGTCCTTGACCTCGCCTGCATCAGCAGCGCCGGCCACGTCTTCAAGAAAGATGACTTTCATCTCGCAAATCCCTCGCACTGTGGGGTATGAGTCCACGCCTCGCGCGCCGTTTGCGCGTTCGCGCGGCAATAACGATACGGCCAGTAGGCTGGCCGTACGCTACATCATACCACCGGACAGGCTCCTCCTCCGCGCGACTATCGCGCAAGGGCCTCGTGTCACTATCAGCGCCGCCCAGATTGTGGCACAACAGCCCGAACAGCCCCACGCAGCAGAGTTCATCGAATTCCGTTGAGCCGTACGGTTGCGCTTTCCAAGAGGCCAGTGCTAGGCGCTCAGCGCGCGCTCCAGGCCGCCGAGGAAGGCGTCGGCGAGATCTGCGAGCGGTTCGTCGAGGATGCCGGGGATGGTGAACCGCGCTCCGCCGGTAACGCCCAGCCTGGCGCAGGGGACGCCTGCTTCCTGAGCGGCGGCCTCCACGCGGGAGGCGTCAGACCCGGCGCAGCTGACGACGGCGCGCGAGGGCGTTTCGCCGAAGAGGGCGGCGTCCCATCGGCCTTCGGGCAAGTTGCCCGCACCGGTGAAGCCGACGTCGCCGAGGATGGCGCTTTCGGCAAGGGCGACGGCGAGTCCGCCGTCCGAGCAGTCGTGGGCAGAGGAGAGCAGACGCTCGCGTGCGAGGTCGACGAGGAGGCGCTGCAGGCGGGCCTCGGCGTCGAGGTCGATGGCCGGTTTGCCCGCGACGGTGTCGTGCTCGATGGCGAGGTACTCGCTGCCAGCGAGAGCGCCGTTGTCCGCGGGCGACGCGCCGAGCAGGAGGACGGCATCGCCCTCTCGGACGAACGCCGCGCCGAGCGCGTCGCGGGCGTCGTCGAGCAGGCCGACGGCCCCGACGACGGGTGTGGGGTAGACGGCCTCGCCCTGGGTCTCGTTGTAGAGCGAGACGTTGCCGCTCACGACGGGGACGCCGAGCGCGCGGCAGGCGTCGGCCATGCCTCGGACGCACTCCTCCAACTGGTAGTAGACCTCCGGCTTCTGCGGGTTGCCGAAGTTGAGGCAGTCGGTGACGGCCAGCGGCGTCGCGCCGGATGCGGCGACGTTGCGGCAGGCCTCGGCGACGGCCATCGCTCCGCCGATGTAGGGGTCGAGCCAGGCGAGGCGTCCGTTGCCGTCGACGGCCAGGGCGAGCGCCTTGGGGAGTTCGCGGAGGCGTAGCACGGCGGCGTCGCCCGCGCCGGGCTTGACCATCGTGCGGGTCTGCACCTCGTGGTCGTAGCGGCGGTAGACGGCGCGCTTGCTCGCGACGTTGGGGGATGCAAGGAGCGAGCGCAGGATGCGTCCCGCCTGCTCGGGGCCGGGAGGCGGGGGCATCGCAGCGGCGTGCAGGGCGTCCAGGTATGCGGGGCGCGTTCCGCCGGGGCGGTACTGGGGCGCCTCGACGAGGGTCGCGATGTTGACCTCGGCGGCGAGCTCAGGGCCGTCGTAGACGCGGGCCACGCCGTCGCCGGTGACGGCGCCGATGGCGGTGAGCGGCACGTCCCAGCGGTCGAAGATGCGCCGGACGCCGTCCTCGTTCTCCGGTTTGACGATGAGGAGCATCCGCTCCTGGGACTCGGAGAGCATGATCTCGTAGGGCGTCATGCCGTCCTCACGGCGGGGGACGCGGGCTACGTCTATCTCGACGCCGGTGCCGCCCCTCGCGGCGCACTCCATGACGGAGCTGGTGAGTCCCGCGGCGCCGAGGTCCTGCATGCCGTCGAGCAGCCCGCTCGCGGCGGCTTCGAGACAGGCCTCGATGAGCACCTTCTCCAGGAACGGGTCGCCGACCTGGACGGTGGGGCGCATCTCGCGCTCCTCCTCGAACGTTCGGGAGGCGAGGCCGGACGCGCCGTGGATGCCGTCCCTACCGGTGGCAGAGCCCGCGAGCAGGAATAGCGAGCCGGGGTTCGCGGCGGCGGCACGCATGAGCCCTCCATGCGGCAGCAGGCCGACGCACATCGCGTTCACGAGAGGATTGCCGCTGTAGGTGGGGGCGAACATCGTCTCGCCGCCCACGTCCGGAACGCCGATGCAGTTGCCGTAGCCGGAGATGCCGGCGACGACGCCCTGGAAGAGGTAGCGGTTGCGCGCGCTGTCCAGCGGACCGAAGCGGAGCGAGTTCAGGAGCGCGATAGGACGCGCGCCCATCGCGAGGATGTCGCGGACGATGCCGCCGACGCCGGTCGCGGCGCCCTGGTAGGGCTCGACGGCGGAGGGGTGGTTGTGCGACTCGATCTTGAAGACGACGGCGAGCCCACCGCCGATATCGACGACGCCCGCGTTCTCTTCGCCCGCCTGGACGCGCACAGCCTCGCCGGTGGTGGGGAAGCCTCGGAGGAGCGGCTTCGAGTGCTTGTAGCCGCAGTGCTCACTCCAGAGCGCGCCGAACAGTCCCAGCTCGACGCCGTTGGGTTCGCGCTCGATCATGCTGACGATGAGGTCGTACTCCTCACGGGTGAGGGCGATCTCGTCGAGTGTTTCCTGCGAGACGGGCATCAGTTAGCGACTCCTATGAGACCTACTCCGGCGACCACAAGCGCTGCGCCGAACACGACGCGTGGCGTCAGGCGCTCGTAGCCGCGCAATACGATGAGCACGAACAGGTACGAGGCGAGGGGCACTGCCCCGACGATGGGGGCGGCGACGCTGTAGTCCAGGCGATCCAGCGACGTGTAGAAGCTGCCTGTCGCCAGCGCAAACAGGACGCCGGCGGCCAGCATCCATCCCCACCCTGACCGAACAGGGGCACGGTCCGACCGCAGAGCGCGCAGCCTGATGGCAAGTGTAAACGTGAGACCGAACAGCGCCTCGTAGAACGCAACAACCACGGGCGAGTATCCGCCGTCCACGAGGTGGTTCGCCAGCAGGCCACCCGTGACGAACGAGAGCATTGCGAGCACAGCGAACACGAGGCCGATCGTGATGCGGCGGGTGTCCGCGCTCGCGGCCATGGCGCTCATCGCAGCACCCGCTTGCGGTCCGTGAGGATGACGGCGACTCCGACCACAACCGCGAAGGCCCCGATCAGCGTATAGAGATTCGGGCGCTCCCCCGCGAAAACAACAGCAAGGGCGATGGCGAATAGCGGGCCCGCTCCCAGGATGGGCGCGGCGAGGGTGACGCCTGCACGTTTCAAGCCATGGAAGTAGAAGAGGTTGCCCGTCACCCAGATCAGCGCTCCCATCACCGCCACGATGCCCACGAATGCCAACTCGATGCCGCCGAACGCCGCAAACCCTTCAGTCGAGACGATCACAACACCCAGCACAGCCGCCACCATCCCCACCACGACGACGACCACGAGCTCGGCGGGCACGTCGAACATCGCCCGGCGCACGAGCACGTCGCCCGCACCCCAGGCGAACGTGGCCACGATGGCGAGCAGGATACCGAGACCCATCTATGCGCTTACGCTCCGGGTGCGCTCGTGGAGCGCTTCGTCGATCGACCGCAGGATGCGCAGGCCGTCCGTGCCGCCCAGCGCCTCTTCCACGACCCGCTCCGGGTGCGGCATGAGGCCCAGCACGTTTCCCGCCTCGTTGGTGACGCCCGCGATGTTGTCGAGCGAGCCGTTGGGGTTGGCGTCGGGGGTCACGGCGCCTGTCTCGTCGCAGTAGCGGAAGGCGATCTGGCCGTTCGCCTCCATGCAGGCGAGGGTATCGGCGTCAGCGTAGTAGTTGCCGTCGCCGTGGGAGACGGGGATGGCGAGGACGTCGCCCTCCCGCATGAGGGACGTGAACGGGGCGGCAACGCGCTCCACGAGCAGGTGCTGCGGCTGGCAGCGGAACTCCAGGCTGGCGTTGCGCATGAGTGCGCCGGGGAGCAGGCCGGACTCGCAGAGCACCTGAAAGCCGTTGCAGCTGCCGATAACGGGGCCGCCCGCAGCGGCAAAGTCGGTGAGGGCGCGCATCACGGGAGAGAAGCGGGCAATGGCGCCGGGGCGGAGGTAGTCGCCGTAGGAGAAGCCGCCAGGGACGACGAGGCAGTCGAAGCGGGAGACGTCCGTTTCCTTGTGGAAGACGTACTCGGCCTGCGCGCCGAGGACGCCCTCGATGGCGTCGCGCCAGTCGGTATCTGACCAAGTGCCGGGGAAGACGATGACGCCGTAGGAAGCGGTCATCACGCCCCCTGCCCGAGCAATTCGCCAACGATGCGGTTGACGGCGTTGCCGTCGGCACGGCCCTTGAGCTGGGGCATAAGCTTGCCCATCACCTTGCCCCTGTCGCCGGGGCCGGACGCGCCCACCTCACCCACGACCTGTTCGGCGAGGGTGCGAATCTCGTTTTCGCTCATCTGCTCCGGTAGATAGCGAGAGACGACGGCCAGTTCGGCCTCTTCCTGAGACGCGAGGTCTTCGCGTCCGTGCTGACGGTAGGCTGCGATGCTGTCGCGGTGCTGCTTCGCCATGCGCGCGAGCACGTCCAGCGCGCCCTCGTCATCGAGTTCGCGCCCCTTTTCGATCTCGGCGTTCTTGACCGCCGCGCGGATCAGGCGTATCGCGCCCCTGGTAACCTCGTCCTGCGCCTTCATGGCGGTCTTCAGGTCTTCGACGAGTTGCTCCGTGATGGACATACACCCTCACCCTAACCCTCTCCCTGAGGGAGAGGGGACAGTTTGAAGTTGACGATGGACGCTCGCCATCTTGATGGCGGCCTCGACCGCGTCGAAGCCGCGGTTGCCCTGCGCGCCGCCGGAGCGGGCAAGGGCCTGGTCGGTGTTGTTGGTCGTCAGGACGCCGAAGGCGACGGGCACGCCGGTCTCGCGAGCAACCTGTGCGATGCCTCGCGCGGCCTCGGCGGCGACGAAGTCGAAGTGCGCGGTCTCGCCGCGTATGACGCAGCCTAGGGCAACGAGAGCGTCCCACGCGCCGCTGCGCGCCATGCGCTCCGCGGCCTGGGGAAGCTCGAACGAGCCGGGAACGTGGACGATGGCGAGCGCGTCTTCCTTGACGCCGTGTCGGGCGGCGGCCTCTCGCGCGCCGCGCAGGAGGCGGGAGGTCAGCGCCTCGTTGAACTGCGCAACGATGATGCCAAGCCGCAGTCCTTGCGCATCGAGACTTCCGCTGATCTCCAGGGCCATGCAGGTATTCTAGCCTGCCGCGCGCCAGTCGTGGGGGGTTGGTTCAGTCCGGCAACTCGGCGTTGTGCGGGTCGAGAATATGGCCGAGGAGTTCCTTCTTGGTGCGGAGGTAGAACTCGTTCTCCTCGTTGGCGGGGACGACGATGGGCACGCGCTCCTTGATGGAGAGGCCGTAGCTCTCCAAGCCGACAACCTTCTTGGGGTTGTTGGTCATGAGGTGCATGTTGCGGACGCCAAGGTCCACGAGGATCTGCGCGCCGACGCCGTAGTGGCGGAGGTCCGGCGGGAAGCCGAGTTGGCGGTTCGCCTCGACGGTGTCGGCCCCGTTGTCCTGGAGGGCGTAGGCCTTGATCTTGTTGTGTAGTCCGATGCCGCGCCCTTCCTGCCGCATGTAGAGGAAGACGCCACGGCCGACTTCGGCGATGGCCTTTATCGCTATCTCGCGCTGCACGCCGCAGTCGCACCGCAGGCTGCCGAATACGTCGCCGGTGAGGCATTCGCTGTGCACTCGCACGAGGACGGGTTCCTTGGTGCGGACGTTGCCGAACACGAGCGCGACGTGTTCGGCAGAGTCGACGGAGGAGCGGTAGGCGAAGGCCCTAGCCGTACCGTACTGGGTCGGAAGCCTGGCCTCGGCAACGCGCTCGACGAGGCGCTCGTGTTCGAGGCGGTAGGCGATGATGTCGGCAATGGTGACGATGTCGATGTCGAGTTCGCGGGAGACTTCCTCAAGCTGCGGCATGCGGGCCATCGTGCCGTCGGCGTTCATGATCTCGCAGACGACCGCACCCGGCGGCAGGCCGGCCATGCGGGCGAGGTCGACGCTGGCCTCGGTCTGCCCTGCCCTGACGAGGACGCCGCCGGATTGAGCGCGGAGGGGGAAGATGTGGCCGGGGCGGGCGAGGTCGGACGGCTTCGTGCCAGGTTCGATGAGCGCCTTCACGGTGGCCGCACGGTCGTGCACGGAGATGCCGGTGCCGCCGTTGTCTATGTCCACGGAGACGGTGAAGGCGGTGGTGTGCTTGGAGGTGTTGTTCGAGACCATCATGTCGAGGTCGAGTTCGCGGAGACGTTCCCCGGTCATCGGGGCGCAGATGAGTCCGCGTCCGTGGGTCGCCATGAGGTTGATAGCCTCGGGCGTGACCCATGTGGCAGCGATAGCGAAGTCCCCTTCGTTCTCCCGGTCCTCGTCGTCCACGATGATGACGAGTTTGCCGGTGCGGAAGTCCTCTATCGCCTGTTCGACACTGATGACCGGCATGCAATCATCTCCCGCCGAGCGCCTGCGAGGCCGTGAGGCGCTCTACATACTTCGCGAGGATATCAACCTCAATGTTAACGCGGTCGCCGGGTTTTCTCACCCTCAACACGGTGTGCTGCATCGTATACGGTATCACGGCGACGGAGAAGCCGGTCCCTTCCTGAGAGGCCACGGTGAGGCTGATGCCGTCCAGGGCGATGAAGCCCTTCTCGACGACGTAGCGCGCCAGGTCAGGCGCGAGGTCGACGCGCAGCTCGCGCGCTTCCGGGGTGCCGCCGAACGAGACGACCTCTCCCGTGCCGTCCACGTGGCCTTGCACGACGTGACCGCCCATCCGCGACGAGGGGGTGAGGGCGAGCTCCAGGTTCACGATGCCACCGGGCGCGAGGTCGCCGAGGTTGGTGCGCGAGAGCGTCTCTTCCACGACGTCGACGGCGAACGCGGTATCCGTGCGCTCGGTGACGGTGAGGCAGACGCCGTTGACGGCGATGGAGTCGCTGACGGCGAGCGCGTCCATGACCGTGCCTCCGGCGACGCGCAGCCGGTTCGGCGTGGCCTCGACGACCTCTCCGACCTCTTCGACGATGCCCGTGAACATCCCTCTATCTTCACTCCCTACATGCGTAACCCGTCCACCCCACCGAGGCCCTCACCCTAACCCTCTCCCTCAGGAGAGGGGATCAGGCCCGTACGGGGTAACCGACGACCATCATATCGCCGTCCAGCTCGGTGTACGTTACATCGCGGAGGCGCAGTGCGTCCGCCATGCGATCGGCTCCCGCGCCACCGATAGGGCCGGGCACGCCGTCGCCGCCGATGACGACGGGGGCGACGAAGGCGACGACCTTGTCCACGAGGCCGCTATCGAACAGCGCGCCGTGGAGTGCGGCGCCGCCTTCCACGAGGAGCGACATGACGTCCCGCGCGCCGAGTTCGGTGAGCAGTTGGGGCAGTTGGACGCGGCCATCCGCACCGGAAGCAACTATGGCCTCAGCATTCAGCGCCTCGACTGTTCGCGCCGCCTCCGGCGATGCCACCGCAACAAGCGTCGTGCCTTCCGCAGCGAGCATGGCGGCGCTCGCGGGGAGGCGTCCTGCGCTGTCCACGACGACGCGGAGCGGCTGGCCGCGGGCGGGCAGCGGAGCGTCGCGCACGGTGAGGAGGGGGTCGTCAGCGAGCGCGGTGCCGATGCCGACCATGACGGCGTCGGCCTCGGCGCGCAGTCGGTGCGCCTCACGCCGCGAGGTCTCGTTCGATATCCAGCGGGAGTCGCCGGAGCGGGCAGCAATCCTGCCGTCCAGGCTCATGGCGAACTTGGCGACGACGAACGGCAGCCCTGTAATGACGTGCTTCGCGAAGGCCTCCACGAGCTGCTGCGCCTCCGATGGGCCGTCGTCGACGGTGACCGGGATGCCTGCCTCACGCAGGCGCTCGGCGCCCCGGCCAGCGGTGTGCGGAGCGGGGTCCATCACGGCGATGCGCACCGAGGCGACGCCCGCGTCGATGAGGGTGTCGGCGCAGGGGGGTGTTCTGCCGTGGTGCGCGCAGGGTTCGAGCGTGACGTAGAGGTCAGCGCCGCGAGCGGCGTCGCCGGCCATGCGAAGCGCCTCGGCCTCGGCGTGGGGGCCGCCGGGTGGCTGGGTGCGTCCCTCGCCAACGACGCGTCCGTCGCGCACAAGCACGGCGCCGACGGGCGGGTTTGGGCTGGTGCTCCCAACCGCCTCACGGGCGAGTTCGATAGCCCGCTGCATGTGGTCCGCGGTGGTCACCGCGCGTCATCCTCCGAGGCTGCCGTGCGTTCGGGCCTCAAGAGTAAGTATAGCGGTGCGTGTCAGGGAGCCGGCGGGCTACGCTTGTCGGACACGCTCACTCCACTCCCTGGTAGACACACTTATGCAGCCCGGTCCCAAAGGCCACGCCCCCGTCCCCGGTTCACCCTCACCCCCGCATCAAGTGCGGGGCAGGCTCTAACCCTCTCCCCTCGAGAGACCCTTGCGCAACTGCCTTCAGCGCACGCGCTTCAGCGCACGCGGTTATTCCCACCCACCCGCCCGTACGCTTGTGGGGGG
>JGIcombinedJ30088_10002781_pt1 | contig 16627 bp, 16 predicted proteins | sample PinacodermPK_FD_30088 | JGI IMG/M metagenome (IMG submission 30088)
CACGAGCCGGGCCGTCCACTGGTTAAGCCGCGCGCGGGAAGCAACCTGCCCCCGACCGCCCAGCGCACCCTCGAGCTCCACCAGGAAGGACTCTCGATCGACGACATCGCCACCCGCCGTGGCTTCAAGGCGCAGACCATCGCCCAGCACCTCGCCCGCTTCATCGAGGACGGCCACATCGAGGACGTACGCCCCTGGGTCAGCGATGCTGACCTCGCCCGCGTCCGGCGCGTCGCCGCGGGCCGCCCCATCGCCGCCCTCCGCCCCGTCCGGGAGGCGCTTGATGGCGACCTCTCCTACGACCAGCTCACCCTCGCCCGCGCCTACCTCAACCGCGAGCTTCGCGACTCCGGCTAGGCGCAGTCCCTACGAGGCCCACTCCATCAGCGACCGCCACATCTCGCGTGGTGGAGGCAGACGGTGCCGGTACCGCAGGTACAGGATCGTCGCCGGCGTCACGATCGCGACGATGATGAGCCCCCCGGCCACGAATCGTGCCGTCCACGACTCCGTGAGCGAGTCCCCGAAGTGCACGACCACCGCCGTTGGCACGATCGACCCCAGCAGCACCAGCGTGATGAAGAAGCGGAACGACATCGGCGTCAGCCCCGCGGCGTAGGCGGCGAAGTCGAACGAGATAGGCATCATCCGCCACCAGAACACGAGCTGCGGCCCGATCTCCGTCGCCAGCATGTCGACGCGCTCCGCCCCCCGCTCCCCCACCAGCCGCGGAATGAATGCCCGCCCGAAGCGGCGCGAGATCCAGAAGATGATCGCCGCCCCGATCACCTGCCCGATGACCGCGTAGACCACCCCCAGCACCGTCCCCCAGATGAGGCCCGCCGCGATCATGAAGGGCGGGTTGGGGATGGGTGCGAACACCATCGCCGCCGCCAGGACCGCGATCAGGATCACCGGCCCCCACCAGCCCAGCCCCTCGCCCCACTCGCGGATGTCGTCCGTCTCCAGGCCGCCCAGGGCGAAGTCCCCGATGACGAAGACCACCGCCAGGATGAGCGCCGCCACGCCGATAACCCGCCGCCGCTGCACCGGGTCGAGCAGCACTGGCCGCTCCCCTTCCGCCTCCTCCTGTGCGCCTCCCAGCCGGTCCCCCAGTTCCCCCCACGCGATCCAGGCGACAACGATCCCCGCAGCCAGCGCCACCCCCGTCGTGTCAAACGCCGCGCGCAGGCCCAGCGCGACCGCGGCCCCCGCCGCCAGCGCCACCGCCAGGATCACCGCCTCGCGCATCGCGTCCGATCGTAAGCGGAGAGCGGTCGCGCCGCCCTCAGGAAAGCAGGCCGTTCAGCAGGTCGTGGTACTGCGCCAGGTGGCGGATACCGAGGAAGTCCGCGCGAACCCGCTCCCGCGCATTCGTCCCCAGCCTTGCTGCCAGCGCCTCGTCCTGCATCACCCGACAGAGCGCGTCGCCCAGCGCCTCCACGTCGGCGGGGTCGTCCAGCAGCAGGCCGTGTTCGCCATCGGTGACCTGGTCCTGCAGGCCGCCCACGCGGCTCGCGATCACGGGCCGGCTCTTCCACATCGCCTCCGTCAGCGTCAGCCCGAAGCCCTCGCGCAGGCTCTTCTGCACGATCACGCTCGCATGCCGCTGCAGCGCGTTGACCATCGCCGCGTTCTCGCCCACGTCGTCCATCGGCAGCGACGCGAGGTGCATCCGCGACCGCAGGTGCTCGGGGAAGGACGCCCACTCTGCCTTCAGCTCCTCCAGCACGATCGCGCCCTCGGGGTCGTCGGTGACCCCGGAGACGTCGGGACCTGCGAGGACAAGCTGCGAGCGCCCGTCCGCGTCGCAGCGCTCCACGAACGAGGCGAAGCCGCGCATCACGCCGCCGTGGTCCTTGAGCGGGTCCCAGCGCGAGACCTGCACGATGAGGGGGTCGTCCCAGCCGGGCGCGTCGCCCTCCCGCAGGACTTCCGCCTCGCGCTCGACCGACCCCGTTGTCCCGTCCTCCCGCGTGAAGCTCCGCGGTGCATCGCCGCCCGGGCCGGCGATCAGCCCCGCCTGCGCCAGGATGGCGCGCGTCACACCCTCGTCGAGCTCTTCGTTCTTCGCCGAGAAGGCGTCAATGGAGGGCTGGACGACCGCGCTCCGGCCGTCGTCCAGCACCGGCGGGACGTACGCCTTCCGGGAGAAGACCCGGAGCGGCGCCTCGCGCACGTGCGGCGCCAGGAACCCCCAGCCGCGCTCCGCCTCCGGCGTCAGGTCTTCCGTGCCGATGTGGCAGCGCCAGATGACGGTGGCCCCGTGCGCGATCAGCGCCGGCGCCATCCCTGCTGTCTGCGGGTCGTGCAGGAACACGGCGTCCCCGGGCTTCACGTCCTCCAGGAACGCCTCGATGTTCGGCCTGAGTACTTCGCCGTACACCCGCGACGCCTGCGCCCCCAGCGGCGATCCGTCGCCCGCCGACCCGTGCAGCGCGTGGTGCAGACGCTTCGTGATGCGGAAGAACTCCGGCTCGCCCTCGATTACCGCCCAGCGCGCGTCGATTCCCGCGCCCCGCGCGTAGGCCAGCAGCGACCGCAGCATCTCCGCCACGCCGCCGCCCTCCGCCGTCGAGTTCACGTGCCAGACCGTGCGCCCGGCCAGCAAGTCCCGGCTCCGTTCGAGCACCGCCAGCGCGCGCTCGAACGCGTCTGCTTCGACTACGTCGCGGAATCGATCGAGGGAGTACGTGCGGAGGTCGACCTGGCTCAGGGGGGACATGGCGGCTCGCAGCCTTTCGTGGAGTTCGCGGCAGCGTAGCGCAGACCCTCCCTACGGAAACGCCGGTCTTCCCCGGGCGCGCGGCGGCAAGGAGTTGGGTACGATGCTCGACGCCAGACCCGCTGCCAGGAGGGACTCATGCCAGGCCCGCTCGAAGGAGTCCGTATCCTCGATTTCACCCGCTACCAGCAGGGGCCGTTCGCGACCGTCCTGCTCTCCGATCTCGGCGCCGACGTCATCAAGGTCGAGGAGCCCACCCACGGTGACCTCGGCCGCAGCCTCGGCCTGCAGCCCGATGGCTGGTGTGCCTACTTCCAGGCGCTCAATCGCAACAAGCGCTCGCTCACGATCGACACGCGCACGCCCGAGGGCCGCGAGATCGTCTACCGGCTCATCCCCGAGACCGATGTCGTCACCGATAACTTTCGCCCCGGCATGATGAAGCGCTTCGGTCTCGACCACGACTCCCTCGCCGCCATCAACCCCCGCATCATCACCGCCAGCGCCACCGGCTTCGGCCCGAAGGGACCGCAGGCGCACGAGCCGTCCTTCGACTCGATCGGCCAGGCCATGGGCGGCATCGCGATCGCCCAGGGAGGCGGACCCGGCGCCGAGCCCTCCGTCGTCATCGGTGGCATGGCCGACCAGGTCGGCGCGATGATTTTCGCCCTCGGCATCGCCGCCGCCATCGCCGCCCGTGAGCTGCACGGCGTTGGCCAGCACGTCGATACCTCCCTGCTCGGTTCCCAGCTCGCCCTCCAGGGGCTGGGGCTCACGGGCTTCCTCCGCCAGAAGGAACAGCGCTCCGGAGGCACCCGCTGGAATCCCCTCTTCACCTGGTATCCCTGCGGCGACGGCCTCTACCTCAGTCTCGGCCTGCTCGACCCAAAGTGGTGGCCCGCCTTCTGTGAAGTGCTCGAGCGCGAGGACCTCATGGTCGATGAACGCTTCGCCGCGCCCGCGGGCCGCACCGGCAACCGCGAGGAGCTCATCGAAGAGCTCAACCGCACCTTCGCGACGAAGCCCCGCGACGAGTGGCTCGCCCTCCTCAAGGGTGCGAGCCTCCCCTGCGGTCCCGTCAACGACTACGCCGCGGTGGCGAAGGAGCCGCAGGTCATCGCCAACGAGTACCTGACCACACTCCCGGATGCCAACCTCGGCGAGGTCGGCGTGGTCGGCACCCCCATCCAGATGAGCGAGACTCCTGCCGGCCCCAAGTCGACGGCGCCCGACCTGGGTCAGCACACCGAGGAGATCCTGCTGGAGCTCGACTACAGCTGGGAGGACATCGAGCGCTTCAAGGATGCGAAGGTCATCTAGGGCGCCGCGCTACTCCTCGATCTCGTCGAGCCCTTCCGCCGTCAGCCTGATCGCCGCGGTCGGGAATTCGGGGTTACGCGGATTGTCCGTGTGGTAGACCTCGATCAGTTCGCGACCGAGCAGTTCCTTCATGATCGCGTGCGTCATCCGGTCGTTCGCCCAGCGGGTGCCCGTGACGTTGCTCAGCCGGTTCCGCCGGAAGTGCTCGAAGCCCACGAACGGCAGGCGTTCGTCCATCTCGAAGACCGCTTCGAGGATGTCCCACTGCTGCTCGTCCACGATCGCGATGGCCACCGCCCGCAGCGCTTCGTTGACTTCCTGCTCGCTCTCCAGGGGAAGCATTGGCGCCAGCCGGTACCTGCCCGGGTCGGTGGTCTCCACGAGGTCCCGGAACTTCAGGTGCGAGAGGTTCGGCGAGACGCTGCTTGCCGGCGCCCCCGCGATCTCCGCAATCTCCTGGTAGTGCATCTCCGCCGCCGACCCCGCGAGTATGCCCAGCACGGCTGTCTGCCGCGGAAGGTGTGAGAAGTCCACTGCCGTCACCGGCGTGCTCTCGGCCGCGGGCGTGGCGGTGGCTTCGTCCTCGTCTTCCTCTGGTGGAGCCGGTGGCTGTAGCTCGCGTGCGAGTTCCGGGCGCAGGACGGCGAGCGTTTTCTGCATCGCGTCGATCTTCTCGTTCAGATCGGCGAGCGCTTCGTGCTTCTCCGCGAGGTCACGCTCGATCCCTGCGACCTCGCTGAGTATGACGTCGCGGTCATTGTGGAGGCGAGTCAGTGCCTCGTTTAGTTCATCCGCTGCTGAAGAAGTCATGCCGAAAGAGCCTTTGCAACGTTGTGGAACAGCAAGTGTAGCGGTTAACACTCATTGGCTCTACACTCCCAATTCTACCGCACCCTGGCAAGCTCTCCCTTTACCATCCGCCTACCCTTTTCGCCGCCCTAACGCTCCCGGTAGTCCTCGAACACGCCCGGTAGCGGCGTCCCCTCGGGCCAGTCCGGCAGCTGCTCCAGGGGGAACCACTGAGCCTCGGCCAGTTCCTCCTCCTGGAGCCGGAACTCGCCCCCAACAATCGTGGCCACGCACACGACCAGCACCAGGTTTCGCCCCATCGGTTCGCAGGAGTAGCTCCCGAGGATGCCTTCGATGCGAACCTCGAGCCCCGTCTCCTCCCGCACCTCCCGCACCGCCGCCGCCTCGATTGTCTCGTACGGCTCGACGAAGCCCGCCACCAGCGCGAAATCCGGGGAGTGGTGCGGGCGTGCCAGGAGCACCGTGCCCTCCCGTTCAATGATCACGGACGCCACCGGAGTCGGCGCATCGAGGTGCACGTAGTTACACGCGAGGCAGCCAGGCTTCAGCGTCTCCTCGGGAAGATGCCTGCTTGCTGCGTCAGTCGCCTCGCGACGAAGGCCCTCCCCGCAGTACGGGCAGTACCGTGCTTCCGGAGGGTCGGGGGCCACGGGAGGCCGCGGGCTCAGGCCCGCGGCAGCCCCAGGCCGCGCGTCGCGATGATGTTTCGCTGGATCTCGCTCGTGCCGCCCGCGATCGTCGCCGAGACCGAGCCCACGTACGCCGCCCCCAGCCGCCCCTCGAACGGCGCGTTCGCGCCGCCGTCGAGCTGCCCGGCAGTGCCCAGCATTTTGATCGCCGTACCCGCGATCCGCTGCGAGAGTTCCGTGCTGAACATCTTCGCGATCGAGGCTTCGGCGTTCGGGATTTCGCCCGCCGCCTGCATGCCGATCACGCGGTAGCTCAACATCTTCGCCGTTGCCGCCTCGATCCAGCGCTCCGCCAGCGCCTCTCGCACACTCTCCGGGTTCGAGACCCCGTCCTGGTGCTCGCGCCAGTAGTCCAGGTAGCGCTCAAGCGTCTGCCGGTGCGCCACGGCGCTGCCGATCGAACTGCGCTCGAAGTCGAGCGTCGTCGCCCCCACGTACCAGCCGCGGTTCACCTCGCCCACGATGTTCTCCGCCGGCACCCGTACGTCCTCGAAGAACACTTCGTTGAAGTTGTGCATGTTCCCCATGTTCACCAGCGGCCGCACGGTGATGCCCGGTGTCTTCATGTCGAGCAGGAAGTAGCTGATGCCGCGGTGCTTGGGCGCGTCCGGGTCGGTCCGCGCCAGCATGAAGATCCAGTCCGAGTAGTGCGCTCCCGAGGTCCAGATCTTCTGGCCGTTGATCACGTAGTCGTCGCCGTCGCGGATGGCGCGCGTCTGCAGCGACGCCAGGTCTGAGCCGGAGCCCGGCTCGCTGTAGCCCTGGCACCAGATCACCTCGCCGCGCAGCATGCGCCCCAGGTGCTCCTCCTGCTGTGCCTCCGAGCCGTGCGCGATGATCGTCGGCCCCAGCATCGAGACGCCGTTGCCGATGCTCCCCGAGGGCACCCGCGCCTCGGCGAACTCCTCGTTCATGATGAACTGCTCCATCACGCCGAGGTCCGCGCCGCCGTACTCCTTCGGCCACGCCGGCGCGATCCAGCCCCGCTCCGACAGCTTCCCCGTCCACCGCTTGTACCAGGCGGCGTTGCGTGGGGGACCCTCCTCCCCGCCCTGCATGCCCTTGTCGGGGTCGTACTCGGGCGGGCGCTCGTTCTCGATGAACGTGCGCACCTCTTCGCGCCAGGCGGCCTGTTCGGGGGTGTCCTGGAAGTCCATGGGGGCCTCTCCGCGCCCGTTCGGGGCCGCCCGAACGCTACCAGACGCCCCACAGGCCGTAAACGGCTCCAGCCTTCACTCCATCTTCCGCAGCACGGGCTGCGTCAGGAACGCCATCGTCGTTAACGCGAGCAGGATGCCTCCGCTGATCGCCATCCAGATCGGCGCCCCCAGCCATGCCGCCATGAATCCCGCCAGGATTCCGCCCATCGGCCCGATCCCCTGGAACGCCAGCGTGTGGATGCCGACAACCCGACCCATCATCTCGTGCGGCGAGTTGGCCTGGACCAGCGTCTGGTTCAGATTCATGAACACCCCTCCACCCATCCCTCCCAGGAAGATCACCACGGCGGTCAGTGCGTACCACGGCGAGAGTCCCAGGGCGGGCAGGACAAAACCCGCCGTCATCAGCGAAACCATGAACCAGCCGCCCTTGTTCTTCAGATCGGGCACCGAGGCGATGCCAAGCGAGCTGATCATCATTCCCGCCCCCATGAAGGCGAAGAGCAGCCCCGCCTCAAACGGCGAGCTCCCCAGCTCCTCCTTCGCGATCTGCGGCAGCAGCGTCCCAAACGGACCCATCATGAAGATGCCCGTGACCCCAGCAGCAGGATGAGCGTGCGGATGCCCCGGTGACCCCATACAAAGCGGACCCCCTCCCGCAGATCCTGGAGGGGTTTCTGCTGATGGTCCGCCGTGCGCGCGTCCGGAACCCGGAGGGGGATGAGGGCCAGCGTCCCGATCAGCAGGACCACGCCCTGCGCGATGAACGCCCCGCCGATGCCCCACACCTGGATCGCGATCCCGCCGAGCGCCGGCCCCAGGATCTGCGAGATGTTCATTGCCATGCTCATCATCACGATCGCCTTCAGGAGCGTCCGCCGATCGACCACCGTGGGCACGATCGCGTTGCGCACGGGCAGGCCCACCGCGATCGTCGTGCCCACCCCCACCGCCAGCACCAGAGCGATCGTCGTCGTCATCTCGCCTGCGACGATGATCACGCCCGCCGCCACCGTCACCCCCACCGCCACCAGCTGGCTACCGAGTACGAGCGACCGCCGGTTGATTCGATCCGCCAGCACCCCTGCGGGAATCGTCACGAACATCACGGGAATGCCGAGCGCGAAGAACACCGCTCCCGACCACGCCGACCCCTTCCCAAGACCTCCAACGTCGATCGCCTCGATCACCAGCCAGACGAACGCGAACCGCTGCGTCGCCTGCACCAGGGCGAAGCTCATCGTGTTGATCCAGAGGTAGGTGAAAGGCCGCGACTTGAAGGCGGAGAACGTCTCCAGCGTTGGCAGCGTGGGACGATTGGCAGGGCGTGCGGGCGCTTCCGCGGCGCTCTGCGCCTGTTCGACCATCGCCGCATCCTACAGGGCAATCATCATGCCCCGTCACTCTCCGTCGCCTATAGTCCCGCCATCCGCGCGCGAGGAGGTTCCAGATGGCGGGCAGGCTTGAGGGCAAGGTAGCGGTCATTACCGGCGGGGCCAGCGGCATCGGCCGCGCCACCGCCGAGCTCTACGCCGATGAGGGCGCCAACATCGTCATCGCCGACCTGCAGGACGGCTCCGACTCCGTCGCCGCCGTGCGGGAGCGCGGTCGCGAAGCCACCTACGTCAGCACCGACACCAGCGACGAGGCCGCCTGCGAGGCCATGGCCGAGGCCGCCGTCGAGGCTTTCGGTGCCGTCGACATCCTCGTCGCGGCCGCGGGCATCGGCCACGCAGGCGCCACCCCCGATGTCGCCGCCGACCCCTCCTCCGTGCTCCTCGTGAACCAGCCGGTTAGCTCCTGGCAGCGCGTGCTCGACGTCAACCTCAACGGCGTCATGCTCTCCGACCGCGCCGTCGCCCGCCGCATGATCGAGGCAGGCAACGGCGGCGCCATCATCAACATCGCCTCGATCATGGCGAAGGTGCCCCAGGTGGGAGTGGGTCCCTACTGCGTCTCCAAGGCAGGCGTCTGGATGGTGACCAAGGTCCTGGCCATGGAGCTCGCTCCCTACGACATCCGCGTCAACGCCATCGGCCCGGGTTTCATCGATACCCCCATGACGGCCGGCCTCAATGTCAGCGAGACGGGCCAGTGGGCCATGGCCATCACCCCCATGAGGCGCATGGGCGTGCCCGAGGAGGTCGCCACGACGGCGCTTTTCCTCGCCAGTGACGACGCCAGTTTCTACACCGGCGCTCTCCTCCACCCCCACGGGGGCGTCTTCACCGACTAGCAGGCTGCGCGGCGCCAGCGCCTCGCCTAGGACATGTTCCGTAACGCGGGCTGCGTCATGAACGCCGCCGTCGTGAGGGTGAGCAGGACCGCCCCGCTGATGACCATCCACATGGGCGCCCCCATCCACGCCGCCATGAGCCCCGCCAGCATCCCCCCGAACGGCCCCAGTCCCTGGAACGCGAGCGTGTGAATGCTCACCACCCGCCCCATGATTTCGGGAGGCGTGTTCGCCTGGATCAACGTCTGGTTCAGGTTCATGAAGATGCCCGCGGCCACGCCCCCGCAGAACATGACCACGGCCGTTACCGGGTACCAGGGCGAAACCCCCAGTAAGGGCACGACGATGCCCGCAGACATCAGCGTGCCAATGACCCAGCCCCCCTTGTTCCGCAGCTGCGGAACGGAGGCGATGGTGAGCGAGCTGATGACCGTGCCCACGCCCATGTACGTGAACAGCAGGCTCGCCTCCAGCGCATTCCGTCCCAGCTCCTCCTTCGCGATCTGCGGAAGGAGCGTCCCGAACGGACCGATCAGGAAGATGCCGGAGATAGCCAGCAACACGATCAGCGTGCGGATGCCCTGGTGGTCCCAGACGTAGCGGAAGCCCTCCTGCAGCTCGTGCAGCGGCTGCCGGTGCTGCTCCGCCGTGCGCACGTCCGGGACCCGCAGGGGGATGAGCGCCAGGGTGCCGACGAACAGCACCACCCCCTGCGCGATGAAAGCCCCGCCGATCCCCCAGAAGGCGATCGCGAGGCCACCCAGCGAGGCCCCTGCGATCTGCGAGATGTTCATCGCCATGCTCATCATCACGATCGCCTTCAGCAGCGTGTCCCGATCCACCACCGTGGGCACGATCGCGTTCCGCACGGGCAGGCCCACCGCAATGGTCGCGCCCACCCCCGCCGCCAGCACCAGCGCGATCACCGTCGTCATCGCTCCGGCCACGATGATCACGCCCGCCGCCACCGTGACCCCCACCGCGACGATCTGGCTGGCGAGCACCAGCGACCGGCGATTGATGCGGTCCGCGAGCACCCCAGCGGGAATCGTGACGAACAGCACCGGGATGCCCAGCGCGAAGAACACCGCCCCAGACCACTCCGACCCCCGCCCCAGCCCACCCACTTCGACCGCTTCGATCACCAGCCACACGAACGCAAAGCGCTGCATCGCCTGCACCAGCGCGAAGCTCAACGTGTTGATCCAGAGGTATGTGAAGGGGCGCGACTGGAATGCCGAGAACGTCTCGATCGTGGGCAGCGACGGGCGATTGGCGGGACGCGTTGGGGCAGCCGCGGCGCTCCCGCTCTCCTCGCTCACTGGCGCATCACCGGGTCGAGCACCGGCGCATCATAGAGCGCCGTCTTCCTCGACCGGCTAGCTGGAGGGCTCCCGCCGTTCCCGCCACAGGGACTGCATTTCGCGCTCCGCGATGCGCCAGCCGTCGTCCGTGCGTACCAGCACGTCACGGTAGATGCCCCCCGTGACGATCACCCCGCCACCCGCCTCCTCCCGCTCGATCTGCGTGGCGTGCAGATACGTCGTGGCCGTTGCTCGATCGCCATCGAGCGCGATCTCGTGATTTCCCAGCAGGTGCTGCTGCGCCACGAGATCGGTCGTCATACCCTTCACGAACTCCGCTACCGCTTCCCCACCCCGGAACTCCCGCCCTCCGCCGTAGCGAGTGATGGAGTCGCGAGTGAAGCACGCGGCCAGCCCTTCGTAGTCACCCGCGTCGATCGTCGTCCCGTACCGGTTGATCACGTCTGTGATCGCGATCCGGTCGTTCTGTTCACGCACTGATTCAGCCATCAAGGCCCTCCTTCGGGGTGCTGGCGCGTCAGGGTTCGCCCGTTGCGGGAGCCGCGGCTCCGCCGCTTCCCCGCCTCCGCCACAGGCGTCCGCCGCCGAGGCCCAGCGAGAGCACTGCCGCCGCCGCCATCAGCACGGCCGCCACGAAGAACGTCTCATCCATTGTCTGGCGGACGACCTCGATCAGATCCTCCTCGGTGATCTCGAAGAGGCTCTGGGAGAAGAGGGCGCCGGCGCGCTGGTCGAAGCGGCCCAGCCCCTCCGACCCCAGGAGGGCCATGCCGACCACCATGCCCAGTGTCTGGAAGACCTGGAGCACGGCTGTCGCGGAGGCCCGCCGTCCCGCCTCCACCCCCTCCATGATCGTCGCGTAGAGGGAAGCATCGGCGAGCGTGAAGCCCAGCCCCGCCAGGCCCAGCGCGGTCCAGAGCGCGATCTGGCTGGGCTCCGACGCCCAGCCGGCCATCGCGAAGAGGCCGGCTGCGGCAATCGCGAAGCTCACCAGGGTGGTCAACCGGTACCCGACGATCGTTGCCAGTGCGCCCCCGGCAATTCCCCCGACTGCCATGAAGAGCACCATTCGCCCCAGCATCAGCCCCGGCCCCGTGCCCTCCAGGCCCCACACGACCTGCGCCATCAGCGGCACATTGACGAGCGCGGTGATCAGCGCCATCCCCTCCAGCAGGAAGACCACATTGGCTAAGGCGACACGCCGGATGTGGAACATGCGCATGTCAATGAGCGGGGCCGCCACCCGCAGCTGTCGCCACACGAACAGGCCCATGAAGGCCGCCGCGGTCGCGTAGAGCAGCAGGATCATCCAGAGCTCGCGCAGGCTCTCACCGGCCCCGGCAATGGCGAACGTCAACGCCCCCAGCGAAATAGAGAGGAGCAGCCCCCCTTGCCAATCCACCTGCTCGTTGGAGCGGGGGGGCGCCGACTCCGGCTCGACCATCAGCAGACTCCGCCCCAACCCCTTGAGCGTCCGGCCGGTCTCTGAGCGCCCGCGCAGCCGCAACAGGCTCCGCAACGCGTTCATGACTCGTGTGGGACCAATGGCGAGGACCAGGACGAGGATCAGGATGGGGAGGGCCAGGACGATGTTCATCCAGAACAGCCCGCGCCACCCGATCCAGACGCCGATGAGCGTTCCCCACAGCGGCCCTGCCAGGCTTGAGGCATCGTCCAGCGTCGAGATCGCTCCCAGCCCGATCGTGCGCTGCGAACCGGGCAACGTATGCGCGGCAATCGCGAGGCCCACCGGCACCAGCGCGCCTCCGCCCAGCGCCGTCACGGCCCGGGCGATGGTGAGCACCGTGAGGTTGGGCGCGAACGCCACGAACACGGAGCCGCCCATAAAGATCAGCATGCCGATGACGAAGATGCGGTAGTGCCCGTGTACATCGGCCAGCCGCCCCATGAGCGGCAACGCCACCGTGTACCCCAGCAGGTACCCGTTCAGGATCCACGAGGCCTGCTCAAGCTGGTCCACGGAGACCCCGAGGTCGCCCAGCATGTCCGTCAGGACCGGCACCACGAACGTCTGGTCGAAGCCCCCGATGAAGACTCCGAGTCCGAGCGCGATCACTACCGGCCAGGCTGATCGAGCCCCAGCCGCCGCGCCCTCCGCTACCGTCACGGCGGCTCGATGGGCTCCACGTCGTTGAAGCTGGAGAAGGTCAACCGCCGCAGGATGTCCACCGGCTCCTCGGGGGCCAGCTGCCCGAGCAGGTGGATGCGGTAGATGATGTTGTCGGTCTTCCCGATCCAGATCGTGCCTTTCACGTCATAGCCCGGAACCGCCGACTCGAGGAACGCCTTCAGGTCGCCCGAGTCGACCGTGCCCTCCACCATCCACATCGCCACGCCATCGACCTCCTCCTCCCCCGCCAGCATCGGATTCGCGGCTCCGCGGATGACCGCCGCCACGCCTTCCGAGGGATTGAAGAGTCCGTTCAGCGGATTGCCACCCTCCAGGGGGAGCCACATCGACTGGTCGAACGGATTCGTCACCCACGCGTCTTCGCCCACCCCCACCAGCGTCACGTTGACGTTGATGCCGCCGAACTGCCTCGCCTTCGCCCGCACCTGCGCCTTGAGCTTGTCGGGAAGGATGACGTCGCCCGCAATCGTCTCCATATCCACCGAAAGCTGTTCCAGCGGAGACGTGTTCCCGTCGAAGTCGAGGGCGAAGTTGAAGCTCTCCAACTCCAGGAATTCCGTCACCGCCGAGTCGAGGAGCACTGCCACATCCAACGACTCGCTGTCGTCCTCGCCCCCATCCCCGTCGCCTCCGCCACAGGCCACCACCGCCATGCCGCCCACGAGGGCGAGTCCCGCCAGCCACAGCCTTGCCTGAGTCTTTACCTTCATCGTCGCGGCATTCTGCCGGTTTCGGCAGCGTTCGTCACCCTTCCGCGATCTCACGGGATCATGCGCTGATCCGGTAGGCTACGCCCTGCAACCCCGAGGGAGACGTGAGCATGACTACGATTGAGGAACGCAGCCAGCCCAAGGCCGGCTACAAGGTTGTCGGAAGCCGCCCCATCCGCCACGACGGCGTCGACAAGGTCACCGGGCGCGCCCAGTACGGCGCCGACATCAATCTGCCCGGCACCCTGCACGGCAAAGTCCTGCGCAGTCCCCACGGCCACGCCCGCATCGTCTCCATCGATACGAGCAAGGCCGAGGCCCTTCCCGACGTGAAGGCTGTCGTCACCGCTGCCGATGTGCCCATCGTGCAGGACATGATGATCGACTACGGCGAGACGATGGGGAACGCCCGCCTCCTCGCCGAGAACTGCCTCGCCCAGGAGAAGACGCTCTACAAGGGCCACGCCGTGGCCGCCGTCGCCGCCCTCAACCCGCATGTGGCCGAGGAAGCCCTTGACCTGATCGAGGTTGAGTACGAGCCCCTCCCCGTCGTCCTCAATGCCGTCGAAGCCATGCGCGACGACGCCCCCCTCCTCCACGAGGCCATGACCACCCGCTCCATCGCCGAGCGCTTCACCCGCGGCGATGACACCGGCGTTCACAGCAACATCGCCAGCCACCTGCAGTTCAAGCGCGGCGACCTCGACGAGGGCTTCGCCAAGGCTGATGTGGTTGTCGAGCGCGAGTTCACTACCAGCACTGTCCACCAGGGCTACATCGAGCCCCACACCTCCACCGCCCGCTGGGACCCCGACGGCCACGTCACAATCTGGACGAGCACGCAGGGCGCGTTCGGCATCCGCGGCCAGGCGGCCGCCATCCTCGGCGTGCCCGAGGGCAAGGTCACCGTCATCCCCATGGAGATCGGCGGCGGCTTCGGCGCCAAGACCTACGTCCACGTCGATCCCGTGGCCGCCCTCCTCTCGAAGAAGAGCGGCGCCCCCGTGAAGGTCACCATGAGCCGAACCGAGGTCTTCGAGGCCTCCGGCCCCACCTCCGCCACCACCATCCGCGCCAGGATGGGCGCCACCAACGACGGCGCCATCACCGCCGCCGAGCTCTGGATGGCCTACGAGGCGGGCGCCTTCCCCGGCTCCCCCGTCGGCGCCGGCGCTTCCACCGCCCTTGCCCCCTACGACATCGAGCACCTCGTCGTCGACGGTTACGACGTCGTCGTGAACAAGCCCAAGGTCGGCGCCTACCGCGCCCCCGGCTCCCCCCAGGCCGCCTTCGCCGTCGAGAGCGTCATCGACGAGGTCGCGGAGCAGATCGGCATGGCGCCCATGGACTTCCGCCTCAAGAACGCGACCAAGGAAGGCGATCGCATGCCCAACGGCATGCCCTTCCCCACCGTCGGCTGCGTCGAGGTCGAGGAAGCGATCCTGAACCACCCGCACTTCTCCGCCCCCATCGAGGGGCCGAATCGTGGCCGTGGCGTCGCTATGGGCTTCTGGTTCAACGGCGGCAACCAGTCCTCCGCGACCGTCACCGTCAACGCCGACGGCACCATCGCGCTCGTCACCGGCTCCGTCGATATCGGCGGCATGCGCGCCGTGCTGGCCATGCAGGCCGCCGAGGCCCTCGGCCTCTCGGCCGACGAGGTCCAGCCCACCGTCGGCGACACCGACTCCGTCGGCTGGACGGGCGTGACCGGCGGCAGCCGCACCGCCTTCTCCACCGGCATCGCCACCATCACCGCCTCCGAGGACGTGAAGCGCCAGATGACCGAGCGCGCCGCCATCCTGCTCGAAGCCGACGTCGACGATGTCAGTTTCGATGACGGCGTCTTCTCCCTCGCCGATGGCAAGCAGATGACCTGGAAGGAAGTCGCCGGGAAGCAGCTCCGCACGGGCGGTCCCATCAGCGCCTCCGCCAGCTCCAACCCCACCCGCGTCGGACCCGCATTCGCCGGCAACATCGTCGATGTCGAGGTCGACCCCGAGACCGGCAAGGTCGACATCCTCCGCTTCACCGCCATCCAGGACGTCGGCACCGCCATCCACCCCAGCTACGTCGAGGGGCAGATGCAGGGCGGCGCCGTCCAGGGCATCGGCTGGGCGCTCAGCGAGGAGTACGTCTGGCAGGAAGACGGCGCCATGTCGAACGCCAGCTTCCTCGACTACCGCATGCCCACCAGCCTCGACCTGCCCATGATCGACACGGAGATCATCGAGGTGCCCAACCCCGGCCACCCCTACGGCATCCGTGGCGTCGGCGAGGTTCCCATCGTCCCGCCCATGGCCGCCATCGCCAACGCCATCCACGACGCCACCGGTGTGCGCATGACGCACCTGCCGATGTCGCCGGGCAATGTCCTTGAGGCGCTGGGAGCGGTGCCGCCGGAGGACTAGCGAGGGGCTCGTGGCCACCGTCTTCATCCCCGCGCTGCTCGAGGGCCTCACCGGCGGCGCCCGTACCGTCGAGGTGTCCGGGCGCAACCTGCGACAGGTCATCAACGCTCTCGACGAGCGCTACCCCGGCATGAAGGAGCGCCTCCTCGACGAGGACGGCGCCCTCATCCCCGAGATCATGGCCGCCATCGACGGCGAGACGAACCACCTCGGCCTCCTCCAACCCGTGACGGAGACCACCGAGATCCAGTTCGTCCCCGCCATCGGCGGCGGCTGAGGGTCGCGGAGCGAGAGAGCCAGGCCATGACGAAGTGGAAGCTCAGGCAGTCCGGGCTGCTCCTCGTGCTGGTGGCGATGGCTGCCGCAGTGTTGGTGGCCTGCGGAGGCGACTCCCCGGCGCCCGCCGCCGCCCCGTCCACCCCACCGCGGGACACCCAGATAGAGATCGTTGGCTCCGAGAGCTTCGTTGCGCAGGTTGAGGCGGCTCTCTACCTGCTCGGTGTACATGTGCCTGAAACCCTCGTCTGGGTAGAGGGGAGTGTTGAGACCATCCTCCTGACGCCCTTCGGCGCGTATACCGCTCAGGATGTGATCGAGGGCAAGGTACGGGTGGTGCAAGACCAGGCCTTCGCTCCTGGATACGCCGCGTCCGACCAGGCCATATGGCTGGCCGGTGTACTCGTTTTCGAAGCCTGCGTCAATAATCGCTACCGGGGCGGAGGCGACTACAGTGACACCGCGACAGTCACCTGTCTGAAGGAGCAAATCCTTGTCCTGAAACGCCTCGACAGGAGTGACTTCTTTGCCGGCATGGTGGAAGACCATCTCTATGGCAACTATGGCTACGACTTGATCGAGAGCGTGCCGGATCCGGACTACTGCCCCCCCACTCCCGAGCCGCTCGCCGATAGGCGCGCGCAGCACGGACGGGGGGTAATTCGCGCGCGCGGGTGCTAGCCTCGACCCGATGACAGGCCTGTCAAGGCGAAAGACCGCCCTCCTAGCGGTAACAGCGCTGGTCGTGACAGCGCTCGCGGCGTGCGGAGGCGACTCCCCGCCGCCGCCCACCCCAGCCGCCCCGTCCACCCC
>JGIcombinedJ30088_10002783_pt1 | contig 16620 bp, 13 predicted proteins | sample PinacodermPK_FD_30088 | JGI IMG/M metagenome (IMG submission 30088)
GGTGGATGGAGTGGATGGGGTGATGGGGCTTGTGGACAAGGGACTCGGGGGCAAGCTGCTTTTCGGTTCACACGCCCCGGTGTTCATGCCGGCTGCGGCCGTGGCGCGGGTGGTCGCTGACCTGCCGTATGAGGCGGCCAAGGTCATCATGCGGGAGAATGCGGTGAGGTTAATGAGGGTATGAATCGCAGAATCGGATTACACTCGAGCGCTCGGTCATTCTATCGGAGTTGTCCGCCTTGCTACACCCTCTTAAGGAGTTTTTCGTACTCATGGTGCAGGACTAATCCAGAACCAGATGATTTCGTCTTTATCAAGCAAACCGAGCGCGCGATAGTCAATACTCACACGAACCGAGCGCACCGGACACCGCTGACTACGAGCTTGAACTCCAAGCTTTGATGACTGGGATCGGACATGAAGAACCGATAGGAAATGCGCGCTTTCTTTTGGACTTGTTTGGGGAGTCTTCGATAAGCATCCCAAAAATTGGCATGTGTGAATGAGCGCAATCCTACAGTTCTTCCAAGTCTAAAGGTCTGGTCCGTCCCGACCGATGCGCCGACAGAGTTTCATCTGCCATTCGTTCAAGCAGATCCTCTGACTCTGAACAACTAAACAACTCGGCCCAGCGGCGTTCCGAATCGAGTTCAGCCAACAGGAACCGCGCAAGTCTATCCTGTTCCTCTTGCGGAAGTGTGTTGGCCTTTTCGAACGCCTCTTTCAGGAGATGAGTCATGTCGTGTGATTCCTCTTCCTTACAAAACCCTAATGAATTGCTGGAGGTTAATCCTCTATTTCATGGGGTATATCTTCTGCAAGGACAATCTTACTACAATTCATCGATCGTTTTCTCAATAACATCATTATCAAGTTTTCCTTAAACGACCGGCACGGTTCATGAATAATGCAGGCTAAGTAAACCCCTACCCTCAGTTCCCCAGAACGTCACGGATCCATTGGCCGATCCGGACGATTTCCTGTTGAGACACCTCGTGTGCCATGGGATATACATGGTATTCCGGGACCAGGCCCAATCGCCTGAGGGCTTCGGCGGCGTCGCGCCCCAGGGATTCGTCCAGCATCGGGTCCATCGAACCGTGGCAAACCAGTACGGGAAGCTTGTTCTGAGCCGGATGCACGACGACGCTGTCGGCCGTGGGAAAATAGGTAGACAGGGCCATGATGCCGCCGAGTCGGCATTGGAACGACAACCCGGCTTCGAGACAGACCGCGCCGCCCTGTGAAAAGCCCGCCAGCAGGATTCGTTCGCTCGGTACGCCCCGATCGATCTCCCGTCGCAACAACGCCTGCACCTTTCCGGCGGAAGAGCGTAACCCGGTCTCGTCGTGACACCGGCCGCCGCCCAGCTCCACAATATCGTACCATGCGGGCATGACCATCCCCTGGTTGATCGTCACCGCGATGGATGGCGCGGACGGAAACACGAAGCGGACCGCGTAGGACGCCGGCAACCCCAGTTGCGAAACGATCGGCACAAAATCGCCTCCGTCCGCTCCCAGGCCATGGAGCCAGATGATGGACGCGTCAACCTCGGGCAAACTGTTGGATGTGCGTTCTATAACGGGGAGATCGGTCATAGTAGTCTGTAACCGGACTGCGCAGGGCCTGATCCGCGCCGCGTAGCGCCGTTGGGTCCTTCAGGGGCTCTTGCAGTCCTACATTCTTCAGAGACAATCTCAATTAACCACGAGGAACGTACAGGAGTCAGCATTTAGATATCGAGATCTAGGCATAAATCCCCGGCATCGTCTAAACGCTGACCCTTACCGTCTTCCAGTTCTTTCATCGCCTTGATGGTTGCAGGACGCGGTGCCTGGATCGCATAAGGCAACCGTTGCTCGTTTGCCACCCGCAGCAAAAGCATCGAATTGCATCTGACATCGACAACCCCATAGCCTGAAGCGCTTTCATAGCGCGAACTTTTTGTGTATTTATCGATTCGAGCGCGAACTACCGTATCAGCATGCACCGTAGAAACTCTTCCTGTAGTCACTATGTAACTATACCTTCCTGAATGTCAACGACGCAGCCCTGTCAAGGATGTTGCCGGGCCAGTTGTCCAGACTGAGGAAATTGCAGCTGTCCGCCAGATCATGCCCTTTTCCTGCTGGATATTTTGCACAATCAAGGCTAAATTCAAAAGTGTTTGAAAGTTAGCAGATTATAAAAAAGGGTACTGATCATGTTTAAACAATTACGAATACGAAACTTCAAAGGCTGGATGGACACTGGCGATATTCGTATGGCTCCTATTTCTCTGTTTTTTGGTGCCAATAGTTCGGGTAAATCCAGTATCGGTCAGTTTCTTATGATGCTAAAACAGACGGTTGAGTCATCAGACAGAAAATCAGTTTTCTATCCCGGGGGACGGAACTCCGCCGTACAGCTTGGATCATATCAGGAAATGGTCTTTCGCCACAACCCGGCAACCAAGATCGAATTCCTGTATAAGTGGTCGATACCCGAGTTATTAAGGTTGAAAGATCCTTTGTCAGGTGAGGAGTTTTCCGGTGACAACCTGCTCTTTTGTGCCAAAGCTGGTTTGGGCGAAAAAAACCAACATGCCCTGATACTCGACCACCTTAAATATGAATTGGTGCAGAACAACGAAACATCAATGACCATCGGCATGGAACGCAAGTCCAACAAGAACTCAGAGTACAAAGTCGATGTGACTGAATACACATTAAAAAGAAAACAAGGCCGTGCCTGGTCTCCTGGGGCCCCGGTCAGATTCTATGGCTTCCCCGATGAGGTAGTGGCTTATTACCAGAACGCAGATTTCGTTCAGACCCTTAACTTGCAACATGAAAAACTATTCAGATCGATCTACTATCTTGGACCTCTACGCACCAAAGNCGAACGCTTGTATTCCTGGACTGGTGCCGAACCCGAAAGCGTCGGAGATTCCGGAGAGAACACCGTTGCGGCAATTCTTGCGGCGCGTAATCGCAAGATCAATCTGGGATACAGACGGAGAGCAATGCCTTTCGAGGAAATTATTGCAAGAAAACTAAAAGAAATGGGATTAATCGAGGAATTCAGTGTCAATTCGATTTCCAATCAACGACAGGAATACCAAGTCAAAGTTCGTACAAAAGGCTCGTCTGATTTGGTCGATCTTCCGGATGTCGGATTTGGGATATCCCAAGTATTACCAGTGCTGGTACAGTGTTTCTACGCACCGCCAGGGTCAATTATCCTTATGGAACAGCCGGAGATCCATCTGCATCCAAGTGCGCAATCAGCGCTAGCGGATGTGATGGTTGAGGTTATCGACTCGAGAGAAAACGGGAGTGACAGAAACATACAGTTAGTAATCGAGACGCATTCAGAACATTTTCTCCGCCGCTTGCAGCGCCGCATCGCCGAGAGCAAGGTCTCGTCTACAAAAGTATCAGCCTACTTTGCCAATATCACCAAGACACCCGCAACCCTGGATCCGCTACAGATTAACATTTTCGGAAATATTCTAAATTGGCCGGAAAACTTCTTCGGCACCGAGCTAGACGATATTACCAGTCATGCCAAAGCTGTGGTGAAAAGAAAAATGCAGCACGATAAGAACTCAGAGGTTTCCGATGGACCTGCCTAAAAAATGCCTGGTCGATACCAATGTACCAAAGACAGCTAATCTCGCGACTAAGCCCGACCCTGAGTCTGACGTACCCGATGCGTGTATACTGGCCTGTATTGAAGCGGTAGAGCATGTAGTAAACAAACGGGGGTTGATAATTGACGCGGGCGATGAGATTTTCGATGAATATAGGCGGAATCTGTCAATGAAAGGGCAACCCGGTATAGGAGATGGTTTTATGAAGTGGGTTCATGACAATCGGTGGAAGCTGGATGCATCCCAAAGAGTGAACATTACTGAGAACCTTGATTCCTACGAGGAATTTCCGAAACACGAGGGTTTGGAACATTTCGACAAGTCGGACCGAAAGTTTGTCGCGGTGGCCAATGTCCATCCTGAAAAACCACCTATATTGCAAGGGACCGACGTACAGTGGTGGGGATGGAAGGATACGCTGGCTGAGGTCGGAATAAGAGTCTATTTCTCGTGTCCCGAGTATGTCAAAACCAAATACTCCGAGGGGACCGGTGCATAAATGAATCTGCCTTCGCCAGACCCTTTCTTCCCTATATCCGCCATTCCTCAAGCACCGCTTCCTCCACCGGGGACGGTTCGAGGGTCCGCTCGGAATCTTCGTAGCGGCAGGCCACTGTGGCGTCGGGATCGGCCTTCGACCCCGCGTATCGTACGGTCATGCCGGCGATCCGCCGGAGGTCGTCGTCGGTAGGATGGCCCTCGACAAGGGTGGTCGGACCCGTGACGTCCTTCGTCTCCAGTCTCCACCGGCCGGGCGTGTAGCGTTCGAGGAACTTGTTCTCCCCTTCCTCTCTGCCCATCACCACCTTCACATCGGGCTTGACGCGGAAGTGGCGGCCGATCTTGAGGAGCATCACGTCGTCCATGGTCAGGTTCTCTTTGCCCTCGTGCTCGAAGAAGTCGAGGATGCGCCGGCCGAAGTTCTTGTCGGTCAGAAAGCAGCATCCACCCGCGGGGGATGGATAGTCCTCGATCCCGTACTCCTCTGCCAATTCCATCTGCCGCTGCCTGGAACGGCCCTGGATGTCGCCCAGTTGCTCCCGGTCGACCCACCCCTTCTCTTCCGGCACCGTGGGCGGCAGTTTCCTGGCGGAAAGGGGCCGCAGCAGCAGGCCGTCCAACTCCGCGTCCCGGTCGATGACGTTCATGGGCTGGCGGCGCTGGGACATGGGCCGCTGTCCGAGGACCTCGCCGGTAAACATGAACTGGGCGCCGATCTCGTCCATGTACTGACGGGCACGCCGGAACATGAAAATGCGGCAGTCGATGCAGGGGTTCACGGCCGAGCCGTATCCGTATTTGGGATCGGTGAGTACCTTGAGGTAGTCCGGTCCCGAGATGTCGATCATCTCCACGGGCAAGTCCAGCTTGGCGCCGGCCTGCAGGGCCTCGTTGCGCACCGGTTTCTTGCGCTTCCGCGTCTTGGATCTGCGGTTGTGTTCCACCACGCAGAAACCGGTGTAGAACGTGAGCCCCTGGACTTCGATGCCCTGGCGCATCAGCATGGCGGCCGCGATCGTGCTGTCCAGGCCGCCGGACAGCAGGCCTACCGCCTTCACGGGTTTGGACATGGTACATTCTCCTTCCGGACCGATGACCGGATCAGGGTCTTCCCGGCGAGTGCCTCGACAGGACAGCCTCCGGTCCTTTCATACCCCGATCGATTGCCGCAACGTGTCCGCCACCTGGCGGAAGGCCTCCGTCTGCTGCGAGTCCGGTTCCCTCCGGACGATGGGGGTACCCTGGTCGCCCGCCAGGCAGACCGCCGGATCGATGGGCAATTCGCCGACGAAGGGCACGCCCAGCGCTTCGCTGGCCTTTCTCCCTCCGCCCGTCGTGAAGATATCCGTTCGGTCGCCGCAGTGGGGACATTTGAAATAGCTCATGTTTTCGATGATGCCGAGTATGGGCACGTTGACCTGCTGGAACATGGCCACGCCGCGTCGCGCGTCGATGAGGGCCACGTCCTGCGGCGTCGTCACCACCAGGCCGCCGGTCAGGGGCACGGACTGGGTCAGCGTCAGGTGCGCGTCTCCCGTGCCCGGCGGCATGTCGATGACGAGGCAGTCCAGTTCTCCCCACAGGACGTCGCGCAGCAGTTGCTGCACGGCCTGGTGGACCATGGGACCGCGCCAGGTGACCGACTGGTCCTCCGGGATCAGGAAGCCGAAGGACATCATCTTTATGTCGTGGGCGATCATGGGCAGGATTTTCTGACCGACCACCCCGGGCTGGTCCTTGACGCCCATCATCGTCGGTATGCTGGGGCCGTAGATATCCGCATCGAGCAGCCCCACGCTCGCGCCGGCGTCGGCCAGGGCCACCGACAGGTTCACCGAGACCGTGGATTTGCCCACGCCGCCCTTGCCGCTGGCCACCGCCACGATGGTCTTTACGCCGGGCAGTTCGATCTTGCCGGGCTGCCCGGGCTGTCCGGACTGCCCCGCCGCGGGTCCCTGGGCCGTGGCCGACTGTCCCGGGGGCGGACCGGTAATCTGCACGTCGTGCACCCCGGGGATGCGCTCCACTGCTTCTTTCGCCGTCATGGTGATCTGGCGCCGCAAAGCTTCGTCCTGCGTGGAAAAGGCCAGGCTGAAGGCCACGTGGCCATTGGAAGCCTGCACGTTCTTCACCAGGCCGAAGGAGACGATATCGCGGTCGAATCCCGGGTACATGATCTGCTTCAGTCGGTCCACCACGTCCCGCATGGTCACTTCATGGGCCATCTTTTTACTCCTGCCGGCGGCATATCGGCGTTTCGTTCCTGCTGAATCTCTCGCGCGGACCGTATCTCGTTGCGCAATCTACATCCGGCGGTGTTCCAGAGCAATCATTTTACCTTTCGCACGTATAGTTTGAATTCCTCGTTTACCTCTATGGTGTCGAGCAGCGCGTGTCCATTGCTCGCGCACCAGGCCGGCATGTCCTCCAGGATCTGGGGATCGTCGGCCAGCACCTCCAGGACTTCGCCCACGGAGATCTCGCGGATGGCCGACGCGGTTTTCATGATCGGCACGGGACAGAGCAGGCCGAATGTATCCAGAGTCATTGCCGGCCTCATCATGCGCTCACACCCGCGATGCCCCGCAACGCTCCCACGACCTCGGCCAGGGCGTCCAGTGCCTCGCCGATCTCGCCTTCGCCCGTGTCCGGACCGGCGGTGAGCAGCAGCGAGCAGCGGGCTTCGGCCGCCGTCCGTCCCAGGGCCAGGAGCACGTGGGACGGCTTGGACACCTGGGCGGTGCAGGAGGACCCAACGGAAGCGGCAATCCCCCGGGCGTCGAGCATCAGGACCAGGGATTCCCCGTCGGCCTCCGGTATCCACAGGTTCAGGTGACCCGGCATGCGCTGGCGGGAATGCCCATTGATGGAGACATCCGGCAGTCGTTCCTTCAGGCCAAGCAACATCGATGCATCCAGCCGCTTCAACCGGTCGATCCGGGCCGGCAACTCCTCCGCCGCCAGATCAGCCGCCCTGCCGAAACCCACGATTGCGGGGATGTTCTCATGTCCGCCGCGGCGGCCGTCTTCCTGCGCGCCCCCTTCCACCTGGGGACGAAGCCGGGTACCCGCCTTCACATAGAGGGCGCCGGCGCCGGGCGGGCCGTTCAGGGGTCGTGCGGAAATGGACAATGCATCGACGCCCAAATCGTGTACGGTTACGGGGAGGCGCCCCATCGCGGCCACGGCGTCGGTATGGATGACCGCGCCGTTGCCGCGTGCGATCTCGGCGATTTCGCGCACGGGCTGAATGGTACCTGTTTCGTCGTTTGCGAGCATGACGGAAACGAGGATGGTGTCGTCCCGCATGGCCCGCGCAATCCCGTCGGGCGGCACGATGCCGTCCCCGTCTGCCGGAACCCGGGTGACCGTGAATCCCTGTCGTTCCATCGCCTTCGCGGCATACAGCACGGCATGATGCTCGATACTGGAAATGACGATGTGCCGCCCGTGATTCGCTCTGGCCTGGGCCAGGCCCTTGACGGCCAGGTTATCCGCTTCCGTTCCGTTTGCGGTGAATACGATCTCGCAGGGATCGGCGCCGATCAGAGCCGAGACCCGGCCACGTGCCAGTTCCAGTAGTTGCGCGCCTGCGCACCGGCCTGGTGAAGGCTTGAAGGATTGCCGGTATTTTCGCGGAGGCAGGACGCCATCTCTTCGATGACACGGGAGTCAACCGGCGGCGCCGCGCCGTGGTCCAGGTTTATCATGACAGAGACCGGATTTCAGGTATTGCGTTCCACCCATTCCCGCTCCCCGTCTGCCCAGATTTCCTTCTTCCAGACGGGCACGATCTGTTTGACGCGGTCGATCGCGTAGGAACAGGCCTCGAATGCGTTCTTGCGGTGAGGGGACGCCACAGAGATCAGGATGCTGATCTCCCCGATTTCGAGTGTGCCGACCCGATGAATCATGGCGACGTCTTCTATACCCCATCTTTCGCGGATTTCCGCGCCCACTTCCCGCATCTTGGCTTCGGCCATCTCGGCATAGGCCTCGTATTCCAGCCGCAGCGTCCGCCGTCCGTCCGTATTGTCCCGCACGGTACCGGCGAAGGTGACTACTGCGCCGTGGTGGGGCTTGAGGGACCACTCGAAGAGGGCATCCGGCTTGATGTATTCGTCAGTGATCTTGTACACGGGCCTGATTTCGTCCTTTATCGAAGACTGCCGCCGCTGATCCGCGTCAACGCTGGCGATCGAATCCGCCTCCGCTGAACCGCGTCAACACTGGGAATCGAATCCGCGTCAATGCCGGTGACCGAGTCCGCCTCCGCTGAACCGCGTCAATGTCGTGTAGTGCCGCCGCTCACAGGCGGAATGCACGCCAGTTCGTCGCCATCCGCGAGCACGACCTGCCGGTCGGCGTAATCTCGGTTCACGGCCAGCATCACGCTCCGGTCATAACTCGCCAGTGCGGGATATGAATCAATGAGTTCCGCAAAGGCCTCGCCCACGGTAGTGCCGTCCGGGAACTCCACGGAAACCGATGTCGAACCCACCGCGTCCCTGCACCCGGCGAAACATTTGACGATGATCCGCATGGCTGTCCTTTACAGGCATCGTTCCAAGTCGGGAAAACCGTTACAGGATAAGGCAAAAACGTCCAAATGTCAAGCAGGGCGCGCATTTAGGATGGGACGGCATGCCGCGTTTTGCACGGGATGGCATGCGTTGTTCGGAGCACGTGGTTCGAGGCGGACGGCGAGTAGTCGACACCGGAGGATCGGCAGCGATTTATGGCGGAGCGGGAGGCGGATTGGGAGACTTGACGGGAGAACCCGGGACAACCGAGTGGGGGCAGGATCCTATTTCAGCTTTCTTACCCGGATAAAACAAGCGGCGGTCAACCCTGTGATCACGGTCCATGCGATCACGAGAAAGACCCACCCACCCGTGGTCAATTCGGCGGCTTGCTGTTCCATGGGAAGCGAACTCCCGGGTTCTTTATTGAAATCGGATTCCGACGGGTCCCCGCGTACTCTAATCCCGGCTCCGGTCCCTGTCAAGTCTTTTACCTCCGGGGTTCCCGCGATGGAACGCGAGGTACCCGCCGGGCGTCCTTCCGACGTATGATCAGGTGTTGCGAGTGTCGCTCCCCCGGTTTATTTTCGTAAACCTATGAAACGCATTTGTCCGATTGTCTTCAGCCACGTGCTGATATCCCTGTGGACCTTCTCCGCACTGGCGGAAGGCCCGGCGATCCGGCTCGAAAGCGCGCGCCTGCACGTCGTTGCTTTCGATGAGGTCGACGAAATCGCCCGCGGGCAAAACAGACCGGCACTGCGTACCCTCTCCGACCGGCCGTGGCCTTTGGGCGGCCGGACAGTCGTCTATCCCGACCTCCTGCTACTGGCTTTCATCGACGCGGAACGGGGGCTTGGCCGCCGCGTGCCCCTGGTCCTCTCCTTTGACCAATATTACCGACTTCGCAGTGCGGCTCAATTTAAAAAACTGTGGCGAACTTCCGTGCTGTCCTACGTCTTCGACACCGAAACCCGACTGAGCCAGGAAGGCCTTCTGACCCTCGATCTGCCGGTGAACCTGCCTACTTTTCTGGGCGGCGGCACGCCCGTTATCCGTATTCTGGGGAACCAGCGCATCGAGATGGACATGGCCAGCGAATGGACGGAAGGCAGCGCGAGTACGGCGACAAACCGGTTCTCTCGCGCACCGAACATTTCCATGAAGCAGAACCAGGAGTTTACGGTTTCAGGGAACATAGGCCAGAAGGTCGAGGTGAACATCAAGCAGAACAGCGAAGCGTTCACCGACCTCGACAACAACCTCGCCATTCGGTACCAGGACGTTTACGACGACGGCCGGGATGGGAACGGCATCCTGAAGAGTTTCGAGGCGGGTAACGTTTCTCTCGATCTGAAGAACACGGAGTTCACGGGCTATACGCAGCAGCACACCGGATTGTTTGGCGTCAAAATGACGGGCCAACTCGGCAGCTTCCACCTGACCGCGATCGCCAGCCAGGAGAAGGGAGAAGGAGAATCCGCCACGTTCCAGGCCGGGACCAAGGGGTCTCAGCGGGCGATCCGGGACCTCGACTTCAGGCGCAGGACCTATTATTTCATCGATGAACGGTACCGCCGCGATTTCTCGCGCAGGGACGCGAACGGGTCCCGCGTCGCGGCGGATGACTCGGTGCGTGTCATCCAGGTCTACGTGTCGGGGCGGCTCACCCTGACCAACCAGGCCAAGCTGGTCAATGCCAATGCATATCCAGACCCGCCCGTGTACGACTCGGAGAATGTACTCATCCAGGGCTCCGAGGCAGGTGAATTCGTGGAAGGGAAGTTCAGGTACCTGGAATCCGACGAATTCTACGTAAACCAGCGATTCGGCTACATCGCGTTGAACACGCCCCTGCAGGAAGACGACATGCTCGGGGTATACTACGAGACCGTGAACCGGAACGGAGAAGTCAAAAAGTACGGTCGCCTGGAAGGCGACGTCCCGCTGCTGCGTCTGCTCAAGCGGCAGCAGGAGCGCCCTCCCGCCACCCCGGACGATCCCTCCCAGTGGGACACCTGGCAGTACGAGTGGCGGAATGTGTACTACCTCGGCCAGACGGACATCGATCCGAACAACTTCGAACTGAGGATATACAGGTTGCAATCCGAGGGCGAGCACAGTGAGGTCGACGAGAACGGGACGCCCTTCATCCAGTTGCTGGGGCTCGACCGGAGGGGGGTGGACCCCGGTTCCGTGCCCGACCGGATCGTCGACATCGACTATGCGTTGTTCAATTTCGAGCGCGGTGAACTGATCTTCCCGGACCAGTATCCCTTCGCGCCCGCCCTGACCGTAACATCCGCCGGCCAACTGGCCTATCCGGATACGCAGGGCGAAGGCCTTCCCGATGAAACGCCCGGGTTCTATAATCTTTCGAGCGAACAGATCTTCAGCCAGCACAGCAGGCTGCACAAGTACTTCCTTGAGGTCGAATACCGTAACCAGTTGTCCCAGTACTCCCTCGGGCGGACCAATATCATCGAGGGGAGTGAAATCGTGCGGTTGAACGGCCAGCAACTTCAGCGGGGAACCGATTACATCATTCTCTACGAAGTCGGGCAGATCCGTTTCACGAACGAGGAGGCCCTGAGTCCGGATGCGGACGTGACCGTCCAGTTCCAGTTCGCCCCTTTCTTCAAGCCTGTGTCGAACACCCTGATGGGATTTCAGGGTGAATACCAGTTCAGCGAACAGTCCTGGATCAAAGGCACATTACTATACCGGTCCGACAAGTCCCTGGAGCAGAAGTCCCGGATCGGCCGAGAAACCGGACGGTACATGATGTGGGGGATCGATACGCGGCTGGCGTTCGAACCTGACTTTCTGACTTCCTTCGTGGATTTCATCTCCCCCGCGGACCTGGCGGAAGAATCGTCCTCGTTGATCATCGAGGCCGAGCTGGCTCAGAGCGTTCCCAACCCCAATATCCTGGGCGACGGGTTTATTGACGATTTCGAAGGAAGCAAGGAGGAAACAGACCTGGGCGTGCGCCGGAGCGGCTGGCGGCCGGCCAGCCCACCCGATCGATACGAACACCAGCAGCGGGGCCGGATGATCTGGTACAATCCCCTCGAGCAGGTCGATGTCCGCCAGATTTACCCCACCCGCGAGGTCACGGGCCGCGACCAGTTGCAGCACGTGCTGATCATGGAATACGATCCCACGGAACCCGACCTTCGCTGGGGCGGCTTGTCTGCGGACTCGACCTTCAACGCGCCCGGCCGGGAAAACGGCCAGGGCGACGTGCTCAGCAGGTGGGCCGGGTTGATGCATCCGCTCTCCGGGGCCAACGTGGACCAGACGCGCAGCCGGTTCATCGAGATATGGGTGAACGGGAATCGCGGCGAACTGCATGTCGACCTTGGGGCAATCAGCGAGGATGTCAACGGTAACGGCAGTCTGGATACGGAAGACGACCGGAGTGACGGATTCGGCAACAACCTGCTGGAACCGGAAGAAGATATCGGGATGGACGGTTTGAGGGATGAAGAGGAGGCCGGTTACGATCCGGTGAACAACCCCGATCCACACGGGGACAACTTCCACTTCGAGGGCACGAAGGGCGGTACCGTGCCGGTCGACCAGGTCGATTACAGCAAGATCAATGGACCGGAAGTGAATGCCAACGATCCGGACCAGAACCGTCGGCCCGATACCGAAGACCTCGATTACTCCGGCTTTCTGGACTTACAAAACGACTATTTCGAATTCGCCGTGAATCTGAGTCCGGACCACGATGACACGGTGCTCGTAGCCGGTGGCGACCTGGAGCGCGCCAACTGGGGCAACCCGGACAGTTGGCGCATGTACCGCATACCGCTGGACACCGAAATCCTCGGCGCGGCGGCCGGTGTGGACCCGTCGTTGGACGGCATGGGCCGCCAGGACGGTGCGGATGCGGATGCGGATGCGGAAACGGCCGAAGGCGCTGCCGGCCTGGCGAACCGCGCTTACGCCGGTTCGGTGGGCATGCCGGGATTCGACCGGATCGAAATGGTCAGGCTTTGGATCACGAAGGTGGACGAGCCAGTAAAAACGCGTATCGCCTCCATCAATATCGTCGGCAACCAATGGCAGGAAGACTTTACCGGGGCGATAACCGATTCCACCGGCAATCCGGTTCCTGCTTCCGCGTTGTCCACCGCCGGAGAGACTTTCGATGTCGCCGTGAAGAACACGTACGACAATCCGGGTGAATATACGTCGCCTCCCGGCGCGATCATCGAGTACGACCGGGTGACCGGTCTCCAGAACAAGGAACAGTCGCTGATCATCACCTATACCAACCTGCAACCGCACCACAGCGCCCAGGCTTATCGTACGCTATATTCCGACCAGGACTATACGCTCTACAACACGCTGCGGCTTTACATTCACGGTTCGGACAACTTCGAACCAGGCCGATCGCCCGATTTTTTTATTCGATTCGGAAGCGGAGAATTCGACTATTACGAATATCGGACGCGCGTCTTGCCCGGATGGGATGAAGCGAACCATCTCAGGGTCGTTTTCGACGATCTGACGGTCCTCAAGAGCGAAACGGAAACAGCGCGGAGGACGGTGACGACAACGGATACGACCTATGCGGTCACGCTGAGCGACGGGATTTCACGTCCCGTGCGATTCATGGAAGGTCCTCGAAATGAGGGGCTCACGCTGGCCATCGTCGAGCTGGAGGGGAACAGGCAGTACAGGGTTCTGGGTTCGCCCGCCCTGGCCCGTATTCGCCACATCTCGGTGGGGATCTACAATCCTTACGACCAGGCCCTGGTGGGAGGCGAGCTCTGGTTGGACGAACTGAGGGCGGGCGACGTCAGGCGCGACCGGGGACTTGCCGGCCGGCTGAAGTTCGACGCCGATATCGCCGACGTTTTGTCAGTGTTCGGAACCGTCAGAAGCGTAGGCAGTCATTTCCGCAGGATTGGCGGTGAAGAATCGGGGAGCAGATCCACTTTGATCAACTTTTCCTCCCTGTTGAATCTGGGAAACATGCTGCCGGAAGACTGGGGACTGTCCATTCCACTCCGCCTCCGCTGGAAGAACGACCTGAGGCTGCCGCGGTTGCAGGTCGGGTCCGATATCGTCCTGTTGAACCAGGAACAGCGTGAAGCGCAGCGCACGGAGAACAACGACCGCTCGTTTTCGGCTTCTTTCTCCAAGCGTATCGGTTCAAGTAATCCCTTCGTCGCCTGGACCCTGGAGCGCGTCCGGTTAGATTTCACGTCGACCAGGTATTTCCGTCACTCGGTCTCCAGGATCGACACGTCCGGCTCCTACCGGGCCCGACTGCATTACAACCTGACCCCGCGCTCGAAGATCCAGTGGCCGATTCTCNGATGGATGCCATTGCCGGAGTCTATTTCAGGACTGACNTTCAACCCGCTGCCCGTACGACTGGAGTTGTTCTCGGAAGTAAATCGCGACAGGCGGATCTACCTCAACAGGGCGAGGCAGTCCGTCGTGACCGGAAACACCGGAGAAACGGAGGCGGAAAGTACGGACCGCGGCGAACGTTTCATCAGGTATCTGAACCGAAATATCCGGGCAATCATGGAACCTTTCGGATCGTTGAGGATGAATTACAACCTCGCGGTTTCCAACGACATGAAATCCGATTCCACCGTATCTTTTACCAAGCTGGAATTCGGTCCGGAAACCAGCTACCGCCAGAATCTGGGCGTCGACTATCGTCCCGGTATCACGACCTGGTTCAGGCCGTCCTACAACTTTACCACGTCTTACGCGGAGAACCGGAATCCACAGCTGCAACTCGTCGGAGCTTCTCCAAACGCGCGGTCCATCACGTTCAGCAACCAGCAGGGCGTGCGAACGAACTTCAATTTGGCCAGAATGGTATCGAACGTCCTCGGGGAATCTTCTCGACGATCGAGACCGGAAGACGCCGGATGGTTCCGACGAAACGTGTCGGACCGGCTTGCCGCGGTCTTGAGCAACTTCACGCCGGTCACCCTGAACTACACGATCAGTCGCAACCAGAACTTCTTCAACGCGGTATCCCGCCCGACCTTGCGGGAACGCATGGGACTGTCGGATAATTTCTCGGTGCCGTTCGATACCCTGGGGTCCGGCGGCGGAGTTACCGGCATCCAGCGTAACCAGGAGTCGGAAGCGAACCGGTCTTCCTTCAACCTGGGAACGGGAATCCGGTTTCGCGGCGCGACCCTGTCCATCAGGCCCACATGGGTGTCGACCCATAACCGGTCCTCGAATCTGAACCGAAAGCAGGATAATACCACATGGCCTGAAGTGAACCTGCGCTGGAGTCCCAATCTCAGGAGCATGGGCGACTTCGGACGGAGCTTCCGCCGCATCGAACTGTCCAGCGGGTACTCGAGACGCAAGGGGAAGAACACCGACCTGGGGCTGGTGGCCCTCGCGGCCGCGCAGGCGAATGCGGGAGATTCGGATCCTGGTGAAGCCGGTATCACCCGGACGACCACGACTTCCCTGTCTCCTCTGATCGGCTTCGTCTTCGATCTGAACGCGGGCGTGGTGATCCGAGGCAACTTTACCACATTGGACGGATTGACCCGGTTCGGACGGAACACGACCGACCAGAAACAGCAGAACAGGTCACTCACCGTCGCNGTGGACTACCGGCTCAGGCCCGGTATCCGGATCTTCGGGAAGCGGACGAGCGGGGACATAAACGCCCGGCTGCAATACACCCGGAATACCAACGAGACGCTTTTATCGCGGTTAGGCGGCGATTTCCAACCCAACAACGGACAGAATCAGAACCGGTTCTCAGTCACGACGGACTACCGTTTCAGCAGGTACATCCGCGGTGGTGTCACGCTCGAGTTTACGAATACGCTGAACGTAATCACCCGGCAGAAACGGATTCGACGAGGCGGCGGGCTGTGGACCGAGTTCGTTTTCAACTGACCGGCCTTGCCGGCGTCGCCGGTGATATAAAGAATCGGCTTCGACGCACCATCTCAGGCGATCGAAAGGTCAGACCATGACGAGAGCGGAAGTACAGGCCGTCATTTTCGTTGCGGTCAGCATGCTGGTTGGCGCCTTCGTTCTGCTCGTGAAACAGTACGATTCGGGATTCCTGCCCGACCTGGGACCGGCCCCTGCAGTAGGCCGGCCGAACGCCGGAATCCGGCCCGAGCCGGCGCCAGCCTCAGGAACCGACGCGACCGGNNCGATGCGGTNTCCGGCCGCGNCGCGTGAAATCGAAGGACAGAAGGCCGCCGGGAACGTTACGGTTCCGTCAGCCGACCCCAGGAGGTTGGATTCCGTATACCCGGCCGCCGGTTCCGTATACCCGGCCGCCGGAGTCTCTTCGAATCCGGCCTCCTCGGCCGGCGGCCTGCAAGTGCCTGTAAATACCGCCCCTGCGTCCGAACTTCAGAAACTTCCGGGTATCGGGCCGAAACTGGCGGCGGAGATAATCGCCTACCGGAAAAGGTCAGGACACTTCGCAAGCGTTGAACAACTGCTCGAAGTAAAGGGAATCGGCCCCGCCAAACTCGGCCGTTTACGCCCCTTCGTGGAACTGAAGTGAGCGGCTGGCCAGCCTCGATGGAACACCGGGCCGCATATCCCCGCGAACAGCCCGGTAACAGGGGTTCTCTCCGGGCTTTTTTGTTGACATACACCCCCTGCAATTCTATTTTCGATGTGGTCCGAACGGTAATGGCCGGAAGTGGGGGAATATGCTGCGAATCGGCACGGGTACCGCCAAAGGCCGGCGGCTGAAGACCGTAACCGGCGCCATGCGTCCCACCGGCAGCCGCGTACGCGGATCGTTGTTTGACATCCTGTCGGTAAGGACCGTCGATGGCACGGTAGTGGATCTGTGTGCCGGCAGCGGGAGCCTGGGCATCGAAGCGCTGAGCCGGGGGGCGCGCTGCTGTCTGTTCATCGACAGCGACCGGCGCGCCGTACGGATGATAAGGGACAACCTGGTCCGCTGCGAATTCG
>JGIcombinedJ30088_10002788_pt1 | contig 16604 bp, 14 predicted proteins | sample PinacodermPK_FD_30088 | JGI IMG/M metagenome (IMG submission 30088)
CCAAGCAGTCAACGACCTTTTTGCGGTTGCGCTCCTCATTCATATCGATAAAGTCGATGACGATAATGCCGCCAATGTCGCGGAGCTTGAGCTGGCGGGCTATCTCGCGGGCGGCCTTCAGGTTGGTATTGAGGTTGTTCTCCTCCTGATCGTCCGAGCCGATGTAACGGGCTGAGTTTACGTCAATAAAGGTCCCCGCCTCGGCGTAGTCGATGACCAAGGCGCCGCCCCGCCGCAGCCACACCGTGCGGTTGGTCGCCTTCTCGATATCTTCCTCAATGTTGAAGGCATCAAAGATGGGACGACGATCCCGGTAAAACTCAACCCGTTGGCGCAATTCAGGTGAAACCTGGCGCAAATAAGCCGTGATCTCCTTGTACAACTCTTTGCTATCGACGACTAGCCGCCCCACATTGTCGGTGAACAGGTCGCGTATTACGCTGGAGGTCATGCCCATTTCCTTATACACTAAGGCTGGTGCTTCGGCCTTCCTGCTCGTCTTGATTAGACGACTGTGGTTTTTTACTAGCTGCTTCATATCGCGCCTAAACTCGCGGTCGCTCTGATTCTGTCCTTCGGTGCGCACGATTACGGAGTAGCCATCGGGCTTGATCTTGAATACCAGATCTCTCAATCTCTTGCGTTCGTTCCGACTGATGATCTTGCGGGAGACGCCAACCCAGTTGCCGCCCGGAACCAGCACCATAAAACGACCCGGAAGCGACAGCTGCGTTGTCACACGGGCACCTTTAGTGCCAATGGGCTCTTTGGCGACCTGCACCAACACCTCTTCGCCCTTCTTGATCAGGTTTTGAATAGCAGGATAACCGCGATGGCGAGAGCGGCGTCCGTTGCGCGCTCCATCGGTCTCGTCTCTGTCTGCTTCCATCATATCGCGCACCTGGAGGAACGCGGTGCGGTCTTGGCCAATTTCGACAAATGCAGCCTGTAGCCCGGGCAGAACGGCCGATACAACTCCTTTGTATATGTCTCCTACCGTCCGCTCATTCTCGGGTCTTTCGATCCAGACTTCAACTAGACGCCCATCTTCCAAGATGGCAATACGGGATTCGTGAATGCCTTGGTTAATAAAAATTTCTGTTTGCACAATCTGTCCTCACGCTTAGTAGTCATAATATTAGTATCGGCTATCTCAAAGCCTCGCTTATCGCCGTTCACTTAGCTTCTTCCGCGGCCAATACCCCCAAATACTGATCTTGGTCCGCAAGCACCTCTATCGCCTTCGCCAGCTGCACATCCTGCTGCAATTCTGCGAGTAGTTGGGCCTTCCTCCCCTTGAAGCGCAGGATTAGTTCTCGACGCAAGGCACTCCTTATATAGGGCTCTAACTTGCTGCTATACCGCCGCTCCCACTCCTGCGTCACCGCTGCCCGTAGCTGGTCGATCGACTCCTGTGCTGTCTCTCCCCAATCCATTTTCTTAGCCAATTCCTCAAGTTCTACTATTTGACTCAACCCTTCTTGGCCTTGATACAGACTCCTGTTTTTAGTGCGGACGAACCCCATAAAACCCTCGACCATTTCATCGCTGATGGTCAGGTTTGGATGTTCCTCAGCCCAAGCCGAGTCGGCCGACACATAATCTATGACAAAGTCGAAGAAGAGCCGACGCCGCTCTAATTCTTGTATATAGGGAGGAAATGGCTCCGACTCAACACTAATGTCTGGCCTAATACCACCGCCGCCGAAGACCTTGCGACCGCGTTGGGTATAATACGCTCGGCTTGAAATACTATCCGGCAGCCCAGCCGCTCCCATCTTGGATTTACCCGCTAAATCGCCCAAACGGGTCAAGAGAATGCTCTCTGCGGACTCAGAACTCATATCAAAACGGGATTGGAGCGCAGAAAGGGCTTTAGCCCTATTCTCTGAACGCAAAACGAGGTCCATCACGAACTGAGGCGGCAGTTCCCTGTCGCCGAACAGAACGCGATGCACTGGCTTAGCTATGTCCTGTTCGCGGTGAATGCTACGCCCACTTGGCGCGTAGTAGAGTGCCGTCGTCAACTTCAAAGCACTAGACGTCTCTTCGCGTAAATCGAATGCGGTCTGTAGGTCGAATATGGTCTGTACCGAACCTTTGCCAAAGGATGCCGCTCCGACAATCACGCCTCGGTCGTTGTCTTGGATGGCACCGGCAACGATTTCGGACGCACTGGCACTCCCTTCGTCAATCATAACAACCAAGGGTACATCGCGCGCAATAGAGTGACGATGGGCATACTTGACTTCTTCTCTCCGCCCTTCGCGTTCCTTGATCGAAACGATCGGCACCCCTTGAGGTAGAAACAAATCCGCAACTTGGGTAGCTTGACTAAACAAGCCACCTGGATTGCCGCGCAGATCTAGAATTAGCCCCTCGACCTGAGGGAGGCTCTTTATTGCTTCCTCCACTTCACTGGAGGTATACTCGGAAAAACGGGTCCGGCGCATGCTTATATAACCGATTTTGTCTTCAAGTTCCTCTGCCAGCACAACGCTCTTAATCCTGATGTCTTCCCGTTGAATTTCAACTTCGCGCGGCGTTGCTCCCAAGTGGGTGGCGACCGAGATTACGACCTTAGTGCCAGGGGCCCCGCGCAGCTCATTGACCACAGACTCAAGCTGCATATCCAAGGTACTTTTGCCCTCAATGGCGACGATCAAGTCGCCCGGTCTCAGCCCCGCCCGAAAGGCAGGGGTATCCTCAATGGGGGAAATTACCACAGGAAAACGATCTTTTATGGCAACCGTAATTCCCAATCCCGTGAATTTTCCCGTCGTGTCCTGGCGCAACTGGCGCAAACCTTCCTCGTCGTAGTACTCGCTGTATGGATCCAGTTGGCCGAGCATGCCCTCGATGGCCGCGCTCATAATTTTCCCTTGGTCCATACTAGCGTAATAATTCTCCAGAATGCGCGAATACACGGCCCCGAAGCGCTCCCAACTGGCATTTACTTCCGCATATGGATCCTCTGTCGTGGCCGCACAGATTGCGCCCGCGCAGGCAAACAAACCCATCAATCCCACTAAGATGCGTCTCATGATTACTTTTTCTCCTCGGGAAACCACGACCACTGCCGACGTAGCGCGTCCTGAATTCTTTCCGCTAGCTGGTTTATCTCGAGTTGCGCGTCAAAAACCAAGCCTGCTGGATCCCTGTTGGCGATCTCTTGGTAGCCTCGGGAGACCTTCTCTTGTAGTGCCATTCCCGTCTGCTCTAACCGGTCTGCGGTGTCTCGCCGCCCTAGGCGTTTCCAAGCCACTTCTACGGGCAAGATCAAGTATATTGTCGCGTCCGGCAAACACTCCCCCACGGCTAGCCGATTGATTTGTTCGATCTCTTCCAAGTTTAAACCGCGCCCATACCCTTGGTACGCTAGTGACGATGCAATATAGCGGTCGCAAATAACCACATCTCCCCGATCAAGCGACGGTGCGATCACCTCTTCTACGTGCTGTGAACGACTGGCTGCGTAGAGGAAGAGTTCCGACATTGGGGATACACCCTCTATGCTTGGGTCGAGGACAAGCTGGCGAATCTTCTCGGCGATCGGCGTTCCGCCTGGTTCTCTGGTCAGTGTGACCGGAAGGCCTGCTTCCCTTAAATGCGACGCCAGCAGGCGGGATTGGGTTGTAGTTCCACTGCCATCGACTCCTTCAAAAACGATGAAATGACCCTGGGACACGATGGCAGAAGGAGCGCGAGAAAGCCCGATTAGCCCCTTGTCAGGACTGCTGGACTGAGGCGGGTGAATTGGGACCAGATTTCAGCCTGTTGCGGATATGAGCGAGGCGCTCAACAACTGTATAGTTGGTCGTAACGGCCAATAAAACCAGCACAAAAACCAAACCTTGATGGCCTATCAGACACCCTAGGGCCAAGGCAGTCAGACGTTCAGGACGCTGCATGAAGCCCACCTTGCAATCCTCGCCCAGCCCCTCTGCACGAGCCCTTACATAACTAACCATCAGCGAACCAGTAATTGCAAAAAAGAGGATCCCCGAGGGAATCCACTCATCGCGGCCAATCAAATACGCACCGATTCCAAAATAAATAAATATCTCAGAGTACCTATCTGTAGTCGAATCCAATAGGGCTCCAAACTTGGTTTCCTTGTGGCCTTCTCTTGCAACTTGTCCATCTAGGATGTCGCATAGACCCGCAACCATCATAATGAGAGCTCCCCATTGTAAATAACCCTTGGCAAAAGCCGCGGTTGCCCCCACGTTCAAAACTAGTCCCATCAGCGTTAGCCAATCGGGCCTGAAGCCCAAACGAATAAACAAATGTGCCAACGGTCTAAGGATGACCAGACACCATTTTTTTAGATATTTATCTAGCAAAAAACAACCTATTTTGCAGGCGCTTAGGTGGCCATTGAAACCCCGTGTCCTCGGAAACTAAGTTAAAAATATACTTGTTTTTTTTCTTTCTTCCAAAGGATTTACCGTATAGTTTTCCACTTTCCTAAGAACAAGTTTTCCACATCATGCCTTATCGACTCTACCCAATACTTCGCTAAATCATAGCCTATCTATTGGATAAAATTGGACATATAAGTCCCCCAAAGTTGACTAAACTCCGTAGTTCTTTTGCTTTTCAGTGTGGATAAGTATGGGTAAAACTACACTCGGAACGCCCGATTATTTGGGCTTATAAGGTCCTGCTGGCCTATCAACGCTAGCAATTAGTGCAATAGCCCCGATGTACTCCCCACTCGATCTGTCTTCCATGCCAACAACTCCGAATGGGCAGCATCTTTTCCAAGTGTTGAAAGAATCCAACCATGCGGCGATAAATGTCTTTGTGCTAAATCAAGCAGCCTATCTGGAGACGCCACCGCCCTCGCAGTGACCAAATCCGCCCCCACGGGACTCAGATTTTCTAGCCGGTCGTTTATAACCTCTATGCGGTCAAGCCCCACAGATCGCACAACCTCCTTGAGGAAGTGCGCCCGCTTTCTCCTGCTTTCGACGAGAATAAAGTATGAGTCGGGAAGGGCGATCTTCAATGGAATGGCTGGAAATCCAGCTCCTGATCCTATATCCATAACTAGCCGACGAGGGATACTTATTACAACTGGGACCATAGTCAACGCCTGTCTCAAGTGCTTAGTTGCTACGACGGACAACTCTCGCCGAGAGACAAGGTTGACTCTTCTCGACCACCGACTTAAGAGGTATAGATATATTTCCAACTTGGGCCAGACATCCTCAAAAGAACGAAATTGCACCCCTTTTCTCTTTAACCGCTCAAAGTCTTCACGAATATCAGATGGCAGTTTAATTACCATATCAAAATATGTTCCACGTGGAACATTAAACTTATCAACATGCCCCACGAAACTTTCCGAGTCGCATCGAGCCTACTCAAGTGTTCCACGTGGAACATTACTTGCCGATACAAAATTGGGAGAAGATGGAATCAAGCACTTCCTCTTCTACCGTCTCTCCCAACATCTCACCTAGGGCATTCAAGGCGTCTTGAAGCTCGGCCACGACGCACTCATCGGGCTGGCTGGATCTCATAAGCTCCTCTGCTACAGCACTGGATTTAGCTACCCGCAAAAGGCAATCTTGATGGCGTTGACGGGTGATCCCGATTCCGTCTATTTCCGCCCTATGGGGTAATTGGGCCGTCACTTCCCTCTTTAGTTTTTCAATACCGAACTCCCTAAGTGCTGATATTTCAATGGCTACCGAGGTCCGTGCTTCTATCTTAGATCGAGTACTAGTACCCGGCAAATCAATCTTGTTGAAGACGGCAATTGACTTCTTGTCAGACGGGAGCAGGTCTAACACAGCTATATCGTCATCACACGACTCGGTCGAACTGTCGAATACCGCTAAAACCACGTCGGCTTCCCTAACCGCCTGAGACGCTCGTTCAATTCCCTCTTTTTCGATCGGGTTATGGCTTTGCCTAATCCCAGCCGTATCGACTAGCCGAATCGTCTCTCCTACCCATGTAGTCCGACCTTCTACTAAGTCTCGCGTCGTTCCTGGCACGGGAGTAACTATCGCCCGATCTTCACCGAGCAACACGTTGAGCAACGTGGACTTACCTACGTTGGGACGCCCGATGAGCACGACTAAATATCCCTCTTGACGACGCCTTGTTCCCTCGAACGTTTCGGCAAGCCGCAAAGAGGACTCAACCACCTTGCGCAGCGCGGTCTGTATTTCTTGACGCCCGATACTATCGATGTCTTCGTCGGAAAAATCGAGCCCTATCTCAAGCAATGATAGCATCTTAACCAACTGACTCTTAAGCTCTTTTACCATCTTAGATAGACGGCCACTGGCCAAACCATAGGCACTATCGAGATGCGCTTTAGAGCTAGCCTGGATGAGGTCAATTACAGCCTCAGCTTCTAATAAGTCCAATCGGCCATTGAGAAACGCTCGACGAGTAAACTCTCCTGGAGCGGCGGCGACGGCCCCTAAGCGCAGCGCTTCCTCGACGACGGACTCTAATACGACCATGCTGCCGTGGCAACTAATCTCGACGGTATCTTCACCGGTATAAGAGTGCGGCGCAGCAAAGACCCAAGCGACGCCCGTGTCGATTGCTCGACCACCAGCCCATATACGCCCGTATTCGACGTATCGGACTCGCTTGCCGAGCGGAGGGCGGGAGCGAAAAATCTGCTGACTAATAGATAGAGCGGCAGGCCCACTCAAACGCACGATCCCGATCCCCCCCTCCCCCCGTGGCGTAGAGATAGCGACAACAGTATCCGGCTGTATCAAGGATTCGAGGTCCGGCTGAAATTTCAAGTGCTGGAAGGAGCGGCTTCTTTTTTAAAATGATTGACCAATAGCTGCTGGCCAATGGTCAAAACATTGAAGATAGTCCAGTAAAGCACTAATCCCGACGACATGTTCCAAAAGATGAAAATCATCACAACTGGCATCATGTAAACCAGAACGGCCTGCTTGGGATCCTTCATCGTCATCTTCTGTTGGATCAGCATGGAGACAGCCATTAATAACGGCAGAACATGAAGACCAAAACCGCCGATTAGCAACTCATCAGGAAGGGAGAGATCCTGTATCCAAAGAGTAAAGGGTGCCTGACGCAACTCGATTGTTTTGCCAAAAAGATTGTAGAGCGCAATGAAAATGGGCATCTGCAACAAGAGAGGCAGACACCCGCTAAGAGGATTGACTCCTTCTTCCTTATAGAGCTTCATGGTCTCTCGGCTCAGGCGTTGATTGTCGTTTTTGTACTTCTCGCGTAGCGCCGTAATTTTCGGCTGAATCTCCTGCATTTTCGCCGCAGACTCATACGTTTTGTGCGTAAGCGGATAGACGAGAATTTTGATGACAACGGCGAAAAGGACGATGATCCAACCATAGTTGGGGACATATTGATGAGTCGCTATGAATAGAATGAGTAGAAAGCGGCTTATCTGACTTACAATCGGCCAGCCGAAATCAATGGCCTGCTCTAGCTCGGCCTCATAGCCGATGAGCTCGTCGTAGTTGAGCGGGCCGAGATAAATGATGTTGTGCCAAGAACCAGACCGTTCGAGCCGCCGACCTAGCTGAAAAGAATACTCGGGCCGCGACCCTTGGTGATCGCCCTGCAGGACGACGCGAGAACGCTGCTCCCTATCGGCAGGGACGAAGGAAATCAAGAAGTACTTGTTGCGAATGCCCGCCCATTTTAGTAATCCTTTGTCCTCTAACTCGTCCGATTCCTCATCGTCTACCTTGAGTTCGACCCTTTCTTCATTTATATAGGCGAATGCCCGCATTTCAGGTAGGTCAATTTCCGGCTTCTCGGTAAACGCTATGCCGTTTTCCCAAGTGAGTATGGCTTCGGTATCGTCGTCAAATCCTTCGTAGCGCACCTGGAGGTCGAATCCATAGCGGTCCCCATTAAAAGTCAACACCTTTTCCAGCCTCCTGCCCCCCCCAAGTTCGGCCTCCATACTTAAAGAGCGCTCTTCCCCAGGTCCTATCTGCAAACTCGACTGATTGGCAACAAACTCCGCCGAGGAGATATCCTCCCTGTCGTTTGCTCTCTGCAGATGAATGCCCAAGCCGCTGCCGGTTAGAGGCAGTAGCTCTATATCGTCCCCATCTATGTGTCTGTATTTTAATAGTTTACATGATATGATAGTGCCGCCCTTTGTAGAAACTTTAAATCTCTGAAGCGGCGTTTGCACTACAATTGTGTCCGCTCCCTCTTCTGAGATAAAGGACGGATTTTCGGCTGATTCGACCCTTTCAACGACCTGAGCCTGAACGGGTGCTGGCTCTTCCGAATGGAGCTGTTCCACAAGTTCGGGATCTCGTATGCGCTCGGGCTCAGCTTGCTCTTCAGCAACAGGGGCCACCTCAGGCACCGATTCCTGAGACGGAGGCTGAGGCTTGGGATTTAGCCCAAGCCATTCATTATAGAAGGGAAGCAAGAGGAAAATCAGGCCGATGAAAAGAAAGGCCAACAGGGTCCGCTTATCTTCCATAAGTTTTACTTACCCTTTTATAAACAACATGTTATTAAACTATCGCAGAGGATCGTACCCGCTCCCTCCCCAAGGATGGCATCGACTAATCCGCTTTAGCGCAATCACCCCGCCTTTGAGTGCCCCGTACTTGTCTAGTGCTTCTTCGGCATATTGGGAACAAGTAGGTTGATAACGACAGGATGGGGGAAGATATGGAGACAGGAGAAGACGATAGGCGCGAACGAGGAAAATGACGATTTGCTTCATCGTGGGACAAGATTTGGTACCAAGAAATCCAGTTCCCTTTCCAAGTCAGCAAAGGGAGCTTCGATGGCTGACGGTTGGCAAAAAACGACTAGATTGCGAGGAAAGTACGGGCGGCTGCGGCAAATGCTACGCAGGTGCCGCTTGAGCCGATTGCGCTTTACAGCATTGCCCAGTTTGCGTCGGACGACGACGATTTGACCGCGATCTTCCCGACCGCAGCGGATCCAAAAGCAGCGGCCCCTAATCCAAGCCATCAAACGCTAGACTGCTAGCTGCTTGCGGCCCTTCCGACGACGACGATTGATGATATTGCGCCCGGCCGGTGTGCTCATGCGCTTGCGAAAGCCATGCTTGTTGCGGCGGCGCCTGTTGCTAGGTTGAAATGTGCGTTTCAAAAAATCTCACCTCACGTTAGTTCTGCACAGCATGAGCAGAAACGGTTCAATTTAGTGGCTATTCCAATTAGTGTCAATACTTTAGCTCTTCAAGCGCTAGTGAATTTTAACAACAAATTCGGTGGAGACTCTTGACTGGTATATGCCTTCTTCATAGGTTGAAANCCCCCCTTAAAAATTGCGAACTCGCTCAATAAATGGCACTGGAAATACAAGATCCCCAAGAACTTTGGGCCCAATGTCTGCTCAACATAGAGCGTCAGGTTCGTCCCCAGAGTTTTAGTAATTGGTTTAAACAAACTTCCGTAAGCCAATTCGACGAAAACTTGTTGGTCATCCAAGTTCCCAGTGCATTTTCTGCCGCTTGGGTAGAGGAGCACTACTTGCAGATGATTCAAGCAGTAGTAATGGAAGAGACGACGCTGGCCCCAAGAATCTCCTTTGCCGTTGCCCAAGCCCCCCAGCCCGCTCTCGACGCAGTACTCCCTATCCCCACTCGCGAAGAAGAATCCACAGAAGATGAACGAGAAGAAGAGGTAGAAACAGAAGCCGGTCCCGATCAAATATCGCTCAACCAGCGCTATACCTTTGAAGAATTTATCATCGGCGATAGCAATCAAATTGCCCTTGCAACGGCCTTAGCCGTAGCCAATGCCCCAGGTAAGGCGGGATTTAATCCCCTCGTGATTTATGGCGGTGCCGGACTAGGTAAAACGCATCTGCTCCAAGCGATTGGGCATCACGCGCATAGCCTCAAGCTCGCTGAGAAGGTTGTTTACGTCACCTCGGAAAAATTTATGGGCGATTTCGTCCAATCGCTCCGAGATCGCGATAAGACGAATGAGTTTAAGAGTTTCTACCGCAACGCGGATATCCTCCTGGTCGACGACATCCAGTTTCTGCTCCACGGCGAACAGACCCAAAACGAATTCTTTCACACCTTTAATGCCCTGCACCAGTCCGAGAAGCAGATTGTCATGACCTGCGACAGTCCTCCCGGTCATCTTGATGGGTTAGAAGAACGGCTGAAATCCCGCTTCATATGGGGTTTGGCCACCGCAATAAATCCGCCTGAGCTCGAGACCCGGATTGCCATCCTCCACAAGAAGGCCGAGCGCAACGGCATACGGATTCCCGATGCTGTGGCCGCTCTGTTAGGCAACCATATCCGATCGAATGTCCGCGAACTCGAAGGTACGTTGATTAGCTTGATGGCCTACTGCTCAATCCACAAGAAGGAACTCGACATTGAGGCGGCCAAGCATATTCTAGATGAATTGGGCCCTAGCCCATCGGAAATGAGCATTGAGGCCATCCAACAGCAGGTCGCCAACCACTTTAATATGACTCAGGAGTTACTTACTGGAAAAGGACGCAAGCAAGACGTGGTAACAGCACGTCACATTGCTATGTTCTTAGTCAGGAGTCTCATCGGCAGTCACTTCACTACCATCGGCCTGCACTTCGGCAACCGCGACCACAGCACGGTCATCCACGCTGTAAGCACCGTTGAGAGGAAGTGCAAAAACGATCCCACCTTCGCCAGACTAGTCGAGGATTTGTCCAATACCATCCGCCGGCAAAACCCCTAGTCCATCCCCATCTCTTTAGCTGTCTTAGCTCGACTTTATCCATTCAGTTAGGGTAACAGACGGTGTGTATCAAGCGGTTGAATAGGGTGCGCGGTATTTTTACCATGTCGTCTTTTGGTAGGGTGGTTGAAAAAGTCGCCCAAATGTGTTTTCGGACGCCGGCCAACGCATCGGCAAAGGTTGGTTTTACTTTTTTATACCACGCGGTGGCGTGCCAGCCCTGGGGTCGTTTTTTGACCCAGCGATGGGCGATCAACGTGACGAGACTAAACAAGGCTAAGAGCACCGGAGTGGTGCGCGCAATGGCTCGGTCATTCCACTGGCGTTGGGTCTCCAAGCCCAGATGGGCGCGGGCTTGTTCAAAGGTGGTTTCGACCGCCCAACGTTGTATAAAAAACGTCAGCATCTGCCGGGGCGACAGGCGCAGATGGGTTGATAGTAACGCTTGGGGGGCAAAGGTGTGGTGCGGATCGCGGATCAGCAGCCATCGAATCGGCACGGGCGGCAAGCCGGTGTGATACCAGACCGCGGTTTGGGAATAGACCTCCACGGTGCGCCGCTTGCGGCCATACCAACGAGGGATGGTTAGGGTCTGCCACGGCGTATCCGGGGCGTCCAGATGGTGTTGGAGGGCGGGTAAACGGGCCCCTTTGCAGCGGGGCCGCCCCACTTGGTGGGCCGACCGAGGCGGAGCCGGGGCATACAGAGCCGCATCCAGCCGCAGGCGCGTCACGACGGTAACATACGATGCGACCGCGTCGAGGAAGGCTAACGCGGCAAAGCTGCTATCGGCCACTACCACCATACGCCGTCCCGGCAGCCAACCGGCGACGACGTGAAGCATGCTTTGGGCGCGCTGTAACAGAGACACCGCACAGCGACCCTGCTGGGTATAATAGCGCTGGGAAGGGCACAGCACACTCATAAAGGGTAACGCCCAGACGCCGATCCGCCCAGCCGATCGGCGTCAGCAGCCAGACACGGGCAGAAAAAATAGGGGCCATCTGCGACAAAACGCTTATTATATCCTCCGGCAGTCGACTCATGGCATCCTCCTCGGTTGTAGGTGTCTCGACACCACCTACGCTACGAAGGAAAATGAGTCGCTGCCATTCTTCTTTGGATAAAGTCGAGCTTAGGTCCTCTCTGTCTGTATTTTTCACCACAATAGTGCCTATTTGGCAGTGGAAAACTATTAACATCTATCCCCGCCTAGGTATTGATTCAATGTGGATAAATCTGTGCAAAAAAGAAAACAGGCATTTTTAACCTCTGGCCTGTGCAAAACTCAACCTTTCCACTCGACAATCCACAGATCGAGCACTCACCAACAGTTATCCCTTTGTTATTTAAGTGTTTTATTAACAACAATTTTTATTGCACATAAATAAATCTCTAATACTGTTATCCACATATCCACAGTACAACTAGAACTTCTAAAAATAAAAGAACACAGAAAAGTGTAGTTTTATTAAAAGACTGATGTGGATTAAGCCTTTGCCCTTATTACACACCTTTCTGTTTTTTTATACACACCTGCTCTTATGTTCTCTCTCATGCTAAAAATGGGACACTATATAATAGAACCTTGACACAAATAAGTACAAGAGCTAAATTTATTGTAAGTGTTTTAAGAACAACGTTTTTTCAACAGGTAGAAGGATAATCTGAGAAGCAGTATGAAGTTAAGAGTAAATCGCAATGAATTGTGGCAGGGCATTGATACTGTATTAGAAGCCGTGTCTTCAAAGCCTTCCCTACCGGTGTTGGCCAATATCCTGCTTGAAGCCGATGGGGAAACCCTATCTCTAGCTGCGACGGATTTAGATTTGTCCATCCGAACTCAAGTCTCTGCTGTAGTAGAGGAGGAAGGGAGGACGACTGTTTCGGCTCGCAAGCTGGCAGAAATCACCCGAGAATGGCCCGAGGCGGAGTTGAGTATTGAGGTGCAAGACGAGCGACTCAAGCTCTCAGGGCGGCCCGGGGACGTCGAGAGCAGCGAAGGAGCGTATAGCCTATCGGGAATAGAAGCTGAAGAGTTCCCCAGTATGCCGACAGCACTTGACGGTGTAAGTCTGAGTTTAGGAGAGGACGGGGCCGAGACCAATGTCCTGATAGACATGATCAACAAGACGGCCTTTGCCGTCTCCGGCGATGATACGCGTCCAGTGTTCAACGGGGTGCTCTGGCGCATTGATACTCAGGGAATGGAGATGGTGGCTACCGATGGGTCGCGCTTAGCCTGTTGCAGACTAGAAATAGATCTACAGGATCAGGTAAAAGACGAACAAGAGACCGCGGTCATCGTCCCCCCCCAAGCATTGAACCAGATCGTCAAATTGCTGGGTGGCTATAAGGGGCCGGTCAACGTCACGCTAGGTGAGACGCAGCTCCTGTTTGATATAGGACATACGCATTTGCTGTCGCGTCTGATTGAGGGGCCTTATGTCAACTATGCCCAAGTTATTCCTCAAAACAACAAAAAAGAATTAAGAATAGCTAGCGAAGATCTTCTGCCGGCCGTACGCCGGGTATCCATTCTCTCTAGTTCTTATACGCGTCAAGTGCGCTTTAAGCTAAATAGCGGCCAGGTGGAGCTATCGGCCGCCAGCCCCGAGATCGGTGGCGAGGCGAGGGAGGTCGTGCCAGCCCAATACGCCTCTGAAGAGCTGGAAGTTGGCTACAACGCCCAGTATCTGATGGATATCCTGCGCAAAATGGACGCGTCCGAGGTCCGTTTCGAGCTCAATGACCACGTCACAGCAGCTCTATTGCGGCCGGTGGAACAAAAGGAAGGTGAGGACTACTTCTGCTTACTAATGCCCCTGCGGCCAACAGGATGAGGTCAGCAGGAATAGTGCGGATTCGTGAATTAACGCTGAGACCCTTCCGAAATTTTGCCGCAATTCGCTTGAGCTTTGCAGCAGATCACGTGCTGATTTTTGGCCCGAACGGCCGCGGCAAAAGCAATATCTTAGAAGCTATTTCCTACCTATCTATCGGTAAGTCAGTGCGCGGGGCCAAGGATCAACATGTCGTGCCGCACGGCGAGGACTTCTTTGACATCCGAGCCTTGTGTACGGATGGTCGCCAGGACCAGCAAGTACGCGTCTTTTACAATAAAAAGGAAGGCAAGAAGGCATTTGTTGATGCCAGTCCCTTGCCCCGAGTATCGGAGTTGCTCGGCACCTTCCGCACAGTTCATTTCTCTCCTGAAGACGTATCGCTGGTACTGCGCTTTCCGGCCCAGCGAAGGCGGCTGCTCGACATACTTATCTCGCAGTCTAGCGCCGCGTATTTGCGGTGTATGCAGCGCTACTACCGCGTGCTGGCCCAGCGAAACCACTTATTGCGCGCCGCAAAGAGGTCGGGGCACGGGTTTGTCGATAGTCAGGTAATAGAACCGTGGAATGCCCAGTTGGTGGATTTGGGTGCCCAACTTCGGCTACATCGCTTGGAGACGCTGGATGCGTTGAGAGCGCCTTTTCTCGGCTATTATGGTCGCTTCGCCTTGGCTGGCGAAGAGGTCGCCGTTGTCTATCAAGGTACCAAGGAACAGGGCTTAGAGGCCCTTAGAGCCGAATTGAGCGAAGCACTCAGTCGCCGCAGGGAACAGGAGACCCAAATAGGCCATACGCTCTGTGGGCCGCACCGCGATGATTTGAAATTCACGTTGGACGAAGAACCGGCCGAAGTCTATGCCTCCGAGGGCCAGCTAAGAACCGTACTCATATCGTGGAAGCTGGCCGAGGCCCGTTACATGGAGGAGCAAACAGGTCGGCAACCAGTACTACTCTTAGATGATGCTTTTTCCGAGTTAGATTCAGGTCGGATAGGAGAACTATTGGACATAGTAGGTGAATTTGAACAGGTCATAGCGACGACCCCTCAAGAGCCTAACGCAAGGCAGGAAGCTCGTTTTGAATCGGTCGACCTCCAGAAATAAGGGCCGCAGTGTTGGTCCCCCCACCGTTTTGCACGGGCTGCTCGACGCCGCAGTCGAGGATCTGGGGATCGAGCAGAAGCTGGTGGAATGTCGGGCGCGGATGGCGTGGGAAGAAGCAGTAGGTTCCTCCTTGGCTCAGTATACCAGTCCACAGCGCTTGTCCAAAGGATATTTGGAAGTGGCTGTGCCATCTGCCGTCTGGCGAACCCAACTAAACTTTATGCAGCGGGACATCGCGGCACGGATCAACGCATTGCTGGGTAAGAAGGTCGTCAAGGGGCTAAAATTACTAAACCAGTCTGAAAGTGTGGAGAACAAAAGGAGGGATAGATGACAGAACCGGCCAGAAATTTCCCCGAGGAAGAACCCGAAGCAGCGCAGGAGGAATATACAGCCGACGCCATACAGGTTCTCAAGGGGCTTGAAGGGGTGCGCAAGCGCCCGGCTATGTACATTGGCGATACGAGCGAAAATGGACTACACGAACTGGTAAAGGAGATCGTCAACAACAGCATTGACGAGGCTATGGCCGGGCGCTGCTCGCGCATTGACGTAACAATCACCACACAAGGTACTGCCCGCGTCCAAGATAACGGGCGAGGCATTCCGACCGATTTCCACGTTGCCGAAAATAAATCGGGAGTCGAGGTGGTAATGACGATGCTCCACGCCGGCGGCAAGTTCGACAAGAAAGCCTATCAGGTCTCCGGTGGACTACACGGCGTGGGCGCTTCGGTCGTCAACGCATTGTCGGAGTGGTGTACGGTCGAAGTTTGGCAAAAGGGCAAAGTCCACTTGCAGCGCTACGCTCGTGGCGTAGCGGAAACGGGCTTGGAGGTCATCGGCGACACGGACCAGACCGGCACCGTCATAGAATTCAAGCCGGACGCCGAGATATTTGAAACCGTGGAATTCAGCTTTGAGTTTATCGCCGTGCGACTACGCGAACTGGCCTTTCTGACCAAGGGCGTGGAGATCAATATACGGGACGAGCGAAGCGGAGAGGTCGACTGCTATCTGTACGAGGGCGGTGTACAAGAATTTGTGCGCTTCCTCAACGAGGGCCGAAGCGCGTTACACCCAGATCCGATCTATCTTCAAGGCGAGCGCGACGAAGTCGTCGTAGAGGTGGCTCTGCAATACAACGACAGCTACCAAGAAACTCTTTTTACCTACGCAAATAATATCAAGACCGACGAGGGAGGAACCCATCTCGTAGGCTTCCGTTCGGCGCTGACTCGAACGATCAACAACTACGCGAACCGCAATAATCTGCTCAAGAACGTCAAGTTCAATATTTCGGGCGATGATACGCGCGAGGGCATCGCCGCCGTTGTCAGCGTCAAAGTGCCCGAGCCGCAGTTTGAGGGACAGACCAAGGGCAAGTTGGGCAATAGCGAAGTCAAAGGCATCGTCGATTCGTTTGTCTCCGAAGCACTGAGTACATACCTCGAAGAAACCCCGGATATTGCCAAGCGGATCGTCGACAAGATCGTGGAGGCCGGCCGCGCTCGCGAGGCAGCGCGCAAGGCTCGCGAACTGACCCGGCGCAAGGGGATTCTCGACGGAGGAGCGTTGCCCGGCAAGCTGGCCGATTGCTCAATCCGTGACCCGGAGCAGACCGAAATTTTCTTGGTCGAAGGCGATTCGGCCGGCGGCTCGGCGGCGATGGCACGCGACCAAAGCTTCCAAGCCGTGCTGCCGATGTTCGGCAAACCGCTCAACGTGGAAAAAGCGCGAATCGACCGCGTCCTAGGAAACGACAAATTACTGCCGCTTATAACGGCGCTGGGCACCAACCTCGGCGAGGACTACAACTTTGAGAAGCTGCGCTACGGCAAGGTTATTATCATGGCCGATGCCGACGTCGATGGCAGCCACATCCGCACGCTAATCATGACCTTCTTCTTTCGCTACATGCGCGACCTGATTGAGAAAGGCAA
>JGIcombinedJ30088_10002789_pt1 | contig 16602 bp, 16 predicted proteins | sample PinacodermPK_FD_30088 | JGI IMG/M metagenome (IMG submission 30088)
CTAGGGTCGGATACAGATCGAGCAACGAGACAGGCTCGGCCGACCGGCTGCCGGCCACCGTGACGCCTGGGGCGACAACGATCAACGGCACGCGGGTCGATTCTTCCCAAAGGGTCTGCTTGCGCCACTGGCCCTTTTCGCCGAGGTGCCAGCCGTGATCGGAAAAGAGCGCAATGATCGTTCGGCCCGCTCGTCCGCTCGCATCCAGAGCATCCAGGAGNTGACCCACCATCGCGTCGGCAAAGCTGATGCTGGCCAGGTATGCTTGAACGCCTTCCTTCCATTTACCGGTCTCGACGACCCACTCGTGGACCCGCTGATTGTTGGCATATCGCTTCGCCCCGGGCACGTCGTCCAGATCGTTCTGAATTGTCGAGGGCAATTCGACCTGGTCGAGCGGGTGCAGGTCGAAGTACGCTTGGGGGAGATACCAAGGAAGGTGGGGTCGGTAGATCCCGGCACCCAGGAAAAGCGGCTTCCCGTGCGTTGCACCGATCTGCCTGACCGCCCAAGAGACGACTTGGCCGTCGGCCATCGCCGAGTCCTCCGCGGCGACGGGAGCCCAATCGAAGAATCCAAGGACCAGGTTGGGGTTCTCGTTGAGGGGCCAGCCGAGCGGACGAACCTCGTCGGGCAACTGGCGGTTCATCGCCGGGTAGTAGTCATCGAAACCCTTCCGGGGAAGCAGCCCGAAAAAGGCACGCGGAAAGTACGTGTGGCTGTGGAAAAGCTTCCCACCTCCGAGCGTTCGGTAGCCGTTTTCCTGGAGGAATAGCGGCAACACGGGCTTGCCTTCGAGCGCAGGAGAGTTTCGCCAATCGTGATTGTTACCGTACACGCCGATATGGGAAGGCAGCATGCCGCTCATCAACGAGCTTCTTGACGGATTGCAGATCGCCGCGGTGGCATGAGCGTTCGTGAACGTCATCCCCCGGGCCGCAAGGCGGTCGATATTCGGGGTCTTCGCTTGGGGATGGCCACCGAGCGGACCAACCCAGTCATTGAGATCGTCGATCGAGATGAGCAGGATGTCGGGACTCTCTGCCACTGCCCTCGACGAAGCCAACCCGCAGAGCGCCAACGCGATCAGAAGCGTGAACAGTCTCGACATGGTCCTACGGTTTGAGATGACGGTCGAGGAACTCGGCGACCATCTTGAAGAGCGACTCGGGCGTGTCCTTCACTGCATTCCGGAACCCATGATCGGCACCAACGACCTTGTACAGGCGCGATTCCACGCCAGCCTCCTGCAGCGCTGCGTATAGCAGCTCGCTCTGGTTGTACGGAACACTGAGGTCCTGCTCGCCATGCATGAGGAGCATGGGCGGGTCGTCCGGCGTGACGTAAGTGATCGGATTGGCCCTGCGCACCCGGTCGGGATGCTCTTGGATTGGAACCCCGATGAACTCGGATTCCTGCGATCCGGCAGCGTCGTGGTCGATTCGGCCTTCAAAATCGTTCATTCGCAAGAAGTCCGTCGGCCCAAACCAGTTGCAAACCATCGTCGGCTTCGAGGAGACATCCTGGTTCTCCGCGTGGATCACGTCCCATTCCCTGACATCCCAGGCCGTGCCGAGCAATGCCACCAGATGGCCGCCCGCGGAGGAGCCCCAAACGGCTAGCCTGTCCGGATCGATTCCGTAGTCCGAGGCATTCGCGCGCAACCAACGCACGGCCGCCTTGCAATCGGCGATCGCCGCCGGAAAGATCGCCTCACCGCTCAGGCGGTAGTCAACCGAGGCTAAGATGTATCCGCCATGCTCGAGAATGGGTCCTGGCCGTCTAAGCCCGTCCTTGCTCCCTCCGCGCCAGCCGCCGCCATGGATCCAAACGACAAGGGGCATGGGGCTGGCGGGCCTCGTCTCAGGAACATAGAGGTCAAGGTGCAGGTCGCGGCCATCGACCGAACCGTAGACCAAGTCCAGGTGAGCGGTGACGCCCTCTGGCAGTTCAAACTGCGGGCGAGGCGCGCGGCTGCGCTGGACCCCTTCCTGTGCCGGAAGAGTCACGACGCTCGTTAACGCCAGCGGCAACAACACCGCCAAAGACAACGAATTCAGGCTGAGACGGTCGACCCTGAATTCCTTGCGCATGGTTGGACTATACGGAATAAATTGCGTTTACGCAACACCTCGGATAACATTGCAGGCACGCCTTGTTCGCAAGGTTGCGTCGATATGGCTCAAGCGCTCACGGATTGGGTTTTCACGCGCTCCGGCGTGCGAACCCGGCGCTGGGTCTGCAACTCCGCTCCGCTACGGTGTGACGCCATGGTTGCTGGATGGCCCCTCATTCCGAGCCTGATCATCGGTCCGGCGGGCTCGGATAAGCGACGCTCTGACGCGCGTGGCAGCTCCATACTGAACGCCGTTGGGGCGTTGCCACGTCTGGCCCGGAGGCGCGGACGGCTCGGCACCATCTTGAGGAATGCCGCGGGGTGCCGACCATGACCCCGTACAGGCTCTCCATCACGGCCTCTAGCGACCCGTATCCGACTTACCGTCGCATGCGGGACGAGGATCCGGTGCATTACTCCGAACCCGAGGATGTCTGGGTCCTGACTCGCTACAAGGATGTCTCCGCCGCGTTCAAGGATTGGCGCACTTGGTCCTCCCAGCGACGCGGCAATCTGCTGAACGACATCCCCGAGCGGATCGGCAAGACACTGGGCACCTCGGACCCACCGAGTCATCGCTTCGCCCGCAGCCTCGTTGAGAAAGCCTTTACCCCCCGCAGTGTCGAAGCGATGCAGCCGAGCGTCCGCTCGATGGCCGAAGTGATGTCGGCAGAGGCCCGCGAGCGCGGCACGATCGAATTCGTGCAGGACATCTCCGCGCCATTCAACGCCGGCGTTCTGGGGGCCATGTTCGGCATCCCTAATTCCGACTTCCTGCTGTTGCGTCACTGGCTGGACGACTTCTTTCAGCGGGAGAATGCGCCAGTGGGAAGCGTATCCAGGCAAGTGCTGGCGATGCGCGCCTTGAACGACTACCTGGGAGGTTTGGCTGACGAGCGCAACGCACGGCCGGGGCCAGACCTGATGAGTGCGATGCTCCGAGCCGAGGAGTGTGGCCGGCGCTTGAACCGCGAGCAAGTCGTGGTGACGACGATGACGTTCCTGACGGCCGGATTCGAGTCGACGAACAATCTCTTTACCAACCTTGCGTACGCCTTGGCGCTACACCGGGAAACCTATCAACTCCTCAGCCAAGAGATCTCGATGGTCCACGGCGCGATAGAAGAAAGCATGCGCTGGGATGCTGCGGCTCAAGGGTTCGTGCGTTGCCCGACTCGAGAGGTGTTGCTGCATGACAAGACCATTCCAGAGGGATCGCAAGTACTGCTGCATATTGGCTCGGCGAATCGCGATGAGAGGGAGTTCGAAGACCCCGATCGGTTCGATTTGGGACGCGAAACCAGGCGCCATCTCGGCATGGGCCAAGGAATCCATTTCTGCGTGGGAGCCCCGCTTGGGCGCATGATGGCGCAAACGCTGTTTAGTATGCTACTTCCAGTGAGCCGGCATTGGGAGATCGACTTGGCAGACGCCCACCGCGTTACAACCCCAAATTTCCGGGGCTTCTCCGCCTTGCCGCTCACGGTTTGAGGATTTCGAATGAGGGGACCAACAGTGAAGTACATTGCCTTCCTCTGCGCGGGACTGGCCCTCGCCGTCGCGTTTGCGCAGGACACCCCGTCCAGAGAACAGCGAATCGAAAACTGGTTGAGGATCCAGGATGCGGACAACGATGGACGGATTTCGGCCGATGAAGCCACTGGCCAGATGAAGGGCAACTTCCGGCGCATCGATGTGAACAACGACTCTTTCCTCGACAAACAGGAACTGGGCGCGTTGGCCGAACGGCTCGGACAAAACCAGGCTGCCCGTCGAACACCTCAGTTGATCACCGATGACCAGATACGCCAGCAAGCCGCGGCCGGCGTCTTGCTTGAACTCGACATTCCCTACCGCGAGGGCCACGAATTGTGGACGCTGGACCTCGCCATGCCGGCGGTCGAGTCCGACAGGCCACGCCCGGCGATCATCCTCGTGCACGGCGGTGGCTGGGTCCGAGGGGACAAGCGCAACCCTAATTTCGTCGAACTCATGCTCGACTACGCGGCGAGAGGATACGTGGCGATCAATGTGAACTACCGCCTCGACCGCTCGAAGCTGCCGTGCGTGAAAGATGTCAAGTGCGCCGTGCGTTGGCTGCGAGCGCACGCCGCGAAATACAACGTCGATCCCGGGCGAATCGGGGCGTACGGAAATTCCGCCGGTGCGCACCTGGTGGCCATGCTCGGACTCTCGCACGGCGAAAGGCGGCTGGACTCCGGCCCTTGGCTGGACCATTCCAGCGCCGTTCAGGCCGTCGCCGCTTCCGCAACCCCTGCCCGGCCAAACGTTCCCGGCGGCACGGAAGCCGACAATGCCCTGATCTCACCGCTGACATACATCGCCGCCGCCGCCCCGCCGTTCCTGCTCTTCCACGAAGCTTCAGACAGCACGGTCAACGTCAGCAACTCGGATGATCTCGTCTCCGCGCTGAAAAATGCCGGCGCTACAGAGGTGATCTACAAGCGCTACACCGACGGCAGCGGCCACGGAGTCTTCAGAGCCAATTTCGAGGAAACAGCGCCCGAGATGAGGCGGTTCTTCGCTCGCTCGCTTGGCACTGAGTAAACCGGGGTTTCCTGGCCCCTGAACGTTCCGGAAACATGCCCCTCACGCGCAAGCCGATGCCGACCGTCGCTTGGATGCAGTCAAGCGGCTATCCCGACTCTTGGCGCCCTACCAACTCCCGGCCTAGCTGCCTGTTCTGTCAACTTGAGCCCGGAGACGAGGATCGAACTCCCGGAATCCAGCCTGAATAGTCACGTGTTGCCACCAGAGATCCTAGAATCAAACAACGCTGGCCTACGGCTCTCTGAGCCCGCTAGTCTCCATACGACAACTTCTCCCTCTCGGTAACCGATCCGAGTGGGGCCGTCAACCCGATAACAGCTAATGCGGAGAAAGGTCCATCTATTCACCGCATAATATGCGGAGATTAGTGCCACAATGCCCGCGGAAGCCACACGATGGCGTCACCGACGTACATCCACGAGTTGCCGGACTGGCCCGCCTTGACGTGGAGCCAGGATGCTCTGCTGAAGCCGCTGGCCGCTCTTCGCCATCAACAGGGCCGCTTGATCGGTCGCATGGAGTCGCTCGGGTTCGATCTGAGGCAGCAGGCGGTCCTTCGGACACTCACGGAAGACGTCCTCAAGACAAGCGAGATCGAAGGGAAAGAGTTGGACGCGGAACAGGTCCGATCCTCGATTGCAAGGCGTCTTGGCCTCGACATTGCCGGGCCCAAGCAGCCAGCCCGCGAAGTTGAAGGCATCGTCGAGATGATGCTCGATGCGACGGGTCACTATAGCCGGGCGTTGACGGCTGAAAGGCTCTTTGTGTGGCACGTCTCCCTTTTCCCGACTGGCCGGAGTGGCACGAGACGCATCCACGTCGGGGCCTGGCGAGACGACGCGACCGGCCCGATGCAAGTCGTCTCGGGCCCCATTGGCCACGAGCGGGTTCATTTCGAGGCGCCGGCAACGAACCGGCTCGATCGCGAAATGGCCATGTTTCTGGATTGGTTCAACGCCTCGGCAACGACTGACAACGTGTCGCAGGCTGCACTGGCACACTTGTGATTCGTTACGATTCACCCGCTTGATGACGGGAACGGGCGCGTCGCCCGTGCCCTCGCCGACATGCTTCTCGCGCGCTCGGAGAAGACCGCACAGCGCTTCTACAGCATGTCCGCCCAAATACGCCGGGAGCGTGCTGACTACTACGAGACTCTGAAGAGGACGCAGACATCAACGCTGGAGGTCACGCGGTGGATGCTTTGGTTCTTCGGATGCCTCGGAAGAGCCATCGACGGGGCGCAAGACATGCTTGAAGCAGTGCTAACCAAGGCACGCTTCTGGGAATCGGTTCGCACCGTGCCGGTCAATGAGCGTCAGCGGAAGATGCTCGACCATCTGCTCGAAGGATTCCGAGGCAATCTGACAACGTCGAAGTGGGCAAGATCGCGAAATGCTCCCAGGACACGGCTCTCCGTGACATCAATGGTCTTGTCGAACGAGGAATCCTCAGGCGGAGCAAGGCCGGTGGACGCAGCACTAGCTATGAAATCGCGCGCCGCCTCGCTTGAATGCAGTACTCTCGCGATTCGCTGGCCAGCGCCCGAAGGTACCAATGGCGGAGACTAGCTTGTTCCAGGCATGGAGCGGGAGACGGGGATCGAACCCGCGACATTCAGCTTGGGAAGCTGACGTTCTACCACTGAACTACTCCCGCTCTGGGAAGTAGTCTAGCACGCGTCTCCGGGGCTGAAATCCCGAACGGAACCGCTCGCAAGCGTCCTCCGGGTCGGCAATTCGTCAATCCGTGGAAAGGGATCTTGCGAGCCTTCTCTGCCCCGCGCGGGGCTACAATCCTGAGCATGATATCGGTATTCTCTTCCCCTTCGCGCTACACCCAGGGACCGGACGCCACCAAATCATTGGGGCCGGAAATGCAGCGGATCGGCCTTTCGGGTCCGGCCATGGTTCTGGCCGGAAAAAGCGCTTCCGCCAAGCTTGCCGGCACGTGGCGGAAGACATTCGGAGATGCAGGCATCGACTTCTCGGTCCGCCCCTTCGGCGGAGAATGTAGCCATCAGGAAATCGAAGAAGTCAAGGAAGCAGCCAAGGATTCGGGAGCACAGGTAATCGTCGGCGCTGGTGGCGGAAAGGTGCTCGACACGGCCCGAGCGGTCGCTGCCGACCTCCGCTTGCCTGTCGTGAACTGCCCGACCGTGGCATCCAGCGACGCACCTTGCTCCGCGCTGTCGGTCCTGTACAACGACCACGGGCAAATGGTGGATTACCGCGTCTACGCACGCAATCCAGATCTGGTGCTGGTGGACACCAAGGTCATCGCCTGCGCACCGCCCCGGCTGCTGGTGTCGGGTATGGGCGACGCCCTAGCGACTCTGTTCGAGGCCCGCACGTGCGTCGAGGGACGCGTGAAAAACATGCGGGGCGGAGCGTCGACCCGTAGCGCGCTGGCTTTGGCGGAACTCTGCTATCGCACGTTGATCGAAGACGGTTACAACGCCCTCGCCGCCGCCGAGCGACAGGCCGTCACGCCCGCGCTGGAACGTCTTGTCGAAGCCAACACGCTGCTCTCAGGGCTAGGATTCGAGTCTTCCGGCCTCGCTGCTGCCCACTCCGTTCACAACGGCCTGACAGTCGCGGACGGCACTCACGCCTACTATCACGGGGAGAAGGTGGCCTTCGGGACCCTGGTCCAGCTCGTACTGGAAGGCAAGGCGAGCACCGAGATTGACGAGGTGCTTACCTTCTCGCATGCCGTCGGACTCCCGATCACCCTCGCTGACATCGGATTGCTCGCGTCGGACGCCGACATGCTTGATGCCGTTGCGAAGCGCTCGACCGCAGACACCGAGACAATCCATAACGAACCGTTCGAAGTGCAATCTGAGATGGTTCGCGACGCGATCCGAGCCGCCGACGCGTTGGGTCAGCGCTGGAAGCTGGCACACTGAGCCCGGGCTTTGTCCTGGGATCTCCTAAGGTCGCGCGTCGCGCCTCAGCGCTCGATTTGCTGCGTCTCCTTGACCCAGCCGCCGATCGCCGCGTGGCTTTCCTTGACGCCGATCACATCGCCATTGAGGAACGTCACGAACACGATCTCTCCCGGCGGCTCTCCGTAGATCCAATCCTCTGTCTCAACGCCGTCTTTGAAATCCCGGACCTTCTTGACCGGCCTCCCCTTCGCGAGCAGGACCATCTCCTTGTCCATGCCCTCGATCACTTCCTTCCTCTCGATCGCTTCGCGGAACTTCGAGTCGATCGTGTCGAGAAACAGTTCGGTGGCCGAGCGTCGCTCAAAATCAAGGACCGGCTTGAGCATGGCCTTAAAATCCGCGGCCGACTTGACCGGAATAGCCTCCGGGAATACCAGTGCAAGCTTCGTTCCTCCCGGCGCATGAGTGTTCTGGGTCGAGCCCAGAGTCGTCCCCCTGCCAGCAGCGCCGCCGACCTGGATTCGATGCCACCACTTGCGACCGCCATTCATGCCGTAGTTGATGTCGAATACAAGCTTCTTGCCATCGAACCGGATTGCCGTGATTTGCACGAGGTCCCCGACACGAGCTGCCGGCCCGAACTTCGTCATGGCCTCGGACCACTGATTGAAGTCATACTGTCCGTTCGGTCTCAAGACCAGCGGCCTCTTGGATCTGGGAATCTGGATCTTGGCCGTGCCGAATTCAGCGTTCAGGTTGCGAATGAGCTCGGTGCGCTGTGTCGCCGTCAGCGTTTCCGTCTTCGCCTGCGCCGCCGGAATCGCCACCGCGGCCAGACAGATTGCCAAGCATGGTATCCGCAGCGCCGGCCGTTTCAGCCCTCCCTTCGAAAGGGCCTTCCCAGAACATTCGTTCCGGGCCGCGCCATCGCGGGCGCGCCAAGACGATACCGGCAAGCAGTACCGCCATGCATGTCGCCAAGACTCCGCCTTCCAAGCCATAGTCCCCTCCAGCCAGCCAGCCAGCTCCTCGGGATTCGAAGTTGAGGTCAGTCAGCCTTATTGTAATGCCTGAGGTGTTGACGCCCAAGGCTACTTGAGCGAAGTTCCATCCCAAGTGAAGCCCGAAAGCGAGCCACAATGACCGTCCTCGTACAACGGCCAGGCCGAAAAGAATACCGAAGAGGGCCGTGTTGACCAGGGCGACCTCCGTGAAATCCGGGTTTCCGTAGTGCAAGAGGGAGAAGGCTATAGCTGTCGCGGCAATTGCCGCGACAGGGCCCACGGAGCGTGCCAAGAATTGCAACAGCAATCCGCGCATGAACAGTTCCTCGCCCATCGCCCCGATCGAGAGCAGCGCCAAACCGGCCAGCCGCGATTCTCGCCAATCAAAGCGCAGCAGGGACGCATCCACGGGCGTCCAGACCGCCCAATCCAAGGAAATCGAGATGACAACAGCAAGAGCGCACGCCGCCGCGCCAAGCAACGCGCCCCAGAAAGCGCCGGAAATCGTCCTACCGCCTAGCCCCAGGGCATCGCACGTCACATCCGGATGGACGGCAACCGCAACTGCCGTGACCCCAATCGTCGCGGCCAACATCGGAATGGCACTAAGAACAAGTGCGTTGGCAGTGAACGAATAGAGCAGCGCCGCGCCAGCGAATGAAGCTAGCATGGTCGCGACCAACGTCAGGTTAGCCAGGAGCAAGTCCCGGAGTTGTTGCTTCCTCCGGGGGGATAGGGCAGGCATGGAAGACCTGTGTTCCAAGGTACATTCCTGCTTCATCGATCGGCAAGGTGGGCGACCGGCATGCTGGACCCAACTTTCCGGGCGTTGCGTTCCAGGACTCCGACCGGCCATTCCTCCGCGCCAATTAGCTTTGACACCCTTGGCGCACCGAGGCTATGCTGGAAACAGCGAGATATGGCAAATCACAAGTCCGCAATAAAGCGCATCCGCCAGACGGCGCGGCGCTACGAGCGCAACAAGACCGGCAGGACCCAACTGCGCTCCAAGGTCAAGGCGTTCCGTGCCGCGGCGGCAGCCAACAGCAACGACGAGGTCGGAGCGCTCCTCAACCCGACCGTTAGCTTGGTCGACAAGTCCGTGCAGAAGGGCATCCTGCACCGCAACAAAGCCAATCGGATCAAGTCATCGCTCGCCAAGGCTGCGAACAGGGTAAACGCCGCATCCTAGGCACTAGCGCCTTCAGCGCGTCAACTTCATCACTAGCATCTGAACCGCGATTCGGTCGTCCGGGGACGGGCTGCGCAGACTGCGGTCCGCCTCGTAGATTGCTACCAGCGCGTCACGCAACTCTTCTTTGCCGAACCGCGACACGATCCCTTCGAGCTGTCGCGCCCTGTCGGGCCAGGCGTTCAGCCCGTACACCTTGAACCTGGCAGTGATCTGGCGCGCCTCTTGGAGTCCCAGTTCCTTCGCCGCCAAGGCCTGCCGGAACAGCCCCGCAATAAGGTTCAGTTGCATTGGCCAGTACATCCCGGCCTTTGCCATTGTGTCCAGCAATTCCAGCGCCTTCTCGCGATCTTGCTCGGCCAACGCCTGGGAGAACTCGAACACCCCGCTATGTCGGGCTTCGGGAACCAATTCCTCGAGGTCCGCTCGGGTGACCTGGCGCTCTCCGCCTGCGAAGAGCTCCAACTTCTGGAGTTCGTTCTCGAGTCGAAACGCGTCGGCCCCCAGCATGTCGACCAAATTCCCCAGCACTTCCTGCGGAATATCCAAGCCCATCTGCTTCGCGAGGTGTTTCCCGACGTTCTGCGCTTCCTGCCCGGTAAGCGCATCCAGCGTCACCTTGGCCGGAACGGCTTCGAAGAACTCCGCCGCCCGGGCAAGCCTTCTCTTCTCGTCACGCTCACGGGAATCGAGCTTCGTGACTTCGATCAAGACCACCGTGTCAGGCGAAGATTCCCTGAAATAGTCCGCAACTGAATCCCTGGCTTGCTTGGCAGCTTTGCCGCTTGTGCTGGGCACCGCCTGCTCCGCGTTCCGGCCGATGACCACCCTTTCCGCACAGAACAGAGACATCGTCTGCGCTTCCTCGAACAAGTCGCTCAGCGGCTTTTCGGCGAGATCGATCTCGACAATTGCAGCCCTGTCCGGTTCGTCACCCAGTGCTGCTGTCAGAATCGCGTTGCGGCAACGGCTGCGATAGAATGGCTCAGCCCCCAGAAACAGGTACCCCGGGGCTGGCACAGCCCCAGCCCTGAGTTGCCTGATGAGGCTCAGCGGCTTCAAGCCCACACCCTAGCATTTCGAGGCGTAGCCGCCTCAAGGAGTCTACCCATGCGGCAAACCGTTCTTCTAGCGTTCTCTCTGCTACTCGCCTGCCCTGCCTTCCCGCGTGACGCGGCGGAGTTCGCGGCATGGGTCCGGAGCGAGTACGGCGTGAGAGCCAACATCACATACAAGACAGCGAGCAACGTCGAGCAGAAGCTCGACGTCTACACGCACCGAGACAAGTCGACACCTCGGCCGACTGTGATCTACATCCATGGTGGCGGCTGGGTCGGCGGTTCCAAGGAGGGCACCATCCTCTCGCTCATGCCCTACCTCGAGATGGGCTTCAACGCGGTCAACGTCGCCTATCGGCTCGGAAGGGTCGCCCGCGCGCCGGCAGCGGTCGAGGACTGCCGGTGCGCTCTGCGATGGGTCGTGCGAAACGCCGAGCAATACGGCTTCGATACCGACCGCATCGTCGTCACCGGTCGCTCTGCCGGAGGACACCTTTCGCTCACGACCGGCATGCTGTCCGAATCAGCAGGATTCGACGCGGAATGCATTTCGCGCGTCCAACCGAAAGTGGCGGCGATCATCAACCACTACGGCATCACGGACGTGGCCGACCTGATGGCCGGAAAGCCCAACGAGAAAGGCTACGCGGTGTCATGGCTCGGCAGCCAGCGCAACAAGGAAGAGATCGCCGACTCGGTCTCTCCCATCCATCACGTCCGGAAGGGACTCCCGCCAATCCTAACAATCCATGGAGACTCCGACAACGCCGTGCCGTACTCGCACGCGGTCGAGTTGCACAAACGTCTCGATGCGGCCGGGGTACCGAATCAATTGCTCACGATTCCTGGGGGCGGGCACGGCGGATTCTCGTCCGACGAGGTGTCCATGATCGACAAGACGATGCGGGGTTTCCTGAAGTCGAACGGGTTCTTGCCGGACTAGACGGCGAGCGCTAGCTGAACGTACTGGTCGATGTAGCCCCGCAACTCGGTCCGGATCTTCTTCATGGCGGGCCAAGAGGTAGCTCTCAGCGATTGGTCCATGATCCCGTTCACCGGCATGAGTTCGCGCGTCGACGACGTGATGAACACCTCGTCGGCAGCGTAGAGATCCTGCGGATAGAGGATCCTCTCCGCGACTGGCGCCGCGAGATCCTCCAGCATCACCTTTCGTGTCACTCCCGGCAGCAACCCGCTCTTCAACGGCGGGGTGCATGTCAGTCCGTCGAGCACCGCAAAGATGTTCGCCGAGGTGCACTCGGAAACCTCGCCCCGCTCGTTGAGCAATACAACATCCGCGAAGCCATCTCGACGGGCGTCCTCGAAGAGCGTCAGGTTCTGTACCCACGACAATGTCTTGGTTCCGGCGAACGGGGAGGCGGCGTGCCGGCCGTTCTCGCGGATCCCGAGTCTCGCGACCTCGGGCCCCTCCGTCAAGTCGGCGGTGAAAGCAACCACATCGGTCACCCTTCCCGAACCCGGACCTTCGAACAGACCGCCCTGGCTCCGCATGATGTTGAGGCGCAGCTTGCACTCGGGGCAACCATTACGGGCGACCAGTTCCATTAGCTGTGATCTCAAGGCGTCACGGCTGGCGGGCATCTCCACGTGCAGCAGGCAGGCGTCCCGCTGCAGGCGCTCCCAGTGCCGCTCGAAAGCGAATGGAACGCCTCGATAGATCCGCAACGTCGTGAACACGCCCCATCCGGTGAACAGTCCCACCTGCCCCGGACGCAGAATCGCGGCGTCGCTGGGCACGATCTCATCGTTGTATAGGATCAAATCGTGGATCACGATCTCATTATGGGCCCGGCAGTCAGACCGCGTAGAACAGGCTTAGACGGGACAAGCCCAACTGTTCCAAGCTCCTGCGCCGCATGAAACGTTGCTCCATCATGCCGATCTGTTCGGCGGACATCTTTCTCCGGTACGGTTTGAGCTGATCGTCCAGATCGCGCCGCATGGCCAAGATCTGCTCTTCGCTCACCGCGGTCATCGCCGCTGCCACCACCCGGTCCTCCAGTACGGTGAGGCGCTGCTCGGCAGCCTCCAGATCATCAAGGCCCCCCGCCCTGGCCTGAGCCGCCATTTCGGACAAGGCGGACATCGCCCCGGCAAACACCTCTTGACCCGGGGAAGGCTTGGCGGCCAAGCCGCGAAGTTCCTCGAGACGCTTGTCAAAGAACTCCGCCAACTGGTCAGCATCCAGTCCTGGCCGGACTGCCTGGGCGGGAACAGTGCCGACAGCAGCCAGATCACGAGCTGCGCTCAACACTTCCTGGGTACAGTACGCTACCGAGTTCACTGTCCCGTGCCTTCTCCTTCGAGCGTGGTATTTCGCGAAAGCCCTGTCGATTCCCCTAAGGACTGCCTCGAGCGGGACGCCGCCGTCCTTCCACGATTCAATGAGTGCCCAATCGAGCGGCGAAAGCATGAACATGCCGCTTCTGCGGGCCTGCCGGAAGTGGTCCTCGATCTCCGTGAAGTAGTTGTAGTAGTTCACCGCGCAGTCGACCCCGGGCAGGTTCAGAGGAAGAGCCCGTTGAAGACCATTTTGAACGTTGCGTTCGACTGTCCCCGGTACTGTGGGCGGATGCCAAACAATACGACGCGTCCCCTGCCGAGGGGAACGTCCACAACAGCCAGACGGTTCGCCATGTAGCCCTGGCCAAGAAGCCACCCCGACGCCAGCACGCCGCCGGCAGGATAGCGCAGCACCCGTCCGACCCGGCCCGAACTCGAGCGACGGACACGGAAGACAGGCCCAGACTCGAACCAGGCCGCCGATTCCGCTTGCATCCCGAAACAAAGCGGGTGGGATAAGTCCGCTTCGACATTGACCAGCGTCCCCGGACCGAAGAAGCGCGAGTTATTCACCCCGCTGACCATGTTCTCGACCGGCAGGCCGAGCCGGTTGATCGCGTACGAGGCTGCCCGATTGAAAGCCAGGATCGTCCCTCCCGACGAAACAAAGCTCTTCAGGGCGGCAGCACCCTGCTTGCCTATGCCCCCGCGAAACTCGGGCGGCACGATGGACTCGCCTTCACCGTACTCGTGCTGGAAGCCCTCCGCCAGCACCTCCTCGCGGGCGTCCGGGAGGATCAGCACATCGTACCTGCGCGTGATGCCTTCGGCTAATCCTCTGTTCCCCACGGATTCGAACGGAAACTCGTAGCGCTCCAGGATCCAGCGAGTCCAGCCTTCATCCATGAGCGGCACGTGCCCGGCATAGATCGCCACGCGCGGACGATCCAAGCGCGGATGCTGGGCCGCCTCAGTATCGCTGGCTTCAAAATCAACTCCCAACTCCGTCGCCAGACCCTGCAGGCGTTCGCGCACCGGTCCGTCGGCGGCGATGAGAAATGCGCCGTCGCTGCCCCGACGATGCACCGGCACTCCAGCTGCCAGCAATCGATTGACGACGATCCAGCTGGAATCGAACCTGGGCGATAACAAGAGTTCGTTTTCCTCCGCCAAGCGCCCCGGGACTGGAACGATCTCCTCGACTGGCGAGGCGAAATCGCTCAGGTCGCCCTCCAACTCAAATGTGTCCACGCCCATCAGCAACGGCAAGGTGTGGGCCGTCACGTCGTACGGCCGCTTGGGAGGGCCGCCAGGATAGACTCGGGCCGTAGGATATTCCTGCACCTCGATCAAGGTATTCGCAAACGCTCCGTAGGGCTGATCGAGCCGGATGATGTGATCACCTTCAAGAACTGTCGTTCCACCAACCTCCGCCGTTTTCGTGCTCCGTTCGATCTCGACGTCACCGAACTGCAGCGTGCGGAGCAATCGCGCGGCGGCATTCGGGTCGTGCTGCTTGCGAGGCACGACAAAAGCCCGTCCACGCCCGCGCTCGATGACTCGCTGCCCGATCTTGTGGAAATTCCGTAGCAGGTCCTCCCGCCGCAGTGCCGCCGTGTACAGTACAGACTCGAACGTGATGAGCTGGTTTTCGACGATGTCCCGCAGATGCCATTTGCCGCCGGGCCAGGGTTCGAGGAAGTTCCAACTGCTGGACTGGGCGTTGTAGTTACGACCCTCGCGCGTTAGGGACGTGCGCTCGACTGTGACCGGGGAAGCATAGCGGGCGCTGGCGGATTCGCTGAGCAAGCGAACCGCGCCGTGATAGCTCTGGTAATGGCGGGCAGGCGAGAAGTAGTCGTAGATGCCGTTTACCAGCACCCCCTTCTTGCCCGCCGCGGTCAGGTCAACCGCCATCGCCGTGCCGAAGGAGTTCGCCTGCTGGGCAATCAGCGGGTCGATGTTGGAATCGATGGGATCGATCCAAGGCGGCACGAATATTCGCGCTCCGTTCCTCCCCATCTGATGCACGTCGTAGACGATCTGAGGCCTCCATGCGTTGTGCAGCTTCTCGATCACCAGCCGCGTCTCTCGCTGGCTGAAGATGTACCAGTCACGGTTGTTGTCGTGGCCGAGATACTTGTGATAGAGCTCGGTCATCGGCGCCCCTTCATAGGGCCCGCCCAACCAGCGCTCATACCACGCATGCACCTTGTCGACGCCGTCAGGATTGAGCGACGGAACAAGCAAGAGAATCGTGTTCTCGAGAATCGCGCGGTGGCGGGGCGTGTCGACGGCCAGCAGGTCGTGTGCGAACTGCGCCGCCGTCATCGTCGAGGCCACCTCTGTCGAATGGATCGAGCACGTTACCAGGACGATCGGCTTTCCTTCCGCCACAAGTTCAGCAGCGACATCTGGAGCCGATGTTCGCGGGTCGGCAAGCTTGGCAACAATGCCGCGATACCGGTCGATGTCGCCGATCGTCTCGGGCGAGGCAATCGTCGCGGCGATCAGTGGACGCCCTTCGGTGGTCTTGCCAAGCTCGTTGACTACCACCGCATCGCTGGCCGCATCCAGGGCCCTGAAATAATCCACAACGTCTGCCCAGCGGACGAGTTTGCGGTCCTCCCCCATCGCGTGGCCGAAATGAGAAGACGGGGAAGGTATCCCGCCAAAGACCGGCAGGGCGCTCATGAACAGAGCTAGGTAGCGCATCGCGGCTGTCACTGGACGTTTGCTCCCGGGCCCGTGCCGTGGCACATGTTCAGGCGGCTGGCGCTTCTAGCGCATACGCACATCGCGACTCGTGATCGAGCAGTTGCTGCTTGATCAGCAACCCTCCCGCATAGCCCGTCAGACTCCCGTCCGAGCCAACGACGCGATGGCATGGAATCAAGATCGAAACGGGATTGCGAGCAACTGCACCAGCCACTGCCCGCACCGCTTCCGGTCTCCCAAGGCGGTTGGCCAGATCGAGATAGGTGGTCCGCTGGCCTGGCGGTATCGCAATCAGCGTGCGCCATACGTCAACTTGGAATGGAGTTCCGCGCAGATCGAGTTCCACGTTCGAGGAGTAGTGCAGGTCGCCGTCGAAGTAACATGCCAGAAACGCCTCGGCCTGCAGGAGAAAAATGTTCCCATGGCCCCGCTGACGTCCCTTCGGGGCGAGTCGCGATTCAATGCTCTCCGCTTGAGACGGGAAATAGACGCCGGCCAAGCCCTGAGGGCTCGCTAGCAGGTGGATGTCGCCCACTGGGCTGCGAAATCGGGAGTACTGCATGTCGAGGAATTTCCGCATGGCGATTCTAGCAGCTTGATTTGCCGGTCGAAACCCTGCCGGAGGGATTTTGGCCCCGAGGTCCAGCACCGCTGATTCGTGATTGGTTGGATGGGGCTATGGTGGAAAATCAGCCGTTGGGACACGGAAACTGTGGCGGATTGCCGCGGAGAATCGGGTTTTGTTG
>JGIcombinedJ30088_10002790_pt1 | contig 16601 bp, 24 predicted proteins | sample PinacodermPK_FD_30088 | JGI IMG/M metagenome (IMG submission 30088)
TGGGGATTATAACCCAGAGTTACATTCTCCCTACTGACCGCCCTCGCGAATGAACCGGAACGGCCGGAAGAACGCGGATCGCACCTGCTTCTTTGTCATGCCCGGCATGTCGGTCTCGGCTTCCATCTCGGCCTTCGTCGGCTGGTAGTCGATCCGCGGCAACACCATGGGTCGCGGCTTGGGGATGCGGGCGGGAGGCTTGCGTTCAGGCTTCGGCATCACTGGCTCCTGTCTTGGTCTCGTTCAAGACGAGCCCAACTTGGCAACAGTTCCTCGATTTCCTTGATGCGGGATCGAGCGTCAATTCGCTCCCGTATCCACCTGGCCAGGTCTTCGGTGCGCGGCAGCGTGTGATTGCCATCGGACGTCACGCCAACCGGAAGTGAGAACGTGCCGTCCGGTCTTTCGACAAGGGGGCTATTGCCCTTCTCGACCAAGGGCAAGAATTGATAGGACGAACACGCCTTCCGAATCTTGCTCGTCAGGCACTGGGCGGTCTCCCATAGCCGTTCCCGCTCCCTCATAAGAGCCGCGACCTCGATGTCTTTCTCGTCCTGTGTCATGGCGGGAGTTTACCACAAGTCGGTTGATCCGCTACCGATCACCCCGGATTCGACTCCCTGTATCTTTCACCCCATGCTGTCCTTGCAACTTCCACGCGTCCCGCTCTGTCGGGTCGCCCGCTGAATAGAACAGCCCTCGAACCGGCACCGGCAAGCTACCGGAGCCCGGCAAATAGGCGGGGCTACATCGCTACACGCGCTGGGAGTTGCAACGGCCCGGCACTCCTGCCGGGCAAATGGGCGGAGAACATCATGAACAGAACGATTTGCGTTGCCACGATCACAGCCACAGCCCTGTTGCTCGCCGCATGTGGCGGCGGTGGGGGCAACACAGCCATGGAGAACGGTGCGCTCGGTTACTCGAGCACGGCGGACGTGCGATGGAGTTACGCTCCCTACGTGACCCGGTCTCACCTTCATGCGTATGGCCTGCGGGACCCCAGGACTGGCGCCCGCGGCGAAATCTACATCGGGGGAGATCTGGAGCCACGCGAGCGATTGCGGCATGTCGCCACCGGCAACCGCGGCATCCGCTGGTTCATGGGCGCGTCGCGTGATGGCGCCGGCGTGAACCGCCTCGAGAGTTACGAGCACGACCTGCTCACCAGCAACGAAGCGGATCCCTACGAGCTCGACGGAAACGGCTTCTTCCCCTTCTCCGTGCCGCCAGACCTCTATCTGGAGGATGATCTCCTGGACCCGGAGAACCGCGCAATCCTGTTTGCGGTGCTGAGCGGTGTGGCCATCCTGAACGATGCACTCCCACCGGAATTTCAACTCGCGTGGGAAGACGTCACCCTGGACACGGCCGAGATCGTCGTGCGTCTTGAGACATCCGGTGCGATCAGCGCGATCTGCGGTGCCGGTGCGGTCGCGTGTGCGACGAACGGCATCGACAGGGTGAACGGCTACACCGTGGCGTCCACGCTCTACATACCGGATGACTTCGACACGTCGGAGTACGCCTATCCGCGCTCCGTCATCGTTCACGAACTCCTGCATTCGCTCGGCATCTGGGGCCATGTCGACAGCGTCGAGTTCCCGGACAGCATCATGGGCGGATCAGGCGGATACATCCCGAACCTCGGCCATATCGTCAGCCGTATCGACCGGGAAGTGCTGCAGATCATGTACATGAGCCAGCGTACCGACATCTACAACGACTGGGGCGAATGGTCGGACCTTAGCCACCACCTTATGGGCCAGTCGGCCGACGAGGCCATGAGTTTCGGCGTTGCACTGTTCAACGGCCTGCCGCAGCCGTGGGTCAAGGGCGTGATGCCGGACACGGACCTCGCCGACAACGCAAGCCTGTCCGGCACGGCCACATGGGTCGGGCACTTGATGGGGTACTCCGGGCCTTCGCCCATTGCCGGCGATGCTTCGCTTCAGGTCGGCCTCGCGACGCTCGGCACCCGGGGTGCCGAGCAGGACCTGCAGTTTCGCGACATCTATTACCTGAACCGCCACGAGTCCGCTTCGCCGGATCGCTGGTTCCACACCCGAGACATCGACTACAAGGTGACGATCAGCGGCATCCGGTTCAACAATGTCCTCGGCCAAGGCTACGAGCAGGGCCTTGTCACCGGGGCGTTTCTGGGCCGCGAGCACGAGCACATGGGCGGAACGGTCAAGCGAACCGACCTGGTCGGAGCGTTCGGCGGCAGCCGGGAGTAGCCGCTTGGGCCGATTGACTTTCAGCAGGTTGGTCCGCTAGGGTGCCATCTGCACGGCGATAGTCGTGCCCACCAATGCAAAAGGCCCGCAGGAACGGGCCTAATGCGAGTGGTCTAGCAATCCGGCGAAGGCGCGCTAGACGCGAACGACACAGCGATCATAGCGATTCCTGTGAACGGGTCAAGTGTGTCTTCCCGACCTCAAAAGGAGAGGCCGATGGAAGCCTTGATCCATGACAATCCGCACTGCCCGAAATTCGGGCGGGCAGACACGGTTCAAAAGTGTGATACGTGCTGGTCCCTGTGGTGGGCCTACTGGGAGCGGGTCGACGAGGACGGCGAGTAGCCCCGCGCTCCGTTGTCCAGTCCGTTTTCCGCAACCAGATCGTTGTACCGCAGGCGCTTGCCGACCATCGCGGCGGCAAGCGCCTGCATCTGATCGATCGTGTCGGCCTCGCGGATGTTGTGGCGGGCCGCGAACTCCTGGACGTACCGGTCCAGGTGCTTGGGGCTGATCTTGTGGAACGTGCCGCCGTAGGCCCGCTTGAGCATCGACCAGAATCCTTCCATGCCGTTCACGCCCGCCTGACCGCGGATGTACTCGCCGACGCCATGGTTGACCGCCTCGTGGCCGTAGTCGCGCTTCAACCCGCCATACGCCTTCGCCTCGTCGGTGTAGACCGTCGCACCCGGCTTGGCCGTGCCGCGCACGAAAGCCTGCAGCGTTGCCGCGTCGGTCGCCGGCACGACCCGGGCGCGAACCTGGTTGGTTGCCCGATCCTTCACGCCCGCGACGGCGGTCTTGCCCGCCGGACCCCGGCCGGTCAGCTGGCGGCGCCGCTTCTTCGGCATGTTCTTCCGCCGACCGCCGAAGTAACTCTCGTCGACTTCGACCGGTCCGTCGAACGGACACTGGCCCGGCCGGGCGGCCTCGCGCAGACGGTGCAACAAGTGCCATGCGGCCTTCTGGCTGATCCCGAGTTCCCGGTGCAGCTTCATCGACGACACGCCTTTCAGGTTCGTCGTGAACAGGTAGATCGCGATCGCCCAAACCCGGTACGGCAGCTTCGTGCCCTCCATGACGCTACCCTTGCGGATCGAGAAGAACGGCTTGTCCGGGCAAGCGCGACAGCGGTGCGTCATCGTCTTGCTCCTGGAGTTGCACTGAACGTTGAACGATCCGCACGTCGGGCAGTACGGCCCATCGGGCCAGCGCTGCTTCTCCAGCCACGCCCTGGCGTCATCCTCGTTGCGGAACATGTCCGCGACTTCCAGTAACGACAGCCCCTTGCGGTGAGCCTTGCCGGGTGCCTTCTTGGCCATTGTCCGCTCCATCGGAATGTAACTATAAGATGGCGCACGGCACGGCGTATGTCAAGCTATTTTGTAACTCTGGGTTATAATCCCCTTAAGAATGCACCATGAGTAACCCCTTTGTAGGTCGCGAGATTGTCGGTCGCCTGCTGACCACGCTGCATGAACGAGGGTTCGACGACCGAAAGCTGGGAATACTCGTAAGCCTAATCGTTGAAGAGATGCGCAAAGGGTTAGACGCTGAGCGCGACCGGCGGGCAGAGGCCTTCTTCAAGAATGAAGTTGCCGCCGGACGCATTCAGTTCCGCTTGCGTCTCGACGGCCGGAATTGGCGAATGCCGTTCCACATAGATAACACGGAGCCGGCCAACGCCCGCCAACTTGTAAGCAGAACGGGTAGTCCATTGCAAAAAAGGGGGATTATATCGACGGGTTGATTGTGTCGTCAAGGGGTTGGCCTCTGCTGATCCGCGATATTGGCCGTGTAATATGGGTTGTCTTTCGTCATGTATCCGCGCCCCTTCAAGCCGTTGGCAGGCGAAATGTCGAGATGTGACCTGCGCCGCCCAGAGTCGACAGGAAGGAAACACGACAGTATCTCGTATGGCTCCAGGTGCCGCGAAGCAAGGCACTTCAAAAGCTCTATCACCTGGTCATCCGATTGACACTCAACCGTGAACGGTTTGTCGAACATCGGTTCAAGAGAATCGTACCCCATTATCTCCCATCGCATGCGTGTCTTCTCCTTGCTAAGAGCGTCTCGGGTTCAGAAAATACGGTTGGCAGGGATCGTCCCTGCCGCATTTGTCAGCGTCCGGCTCTAGGTGACGCACCAATTTGCCAAGACGTTCGACGTAGCTGTTCCAATGCTTCGAGTCATGACGGGGATTGCAGCCATCGTGGTAAAGCCACACTCTGCTCACCGATCCGTCATCGCGCTCATCCACACCCCCTCGCTGGGTGTGAGGTCTTGCAATCGGGTTGTGCGCACATTCACGAAGAATGTGATCCTGCGGTTTGCCCTTCAATGGGATTGGCGCCCTGTGAAGTTGTCGATATTCACGCCCCACCCACACGGCACTCCAAGAAGTGGCGGGGTCACTTTCTTCCCATGCCGCTTCTCCTGGTGCCAGGATGCACACATTATATGGCAGGAAACAGAAATTCGTTCTGTGGGCCAACTCTCGCTCCTATCTAAAGTCTGGAAAACCCCGCGTTCTGTTTGCCGCCCGAACATTGGGTCATGGCGGCGTGATCTCGATGATGGTGATGTTGTAAGGCGGCTCGACGACCATGATGTTCTCGTCGTCGAGAGGGTAGATCTCGACGACCGGATCGGTCGCCGGGAGACCGTCGCTGGCAGGCGCAGGTTCGGGGCACACGTAGCCGACGCCATAAACAGCCTCGCAACCTTTGAGATAAGGGGGCACCAGTGATTTCCCCAGTTTCGACGGCAGGTGTGTTTCGGACTCATGTGCGCTTGCGGCGCCCATCAACACAAAGATCGTGAGTGCGGCAACAGCCAACGCGCTCACTGCTGTTCGAGTTTGAACTCGCCGCACCCTGCGTCTTCAGGTGTTTCCGGCCACAGGCCCGTTCTGGAGCCAAACTCTCCGATGATTGTTGGCGGATAGCGTCTGCATTCCCCATGCGTGGCACCGGGGAGATCGTCCCGCTCCCAATAGCGGCAGATGCCACACACACCCAGTTCAGCCATCACGCCCGCTCCTTCCTGGGCGCGGGGCGCACCTTCACAGGCGGGCGATATCGCAGAACGGCCAAGCCCACCTGCTCGGGCGTGGCCCCACTGTAGTCTGCCTTCAGCCCAGGTTTACGCTGGCGCACCGGCTTCTCAGTGGGTTTCTCTTTCTCCATCACCAGCTCTCCTTCTCACGCCCTGTTGACAATGCAACAGCCGTCGTGCCGAATCAACCCTGCAAACCTCCAGGTGCCCGCTCTGTCGGGCCACCCGTCGAATAGAACAGCCCTCAGACCGGCACGGGGTAGCTCCCCATGCTTGGCGAATAGGCGGGGCATCACATCACCTGTGAGGTTTGCAACGGCCCGGCACCCGCTGGGCCGGCGAACCACAGGAGGGAATCATGGGAAAATCTGTTTCGCGGGAGGTGCGATGGATTAGGAATGTTTCCTTGTTCCTTGGCCCTGCATTCACCGTCTTGGTCCTCGACATCAGCGTTGGCGTGGGTGGCACAAGCATGTTCTTGATAGCATTTCCCTTCTCATTCGCCATCTTCTTTTGCGGCAGTGATGCCGGGGAAAGAGCCAGGCGCGAACAACCGCAAACTCTTCCCTTCACCCTGTTCTCCATGGGGACGTTCCTTGGTGCAGGATACTTCACTGGCATTGTTCCTGCTTCCGCCTTCGAAATCGGCATCATCTTGGGGGCGGGCGCCGTTTATGCCTGTGGGTTCTATACAGGCCACACGGGAAAGAGCCTGTGAGGGCCTCTCACAGAGAGGATGAATCATGGAACTGAAACCAGAACACCAAGCCATCGTCGATCTTGCATATGACGGGTCCGCAGAAGGCTATTTCATCATGCACCTTGCGGCGGTCATTCAAGAGGTATGGGAGAGCCCCGGCGGTCAAACTCACGCGAAATGGCTTCTAGATCGAGTTGGTAGTTCTCCCCTATCCGCCCCAACATTGTCAGAAGATCAACGTTCTCGTCTGCACACATTTCAGAAATTTCTCGTCGCTTCCGTTCATCACATGCAGACTCGGCCAAATGAGCCGATGACAAAGCATTAGACATATTGACCCACTCCGAGTAGATTGTTCCAATCGGAGTGGGTCGAAGCTCTCACGATATCAGGCCCGCGCACCGGAGGACAGCCCGGTGTCGCGGGTCAAATCTTTGTAGGTCAGGCGGTTGCCCATCATTCTCATCCCGATGACTTCCATCTGCTGGATGGTGTCCAGTTCCCGGATGTTGTGGCGCCCGACAAATTCAGCGACGTAGCGGTACATGTGCTTCGGGCTGATCTTGTGGAACGTGCCCGTGTGTGCCCGCTTGAGCATGGACCAGAAACTCTCCATGCCGTTGGTATGCACGTCGCCCACCACGTACTCCCCCGAGCTATGCCGGACGGACTGGTGATTGGCCAAGCCGTTGTACGCTTTCGCCTCGTCAGTGAAGATGCGGGCGCCCTTGGCAGTGTGCGACTTCACGAAATCTTGCAGGGTCGGCTTGTCGGTGCGCTCAACCACCTCGGCCGCCACGATCTTGGTACGGTGATCCTTGACGCCAACAACGGCAGTCTTACCAACAGGACCACGGCCAGCCTTGAGCTTGTCCTTGCCGTGCTTGTTCTTCTCAAGCCCACCCATGTAGGTCTCATCAGCCTCGACAGGCCCGCTGAATCCAGAAGTCCTTTCTTTCGCGAAGGCTTCCCTGATGCGCTGCTGCATGAACCAAGCGGCCTTCTGCCCGATCTCGAGATCCCGATGCAGCTTCATCGAGGACACACCCTTGAGAGACGTGGCATCGAGATAGATTGCATACAGCCACTTCAACAGCGGGAGCGGTGAGCCCGCCATGACCGTTCCGGTCTTGACGGAGAAATACTTGCCACACTCGCGGCAGCGATACGGCGATTTGGCGTGCTTGCACTCATACGTGCTGTCGCTGCCACACCTCGGGCAATGCCTCTCCCCGCCCAACCACATCAATTCTTCAAACCACGCCCGCGCGGACTCCTCGTCGGGGAACATCTGCGAAAGCTCTATCAGGGAGATGCCTTCCCGGTCTCCCTTTCCTGGTGATTGTGTCATCGGCCTACTCCCGCTCGGGCGAGAGGATCATGTGGGCGTACTCCGTCTGCCGGAGTCTCGCCTGCAATCTCTCCCGCTCTTTCAGCGCCTGGCCAAACCGGGCCACCTCGGCAGCCCCACACCGCCGCATTGCGTCTTCCGCTTTGTGCAAATCTGCCTCAGACCGCCGCTCCATAAGAGCCCTCAAGGCATGAGCCACATCCTCGAACCTTCCTTGCAGGCAGGCAACTATGCGCTCGTTGTCCGCGTACTCCACCAAAAGCCGCTGATTATCTTCGCTGAGTTCATTCTCAGTCATTGTTCTTGTCCTTCTTGTGTTGCGGGGCTTTCACCCCATCGATGGAAGAACGATAGCATTTCCGCCGAACCGTGTCAACCCGTCGATATAATACCCCAAAAAAGCTTGTTCGCACCGGTCTACGAGAATGAGTTAAACCGCGATGAGCGAAACGTGGCCGTCCATCTCGACGGCGAGAAAGCATTGACCTGGTGGCACCGCAACGTCGCATGCGGAATCTCACGCTATGCCGATATCGCCCGATTTCCGTTGGCGGCGACTGGCCGAGCTGGAAGAGGCGACGATGCCGAACGGTCTCGCAGCAGAAAGGCCAGCCAGAACGAGATGCGTTCCCTGTCAAACGATGAAAGCAACCTGATCAGGGGCCAGTTGCGCAAGCGCACTGCGCTTCGCCAGTCCATTGGTTTGAAAAATCCTGGTGGGTGCTGTGAGACCTCATGGCTCTCGCGGAACCACAATGGTCGATACCGGCGATCCGTATCGATATTCGATAAGCGCACCGTCGGGCATGGTCAGCGTCCCACGCCAAGCTGTGCCATAACGAAATTCGCCTTGATATTGCTCACCGGGGGGCCAAGTCTCGGCTCCCTGCCCATGCAGCTTGCCGTTACGCCATTCGCCTTGGGAGCACGTACCGTCGGGACGAATCAGGGTCCCTCGTCCGTAAAGATTGTCTAAGTCTCGCGAGGAACGGTGGCGATATGCGTACCATGCGGAGTCTCGCATTCCGTCGGGCGGAAACGGGCCAACATAGTTATGCTCAGCGCAAGTATGATCGAGGTAGCCGGACTGCCACTCACCCTCGTAGCGTGTACCGTCGTGCAATGTCAGGCTTCCACTGTACAGCTTGCCCTCGCGCCATTGTCCTTCGTAACGGGTACCGTCGGGCAATGTTTCGGAGCCCTGTCCGTGTAGGAACGGTTTAGGCTCACTGCCGGTAACTCTCCTGTCCGGAATCTGCCATTCGCCTTCGTAACGCGTGCCATTGGGCAGAGTCATCGTTCCCTGCCCTCCCTGCAATCTCCATTGCGTGGAGGGCACCCAATTGACCCAGCGGGGTTCAGGTTCAAGGCCCCTGTTGTAAGGACTGTGATCCCAATTCCATTCACCTTCGTAGGATGTACCGCAAATCAGCGTCAGAGTGCCTCGACCATTCGGAGAACCCTCAATCCATTCCCCTTCATAGGACCTGATTCCTCGCTCGTCACGTGCGTCAACAGAATAGGGAGACACGGTCAGGGTTCCCCAACCGTGTGGTGTGTCGTATTCGGGGTAGCCTTCGGAGTCGCATCTAGGACGTACGGTTGTTCTTATCATGCCCCCTGATTTTGACTCTGAGATCCGGCCCTTGAGATACTCGCCTTCGTAAAGGCCGACTCCTCCATCAATTGTACCTCGCAGCGTTTTCGGGGCCATCCTGATACTCATCCTTTGGCAAGATGTTTCAATTCAAGGTGCGCTCCGCAGTTGCGCACGCCGGGGGTAAGTCGCTGGGTGATTGGATCACAATTCTGCTCGGCGGGACAGTGTCTGGATTGCGAGAGTTCAGCACTTTAGTGGCGTGACTGCAGCGGTTTCGCAAGACAGAGGCGGTCAGAGACCCTTGCGCTGTAGCGATTTTCGGCGCCCGGCCTTACGGGTCCGGCCACTGCGGCACCACGTGACCACCCGCCACGACGCGTGAACCGGCGTCAGACGCCCGGATCGACGGTGTTGCGGCGGATTTCGTGCGATGTTGAGGTCCGGCGGTGGCTTCCCGGCGAGCGGAAGCCTTGCGCGGGACGTGTCTCGGGACACCGGTCTGGCGTGTCAGCAGGGATCAGTTGGTATCGGGTACGGTGCCGTTGCGTACGAGGCTTCTCATCAGATCAGGTTGCCGCTCCTCGACGCTGGCGTGAGCGAGGGCCATCTTGACGGCAAGGGCGAGGTTGATCCGCGTTTTCATCTTGCCCAGGCCTTGCCGTCGGCACCCGATCCTCAAGCGTGAACTCGTGCGTCTCGCTTACGCAGTTGGTCCAGTTCGTGCGGATACGGAACGACGCGATGTCGGAGACGATCAGAAGAGGCGGATTCTCCGGGGCGAGCGCGTACTGCTGCAACTGGTCATAAACGCCCCATCAAGGTTGACGCGCTTGCCCTTGTACTCCAATGCGAAGAAGCCGCGCTTCCAGACATCGGCCCAACCGTCACCACCGCTGTCCTTCCGGGCGTTACGCTCGAAGCAGTATCACTCGCCCGCCGGATCAGCATCTGTTGGCGTCGGTTCGCCGAGCATCTGGCAAAGATCGTCGAAGTGCGACTGAGTGCCGCCGCGCTTTCCTTCGACTGCGACGACTACCACTTGGTGATGAACTCGCCGGGCGTCATTGCACTATCCGCCTGGTGATCAGATAGAAACACGTGCGTTCCAATGAGTCGGCCACCAAAGCTAGGCTCCCTTTTTCGTTCACGATGCCGACGCCTCGCGCATGCCGCAAGTCCGACTGCGGACACCAGTCGAGCATCGCGCGGGCGATAGTGGCCCCGAGCACACCTGCATCCACACCTGCATCCACACGGGAATCTCTGCGCTAAAAGGAACGCTGATGGACCTTGCGGCGAGACAATGGCGACGAAGCGGTGATCGATCAGCTTGTGATCCACTGGCGACAGTGCGCCGCACGAATGATAGGGTCGACTCACGGCTAGATCCGGTGGCAGCGGTGTACGGACGGGTTGAGGCGGGTACCCGTTGACGATTATCAGACTCGCAACCACCGATAGTCGCTGTACCGTAGTGGGACAATCCCGTTGCGGCTCAGGCCCACGATGTCGTTGACATCGCCCTTGACTGGCGCCTGTCCATGCCTTGAAGACGGCGGCGGGGGCGCATTCAGTTAAGCGCTTGAATGTCTATCAGCCCGTCTCGATCTCTATGATCAGCCTGCAATGATCGCTTGGTCCCCACTCGTCTATGCCGTTGAGCGCGCGGACGAGAACATGCTCGTGGAACCCTTGTGAGGCGAAGGCGTAGTCCAGTTGGCGAACCGCCTTTGCCGCGTGTCCCTCTTGCCTGGTGTAGTAGGTCGGAACGTTCTTCGTATCGGCACTTGTACCCGGCTGCTGTCCTTCCGGTTGGCGTCCGTTCGGAGCCTGCGGTCCGAGGAACTCAAGGCCAAGCGTCTTGAATCGGTCCCACACCAGGCGTTCGCGCGGGAACCATGCGCCCTTGCGGCTTGGTGTGTAGATCAGGTTGAGGTCGCCTGCGGCGAGAATACGGTATCGGGAGGGGTGCGCGTAATCCATGAAGGATTGGATGTCCGAGAGAATGCGATGCGCCGAGATATCGGCATGGTTCCCGGGCCTCTTGGAGGTGGTCGGATGGGCCCTCATCCACCGCGCATACATGGAGACGGCGATGAAGGCGTCCTGCGGGCGACCGCGTGGCGTCACTCTCGCGGCGGCCATGATGCCGATGCCGCTCGCACCGATTTCACTCCCGCCGACTTCGCTCCACGGCGGCACTTGGTGGAACCACTCTATCTCGACCCGGTCTGACAGCTGGACGATCAATGGCCAGCGGTCGTAAGAGCAACGGGGCCAGAAGACTTTTTCCTCGTAATAGAGAGATCCCCGAAGAATGTCAGGCGGGCTGCCGGCCTCCTGCAGCAACGCGACATCGGCCTCGCCCCGCTCCTTCATCCTTGCCAAGCAATGCCAGGGATCGTCTTGCTTGTTGACGTTCCAGCTGATCACACGAATCATGACGCCCTGTACCGCTCTCGCCGGTGGCGATGGTGGGTGCACAGATGCCGGACTGCAAGGTCATCAGTGCTTTCCCCTGAGTCGGTCAGCAGGAAAGACCACGACGAAGCGTCCGTGTCTGCGGGCCTCAGACACGGTTCAGCCGGACCTCTTCTCCTGACGGCAACCGCACTCGGATCGGCGTCGGGTGATTCCGCATCCCGCGAGCCCTCCTTCTCGGCTTCGGCAACATAGGCCGCCCGCAATTGTGCAGCAGGAGGGGAAAGGCATCCCGTGTTCCTGTGAGGCGCGACTCGGCGATGGGCGCCATCCGAACAGGGATGTCGCGCGGGCCATCACCTGCCTCAGGACAAGCCATCGCTCCGGCAGGTTCTGCCTGTCTGCTAGGGCGGCAGGAGTTGCCCGTGGAGAGGGATCGTGCGGCGGCGCCAGGAAGCCGGCGGGACGCCGCTTGTAAACAAAGCAGCCACCGCCGATCTCTTTGATACTCTCCCACAACAGACGTTCCTCGTTCTCAAGGACGGCGAACAACGCCGCCGCCACCTCGACGAAAATGCCCTTGCGGATGCAGTACCTTCGATCCGGCTCTTGACGGCAGGGATGGCCGGATGCACGCTCTGGAACGGCCTGATTCAGTATGCCGCATGCAGTATGGATTTGACCGGTCGGAGGATCTCCGTGGCGGCAAGTTTCCGTGTAACCGTAAGCCTTGAGGAACCCGAGTAAGTGGTGCTATCGGCGCTGTCAGATCAGCATCGGGCATTGTTTGCCTGGTTGGGGCGTCAGGCGAATATCGAATTCCTCGAACGACACGAAGATGAGGAAGTACAACTGCCGCTGATCCTGTTAACCGCGAGACGCTTGGCCGATGATTGAGGCAGGCAGACGAATCCGCATGGCGGTGGTAGAGCCAGACCTTCGAGTGAATGGAGACGAAGCGCGGCCAATGTCAGTGCATGGCTGTATGGAGGAAGGAACTCTTCGCGCAAGCGCATTGGCTTCGTCAGCAAGGCTGGAGAACCGGATAGGCTTTGCGCGGGCGTTGGCGCACTCCGTCGTCTCGGAGTATTGGCAGCGGCTACAGGAGGTTTCAGGCCGGAATTGGACGCTGCTCGAGTTGCCTGTCGACATTGTGCTTCCGCCGATCTCGAAAGAAGCCAAGGAGTTGGCAGAGAGACTTGGCAGCGCTGCTGCGAAGCTGGATGTGGCCACCGCCAGCTATGCTATCGGAACTTTGTACACGTCGATGATGCCCGACGGAATGCGGGCTCGACACGGTGCGTATTATACGCCGCCGGCGCTTTGCGAAGTCTTGTTGGACATGGCTGCGGAAGCTGGGGTCGAGTGGAGATCGGCGCGGGTGCTGGATCCGGCGTGTGGCGGAGGTGCATTCCTGGCACCTGTGGCTCAGCGCATGGTGAACAGTCTGGGTGACTCCAACAGCGCGAAGATAGTCTTGGAGAGCATTCAGAACCGATTGCGAGGCTTTGAGCTTGATCCGTTTGCCGCATGGATGTCGCAGGTATTCCTCAACGTGACACTTTTCGAACTGTGCGTTGAGGCCCGTACTCGGCTCAAGACCTTGGTCTCTGTCTGCGACAGTCTCGAACGAAGGACTCGCTGCACGGGATTTGATCTGGTGGTCGGCAATCCGCCCTACGGTCGCGTCAGGCTCTCGCCGCAATTGCGCGAAAAATTCCAGCGAAGCCTGTTCGGCCATGCGAACCTGTATGGTTTGTTTACTGATTTGGCGCTTCGTTTCGTTCGAAAGGGCGGAGTGATCGCATATGTGACACCCACGAGTTTCTTGTCTGGAGAATACTTCAAGGCATTGCGCGAACTGCTGAGCCAGGAAGCGCCACCTGTTAGCATTGATTTTGTTTCGCAACGCAAGGGCATCTTTGCGGATGTACTACAGGAAACCCTGCTGGCAACGTACAAGCGGGACGCTGCTTTGCGTGTGGGAACAGTCCATTACATTTCTCCGTCGCGGGACGGTTCGGTTGAGAGAACATTTGCAGGTGAATTCAACCTGCCCGAAGAACCGAGTCACCCTTGGCTGATGCCGAGGACAGACGCACAAGGCGCGCTGGTGGCCCTGGCTGAAAAGATGCCTGACCGCCTCGTCGACTATGGCTACACGGTCAGTACAGGTCCGCTGGTGTGGAACCGGCACAAGCCGAGCCTTCGTGACCGTCCAGGCAGGGGCCGCTACCCGCTCATCTGGGCAGAGTCTGTGCGACCGGACGGGGTGTTTTCGTTCCGGGCCGGAAAACGAAATCACAAGCCATACTTCGAACCGCAAGACAGAGAGAAGTGGGTTGTGACCGAGACCCCGTGTGTGCTGCTGCAGAGGACGACGGCAAAGGAGCAGTGTCGGCGGCTGATAGCGGCGGAACTTCCTGAGAAGTTCATCATGGAGCACGGCGCTGTTGTGATCGAGAACCACCTGAACATGATCAAGCCACTCAATGGTTCTCCGAGGGTATCGCCCGCGGCCCTGACCGTTCTGTTGAATAGCGAGGTAGTAGATCAGATTTTTCGCTGCATCAACGGAAGCGTTGCCGTTTCTGCCTATGAGCTGGAAGCCTTGCCGCTTCCCCCGCCAGAGGACGTGGAGGTGATTGAGCGGCTATTGGGCGAACGAGCAGGTCAGACAATGCTGGAGAGTGCGGTAAACGGCCTGTATCGGCATGGGGCTCCGTGATGCCCCTTCCACCGCTACTGCCAGTTCCCGAAATCCACCAACGCCTGCAATCGATCTTTCCCGAGGGAACGGTGAACCGGAACTTTGTCATTCGCGAGATGGCGGCGAAGACGATCTTTGTCATGCTGTATGTCGGAGCGGTCGATGGTGAGGATCGTTGGTTGCGCCCCGATCAGGTGACGCGGATGTCGGATACTCAGGCGACACTGTCCGGCGACCGGGACCGCGAGGATTGGTCGGGAGTCTCGATGCGTCCCACTTCAGGCGATATCGAAGGGAAATGGTACGCTGCGAACACCCGGGAGCCCATCCGCGACGAGACGTTGCGCGGGGGTCTCGTGCGGCTCGGCGCAGTCAAGGAAAGGGAAGGACTGGCGACGACGTCGCCTTTGCCGCGGTATGCACTGACACCAGAATTCCTGGCACTGTTCGACCCGTCTCTGACGGAGCAAGAGTTGGCGAGGCTGATAGAGGAATGGCAGGCAGCCAACCTGTCCGGGGGCGCATTGGCGCGAGTGGCAATCATACGTCTTGGGGCGGTCGCCCGTGAGGGGCAGGTTCTGGTGACATTTCCGAACGGGGAGACGCGGAACATGGAGCCTGGGCCGAGCTCCGTGATTTCCAAAGCCGTGGTCGAAGAGTTTGCGTCGCGGTTTCTCGTTGAACCGGGCGTGATCTGGTTGAGCGAGAGCCGCAATCACGTTGTGGCCCGAGACGACCGTTTGGCCCAGAATATCGGCCTGACGATAGAACCTGACAAGAATCTGCCGGATTTGATACTGGCAGATCTCGGGCCGATCGAACCGCTCCTGGTCTTTGTGGAAGTCGTGGCGACGGCAGGTCCGGTGAATGAAGCACGACAGGCCGCGTTGATGACCCTCGCGGCTGAGGCAGGTTTCAGCGAAGCCCAGGTCGCGTTTCTGACAGCATACGCAGATCGAGACGACACCGCCTTCAAGGCTTCTATCAGCGAACTCGCCTGGCGATCGTTCGCCTGGTTCATGTCGGAACCCGATCACATCGTTCTCTTGCATCGGGGTACCGATTCAGAGCGTGTGCAATTGTCGGAACTCATGCGGCTGTAGTGAGTGCAGTGAGCGGATGTGATACCATGGAATTGAGTGTCCCAAAGGTTGAGCCTTTCAAGGACTCACAACAATGCACACAGAGCAAGCAACGAGTGGGGCTGACGAACTCAGCAATGGGAACGTCGCGGTTATTCTTGGCGACTTGCTTGTTGTGGTACTTATTGCAGGCAATACCAGCTAGACCTGTTAGACGAGACAACAAGGCGGAAGACAATGCCAATTGCAGATTTACTCCTCGACGGAATGCAGCTTGCAAACACGCGCTATGAACGTTGGACCAATGGTTGGTGGATAACCGACGTGGGCGTCGAGAGATATGTAGTCTCCACCATTCTGGAAACGTTGCACCACAAACTTCCGCGTCGCCAAGTGTCTGTTTCTGAATTGTCATTTGAACATATCATTTGGTGGTCGGGAAGAAATCCTAGACCCGGACGCCCTCGCGCAAACATGAATGAAGGCAATCGGTGTGACATTGTGATTCTGTCTGCTAGTGGCCGACCAATTCATTTGGTAGAAGTGAAGCGAAATTGGCACGAAGACAATTGTCTTTTGGATCTGAGTAGAATCCGTGACCTTCTTCTTGAATGCGGTCCAGCAAGAGATGGATCGTTGAGGCGGGGGTATCTGACATTCATTATTCAGAGTAATGGAGAGAACGCAGGACAATCGTTAAGGAATCTGAATCAGGGCAAGGATGAAATTCAAGAGGCAATACATCGTAGATTTAACCCGAATGGTCTGCAAATAGAGTTTCATTGTGGAGCGAAGAGGCGATGGCCCGTAAGATACAAGGGGGAATACGGCCTAGATTGGTTTAATTCCCCCATTTGTGTCGAACTAATGACAGTCGGTTGACCATGCCCTCGTGACAACTTTATGTCGGGCAGCCCGTTATGTCGTGCAACCTCCGCAGATCGCTGTGAACACGAGCTTTTTCCCGAACATGCGAGCTCAGACCGAAGCCGACCTCGAAGCGACCCGATGGGGCCTGCTGGCCTGGGAGGACCCCGGGGAGAGAAGCAAGTTCAAGCCGTTCTGGATCGACGAAGAGATGCTCATGGCTGCGGTCGTGGAACCGGGAGACCCGGTAGGGATGCTGGCGTGCGCGACAGGAATGAACGTCCCGGGGCTGCGTCTTCTCGACGGTGCACTGGTCCTCAAGGTGCAAAGGGGGCGGCGGGTGGGGCAGATCAGGGTGTTAGAGGGACAGTCCTCCGACCTGGAACGGCCCCCTCTCCAACTGCAATATGAGTTCGATGGGCATGCGTGTCACCCGCCTGTGAACCGGCGGTTGATTGACTGGGCGGCGGCGTGGGCGGCGAGCAGGGCGCCTTCCTGCCAACCGGGCAGCGCCGTCACCTGATCGCCGGCGAAGTGAAACGGGCCGTCGCTTCGGCGCAGCACCGACGCCGC
>JGIcombinedJ30088_10002792_pt1 | contig 16591 bp, 10 predicted proteins | sample PinacodermPK_FD_30088 | JGI IMG/M metagenome (IMG submission 30088)
GAAAGCGTTCGGTCGAGCGGTGACGAGCTGTTTTCGTTGTCTGCCTGACTTTCTTTCCTGACTGCCGCCGACACCCTGGCCGCTGCCGTGAACCGTTGCCCGGAGTTTGCGCCCGCGCTGAATGCGCAATCGTGCCGACCCCGCTTTCCGCCGCGGTGGCATCCGTGCTCCGATGACGACAGGCTGCCATCCGGCCACGGGCCTGCGGAAAGGCCGGGACGAGGGTCAGCGGTTGAGCGTCCGTTTCCAGCCCTTCCGGAGCGGGCAGAGCCAGATGTCCTTCTTCGGCTTGTCGGGCTTGTTGTGCCGGTCGTAGCGGCCGCGCCCCTTGGTCGTTCCGACGCGGATCCAGCCTGACGCACGATAGACGCCGCCGCTGTGGCGCGGAATCTCCACGAACGTCTCGCAGAGCACGGGCGTGGTGGCGTAGCGCGCGGTCCAGTCCTCGGGCAGCCGCCTGCGGACGAGCGAGAGGATGTGGGACCCCAAGTTCGGAATCACCATCCATGGAAGGATCAGGAACCTTGGATTGTCGACCACGAGGGGGAGGTTCTTTTCGCGCAGTTCCGACGTCCATCCGATGAAGGCGTCCCTCGGCGCCAGCCTCCATGCGGCGGTCGAGAAGCCGAGCATGGCCAGCGGCCTGCCGTTCCGGTCATGGACCGCGTAGCGCATCTGCGCGCCGACGAGGCGCGTGTATCCGAGATAGTGGTAGCGGGCGACGAACTCGTTCCAGAGCTTGCCTTCTCGGGTGCCGCCCGCGACGATCCGGATATCCAGCGGACGGACCTCGTCGAGGGTCTTCGGGCTGGCGGAGGGCGGCGGGTCGGTGTCCGGACCGAATACGATCGGCTTGAGGACGGGCGGGGCCCGGGACGGCGGCGGCAGCTCGATGATCCCGTCGCGGTGCATCGACAGCATGGTGACCCTCGCCATCATGGACTTCAGGCCGCCGTCGGGCTTCACCCAGCCGACGCGGCGGCAGAAGGCGCTGGCGATGGCGGACCGGGTCGGCTCCGTCGCGATCAGTTCGCGCATCAGCTTCATCTCGGCGGCGGTGAAGTCACGGCCGTGGTAGCGGCATTCGACCTCGTCGACCGCGGCGGCGCCTCGAAGGCCCGCTTCCTTTCCTCGCTTATCGACCATGGCAGCCAGGGCGACAGGTCGGCGGGCGGGCAACCGCCGTTCTCCGCGCAGGCGTCAAGCCGCGCCCCGAGCTAGCGCAGGACGTCGAGACCGTTCCTCGCGACCGTGCCGAGGACCGTGTACATGACCGCCGATGGCCGGGCCCCTGAGGGCTTTCGCCGACGTTGTTGTCCATGGGGACCCCGGGATGGTCGACGAACACGCACAGCCCCTCGCGTCGGTCGGGCAGCGAGCGCAGGGGCCTGGCCTCAACCGCCGTTTTCCGAAGCGCCCCCAGCTGGCGCTCGGCGTCCGCGAACAGCGCGGCGACCGCGCTCTCCAGCTCGGCCGGCGCCGCCTGGAACCCCGAGCCGGACGGCGTTCAGCCGGTAGATTTCCGCGATCCGATAGATCCATTCATCCCTCCTCTCCGCCAGCCGCTGCCCGCCCTGCCGCGCACTTCAGGAAATCGCGCCTGGCGTGAGCCCGGCAGAAGCACAGGACGACGACGGCGGGCGGCAGGCGCGTCAGCTTCCTGTACACGCTGTAGCGGTCGCAGACCAGATGCACCGGGCCCCGGCCGCGTCGGGAAACAGCTTCGCGGCGGCCTCGGTGCCGCGCGCGGTCGACATGAAGATGACATCGCCGCGTTTGCGCTTCAAAAGGCCGTTCTCGAGCAGAGCGACGAGCAGCATGCCGCTTGAGCACCCTCCGGAGAACTTGACCAAGCGGGGTCGCGTACCGCGGTGCTTCGACCGGTAGCGGAAACGAAACTCCTTCGAGGGGTCATGCCGGGGCGGAGGTCTGCGCAGGCATTGGGAGAGGGTTAATCTGGTATGAGCAACCACATTAAATAAAGCAATTGGCGGTTCCCTCGTTCACGGTATTTGGGGAACCCCGGCACGATTGCGCATTCAGCGCGGCGCGCGCTCCGGACAACTGCTCACGGCAGCGCCCAGGGCATCGGCGGCAGTCGGACAACACGGATCGTCACCGCTGAACCGAACGCATACTTGCGCCTAATAAATTTGGCGAAGTCTCAGCCATTTGATTCACATCTGGATTATGCGCGCGATATATTTTTTTGCCTTGGGGATAACACGGGCCCACCGCCATGGCATGCTAGTTGAGAATCGGATCGCCATTAACGGGAGCCTGCCGCCATGGCCCCGCGAATCGCCGCCCTCAAATCCACGACGTTCCTGGGCCGGCGCTTCACACGGCGGCAGACCGCCGACATCTAGGCGTCCGCCAGGAACTCGACGCCCATTTCAACCTGATCGCCATGGCCCGCCTTTTCTCCAACCATGGCGACGGCATTCAGGACGAGATGGACGAAAGCGACCGGCCGCGAATGAAGACGAACTCTGCGAACGCGCTGGCCATGCTCCCTCAACCATGAGGAGAAGATCCTCAAGCACGCGGTCTCGCTCGCCGATACGGTGGGTCGCGCGGCGGCTTCGATCCTGGCCGTCCGGGCGCGGCTTCGACCGGGACGGTCGTTCCCGCGCTGATCGAGAAAGCCCGTCGGAAAGTGGAGCCGAAAACGGTAGTGGACAACATAAATCGGAACTAAAAAGGAGCCTACACAGATCAAAACGGGTCGAAGAGGCCAATGTGTAAGTGCGCGGCTTTAAGGGAATGACGGCGAATCGTTAAGGAAATGCCATTGCCTGTAGCCGCCCGGCAGCGCTCGGAATCGATTCGGCCGCCGCGTCCGCTTGCCCGGGTCGGCGTCTTCGAGCGCCCGTCGTCTCAACTGAGCCTACGCGAACCCGAGATTGCTCGGGCCAGTTCGCCCGGTCTTAGCCGAGTCGGCGCGCGAGGACGCTGCATCGTTTTTTTTCGCAACGCGGCGAGAATTCGAGCACGGCCCCGAACCGATTGACGAAATTTGCCCGCCCGCCGATGGTTCAATCACTGGCTCTCGTCCTGTTCCGATGAATACTCCTGCGCAACCATATCGACCGCCACCGGCGTGGACCCGGGATTGACCGGCGTCAATGCGGCCGTATCTTCCGAAGACGGAGCCGAGCGAACCGTCATCCTGAAAAATGCATAACCCGCCAGCATCGAAACGAGGACAAGTATGTAGATGAAATACCCCTTGGCGCCGAAAGTCTCCATCATCCAGCCGACGAGAATCGGGCCGCCGATCGCGCCGATGCCGTGGATGAATATCAGCCCTCCGGCCGCGGCGGCCATGTCCTCGTGTCCGATGAAGTCGTTGGTGTGCGCAATAATCAGCGAGTACAGCGGGTGGGTGATGCCGCCGATGGCAAATCCGATTATCAGGAGAGCAATAAAATAGTCGCCGAAAACTATTCCAGCGATCGATGCCGCGGCGCAAGCCGTGGAGTTCAATGCAATTAGTAAGCGCCTGTCCATGCGATCGGAAATCCAGCCGATGGGAAATTGGCAAAGCAGTCCGCCGAAAGTCGAAATCGCGACGAAGAGCGAAATCTCGGCGACGCTCATGCCGGCTTCGGTTCCGTAAACCGAGCCCATCCCCCACAACCCCGCGAATGTGGCGCCAAGTAGAAGTGAACCTATGCATCCGAGCGGCGAAACGCGATAGAGTTCGCGAAGCGTCATGGGCTTCGAGGTATGAAAGACCGGAACCGGCGAAACAGAAAGCAGAATCGGCGTAAAGGAAATCGAAACCAGCACCGACGCAATGACGAATAGAAAATAGCCCGACGGGTCGCCTAGATTGAGCAGCGCTTGCGCCGAAACGATTCCGAACAATTGAACTATGAGATAGATCGACAGCGCCATTCCTCTATTTCGATTCGACGCGCTGTCGTTCAGCCAGCTTTCCGCGACGACGTAAACGCCTGAAAAGCAAAACCCGACGGCAATGCGCAGCAGTATCCAGACAACATAGGACGGGAACGCCGCAAACAATATGAAGGTCGCGGAAATCATGGATGCGAGAGCGGCGAACACCCGGACGTGGCCGACGCGCTTGATCATTGCCGGCGCGAGCCTGGAGCCGCCTAGGAACCCCAGGAAGTAGCCCGCCATGACGAAGGACATCGTACTTGCCGAATAGCCTTCAAGCGCGCCTCGAATACCAAGCAGCGTAGCTTGCATTCCGTTGCCGAGCATCAAGAAAAAAATGCCGAGCAGGAGTGCCCAGGATTGACCGACGAATGCAGCCATGTTCGAGCCGCCTTGTAGTTGATTCGCAACGCAGGCATTTGAATGGCTTGCCGACAAGCCGTTATCCAAAATACGACTATTCCGCGTCGTTTTTGGCTATATTGAAAAATTCTTCGAGCGTTCCATGGCTGCGGCTCGCGATTGCGTCAATTCGGCCGAACAAGCTGCAATTCAGGCAGGCATTGCCCGGGCGAAAAAGGATCATTCAAGAAAAAGCAGCATGCTGTCGCCGTAGGAGTAGAACCTGTACCGCTCCCGAACGGCGTGCCTGTAAATCGAATGCGCGCGTTCGAGTCCGGCGAGCGCCGCTACCAGGATGAACAGCGTCGATTTCGGCAAATGGAAATTGGTAAGCACGGCGTCCGCGGATGTCGCGCTGTACCCCGGCTTGATGAAGATGCTCGTCGGTCCCGACCAAGGCTTGATCACGCCGCGCCGGTCGGCGGCCGATTCCAGAAGCCGAAGCGAAGTCGTTCCGACGGCAACGACGCGTCCGCCCGAAGCCCGCGCGGAATTTATCTTCGAGGCGGATTCCGAAGTGATTTCGCCCCATTCTGCGTGCATTTCGTGATCGCCGATTCTTTCAGTCTTGACCGGTAGAAACGTTCCTTCGCCGACATGGAGGGTGACAGGCGTAATTCCGACGCTCCTGCGCGCGAGCCCGTCCAAAAGCGCGCTGTCGAAATGAAGCGACGCCGTGGGCGCCGCAAACGCGCCGGGACGATCCGCGAAAACGGTTTGATAGTCTTCCCGGTCTTTCCGGTCGACCTTTCGGCGCGACGAGATATAGGGCGGCAGCGGGGCTTTACCAAGCAAAGCGAGCGCCTCGTCGAAAGCCCCGCCCGACAAATTGAAGCGAATGACGACATCCGATTCGCGCCTCTCGACGACAGTCGCCCGAAGCTCGCCGCCAAATTCCAGCAGGTCGCCGTCGGAAATTCGCCGAAGCGGCTTGGCCAGGGCTCTCCATTCGCCGTTTCCCATGTCTTGTACGAGGTTCAGCGAAATCTTGACCTTGGTTTCTCGGACGCGGAGGCCGTCCAGCGCGCCGGGCACGACTTTCGTATTGTTCACGACCAGCCTGTCGCCCGGCTCGAGGATTTCCGGAAGCATGCTAACGCGCTCGTCGCGGAAATCGTTGCCTCTAACGACCAGCAATCGAGCGGAGCTGCGAGGCCTGGCCGGTCGAAGCGCAATTAGCTCGTCGGGGAATTCAAAGTCGAAATCGGACAGGTTCATCTGCTGGACGGCTCGACCACTTTGCTCAACAAGTCGCGAAGAACGCCGGGGAACAACCCGGAAGCGGGATTGACGGTTATTGTCGGGGTTCTGCTGTCGCCCTTGATGGCGTAATTGAATGCGACGATTCCTTCGCCTTTGCGCTTGCCGAAAATTTTCGGGATGAACTCGAGCTGCTCCAGGATACCGTTGATCAAATAAATCGGCGTAATGACGCCTTTCATGCTTATCAGGGATTTTTCGTTATTTATGCCGCCGGAATACGTCAGGCCGATCGAAGGCCCCGTGGCGCTGCCTTCGCGAAAAACGATGCCGGATTCAACGATCGTGAAATCTCCCTCGATCGACTGAAATCTTATGCCGTCTCCGTCAAGCTTCTCCAGCAGCCCTACGACGCTGATCAAATCGAGGATTCGCCCGAGCAGCGGCATGCCGACCGCGCGCGCGTTGGAGATTTCGAATCGTCCGCTCGACTGCCCTTCGCTTTCGTCGGGCGCTATGCTCGCCCTGAGCGTGCCGCCGTAGAGTTTTTCCAGAATATTCGCGGCCGCCAGCACCGCGCCTGCGTTCCTGGCCGCCAAGTCAACTCGCGTACCATGCCGGGACTCGGAAAGCGCAAGCTCAATTTCCTCCCTTCCATTGACCGATCCCGTCATTCTGCCCCTTATCGCCTTCCCAACCGTGATGTTGCCTCGAACATCGGTTAGCGCGACTTCGTCTGAATAAATGAGCTTGTCGAGCTTAAGCGCCACGGGAGTGCCGGCGCCCGACGAGCCTTGTCCGGACCCGAAATCGAATTCTCGAAGATCCAGCACGCCCCCGCCGATGTCGACGGTCATGCGATTCCCTGAAAACGACATAGCCACCGGCGCGTCCAGCCATCTGCCGATTTTTACGCGAGTGAACTCGACGCGTTTCAGACTCCCCGCCGAATCGACTTCGAAGCCGCCATACGCGGAGAGGTTTCTCGCCTGGAATTCGAACGAATTCCGAGACCCGTCGTCGAGTAGCATCGAAATAATCTTGAGCTGGCCGCCGTCTTCGCGGCGCTTGCGCCATCCAATCGCCGGAATGGAAATCGCAACGCCCTCCAGTTCCGATGTCAGGACGACTGTCGGCGCCGGGTCGCTTGCAAAGTCGACGGTAAAATTCGCGGTCTGCGCGCCCTCGACGGCGTTTTTCGGCAAGTCGAGACCAAGTTCTCTCAACGTCGAAGCGGAAACCGGCATCGTGCCGGCGAAATAGCTATTGGCCGATTCGTCCTCCTCCATTCGCCTGTACCACTGCGCGGAAATCGGGATATTCCCGATGCTGCCGCTTCCAGACACGGAAATCTCCGCGTTGCTAACGTCAAAGTCCAAGCTTTCCGCGAAGAAATTCTTGCCTTGCGCGAAATTGTCGATCCGAATCTGGCTTCCGGTCCCGGATGCGGCGAAATCGATATCCGATGCCGCGAGGTCCGCCCGCAGCGGAAAATCAAGGATCGCCCGCCCTGTCGCGCGTCCGCTCGCGAAGTCCCTGGATATCCCCGACTCTTCGAGTAGATTTATCGGTTCGTGGTCCAATAGCGCCAATACGGAACCCAGCTCTCCTCCGAATTGGACAACCACGTTTGCTGAACTGTCGTCCCGATGGATGGAGGAAGCCGAAAACGATGATTCGGCCACGTCGACAATTCCCGCTCCGGGGACATTTACTACGCCGCTCTCCAGCGCCAGGACTAGGTTGTCCTGGGTAATTTCTCCATAGCCGGCGGCTCCGGCGATCGGCGGAAGGTTTTCCGCGATTCGCAATTCGTCGAGAAGAAAGCGCCACGTGAGAACGGCCTTGGTTCCTTGCCCGGGTTCGAAGCCTATCAAAGCGTTTACTCCCGACGCCTCGCCGCCCGAAGCGCGAGCCGCCACCCATTCCTTGCCGGAAGAAGCGAAATCGCTCGGCCACAGCGCCAGCACTTTCTCCAGCGAAAGCCGCTTGGAGGACACCTTGAGCGATCCCGCCACGCCGTTGTCCCCGGAACCCATCGTGCCGGCCGCCGCGAATTCATTCGATTCATGATCGGACAGGTTTCCGAAGAATTCCAGCGACGGGCGCCGAGGCTCCAGCCGGAAGTTCACGTGGCCGGACAAGCCGGAAAGCGCGGAGGCTTCGAGGCCGGGCCAGGTGAATTCGGCTTCGCGGAAATTAATTCCTCCGACAATTTCGCCGTCGCTATTCTCGGGGGCGAGCTTAACCAGCGCATACCCGTCGCCGGATAGTTTGAGAGATTCCGAATCGACGAGAAGTCGGGAGATTTCAGCTCGCGATTCCAGCGGATCGTAGGAAAAATCGAATTTTGCGCCGCTTAGGGGGATGTCCCTGTCGGCCGAATAGGAAAACGTTCCTTCCGAAATGCTCGCGCTCCCCGAGACCCCGGCGATCTTGCCGTCGTTCTGCAGGTTCGCCCGCGTTTCCACGCTTATCCGGGCGTCCATTCGCCTTGCCAGGCCTCTGAAATCCTCGCCCAGCGGCAGGTCGCCGACTTCGATGCCGCCGAGCCTGCCGCTAACCAGGACGTCGCCTCCGTCGTCGGCCGACAGAAAGCCGACGACCCCGCTAGCCAGCTTTCCTTCGCCGATCGAAACCTGGAACGCCATTTCGCCGGCGACGGTCGCGCCTCGATTCTCTACGATCAGGTTGCCGTTTTCGACCTGCCACGAGCGCTGGAGCGAGCGAATGTGAACATCCAGCTCAACCTCTTCAACCTCGATCGAATTCAGCATTGCCAGATCGCCGCTTCTGAAAGAATCTATGAAGTCGTTCAAAGTGTGCGATTCCGTCTCGGCATCGCTGTCGGAGGGTCGAACAGCTAGCGACAAGGTGCCGTCATCTTCCTGGACAATGCCCATTTGCAAATAGGGAACTCTAAGCGACCTCGGTATCAGCCGCCCGTTGACTAGCTGCGAGATTTCAAAGTCGGCCGCGATGGATGAAAGCGCCGCTATCCGCTCGCCATTGACGCTTATAACTTTAACGCCGTGCAAAAAAATCGCAGGCTTCATCGACTTCAAGTCGAGAAAAATCTCAAGGCCGTCGATTTCGAGAGATTCGTTTCCCAGATAAGCGTCGAGCCTGCTTACGATCCTTGACTTTAGCCAGTCCGGCGCCGGCAGCGGACCCGAGGCCAGGACCGCCGCGGCCGCTACGAGAAGGCCAAATGCCAGCGCAAGAATCAAGGCGGCGGCGTTAGCGGTCCGCGACAAGACTCTGGATATTACTTCTTGCTCGCCCATATTTCAGTTTTTCTCGGGCAGGTCCTCGTTTCGAAGGGCGGCCGAGGCTATTGTTGCGAGCGCACTATAACCCGTGCCATCGAAGAATCCTAACGAAAGACTGCGCGGCCTCTTCAGACGAGCGGATTCCCCAATTGGATCGCTTCGGCGCCTGCTGATTCGAAATTGCGGCATCGAATCTTCCATCCGCCCGCCGGCGTCCTTTCGAATGCCCGGATTTTCATGCGAGCCGCGCTCGGAGCGATTCGCTCAAAGTCGCGCAAACTCGACGCCTGAAGTCTCGGCGGGGCACCTGCCTTGTCCAAAATCGACGGTTGCGACCGTGCCGGATCGCTAAATGGCACGTAGTCTCCGCCCTCGCATGCACGCTGCGCCGATACGCAAAGCCTGACGCCGCATTGAGGAAGCTGTTCCTCCAAGGCGAAAATTTTTTGTCGCGCATCCTTCGATTTAGTGTTAAGCGTCGGTCAAGATTGGCTGGCGGGCGGTTGCCCTTTCGAAATAGTAGAATTAAATTACCGCCGGCCAGAAAAAGGAATCGAGGCTTAGAATAATGTTTGGCAATAAACCTAAACCCGGCGACGTCGAACGCCACCCGCAAACCGAATCCGAACGCGCTAGCAGGGCTGCTCAGATGACTTCGCCAGCACCGCAGCCGCCCCCCAAACCGGCTCCGCGAGGCAAATCAGGCGAACAGGGGCCGCCTTCCCTTTTGTCGTCCGACCTTTTTGTAAAAGGCAATATGAAATCCAAGCACGACATAAACGTCCACGGCCAAGTCGAGGGCGATATCGTTGCAAATGTGCTTACAATCGGTGAATCCGCAACGATTCGCGGCAAGGTTATTGCCAATGAAGTTATCGTAAACGGCCGGATTATCGGCGAACTGAGAGGAATGCGAATCCGCCTCAACAAGAGCGCTCGCGTGGAAGGCGATATCGTCCACGCAACGATCGCCATTGAAGCGGGAGCTCAGTTCGAAGGATCCGTCAAGCGAGCCGACGACCCGCTGGCGATGGACAAAAGCGCGCCGAAGGTTCCGCCGTCGATTCAGCCCGTTCGGCAGCCGTCCCAGGCCAAGCAGAACTAGAACGAAAAAGAGCCGGAATTTATTCCGGCGGAAGGCGCCGCGGGCGAATCTCGCGTTTCGCGGCGCGCGCTTTAGCGAATTATCGATGCATCGCCGGCTAGTCGGCGCTAGAGGCAAACTCGGCTCTGGATTTTCCGGCGACTTCGAGCGCCAGCGCGGTCTCCATGAACTTGTCGAGGTCGCCGTCCAATACGCTTTGCGTATTCGATGTCTCGTAGTTCGTGCGCAGGTCCTTGACCATTTGGTATGGCTGAAGAACATAGGAGCGAATCTGGTTGCCCCACCCGGCATCGCCCTTTTGCTCGTGGATTTCCTGAAGCGCTTCGTTTCTCTTGCGCAACTCCAATTCGTAAAGCCGCGATTTAAGGGCGTTCAGGCAGTGGGCGCGGTTCTGGTGCTGCGACTTTTCCGAAGAGGTAACGACGATTCCCGTTGGCAGATGCGTCATGCGAACCGCAGAATCGGTTTTATTGACGTGCTGGCCGCCGGCGCCGGAAGCCCTGAATGTATCGATCCTGATGTCGGCCGGATTGATTTCGATTTCGATGTCTTCGTCCACGACCGGAAAAACCATCACGCTTCCGAACGACGTATGGCGGCGGGCGTTGCTGTCGAATGGCGAAATCCGAACGAGCCTGTGAACTCCTGATTCCGTCTTCAGCCAGCCATAGGCGTTGCGGCCGATTATCTTGTAGGTAGCCGATTTCAATCCGGCTTCGCCATCCCGGTTCTGCGAAATCAATTCAATTTTGAACCCTCTGTTTCTCGCCCACCGCTCGTACATCCTGGTCAGCATCGCCGCCCAGTCGCACGATTCGGTGCCTCCGGCGCCGGCGTTAATTTCCAGAAACGCGTCGTTCGCGTCCGCTTCGCCGCCCAGCAGGGTTTCAAATTCCTTCTGCCCGGAGGATTTTCGCAGGTTGTCCAATGCCCTTGCGACTTCGCGTACGACATCTTCGTCCTCCTCTTCCTCGGCCAGCTCGATCAAGTCGATGTTGTCCGCAAGCTCCCTCTCCGCCGACTCCAAATAGTCAATCGAATCCGCCAAGGCCTGGCGGTCCTGCATGAGCTTCCTCGCCCTGCCGGGATCGTTCCAAACCTCCGGATTCTCCGCTTCGGCATTCAGTTTTTCCAGGCGCTCCTTGGCCGCTACGAGATTGATTCGCTGATTCAGCAATTTAAGAGACTTATTGATCGCCTCGACTGTGCTTTGGATTTCCGGACGCATTATTCACTTCCCCGCCGAGCCGAAGCAAAGGCCATTCCGACTCGCTGAATTCCGATATCGCTAGGAAGATACGGCTTCGAATGCCGTTCGGCAAGGTTCCGGCGCGCGGCGATCGATTTATCGGAGGGGCGAAAAGAGATCTTCAAGCGTCACGCGGGACGAGCGATCAAGGTGCAATCGGCGGCCTTGGCACGGCTAGTAGAGTCCTCCCGACGACATGGAGCCGAAGGAAGGTCGCTCGTTCGGCCATTCTTCGCTTCCGACCGGATTGTCCGCAGCCGGCGCATCGGAGACCGAGCCTCGTCCTCGCCGGTTCGAACCGGAATCGAGGACGAACGGAAGATCGGAGGAAAACGGGAATCCGCCGTCGACGATCCTGAGCGTCAATGCGTCCGACTCCGTTCCGATCCTGAAAAATTCTCGCACGACGTCGATTTCATCGCTGGAAGAGCTATTTTCGGCGAATTCGGAATCGTCGGCTAACTCGCCATTCCCGGTTCGCGGCGCGGATCTTTCCGTTTCCCGTGAATCGGCCGGTTTTCGCTCGGCATGCACGGGCCGGCCTGTCGCTCTGTCGATATCCACGAATACGCCGCCTTTCGGAATCTTGAAGTCGGACGTGCCGTACTTCCTAACGGCAGCCTTGATGAATCGGTCGAAAATCGGCCCGCACAGCGCGCCGCCGTAGGCCCGCCGCCCAAGGCTTCTCGGCAAATCGTAGCCGATATAGCATCCCGCTGAAATCTCCGGCGTATATCCTACGAACCACGCGTCCTTGGAGTCGTTCGTCGTTCCGGTCTTTCCAGCCACGGGAAAGTCGAGATCCACGTATCCCGCCGCCGTGCCTCGCGAAACGACGCCCTGCATCATGGAGGTTATCTGGTACGCGGTGACCGGATCGATGACGCGTACCCTGTTGGCCTCGACGCTAGGCAGCAGGCCGGGCTCCAGGCTCTTCGCCGAACAGTCCCGGCAGGATCGCTTGTCGTGGCGATAGATCGTGTTGCCAAAGCGGTCCTGCACTCTGTCCACGAGCGTCGGCTCCACGCGCTCTCCCCCGTTGGCAAACATGGCGTACGCCGCCACGATGCGGAAAAGCGTCGACTCCTGCGCTCCGAGGGAGTTTGCGAGATTGTGCTGCATTCTGTCGTAGACGCCGAAATTTTCGGCGTAGCCGCCGATCGTATCCATGCCGACTTCGTTGGCCAGCCGAACCGTCATCAAGTTGCGCGAGTACTCTATCCCCGTGCGAAGCGGAACCGGGCCGTAGAATTTTTCGCTGGCGTTCTTCGGCTGCCAGATCCCTTCATCGGTTTCGAGAGCGATAGGCGCATCCATGACGATGGTCGCCGGCGAGTACCCGGAATCCAGCGCGGCGGCGTAAACGAACGGCTTAAAAGTCGAGCCGGGCTGGCGCGTCGCCTGCGTCGCCCTGTTGAATACCGTCTCCTGATACGAGAACCCCCCCTGCATCGCCAGCACGCGGCCGTTGTTGGCGTCCATGGCCATGAACGCTCCCTGAACGTCCGGGACTTGACGCAATGTCCACGCCTGCCGGCCATTCGCGCCGGACTCTTCGCCGACGCGGGAAATGAAGACGATGTCGCCCGCATTCAGCAGATCCGCGACGGTAGCGGCCCCGTTGGACAACCCGCCGTCCAAATGCTTCTTCCGCTTCCAATGCCCGGACGGCCCGCTCAAGCGAATCGCGTCCTGAGAAATCGACGGGTCGACGCCGAGCAGAACGGCATCGGCCTGCAAGGCTAGAACCACGGCGGGATGCCAGCCTTCGATGTCCCTCGGGACTCGCGCCCTTCGCAATGCGGCCGTCCACAGATTCCTGTCCGCTAGGACGTCGCTTTCAAGGCGAATGCCGGTTCCTCGCCAAACTCCGATTTTCCGATCGAACTTTTCAAGCCCCTCTCGAAGAGCGGCCGTCGCAATATCCTGCATCTCCGGATCCAGGGTCGCGCGAATCGAAAGGCCGCCGCCGAAAAACGCATCGGCGCCGAAATCGTTCGACAATTGCCTGCGAATCTCGTCGGTAAAGTAGCCCCTGGGCGGTAGAGACGATCGAAAGGACTCGAAATCGCCGTTCTGCACCGTTCTCAAGGGGGCATTCATGGCTTCCGCGCCAGCCGCGGGGTCTAGAAACCGGTTCTGCACCATTTCGCTCAGGACGAAATTTCTTCGAGCAATCGCCCTGTCGGTCTGTCTGACGGGATGGTACGTCGAAGGAGCCTTGGGAAGCGCCGCGAGATAGGCCGCTTCCTCGGGCTGAAGCTCTTCCAGCGTCTTGTTGAAATAGGTTTGCGCGGCGGCCGCGACGCCGTACGAATTTTGGCCTAGGAAGATTTCGTTCAGGTAAAGCTCTAGGATTCTTTCCTTTTCGAGAACGCTTTCTATTCGCGCCGCCAAAATCATTTCTCGTATTTTGCGCGGCGCGGACCGTTCGCCTCCGAGCAGGAAGTTCTTCATTACTTGCTGAGTGATCGTGGATGCGCCTCGAATTTTACCGCCCCGCGCCGCCTCGATAGCCGCTTTGGCGATCCCGACCGGATCGAATCCCTTGTGCGTATAGAAGTGCTTGTCCTCGGCGGAAATGAATGCGTTCCTGACCAGCTTCGGGATTTCGTCGATCGGAGCGAACAGACGGCGCTCCTTGGCGAATTCGTCTATGAGCCTCCCTTCCCGAGAAAAAATCCTGCTGATCGTAGGCGGCTGGTACTGGGCAAGCTGAGAGTAGCTCGGCAGGTCGCTGCCATACGCATACACCAAGGCTCCCAAAACCCATGCGGCGCAGGAGAATCCGAGAACAAGCCAGTTCAAGAGGCCGCTTAAAATTGAAATTGCGAGCTTTTTCAAAAAATGTTTCCCTGGGGCCTAGCCTCTGAATATAGAGCGGAGAAGTCCCGAAATCCAACGATACCGACCGATTTCACGAGAAGTTGTCCGCATCAATGGCGCCAATCTGAATTTTTTTGTTGCAATTCGCTCGCGAAAGCATTTAATCAGTGGGTAAACCCGCGCGGCGGAAAAACCGTCGGCGGGAAATGCAGGATATTCGTTCCGCACCTCTGAATTAGCGCGCTGGCAATGTCGCGGCGGTTTTCCATGCCGACATTGCAAGACAGAATCGCGCACGGGTTTAATCGGTAGCGGGCGAAAAAACGGCCGCGTCGCGATTGCGGCGGCGGCGAAAGAAGATTGATGCGACCGAAGCGCGAATTCCATTCCGACCCCATGCCGCCGCGCGGCCGAAGATCGGTTGGCAATCGCCGGTTTGTTGATCCCAATAAGGACGCGTTAAGGAGCATGTTCGGAATTCGAGCGCTCTTCGCGCGGTTTGGAACAGAAAAATGCCATGTAATATGCTTATTGACGCCACGCACGAGGAAGAGACTCGCGTGGTCGTCACCGACGGGGACGGAATCATTGACTTCGATTTCGAATCCGCCAGCAGGCGCCCGTTAACGGGCAACATCTACCTTGCAAAAGTAACCAGAGTCGAACCGGCTCTGCAGGCCGCATTCGTCGAATACGGAAGCAATAGACACGGATTTTTGGCGTATTCGGAAATCCACCCGGACTATTACATTATTCCCGTCGCCGACCGGCAGACGACCGACAAGCCTAGAAGCGAGCCTCCGGATTCCGCACCCGGCGAGGACATTGCCTCGACCGGAGGCGCGCATGCCGAAACTCGCGCCCTTGACTCGTCCGGATCGCTTGAAATCGTAGAGGTCGAGTCATCTTCCGAATGGCCGGACAACAGCGACATCGAAGGAATGAGCGTTGTCGATAGCGAGCCGGGAGAAACGGGTCTGCTGGACGATGCGAATGCCGGTCGAGCCGCATCCTCCGAACCAGGCGTTGAGGCGGATGCCGAAAAGGCTTCCGAGCCGGATGAAGGCGATGCGGCGCGACGCGGCGCGACGGAGACTCAGAAGCGCCCCAAAAGGCATTCGAACGGATCGAAACGAAATTCCGGCCGACGTTCGCCCCAGTTCAATCGGAACTACAAAATCCAGGAAGTCATTCGCGTCAACCAAATTCTGCTGGTTCAGATCACTAAAGAGGAGCGAGGCAACAAGGGCGCCGCGCTGACGACGTACATAAGCCTGGCTGGACGCTACTGCGTTCTCATGCCGAATACGGCCCGCGGTGGCGGAATTAGCCGAAAGATCACGAATCCCGCGCATCGCAAGAAACTCAAGACGATCGCGGACGATATAGACGTTAAGGACGGCGCGGGACTGATAATTCGCACGGCGGGCGCTCAGAGAACGCGGCAGGAAATCCGTCGCGACAACGAATTCCTAATGCGTCAGTGGGACGAGATACGCGAGCTGACCCTGAAGTCGATTGCGCCCGCGCCGATATTCGAGGAAGGCGATCTGATCAAAAGGTCGATTCGAGACATTTATTCGAAGGATATCGATCAGGTCATTGTCGAAGGCGAGCGCGGCTATCGCATGGCCAAGGACTTCATGAAAATGATCATGCCGTCCCATGCGAGGAAAGTCAAGCAGCATACCGGCGACCTGCCGCTCTTCATGCAGCATGGAATCGAGGATATCCTGGCGGGAATGTTCGACCCGGTCGTGCAATTGCCGTCCGGCGGCTACATCGTCATAGATACGACGGAGGCTCTCGTCGCCATCGACGTCAACTCCGGTCGAGCGACCCGCCAGGGATCGGTCGAGCAAACGGCGCTCAAGACGAATCTCGAAGCTGCGGTGGAAATCGCGAACCAACTCAGATTGCGCGATCTGGCGGGACTGATCGTCATCGATTTCATTGACATGGAAGACCGTCGGAACAATGCCGCCGTCGAGAAGTGCTTTCGCGACAGCATTCGCAGAGACAGGTCGCGAGTGCAAACCGGCAGGATTTCCGAATTCGGCCTGTTTGAAATGAGTCGCCAAAGGCTGCGCTCGGGCATGGTCGAAGCGACGACCTCGCCTTGCCAAATTTGCAATGGCACCGGGTCCGTGAGGTCCGATACCTCGGTGGCTCTGGCGGTCCTTCGCGAAATGACCGCGCAGGCATCCAAGGAGAATGCGACCGACCTGCGCGTCAGGGCGCCGATCTCGGCGGTGAACTACTTGCTCAACGAAAAACGGGACAGCATCTCCGCTATCGAGGCCAAATTCGGCAGGAAGGTACGCATCGAAGCGGATCCCGCCCTGATTCTTCCGGAGTTCGTGGTCGAAGAGCTAAAGGGCAAGATACAGCCGGCAAGCCCCGATAATGTAATATCGATGACCCGGTCCGCAAGGAACGAACCCGCAAAGAAGGAATTTTCCGCCGACGAGCCAAAGCAGAAGAGACGGCGCCGCAGGCGCGGAAAGTCGGCAAGGCGCGAAGACCAGGATAGTTCAAATTCCGCGGCGCCCGCTTCGGCTTCCCTCGGCAGCCAGAGTTCGGAGTCGAGCGCCGCCGTTTCGGCTCCCGGCGACGAAGATTCTCGCA
>JGIcombinedJ30088_10002803_pt1 | contig 16563 bp, 14 predicted proteins | sample PinacodermPK_FD_30088 | JGI IMG/M metagenome (IMG submission 30088)
CGGCGGCATCGCCCAGCGCGACCAGCCGCCACTCCGTATCGGCTAGCGGGTTTGGGTCGCTGCCGCAGGCCGCCAGTAGCAGCACGAGGCCGGGGAGAAGCCAGCGCATCATTCCTCGCCTTCAGTGGAGGCCCGCCCAAGCGGCCACGTCGGCGGGTCGTCCTACGCTCTCGGCAACTGAACATGCTCACGGGGTCCTCCATCGAGGCGTCTCGCCCCCCGCCAGCCACGGGGGCATCCGGACAGGCGGGCATACGGCATTCGCCGGGTTACCCGCCGACAGACCCAGGCTAGCGCTCTTTGGAATAACCGAAGAGTAACGCGACCCTTATTTAGATAACTTTAAGGTGACTTCAGGTCGGGTTCGGCGACCTCGACCCCGGACACGCCCTAGGCTGGATGTTATGGCTTCGTTACAGCTCCGTCCGCTCGGTGTTGGCGAGATCGTCGGCGACGCTTTCACTGTCTGTCGGCGCCTCCGACAGGCGCCCCGGGGCAGGGACCGCAAAGGCTTGGGAAGATGAAACGGGCCACGGCTGTCAGGTTGATTGTCGTGGTGTCCATTGCTCTGATCGCCACAGTTGTCTGGATGTCCAGACCTCCACCACGGACGACCGTGCTTGTCCCGTACGACACCGAGGACCGCGAAATCGTCAGCAAGGCGGCTGGGCTAACGGTGTTGTTCTGCATGGCGACAGAGCAAGGCCCCTTCTCACCTGACGAGCTGATGGAATCCATCCTGGCGGATCTGCCCGCCACAGCTGCCGAAAAGGGGTGGGATTCGGATGACATCGACCAGGTGATAGCAGGTATGGTCTATCATGCTATGGGGGACTGTGAAGAGCGCATACTGCGCGCCCTCCCCTGATCACGGTAGGGTTCACTTTGGCGGCTTATCGAGTTCCCACGCCGCCGCCGCTCGCACCGCCCGCATTAAGGGCAGGCGCTACATGCCGACCTGGTTCCTGTTAACGGTCGTAACGTCACGGTGCAGATAGAGGCCGACTTCGAGGCACCACCTTTGTTGGGATCCAGCTTCCACCGGAGTGGTTTGCGCCGTTGGCGGCGGGCTCATCTGGGCTTGGGTTAAGCCTCCATGAGGCTGACGCCGGTGGTGTGCTAACTGACGATGGGCACTCACCCCCCGTACGTCACGGGAATAGACTCCGCTGGTGCAGGTGACTGCGTTATCGGATCAGGCCGGTGGGGGGACCGCATTGGAGCGGAGGTTGAGTTCGAGACGGTCTTGGCTTAGGGGGCTGCTGTGTCCTGTTCGGTTGCCTACGATCCGCGCGGTGGCGGGGCCGTAGGTGGGCTGGGGGGTGTCCGCTTTCGGAGAGAGTGTTCCCGAAGCCCGCAACGGTGTTGACAGTCTGGGGATCGTCTCCATGAATCGCCGGGGCGGGCTGTTAGTCGCGGCGATGCTGGTGCTGGTCTCGGCGTGTGTTCCGGTGGTTGAGTCGGGATGTTCTAGTTTGGGGCGGGTTCTGAATGTGGGGTTCTACGCCTATTTCGAGCCGGTGAGGGCTTGTCCCCGAAGCCTGGTTCCGGTCACAACCGGTGGGGTGGCGGAATGGGATCCGCTGGGCGGTGTTGGACATGTCCGGTCCCTATCGCACGGCCTACGACCGGGTCCTGCCCAACGCTCTGCAAGTCGCGGATCCTTTCCATGTGATCCGCCTCGCCAAATCAGCGACTCTACGAGGTACGCAGACGGGTCCAGAACGAAACGCTAGGGCACAGGGGCCGCAAAGGATGGCCCGCTGTATCGGATACGACGCCTACTGACATCCGCTTCCGAACGTATCAGCGACCGGGGCCGGACACGGCTGCGTGGCCTCCTCGACGCCGGCGACCCCCACGGAGAAGTCCGCACAGCCTGGCACGCCAAGGAAACCGTACGGGGCATCTACGAGATCGACCGGCCCGCCGTCGCGCTCCGATACACCCTCCAAATCGCAGACGACCTCCAGGACGAATCCTGCCCGCCGGAGGTCAACAAACTGGGTCGTACCATCGCCCGCTGGTGTTCTCCGATCACCAATTGGCACCTCTCGAAGGTGACCAACGGACCTACCGAAGCTCTCAACAACCTGATCAAACGCGTCAAACGGGCAGCGTTCGGGTTCCGCAACTTCGCGAACTACCGAATACGGGCTCTCCTGTATGCGGGGAAACCCAACTGGGACCTACTCCCCGCGGTCACTCCCCCGTGAAATCCGAAGAGCCACATTACTGGCGGGTTTTCTGCCATTTGGCGCAAGTTTTTGTCTATATTGAGGCGATGAGCGGCCGCGACCGAGATTTATCCCCTTCTGCTCTCATTGAGTTCCGAGCACAGAACGTCCGGTCTTTCAGGGACGAAGCAGTTCTCTCCATGGAGGCCACCTCGTTGTCCGAGCCGGATTTCGTACGCCTGGTGCCCTGGCGCGAAGGCGGCAAGCCCCTTTCCATCTTGCCCGCCGCCGGCGTTTTCGGTGCCAATGCCTCCGGCAAGAGCAATCTGCTGAAGGTAATGGACGACATGCAAAACCATGTGTTGTTTTCATTTCGACGTGGCCGTCCGGGTGGTGGGATGCCTCGTCATCCTTTCTTGCTTGACGAACACTCCAAAGCGCAGCCGTCGCGTTACCAGATTGAGATTGTGATGAAGGGTGTCTTGCACCGGTACGGATTCGCAATCGACGATGACCGAGTTGTCGAGGAGTGGGCCTACCGCTATCCGAAAGGGCGAGCGGCATTGCTATTCCATCGTGATGAGGCGGGGGTGAATCTGGGCGCAGCGGCGCGGAGCAAAGGGCGAGCAGTCCTGGAGATTCTACGACCCAACGCATTGTTTCTGTCGACTGCTGCTTTAGCAAATCACCCTCTGCTCTTGCCCCTCTACCAGTGGTTCGAAGATAACCTTTTGCTGGCCGATTCCGACAATCGTCCGGTTCGTATGGCTTTCACCGCAGAGATGCTTGACGATGACCATAGCCGGAAGGCGGTGTTGCATATGTTGCGGGCGGCTGATCTGGGCATCACAGACGTACGCAAGGCTGAGCTTGAACCAGCCGAACGAGAACGTCTACACCGATTCCTCCGGTTTGGGCATATTGTGAATGACGGCGAAGAACCTGAAGAGGAGCATATCCTGAATTTTGAAGGATATGCCGGGGTGAGATTTATCCACAGTGGTGCTGTCGGCGGTTTCGAGGTTGACGACGACGAGTCCAGTGGAACGATCACTTGGTTCGGTTTGATCGGCCCGGTGCTCAAGGCCCTGGCATCCGGCTCTACCCTATTGGCTGATGAATTGGATGCCAGTCTTCATCCGAGACTAGTGCAGGAATTGCTGAGAGTCTTCCAAGACCCTGACACCAACACCCGGTGCGCGCAACTCATATTCAACTCTCACGATATGCAATTGCTTGGTGATACTTCAGACAGCCGCCCTTTGGCTCGCGATCAGATTTGGTTTACTGAGAGACTCAATGACGGCGCCACACGCCTCTATCCACTCACAGACTTCGCGCCTCGCAAGCAGGAGGCCACGACCAAACGGTACCTGCAGGGCCATTACGGTGCCAGACCTTTCATCTCCATTGGTGATACCGACGCGGCCGCGGGTCTTGTCACTGCTGGTAGGAGATGACACGGAGAACATCTCGCAATCGAAGAAGGATAGGAAGGCCATCCTCCGATCAGCGAAGGCAGATCGTGTTGATGAATTCGTTGACCTGGAGTTTCTGCCTGCCAATGAGGCATGTCGCGACGACTCTCGCATCGCACTGGACGAAGCGATTCTGATCGACTTGCTCGATCTGCCGAGTAAAGTGATGGAGCCCTTAGATGTACTGCGCCGCCAGTGGTGCGCCGAACCCACGGTGCATGGCGGTAAGGGACGCGTCCTGGCTGAGGCAGGTAGGTTTAGGGTGTCCTTCTGTGAGGTGGTTGATGGCAGGTAGTGGTGGCTCTGCTGGTGCTCCGGCCTGTCCCCGTTGCGGTGTCGATATGGTTCGTCGGACAGCCCGCCGAGGCCCGAATCAGGGTAATGAGTTTTGGGGTTGTCCGAAGTTCCCGAAGTGCCGGGGCACGATATTCGATCCGCCTCCCGAGGAGGTAGAGAAGGACGACGAGAGTCATTTCGACTCCTCGGCGGAGCAGTTTGGGAAGTCTTCCACCGAACATGAGCGGAACCGCAAACGAGGGAAGATCCTTGGGGCGGTGGTCAAAGTTGTTGAGGCGGTGGACAAAGTTCAACGATGGAATTTGGAGCGAGACGAACCGGATGCGACAGGACGATGGGATCCGGAGCATCGTCGCAAGGTGCTCCGATACGTATATGAACGCGACGGGGGCCGCTGCGGAATCTGTGGGGCAGATATGAAAATCAAGGGCGCGCATATCGAACACATTGTCCCCAAGGTTTTTGCGTGGTTTGACCTAAGAAGAGGCGGCAAAGTGGCAACCGGGACCCAGTACAAGAGCCTTCTTCACAAACTCGACAACCTCCAAGCCGCCCATACCTACTGCAACAGACGCAAGGGCAACACCCCCGAAGTTCGCAAGTGGCGGCACGCTGTCTTACCTTCGCTCACTGTGGCTTTGGGTCAGAACGGTGAGGAATTTGTGGTTCCGTAGAGAGAGCAAAGCACTTCTAGGTTCCTAAGGGCAACCCTGGTCGTACCCCTTCCCCAGCAGGATCGCACTGCTGTCTGCAACGTATTTGCGAAGGTTGCGCAACTTCAACGGTAGGCATCTTTGCGTGCTGTGATCGTGAGGACGACTATGTCGCCTTGAACAAGGGTGTAGATGATGCGATGAGTACGTCCCAGCCGAGCGGACCGTTTGCCCTGTAGAGGTCCTAGGAGTTTCTTGCCCAGGCTGGGCTGTTCGTCCAAACGCTTGATCATCTCCCGAGCCTTGGCTGACAGTGAAGGGGATAGTTTGTTGAGGTCCTTCCTAGCCCGGTTTGTGAGCTTTGGCATGGAAGTGGACTGTCACAGTTCGAATAGGTTGCCTGAGGCTAGATCGCCTTCGGCTTCGGTCAACGCTCTCATCGTTTCGGTGTCAGAGAGGATGTTGAGTGTTTCGATCAATGATTCGTAATCCTGGTAACCCATGACCACAGCGGCTGGCCTGCCATGTCGGGTGATAACGATTTCTGATCCAGTGGCTGTCGCCTCGTCGACGATCTCGCTGAGGCGATTGCGGGCCTCGGTTAGCGGTGTAGGTGTCATGGCAGAGAGTTTCCTAGATTGCCTTGGCGATAACTGTACATAATTCAAGGCATAATGTCAAGGCGCCTGTCTACATTTTGCTAACTCCGTCACCTGACGTTGCCACACCTATGCTCCCGATAGGCGTGTTGGCAACTTTGGGTGTCGAGAGCGTTCGAAGATAGACGCCACGCCGGGGTCGCCCCCGAGGCGCATCCCCAATGAGTCCGCGCCGGCTATCCACCGGCTGGAGGCGTTGTCGTCTCCATGGTGACAGAGCGCAGTGCTACCTGGTGCGAACCAGCCCACTTTGCTCCAGAAATACGATAGGCTGCGCCGTGTGACAAAGTTGGATTACGAGGAGATCATCGGACTGTCGGAGGATCCCGACGTGACGTTGGAGGATGTTCACGGTGAGCCCCCTGTTCCCGAGGACTTCGAGCGGGTCGCCAAAGTTGCGGACGATTTTTTCTCTCAGAGTTCTCGCGAAGTCCAGATCGGGGTGACGCGTGGCTGGCCGGCTCATGTGTCTGCTCGGCGCCTCGCTCTCCTGTCAGATCACCAACGGGATGAGATACTTGCCCACCTGCCCCCTGACCTAGCCGAAAAGATCATATCACTGCTGCCCGTCGCAGTCGTTTGACCTCGCTTCCCACCTCACCTTCCATTCTCCCCTCCGCTCGGAGGAAATTCTCATAAGAGGATATTCTTGCGGTTCTTGGTCATCCCAGGGGGATAGCCCGCAATTGTCCTCGCAAGAGAGTAAGAGCGATAGGAGGATTTTACCGCCAAGGGTGTGCCTGTCGTGATTCTCATGGACATGGAGTCGGAGGTGGTTTTCCATGCCTAGAAGCTTGAACGGAAAATACCACCGTCTTTTCGGCTTGAAGTGAACTGGCGAGGCTGGGTCGCTCCAAGGCGCCAAATTGCTGGTGCCTTGGTTAAACCTGGTATTTGTGCTGGCCGAAGCGTTATGGCCGTTCGAAGATTGCCGCCATTCCTTGGCCGCCGCCGATGCACATGGTCACTATGCCTCGCCGTCCGTCGATCCGCTCCAGTGCTCTCATCAGTTTGATCGTCAGGATTGCACCTGTGGCGCCGACCGGGTGACCCAAGGCTATTGCACCGCCGTCGATGTTGGTCTTTTCAGGGTCGAGGCCGGCGTCGCGGATTACCGCTACGGCTTGGGCTGCGAACGCCTCGTTGAGTTCGATCAGGTCGATGTCTTCGAGGGTCAGGCCGGCCTTTTCGAGCACCTTGGGAACGGCCAGAGCGGGGGCGTAGCCCATCACCTCGGGGTCGATGCCGCTGACCGCCCAGGCCACCAACCGCAGGAGGGGTTCGGCTCCTCGGGCTTCGGCGGTCTTCTCGCTCATCATCACAACCGACGCAGCGCCGTCATTGATACCTGAGGAATTGCCTGCGGTCACCGAACCGCCCCTGGCGAAGACGGGACGCAGGCGCGCCAGGGTCTCCAAGGTGGTGTTCGGCCGGGGGTGTTCATCAACCAGGAACGGATTGTCCCTGGGGCGCTCCACGCCGACTATGTCGTCTTCGAACAGGCCGTTCTTGATGGCGATGGCAGCGCGGCGCTGGCTTTCGGCGGCGAAATTGTCCTGCATCTCGCGGCTGATGCCATAGCGGTCGGCCACTTTCTCAGCCGTGGCGCCCATCGGGTAGTTGCCGAAGGGGTCTGACACCAGCGACAGAGTGCCGTCGATGATCTTGCGAGGGCCCAGTTTCCAACCGTCACGGGCCTGGTAGTCCAAGAACGGCTGGCTGCTCATGTTCTCGTCGCCCCCGGCCACCACGATGTCCGCCGATCCCAGCATGACCTGTTGGGCGCCGGTGATGATCGCCTGCAAACCGGACGAGCAGAGTCGGTTCACGTTCATGGCGGTGGTGGAAGTGGGGAGCCCCGCCTCAAGAGCACAGCGGCGTGCATTGTAGGCGTCGGGACCCACCTGACCGATCTGGCCCATGACCACCTCGTCGACCTCCTCGGGCGCGACGCCGGCCCGGCTCAGGGACTCCTTGATGGTGACTGCGCCGAGTTTGTACGCATCAATGCCGCTCAGCGAGCCACCGTAACTTCCTATGGCGGTCCGAGCCGCTCCAACAACCACTACCGGGTTTATACCCAACATATCCGTTCCTCTCAGGACTGCGAATTCCGTGATCTCGACGCTGGTTCCCCGACGGTCTCCGAAAACCCAAAACCGGATCAGCGCTGATACTACTTCAGGTCATGTCGGTGAAGGGAGCTGAAACGCCGGTCTTTAGAGGATCCCGAGGCGCATGGCAGTCATCACCGCGTCCAATTTGGTCTTGGCATTGAGCCTCTGGCGGAGATTGCGTATGTGGTTTCTCACCGTGTGCGGGCTGATACCGAGTTCTTCGGCGATCTGGGGGACGCGCCGGCCGTGTGAAACCAGGCGAAGGATTTCCAATTCCCTCCTGGTCAACTTCCTGATGCCCTCCGGCGGTGATGTCGAGATCGGTTGGTCCGAGATGATGTCGGCCCCCTTCATCCGCAACTCGGTTTTGAGTCCTTCGGGGATCCGTTCAGGGGGTTGGGGACGGTCGTCGAATAGATGCACCAGCAGGGGAGCGTCGTTTTTGGCGCCGGATACCACCATCGGAGTGAGCCAGGCTGTTTTGCGTTCTCCAGAGGCGCACAGCATTTGCATAGTCAACTGTCTGGGGACTATGCCGGCCCGAAGAGCGCGAATCGAAGGGCAGCCCTGCAGACAGGCGGGATTGAACCCTCCGGGTGGCCGTCCTGCAACCACGTCGTAGCAGCGACGGCCCAGCACTTCGTCGGATTGGAAACCCAGGATTCGCTCGGCGCCTTTGTTCCAGAACATGATCTTTTGGTCCAGCGACATGGCATAGGCTCCGCACTCCGCCGTAGCCAGTAGTCGATAGATCTCTTGTGGTGTCACGGGGTTGCCTCGCTTGTGCCCCGGAGGAGGGTCGATGGAAAATGCCTTTCAATGAGGAGGCGTTGCTCGCTACTTCTTGCGAGAACGCACTGCGACCTACCCGTGTTGATCCATCTGTTGGCTTCCTTTGATCTTTGAACCAAGCTGGGTCTATTCATGAGGGTTTGACAATGTGGGGTTTGGGATGACACTGGCGTGTTACGTAGTTCATAGCTAAGACAGAACTGCTGTTGCTATCTTATACCGCCGGGGTTTCACATTGTGAAACGCGAAGGGTTCTTTGCCCCTGGCTTTAGCAGAGTATTTGACAAGGTTGTGTTATTTGAAAGATGGCGACGCTATGACTTGGTGGATTTACGAAGATGACCTGCTGTCATCGGGGTTTGGTTGTCCGTGAACCGTGTTCTCTACGATTTCCGGGCTACAGGAGGCCCAGGCGTAAGGCCGTCATAACCGCTTCCAACTTGGTCTTGGCGTGGAGCCTCTGGCGGAGGTTGCGAATATGGTTCCTCACCGTGTGGAGGCTTATGCCCAACTCGTCCGCGATGAGTTGAATCTCCCAACCCTCTGATACCAGGCGAAGTATTTCCGCTTCTCGCGGAGTCAGTCTTGGAGCGTCCTCTGATCCAGACGCGATCACTCGGTCCGAGGCGAAGGTTTTCCCATGCTTCCGCGGGTCGGCCCCTGCCTTTGCTGTTACGCCGGCAGGCGTCGGACTCTCATCAAAGAGGTATACAAGGAGAGGAGGGTCGTCTTTGGTGCCCGCTACCACCATGGGAGTGATGGAGACAGTCTTGTGCTCTCCCGAGGCGCAGAGCATCCGCATGTTGAGGGAGCTGGGGACCGTGCCGACTCTTACCGCACGGATTGCAGGGCAACCCTCCTGGCAGTCGGGAGTGAAGCCTCCAGGCACCAATCCGGTAACCACCTCGTAACACCGGCGGCCGACCACTTGAGTGGATGGGTAGCCGAGAATACGCTGAGCGCCCTCGTTCCAATACAGAATGGTCTGATCGTGGGACATGACGTAGGCGCCGCATTCCGCGGTGGCCAGCAACCGGAAAATGTCGTCCCTGGTTACAGGGTATTTCAACGGCGTCATTGTGGTGGGGTGAACGATGAAGGAAGAAGGCAGGTGGTTGGCGCTGTGCCGGCCACTGTGAGTTTGCGATACTGATGGGTTTGAAGACCGCGTGCTCCGAGTTGTCCTTCTTGAAAGTGGGTTTCGGTCTGTCCTGGCATGGCTAAGCAGCGTGTTCGTGATTTGTTAGGGATCGCAGCGAAGATATGGTTGTTTGCAGTGATATCTTTGGTCATTGGGTGTACTTAATGGGTCATTGTTGTGATCGAATATGATATTAGTTAGCTGGCATAGAACGTTTATTGGAGGAGGGCGTCCCGGCGATTCCCATATCTTTGACCTTTCGTTGAAGAGGGGAACTATCCCATTCCCCTTTGGCGTAAGCGTATCAAGTAGCGCTTTTAGGTAGAGATAATCTTATTGTGCTATTTGAGGGGATTGCATGATGTTTGGAGACCAGGACTGTTCAACTGTGACGTGGGTTGACTTGGGCGGAATCAATGCCAATCGTGGGCGGTGGGCATCGAGACCGGGACGGTGATGGCTTCCAGGGACGAGACGATCACGGAGGTAGTTCCGTCCCATCGTGATATCACGCCTTTAGCCAGGATGACTTGGCTTCTGAGTTGGTTTTTGTAGCGGGCGAAGACCTCCGGCCAGATGATCAGTTGGACGTCGGCGGTCTCGTCCTCGATGGTCACGAACACCGTGCCGCCTATGCCGCGCGGGTGTTGTCGGGCGATGGGCCAGCCTGCCACCAGCACCTCTTCCTCTTCGGCGCAGTCTTCCACCTCAGCGGTGGTCAACACGTTCGAACCGAGTCCTTCCCGGAGATACTCCATGAGATGGTCTCCCGGATAGATGGCCATCATCTCATAGGCGCTCACCATCTTTTCATAGTTGGTGAAGTCGGCCAGGTCGGGCTCTTGGTTTCCCCGGGTGGTGTCAATGACCCGCTGTCCGTTGCGGGAGGGCCGGGCCGATAGCCCCGCCTCCCAGATGGCGGACCGGCGGTTAGGGGTGAGGTTGTCCAGGGCCCCCGCCTTCACCAAAGAGACCACCGCTTGGCGCGGGAGTCCGGTCCGTCGGACCAGATCGCCGACGCCCGAGTAGGGGCCGTTCCGGTTTCTTTCCTCAACGATTGCCTCTGCGGTGCTCTTTCCCACATCCTTGACGATTCCCAGGCCCAACCGCACGGCGCCTTCCTCGGGAAGGCATTTGACCTGGCTTCGGTTGATGCATGGATGGAGAAATGGCACACCGAAGCTTTTGGCGTCCTGTTTGAGGGTCTCCAGGGGATAGAACCCCATGGGCTGGTTGTTGAGAAGGGTCGTGAAGAATTCCAAAGGGTGGTAGCGCTTGAGCCAGGCCACCTGATAGGCGGTGATGGCAAAGGCGTGGGAATGGGATTCAGGAAACATGTAGTGACCGTTGATCTTGGAGAAGATCTTCCGCGCTATCGGTCTCGGAACGCCTCGCTGCTGTGCGCCTTGGAGAAATGACTTCCAGTGCATGGCAATCAGGTGCCGGTTGTTGCGCCGGGCGAAGCTTCTGCGGATCTCATCGGCCTGAGCGGCGGTCATTCCCGCCACATCCATGATGAGTTGGACCACCTGTTCCTGCCAGACGATCACCCCGCAACCCCGTTCCAGGGCGCGTTTTTCCAGGGGATGGTCATATTCCCAGGAGGCGCCGTGGCGGTATCTCTCCAAGAACAACGAGACGGCGCTTCCCTGCACTCCCACTCCCGGGCGAATAAGGGCCACCTGATAGGCGAGGTCCAGGAGGTTGCGGGGTCGAAGACGCCGCCCCATCTTCAACTGGGCGGGCGACTGGAGCAGGAAGACGCCTTTGGATCGGCCTGCTGTGATCATTTCGTAGACCTGGTGATCTTGGGGATCGATCCGGCTCAGGTCGGGTCTGCGGCCTTCCCGTTCCTCGATCAGGTCCAAAGCCTCGTGAAGTTGGTCGAGCGCCGGCAGGGAGAGCAGGTCGATCTTGGCGAAGTTGGCGTCGGCCACGTTGTCCTTGTTCCAATCCATGATGAAACGACCCTCGATGGCCCCTTGTCGGACCGGGACCATCTCCGGTATGGGGGTGCTGCTGAGGATCATCCCTCCCACGTGCTGGCTGAGGTTTTTGGGCGCCCCCATCAGTTGAGGGGCGATTTCGATCAGGTTCTTCCACCCGACGGCTTCCACCCGATCCCGGAAGGCGGGGAGTTCCAGCATCTCGTCTCGCAGATCCCGCGCGTCATGGGAGTGGATCTGTTTCGACAGAAGGCTCAGGTCTTGGCTCGGCAGTCCGAACGCTTTGCCCAGATCCTGGATGGCGCCCTTGACGGTGTAGGTGGAGATGGCGCCGGTGAGCACCGCATATTCGACTCCGAAGTGGCGGTGGATTCGCTCGATGAGCTTGTCCCGGAGGTGGCGGGGAAAGTCGAGGTCGATATCGGGAAGCAAGGTGGTGTCGTCAGAGATGAACCGTTCCAGGGAGAGGTTCCACCGGAGGGGATCGACGTGGCTGATGCCGATCAGATATCCCACCAAAAGAGCCACCGATGATCCTCGCCCTCTGCCGGGCGGTTGCCGTTCGAGCGGCGTTCCGGGATGTATCAAACCTTCTTCTTCCATGATCTTGTGAGCGATGAGCACGATCTCCCGATAGAGCAACAGAAACCCGGCCAGACTGTGCATCTCGATCAGCCGGAACTCTTCTGTCAAACGTTTCCGGACAGACGGGGTGATGGAACCGTAGCGCCGGAGAGCGGCTTCATGGCAGAGCTTGCGAAGGTGGCTGCTGGGAGTGTGCCCGGGTGGAACATCGGGTTCGGGGAGGCGGTAGCCAAGGTCGGTGCTGAGGTCGAAAGAGCATTGATCGGCGATCTTCAGAGTGTTGGAGACTGCATGGGGGGCGTCGTGGAACAGGCGTTCCATCTGTTCTGCAGACTTGAGGCAGAGGTGATGGTTGGGTCTGATGTGGGGGAGGGCCTGATCCATGGTGGTGTTGTGCTTGGCTGCTACCAGTGCGTTCTGCAGCCTGTACCTGTCCGGGGTGTGATAGTGAACGTCGTTGGTGGCCACCACCGGCAGACCTTCGGCGCTGGCCAGAGCCGATAATTCCTGGTTGCGTCGGGTGTCGCCCTGCAGGAGATTCTGCTGCAGTTCCACATACACCCGGTCCGGGCCGAACCAATCCCGGTAGCGGTCGAGAAGATCCCGGGCCTGCGGGAACCGGCCGGACAGGGTCAGTTGGGCAAGTTGGCTCTGACGACCTCCGGTGAGAAGGATCAGTCCCTCCGAATGAGTCGGCAGGTGGTTGAGGTCAAGCCGGGGGCTTTTGCGGTCGGCGCTGTTGGCCAGGGTGAACAACCGGGAAAGATTGGCATATCCCTTTCTGGTACGAGCCAGAAGGGTCAGCCGGGTGTTGTCCGCCAGGGTCATCTCTCCGCCGGTCACCGGATGGATTCCCAGGTTGTTGGCAAGGCGGGCAAACTCCAACGCTCCGCACAGGTTGGTATCGGTGAGGGCCATGGCCGGATAGCCGTACTCCTTGGCTCGGGCCAGGAGTTCGTGGACGTGTGATGCTCCTATCCCGAAGGAATAGAAGCTCTTGCAATGAAGTTCCACATAGCCTGAAGCCACACTCCCGCCCCTTGTCTCAGCCGTTCTGCCGGTACCAGCAATGTCCTCTTCGGTCATAGAAGAGGGTGATCTGTCGCCCGTTCTCTTCTCCCAGCCGGTAATAGATTCGGGTGATCGGTTGGGGCAGCCACCACAGATCGAAGGTCCAGAGGTCGGCTACCCGGGTCACCGAACGCCACCGGTCTCCCAATAGCACCGCCACCGGTCGGCGATGGTCACCTTCTCGGACCGAGACCTGGGTGGGCGTGGCCACCGGTTTGATGGCATAGTTTTCTGATCGGTCAACGGGAACCTGAACGGCCCGCATCTCCGGCGCCGGATGCCAGGGCGCCACCTCCACCACCCGGTGCAGGATGTGGTTGGCGGGCATCTTGGATCGAAGCTTCTTCTCCACCTCTCGAATGCGACGCCACTTGACCTTCTTCGGATCTGCCCACAGCCCGAGTTGCACCCCCGATGCTCCGCTGAGATCGGTCAGGCTCAGTCGGATCTCTTCGATGGCCATCCGGGGAGGGTCCATCTTCACTTGGTTCCTGATGATCGGAGAGGCCTGTCTCCATCCGTGCAGGCCTCGTTTGAAATGGACCGACTTCCTCCATGACAGGGCGCCGTCGCAACTGCATTCCAGGACCACTCCTGCCGCCTGTCTGCCCAGCATGCGGGGTCGGGAGAAGGCCTTTTTCAAAAGGATGTCCACCGTTACCAAGAAGAGTTCCAAGGAGGCTGCTTGGTGGGGGAAGGAGGTGGTCTCGACGATGGTCTCGGTCGCCTCCAGGGGGATCAGGGGCCGCTCGTCGATGCCGTTGCACAGGGACCACGCCTGCAGTCCTTCCATGCCGAACTGGTCGGTCAAAAGTCCTTTGGGCAACTCGGCTACCGCACCCATGGTGTGCAGTCCCAGAAGGTGGAGGCCTTCTTTGATCTCAGCCGAGACGGGAAGCAGGTCGATGGAATGGGGAGAGAGGAACCGAGTTGCATCGGCGGGTACCCAGACCACCTGCATCGCCTTCCCGGTCCGGGCTGCCACGAAGGCTGGAAATTTGGCGTCGGCCACTCCCACCGCCGGTTCCAGATCGTGGGGAACGGCTCGCAGGAGGGTGTACACCAGGTGCTCCTCTCCGCCGTATAGGGCTTCCAAGCCGTCCAGACGTGCATATACCGTGCCGAGTGCCGAGCCCTCCACGCGATGCCCCACGTTCACAAGTGACCCCAGCACATCGTCGAACACCTGCTGGTAATAGGGTTCGTCGGCCTCCAGGACGATGCTGTCGGCATGGTGGGAGATGGCCTGCTCCAGGGTCATCCCAACTCTCACCTCGAAAGCTTGAGGAGTTCGATCCACCACTAGGGGAGTGGACCCCGAACGATCGACGATCACTGCCGGTCGGTCTTCCAAGCGCGCGTGGCGGCGCATCTCAGACTTGGCTCTCAGATGAGAGATAAGCAGACACGCGACCCGCATCGCACCTCCTTCGGTTGGCAAGTTCAGTTGGGAATCCGTATAGAGTAATCGAACATATGTTCGATTACAAGTGAAGCAAGGGAGAACTTTGGACCTTGTATCTTCAGGTCAACCGGGACGCCGCCGGAATCGAAGGAGCGCAAATATGAGCAACCGGGGCCGTGATGTGGTGGAAGAACTGCTGGCGACCGTTGACTATCTCCGCATCTCGGTCGGCACAGCGGATGGCGGTGGGAGATGGCTGTCCTGCAACGGTCTGATCACCGATCCGACGCAATTGTTGAACATCGTGCGTCCGACCGCCGCCGCTTGGGGCGCCGATGACATGGCGGCGATGTCCCTGTTCGCTCAGGGTTACGTCTTCCGGGTCGCCACGGTTGCCATCGGGTCGTTCGTCATGTCGGGTGATGTTCTCTCGGTCCACCCGAAGTCCACCGCGATCGGCATGGATCAGCATCGCCTCAACGCGGTCCGAGTGGACCGAGCGGAGTTGGTGGCCGCCGATGGCGACTTGGCTGTTCTGCGCCGTGTCCTGATCGACGAGCACCTGGCGACGTTCGTTGATGCCGCTCACCGGTCCATGCCCATCGGCGAGGCATTGTTGTGGGGCAACGTCGGTTCGTCGTGTGCCGCGTCCTTCGGCGCGTTCGTGGGACCTCTCACCGGCCAGGCTGAGCGAATCCGCCACCTGGTCGAGGGCTTTTTTGCCACCTCCTCCCGCCGCGAGTTGGCGCGGTCAGGTCAGGTTGTTCGGATTGGTGATGGTCTGCAATGGGCGTGGGAACGCAATGCCTGCTGCCTCTATTACCAGACGGAGATCAGCGACGGCGCCAAGTGCGCCGACTGCTCGTTGTGGACACCGGCCGAGCGGTCTGTCAGTTACGCCAAGATGTTAGGGAAAACTTAGCCTCGCAAAACGCTCGCCTTGTCGGACAGCACGCTAAGAATGGGTGCGGGTGAAATAGCGGAAGCGGCGGTTCACCCAGTGAGATCATGTTTCGTAAACATATTGGGCTGGTCTCCTTTCCGCTTTTAGTGTTTGTTTTCACAGGTTGGTGTTGTGTGGGGGTGTTTTGTCACAGGGTCTGTGCATACTGGTTGATATGAATACAGTGTCTGCGAACCGGGCGGTGGTGAACAGGGCGCGTTTGTTGAGGCCTACGCTGCCGGTGGCGGAGGCGTCGGTGGAACAGTTGAGGCAGCGGATTAGGTCCACGATCCGCGTTCAGAATCAGGCTGCTGCGGACCGTGCCGAGGCAGTAGCGGAACTGGATCGACGCCAGGGAGCCGAACTGGTGGAATCGGTTTTGCGGGAGGATGGTTTGTTGGGCAGACGGCGAGCTCGTTCGGAGGTGGAAACCGCCCGGGAGTTGGAAGAGTTGCCCAAGACCCGGGAGGGTTTCTGGAAGGGGGACATTTCTGCTGATAATGCTCGGATTCTGGCGGGTGCTAGCAAGCGGGGAACCATCAAAGAAGATGAGTTGTTGGATGATGCCCGTTCTCAGTCTCCTGATAAGTTCGCCCGGTCGGTCCGAAAGCACGAACAACGACGGTCTCGTGATGATGGTGTTTCGAGGTTGGAGCATCAGCGTTCCCGCCGGTTCGCGAAGATCACCACTGACGTTGATGATGGGATGACCGTGCTATATGGGCGGTTCGATCCTGTTACGGGCGCTCGGATCGAAACGGCCGTCTCGGCGATGATGAACCAGTTGTGGCATAAGGAGGACCCCACCGATCGGGCCACGGGTCCACAGCGGATGGCCGACGCCCTAGCAAATCTTCTTACTCGTCAAGGGAAGGGCGGGGAGGGTCGTTCTCAGGATGTGCGACTGTTGTTGATCGCCGATTACGACGCGGTCAGCGGACGGTTGGGCAACCCCCGCTTGGAGAACGGCACCCCGGTTCCGGCGGGAACGTTGCGGCGTTTGGGGTGCGATGCCCAGGTACTGCCGGCTGTCTTCTCGGGTGGTTCGATACCCCTGGACCTGGGACGGGCCCGGCGTACCGCCAGCGGTTCCCAACGCGCTGCTTTGGTCGCCCGCGACAAACACTGTGTGGGTTGCGGCGCCAAAGCGTCGTGGTGTCAGGCCCACCATATTGTTCATTGGCAGGACGGAGGCCCTACCAGTTTGGAGAACATGTGCCTGCTGTGCAGCCGATGTCACCACAAGGTCCATGACCAAGACTGGACCGTGCACCAAACCCCAACCGGGAAGTACACGCT
>JGIcombinedJ30088_10002806_pt1 | contig 16552 bp, 19 predicted proteins | sample PinacodermPK_FD_30088 | JGI IMG/M metagenome (IMG submission 30088)
GAAGGCACCGGAAGCACAAACGACCAAACGAAGAGAGGCGGCCCGCCGAGCGGGGCCGCCTCTCTCGTGTCACCGCAATCTTCAAGACCATCTCACCCCGGCCTCTCGTGCCGGTGTTCGTCAACCGCCTCCGCTGCTCGAGCGTGCGGCGTTCCCACCGGCGCGGCGGCCGAAGATCAGACCGAAGGCAAGGCCCCCGTGTTCCCTCGTGTAGGCGCGGCCGGCATCGGCACCCGCCGCGAACAGTCCCTCGATGGGCCTTCCACCCCGATCAAGGACCCGGGCATCAGAGTCGATGCGCAACCCTCCGGCCGGGTCCACCACGCCCTGAACGACTGGCGCCGCGTAGAAAGGGGGTCGGTTGATCGGTCGGCCACCTTCTCTACGGGGTGGCCACAACTCGTGGAGACGACCGCCCCGAGCCTCCAGGTTGTACTCGGCGAGGGTCCGCACCAGCCGTCGGGGGTTGACGCCTTCGTTGTAGGACGGGGTTGCGCGCCAGGCTGCCAGCCGGGCTGCAAGCTCCTCCACCGTGTCGGCTTGCACTATCCGAGCACCCCAACCTCGGGCAACCTCGATGGTCTCCTCGAACTCCACGTACAGCGGGTGGTCGAAGACGCAGAAACCCAGACCTTCCCGCTGGCCGGTAGTCGCCCAGCCGATCACCGTGTATCGGGAGGACTCGTCGACGTACCGATCACCGCCGAGGTTCACGAGGATCGACGGCTCGTCACCCCAGATCGGCGGGCGGAGGCTGAGCCGCTGTACACCTGACGGAACCGGCTCCGGCATCCGTCGTTCCTCCTCAGAGAGCCCGCTCCCCCCTCCCAGGAACTCGCGCAGGTCATCCGGCGGTTCGAACGGCGGAGCGAATACGCACCCCCCGGTACTGACCGATACACCGGTGCTGAGCGACGCCCCCACGGCTAGCGCGGCAAGGATCCCGTCCCCGTCGTGATGGCGCGAGCCGTAGTAGCTGGTCCGGTCGCCGGTCGCGCCGAAGTAGCGGACCTTCATCTCGGTGTTCCGGCTGAAGCTGCCGGTCGCCAGGATGGTTGCCCCCGCCTCGACTCGGAGGACACCTCCGTCTCCGCTACAAACTGCTCCAACGACCTCCCCGCGATCACCTGTAAGCAAGTGCGCGAGCCCCGTTCCGAGCAGGATGCGGCCACCATCGGCCTCCAAGCGGCTACGAAGAGTGGTGAACATGCGAATGCCGCCCAACCCCTGGTGGGGGTGGTAGTTGAACCGACCGGGGCTGAGGGGATCCGGCACCAACTTGACTCCGAAGGAGCGCAACCAGTCGAGCGCCACGGGGAAGTCGTGGACCAAGGCCCTCTGCAGGTCGGGATCGCCCTCCGGGTTGCCGTCACGCATCCCGCCGAAGCTGTCCGACTCGATATCAAAGCCTCCCGCCCAGCGGGCGTTGCCTCCAACCGTCATGTCCTTCTCGACCACCAGCACGTCGGCCCCCGCCTGGGCGGCCGCTACGGCGGCGCTCATCCCCCCGATCCCGGAACCTGCCACCAAGACGTCGCAAGCGAGGCTGCGGTCACTCATGATCCCGGAGTCCGGACCGGGCGGACCCACCGCGGGGCGGCTAACTTGACGGGTGCCGCAGCGGCCCGTTGGGAGTTCTCGTGACGCAATACCCGCACCTGTTCAGCCCTCTCGATATCGGCAATGCGACAGTTCGCAACCGGCTCATGCAGACTGCTCACGGCAAAGCATATTCGGTGCGTAACCTCGTTTCGCAGAGAGACTACGACTACAAGGTTGCCAGAGCGGCCGGCGGCGTCGGTCTCATGATCACGGGGAGCCGGCCGGTACACCCGACCGGAGCGCAGCGCGGGGCCACTCTCGCCTACCTACACGAGGGAATCCCGTACGATCGCCGGCTCACCGCGGCGATCCAGGGCTACGGGGCGGTCATCTTCGGCCAACTCGCCCATGTGGGGATGATGATGCCCAGCGACGCGAACGACGACCCCCGCGTGTTGTGGAGCGCGTCGGCCATTCCCTCTCCGCACCCATCGGAGATGGCCAAGGCGATGGAACCGGAGGAAATGGACGAGTTGGTCGAGTCCTACCGCAGTTCGGCGGAGATCATCCGTACGGGGGGCTACCAAGGGGTGGAGCTCCACTTCGCCCACAGCTACCTGATCCACCAGTTCCTCTCCTCGATGTTCAACCGCCGCACGGACGAGTACGGAGGTCCGGTGGAGAACCGCCTCCGGCTCCCGATGAGGATCATCGAGTCGGTGCGGTCAGCGGTGGGCCCTGACTACGTGGTGGGTGTCCGGCTCGGGATGACCGACTTCCTGGAAGGGGCCCATGACGTGAGCGACACGATCGCCATCGTCACCGCCCTCCGGGACAGCGGATACATCGACTACGTGAGCCTGTCCGCCGCCGGCTTCAACAAGGGCTTGGAGATAGCCCCCTCGGATGTCCCGAGCGGCCACATGGTGGCGATGGCGGCCGATATCAAGGCAGCGGTACCGGGGCTGGTCACGTTCGCCATCGGGGGACTCAACGATCCGGCACAGGCCGAGGAGATGGTCAGGACCGGCCAGGCGGACATGGTGGCGATGACCCGCACGATGATCGCTGACCCCGAGTATCCGAACAAGGTCCGGGAAGGACGCGAGAACGAGGTCTACCGCTGCATCCGGGCCAACCAGGGGTGCATATCGCGGGTGTTCCGGGGGCTCGCGGTGGCATGCACCGTGAACCCGGCTACCGGTCGCGAGGGGAAGTTCGGCGCCCGGAGCCTGAAGTTGACCGCGGCCCCACACCGCTGGCTAGTGGTCGGTGGGGGTCCGGCCGGGCTGAAGGCAGCCGAAGGGCTTGGGCGCGCCGGACACAGGGTCCTGCTGCTCGAAGCGGAGGATCGGCTGGGAGGGCAGGTGAACCTGGCCATGGAGACACCCGGCAGGGAAACCTTCGGGTGGATCGTCACGGACCTCCATAACCATCTGGAGAAACTCGGGGTGGAAGTCCGTCTCGGCGTGCGAGCCACGGCCGAGCTGGTGGCGCAGGAGAACCCCCATGGAGTGGTAATCGCCACCGGAGCACTGCCAGGGAGGGACGGCTACTCGTATGCCGCTCCCCTGACCCGCCGGATTCCCGGAGCAGAGCTACCCCATGTGGTTACCCCATGGGAGGTCCTCGGGGAAGGCCATGTCACGGGCGGCCGGGTGGTGGTGCTTGACGGGGACGGATCACGCTACGCGGCCGGGACCACCGAGGTGCTGGTGAACCGGGGAGCGGAGGTAGAACTCATCAGTCCCCATGCCGATCTGTTCCCGGCCACCGTCACCACCCTCGACCGGAGCTTCGTGTACCAGCGCCTCTTCTCCAAGGGGCTTCGCTACCGGTTGAACTCATGGGTCTCGGAGATCGGCAACGACACCGTAACCGCGTGCAACCTCTACTCCGGCGAGGCTGAGAGACTGGATGGAATAGCCGCTGTGGTGCTGATCACGGGACGCGTCGCCGACGACGGTCTGTACAGGGAGTTGAAGGGCCACCTCGAGCATCTCCACCGGATCGGGGACTGTGTCGCGCCCCGCTCGCTCGACCATGCGATCTACGAGGGCTTCGTGGCAGGACGCGAGGAGTGGTCCCTGCAGGAACGCCACATCGGGGCAGGCGAACTCGAGGCTTGGAGGGACTGAGCCTGCCTTCGGTTGGCCGCCCGACTACTGCCGGCACGCTCGGAGTCGGAGGAGATTCGGATACCCGCAACCGGACACCCGATCGGGACCTACGAACCGCTCCGGAACCATCCGGATTCCGCCTGCGCGGCCAAATGGGCACTCACCGGCCGACCGGCCCACAGCCACATCCTCCCGGATAACCGGGCCGGAGTGGCGGACCCCAATCAGGAGGGGTGCTGGTGACATCTGCGGGAAGTGCTCCCGACTCAGAACAGGGTCCGCGCGACCGAGACGACCCGGTAGTCGTCTCCCACGATCGGGATCGCCCTCCACTTGTCGAAAGTAGTGCACGGATGCGAGATGCCGAACCCCACGAGATCACCCACCGCCAGCGGCGTATCTTCTTCCAGGTCAATGAATGCATGCTGGTCGTTGAGCGCCACCGTTCGCATCGGAGGCGCCACCTCGACCGTCGTCTGGTCCCTCCCGCGAACTCTCTTGGCAACCGGCAGAAGCCCGTCGAAGGAGACATCGCGGCGTCCCACCCCCACGATCGCCCTGGTCGGTTCCGGGCGTGAAAGGACCGTTCCCCATACCTCGATGGCAGGGACCAGATGCTCGGGATATCCTGTCCTACTCGCCTCTCCCATAGGGGAAGACCGATGCACCGAACCGTCATCGTGGGTCAGGTAGCAGCCGCTGCGGATAACCAACCGGTAAGGCCCGCCCAACTCCGCGCGGGAGAACCGTGAGACCACACGGTCGAAGTACAAGCTACCGCCAGCGGTGAGGATCAGGTCGGGGCTGGGCTCGAACCAGCCACGCCGGGCAATCTCGCAGGCCAGATCAACGATCTGATCAAGGAAATCGTCGACCACCTGGAGGGCGCTCCGGTCTCCCCTAGCTCCCAGGAGACCTTCGAAACCGGCTACTCCCGTTAACGCAAGATGGACGGAGGAGGCCGCCGCGCCCGCAACCGCCAGGCCCTGCTCGATGCTTCTCACGCCCGCCCGTCCTGCGGGGACTCCCATCTCGACCAGGACCGGGAACGGCCGGGCGGGTTGCAACCTGCCCAGGACCTCGTCGAAGACGGCTACTCCGTCGAGCGAGTCGACGTAGCACATGACGTCGAACCCGTCGCCCCGAGCCCCGGCCAACCATTCGATCTCACCGGGGGACACGACCTCATTGGCGATCAGCACCCTGGGAACGCCGCACTCCTGCATGACCATGGCCTGCCAGGTGGTAGCGGCGGTGATAGCCCAGACCCCGTCGTCGATCTGGCGGCGGAACAACTCGGGCGACATGGTGGTCTTGCCGTGGGGCGCCAGGTCAACTCCATTGCGCAGGCAGAACGCGCGCATTGTCGCGCCGTTGTGATCGAGAGCCGACTCGGACATCAAGGCGATCGGGTACGGGATGTCGCGGTCGAAGATCGACCATCCGGTCGCGTCGCCGGCACTGAGTGGGAATCCCTTCGCGCGAGGGACGTCAGTATCGTCGACGAGCATTGACCCGGCCCTCGCAACGTGGACTTGTGGATAGTCGCCCATACCGACTCCTCCTCGATAGCGTCACTCGGAGAATACGACGCTCCCCCTTTCCCGGTGTGGCCCGGTCCATCGAGCGGATCAATTCTCGCAGAGCACGGTCGGCAGGTGCGTCGGCCAGGGGAGGCATCGCCGGCGATCTTGCCTCCGCCGGCTTGAAGCGCCACGCCGGGGTGGGCATATGCAAATTCCTGCGGTTGCGAGGCCCTTCGATTCCTCTACTCGGAAGCTCGATCAGATCGTGCCCGGAAGCTGCCACAGATCGCCGGTCCGAGGGTTGCCGCTCAGATGTCTATCACATCCAGTTCGTCGGCAAGGATCACCTCGCCGGCGAAGATCCGCCCGACATCGGCTCCNGGCCCGCGCCTCGGACTCTTCACCCTCAAGACCGGGCCCTCTATGGACCAGGATGAGTTTCTCCACGCCCGCTCGATGGGCCATCCGTGCCGCTCCGGTCGTCCCGGTCTGCCCCGGAGCCTCACCGCATTCCTGCATCGCCTCCTGGTGATCCCAGCACATGCTGACCAGGGCGGTCGCCCCCCTGGCAAGCTCGATCACGGAGCTGCACGGCTCCGTATCCCCGGTGACGACGATGCTCGCGGTCGGTGTCTCGATCCGGTATGCGAGAGAGTCGAGGAACGGCTGTACATGTACCGCCTCTGTGGACCGCACCAACCAGTCGGGACCCTCGATGACCATACCGGGCCCGATATCGGCGGCATCCACGACGGGCGCCGGGCGCGGAAGCACACCGCCCCGGTTCACGAACACCCGCTGGCTCACCGGCGCCCCGACCCGGGCCTTCCAGTCATGAGCGAAGACCCCGTCGTCGCCGATGAGACCTTCTGTGATCCTGGCCGTGAGAGTGGGTCCCCGCACCGTGAGCAAGCCCTCCCGGCCGATGCTCTGGTCCCACCGGCAAAGGAGAAAGCACGGATAGTCGGCGTCATGGTCGAAGTGGTGGTGGGTAAAGAAGAGATGATCGATGCGGGTCGGCCACAGGCCGGCCTTCACCAGCTTGTGGGTGGCAGCCGGACCGCAATCGAACATCACCAGATCAGACCCGGTATCGACCACATAGGCCGTACCGAATCGCTGCGGCGTCGGCGTCGGCGTTCCGGCACCGACGATGTAAAGCCTGCTCACGCGACCCTCTCCTCCACCTTCAGTCCCTACTCTGTGCCAGCCAGCGCTGCTCGCTACGGGCCGGCACGTACATCCGGAAGACCACCATCGGTCCATCCCGACCCGCGATGGTCACATGGTGCGCATGGGGCGGTGTCACGACCACCGGCCTCTGCGCCACATCGATGGTCGTTCCGTCGATACTGGTGGAACCGATACCCTCGAGCACCGTGGCGGTCTCCTCGGCGCGGTGGGTGTGGTCGGGCGCGGAGAACGCCTTCGGCAATGCAGCCGCATCGCCCAAGCCGACGCTGGCCAGATCCCTTCCAGCCGGACACCCAACACGCACGAACGTAGGTCAGGGCCCCTTGTCGGAGTGCTCGGGACAGTACGCCAGAATTCCCAGACCGGCGGCCGTGCGCAGGCCGGCCAACTCCAGGGCGCTGAGCGGGGTGCCCTGCGCTTCCGCATCGGCTTTTGTCTGTTCCTCGAACTCCTGCCAGGTGGTCCCCTCAGCGAATGCGGCGCATGCGCTCCACACCATGTCCCTGGTCGAGGCTGCCTGTGAATCACTGATGAACGGACTGTCGAGAAAACCCTCGAAGGAGGCTTGGGCTTCCTCCGAACCCAGGGGGCTCCTCTCCGCTTCCGGGTCGACGGATGCCTCTGTATCCTCCCCGCCGCATGCGGTAACCATCAGGACTAACAACAGAAACAACAGGGTTGATAGCGATCGTCTCATGTGCCAGACCCTACCCCAGAGAACGTGGTTGCGTCAGGCCTTGGAGCTTCCCGGTCGAGGGCGATTGGGCGTTGAGGGTGTGGGCCGGCCCTCGGAAGTCTGGCGACGTCGCCGAGCAGAGAGAATTCGAATCCCAATCGGCCAATCGGTCTGATAGTGTCTGGCAGAGTCGGTTTGATCCGGAGACCCGTGGAAGTGGGCCGCGGTGGAGGCATCGACAGTCTGGCATAGCGGGTAGTGGAAACCGGACCGGCAACGACGCGGAAAGGATGACTTGCCATGCCACGATTGCTGTTCCTGGTCTCAAGCGCGCGGGAGATGGAACTCGCCAACGGAAACATGCACGAAACGGGGTATTTTGCCGACGAGGCCTTGACTCCCTTCGAACGCTTCGTCGAGGCGGGGGTCGAAGTGCTCGTCGCAACCCCAGACGGACGCTCGCCATACGCCGATCCATATGGATTGGAGGAGATCTTCCACTATCCGGACGATGACGAGGACTTCCTGAATAGCATCACCCGGACCTTTGCGCACGATGTGGATGACATCCGCCTCACCCTGCACCATCTCACCGAACTGGGCATGATCTCGGCCCGGCGGGTGTTCGGCCTTCTCAAAGAGGCCGGCATGCATCCGATGGAAGCCCGCAAGCTGATATCACGCGCCGCCGCCCACTCCTGGCGCAACGACAACCAGTTCCTCGACTCCCTGGAAGCCGAGGACCTCCCGGAATCGGTGGTCCGTGATGATCTCGAAACTGCCTTGGCCGAGGTGATCGCCGAAAGCAACGACGAAGCCCAACGCGTCAAGGACGCCCTCGACGCCATCTCGGGCTTCCTAACGCCTACAAACCTGTCGACCATGACCGACGAGGAGATAGCCGAGTTCGACGCTGTCTTCGTTCCCGGCGGCCATGGCCCGATGGTCGATATGGCAGACAACCCCGACGTGACCCGTGTGATCACCATCCTGCACGAAAAGCAAGCTGCGATCGCCTCGGTCTGCCACGGACCCGCCTTCCTGCTCTCCGCACCCGCCAACATGGACGGCCAGTGGCTGTTCGACGGCTACCGGGTCACGTCGTTCACAGACGAGGAGGAGGACCAGACCAGACCCGGCCAGCACGGCCTCTCCTGGTACTTGGAGAGCGCGCTGCGGAATGCGGGCGCCGTGTTCGACGACGGGCGCAACGCCTGGGCGTCCCACGTCGTCGTCGACCGCAACCTGATCACGGCCCAGAATCCGGGCTCCGCGGACGCTGTGGCGGACGCGGTGCTCAAGAGCCTGGAAGTACTCTGACGGGGGTGATGCCGATGTCCGACCCAGCTGCTGACTTCTGGGATGCGATCCGTACCGGCGATGTCAATAGCGCGATGGAGTTGGTCTCCGACGACGTCACCATCAACCTGCTTCCGGCCAAAGTCAACGGAGGCAAGGAGGAGGCCCGGGGCTTCTTCGCAGCCACGGTCATGGCCTTCCCGGATCTGCTACTGACGACCAAGAACCACTTCACTGGAACCGACGGAACTGCCGTAACCGAGATGAAGATGGAGGGAACGCAGGCGGCCGACTATCTAGGTGTCGTGAACCAGGAAAAACACATCGATCTCGACCAGGTGTGGATGCTCGGTACGTCCGATGGACGTATCACGTCGATCCGTGGCTTCTGGGATCAGAACATTCTCTACCGCAGGCTGGCGGTCAAGCGCCTCGACGCGGTGTCGATCATTTAGGAAGGGAGTGCCCATGACTGCAACTGCTACGAAGGCGGACCCCGTCACAACGGTTGAAGCCTTCTTCGATGCCTACCGGCGACACGACACGCTGTCGATGGTAGATCTCTGTACCGACAACGCCGACTTCTCGTACGTCCCGTTCGAGATATGGACCAAGCAAAGGGTCATCAGGGGCGACGGGAAGGTGGCCACACTCGGCCGGCCCATTTGGGAGGGACTGATCAACTCCTTCCCCGACCTAACCAACGAGGTCCACTCCATCACCGCCTCCGACGACGGGAAGGTGGCTGCGGTGGTGAGCATCGGCGGCTGCCAGGAGAAGGCGTGGGGACCGATCGCCCCCCAGGGCAAGAAGTACTGGGAGCCCCACGCGTTCATCTTCGATGTCAACGACGGCGGCAAGATCGAGAGCCTGACCGCCTACTGGGACAGCGCCTCCATCTATCGCCAACTCGGCCACATGGAAGTCGACTGAGGAAGGAGGAACCATGACCCTTAGACGTGAAGAATGGCAAGGGATCGTCCGGGATGTCGACTGGACTCTCGGTTACGTGGACGACGAAGCCGTCTACCCCGACTGGCTGAGCGGAACGGGCAAGGTTCCCCGTGAGGCTTGGTCGGCCTGGGAGGAGAGCTACAAGGTCGCCTACCCCGAATACGTCGCCACCCAGGACGAAAAGGAAACCTCCGCCTACGCGGTGAAGGCCGCCCTGAGCCGGTCGAACCAGTACGAACAGTTGGACGAGGCGTGGAGGTCGTCGGTCAAGATGCACCTCGGCGGGATTGCCCTGGTCGAGTATGCAGCCGTGTACGGGGAAAGCCGCATGGCCCGCTTCGGGTTGAGCCCCGCGTGGCGCAACATGGCCGTGATGGGCACCCTCGACGAGATCCGACACGGCCAGCTCAGCTTGTCGTTCGCCCACGAGTTGGTGGAACGCGATCCCCAGTTCGATTGGGCTCACAGGGCGTTGCTCACCAACGACTGGGTAGCCATCGCTCTGCGGGCGCTGATCGACAACATGATGATCGGTGGCAGCGTGGTGGACATCGCCATCCAGCTTCCGTTCGCCTTCGAGACCGGCTTCACCAACATCCAGTTCGTGGCGCTGGCGTCCGACGCCCTCGAGGCCGGTGACGTGGCCTTCGCCAACCTGATCTCCTCGATCCAGACCGACGAGGCTCGCCACTCGCAGCAGGGCGGACCCACACTTGAGGTCCTGGTGGAGCACGATCCGGTGCGGGCGCAGTGGACGGTCGACAAGTTCTTCTGGCTCTCTGCGCGGGCTTTCGCCGCCCTCACCGGACCGTCGATGGACTACAACACCCCGGTCGAGTCCCGCAAGTACAGCTACCGGGAGTTCATGGAAGAGTGGATCATCGACCAGTTCGTCCGCACCATCCAGGACTACGGCCTCAAGCGCCCCTGGTACTGGGACGAGTTCATCGAGGGCCTCGACGTGTGGCATCACTCGCTGCAGATGGGTGAGTGGTTCTGGCGCCCGACCCTGTGGTGGAAGCCGGTCGGGGTATCGCCCGAGTCCCGCGAGTGGCTGATCGAGAAGTATCCCAACTGGGATGTCCTCTACGGTGACAAGTGGAAGCTACTGGCGGAGAACATCAACGCCGGAAACATGCACCGTGCCCTACCCGAGACGCTCCCGTGGCTGTGCAACTACTGCCACCTCCCGACCTGCAACGCAACGTACGGACGGGACGGCAAGTGGCGGGTACGCAACCATTCGCTCAAGCACAACGGCGTGACGTACCACTTCTGCACCAAGGGCTGCCGCCAGATCTGGTGGGAGGATCGGGACGCTCTCAACAGCAAGACGGTGGTGGAGCGTTTCCTCGCCGGAATGATCCAGCCGATGGACGTCCCCGGGATACTCGGGTACATGGGACTCACGCCCGACGTCATGGGTGACGACGCCGGCGCCTACGACTGGACCGAGGCCTACGCGAAGACCGAGCCGGTCGTCGCGGGGGTGGGTGGATGAGCGACAACGGCGCCTCCGCCGAACCCCAACTCGTCCCGCTCAACGCCATCTTCGCCGACGACTTCGTCGAGTTGCTCATCCCCGTGATGTCCAACAACACCATGGCGGAGGTGGCGGAGGCGGTCGCCCACCATACGGTGGGAGTGCGAGTGCGGGACCGTGGCCTGCCCAAGATGGTCGTCCACAACAACCGGATAGTGCCCGAAGACGTGACGGTGGCCGATGCGGGCATAGGCCCGCTCGACCACATCCGCGTCGATTGGGTGGAGTAGGAGGGTCGATATGGATAATCCTGTAGGGCCGATCCTGCGGATGAGCGACCTGATCGAGGAGATCATCAGCGCCATCGAGGACGACAATCCGGGTCGCGAGATCGAGGTGATCGACCGGGGCGCCTACGTGCGCGTCCACGCGTCCTCCTTCCTCAAGGTGACGGCCGAGTCGCTCAAGCGCCATCTGGGACCCGACTACCAGCTGCGGTCGCTGGAGAACCTGTTGACCGCCAACGCCGGACGTATCAATACCTCCCGCAGCGACCAGACGAGTTGGTCGCTGGGCGGGGCGACCGAGGAGGACGTCACATCATGAGCGCCAAGAAGCGGAAGCTGCGCACTTGGAGCGAGTTCGGCGACATTCGCCGCCGGCCTACCGAGTACGAGATCGGCGCCCACGCCGCCAACTACACGGTTCGCCGGGACAGGATGGCGCCGTTGGAGCAGAACCCGTCCTCGCCGGGCAACCTGTGGTTCCTGGCCTATCGTGACAACTCGCCCCTCCAGCTCGACGACTGGGAGGTGTACAGGGATCCGGACCAGCTGACGTACCGGGCGTACGTGGCCAAGCAGGCCGCCCAGGAGACGAAGGTCGCCGGTCTGATGGACAGCTATTCGAACATCGGCCACGACCAGTCCCTCTCCCCCGGATGGGTGGGGATACTCCGTACGTTCTACACGCCGATCCGGTACCCCGCCCATGCATTGCAGATGCTGCAGGCCTACGTGGCGCACATGTCGCCCACGGCGTACATCACCAATGCGGCATCCTTGTCGATGGCGGACCAGCTCCGGCGGGTGACAGTGGTGTCGATCCGCACGCGGGAGTTGCAACTGGGCTACCCCGACGCAGGTTTCGCCACCGGTGAACGGGATGTCTGGGAAGGCCACGATGGATGGCAACCGACGCGAGAGCTTCTCGAGCGGGCGCTGATCGCCTACGACTGGGGCGAGGCGCTGACCGCCGCCAACCTGGTTATCGCTCCCACGCTGGACGACGTTCTCAACCGTCAGCTGGGCGACGTAGCCCGTGCCAACGGCGACGACCTCACCTGGCTGCTGTGCCAGAACCTGCACGAGGACTCCGCCCGGCGGGCCAGATGGTCGTCCGCAGTGGCGAGCCTGGCGGTGGAAGGCCGTGCGGAGAACAAGCCTGCCTTTGAAAGCTGGATCGCGAAGTGGGCGCCGAGAGCCGACGCCGCCGCGCTCGCGCTGGGAGGCATTCTGGCCGGAGCGCCGAACGGAGACGTCGACGCCGAGACGGTAGCCGCCGAGGCTGCAGAGGCCAGGCAGCAGGTTCTCGCTGTAGCCGGTCTGGGCGAGCCGGCCCTCCAGAGCACTGGTTGAGAGGTCCATGGCCGAACCAACCCGGTGGCTGGAGGCCATGGAGCTGGATGACCTCTGGGAGGGTGACCTCGAAGGGGTCGAGGTACGTGGCCACAAGCTGATCCTCGTCAACGTGGACGGAGAGGTGCGGGCCTACCGTGACCGTTGCCCCCACCAGGCTTGGCCGCTCTCGGACGGGGACCTGGACGGCGACGTGCTGACCTGCACCAACCACCTGTGGGAGTTCAACGCTGTCACCGGCGCGGGCATCAATCCGGCCGACAGTTCCCTGTTCGCCGTTCCGTGCAAGGTGGAGGATGGTGTCATCTGTGTAGCGCCGCCTAGCTGACATGGCTGGTCTCCCGGAGACCGTCGTGTTGCTGGGTGGCGGTACGGCCTCGGCAGCAGCCGCGTCGAACCTGAGGCATCTCGGGTTCGACGGACGAGTCGTGCTGGTGTCCGAGGAGGACGTGCCGCCCTATGAGCGTCCCCCTCTGTCCAAGGAGGTGCTCGCCGGATCGATGGCTTCGGGCGACGCCACCATCCGGGCCGAGGAGTGGTACCGGGACAACGACGTCGACCTGGTCCTCGGTACCCGGGCCATAGCGATAGACGTGGATAGCTCGGCTATCGAGACGGTCGGCGCCGGGACGATCCCCTACCACCATCTCCTGGTGGCAACCGGCGGCCGGGCCCGGAGGCTACCGGGCTTCGAGGGGGACCGGATACTGCATCTGCGCACCCGCGGTGACTCCGAGAAACTGGCCCGCAGGCTGCGCGACGGCAGCCGGGCGGTGGTGCTCGGGGGAGGGTTCATCGGCTGCGAGGTGGCGGCCACCGCCCGCGGGCTGGGGGTGGAAGTCACCATCATCGAGATGGAAGAGCAGTGCCTGCGCGCTCCCCTGGGGGAGAGGTACGGCCGGGCAATAACGGAAATCCATCGTGACGCGGGCTGCACGCTGCGCCTGGGGGAGCGAGTTACGAGCGTGGTCGAGACCCCGGACGGCCTAGCCGTGACCACCGACCGGGGTCGTGTGGAGTGCGAGTGGCTGCTGGTAGCGGCAGGGATGATCCCCAACACCGAGTTGGCACACCGAACCGCCATCGAGGTGGAAGGGGGAATCCGGGTGGACCGGCACTGCCGGACATCGGTGCTCAATGTGTACGCGGCCGGAGACGTGGCGTCGGGACAGCAGCCCGGCGGAGGCTACCTGCGGGTCGAGCATCATGAGAACGCGATGAGGCAGGGCGCTGTCGTGGCCCGCAACATCGTCGGCGAGAACGCCGTGGATGATTCTCCCCACTGGTTCTGGTCCGACCAGTACGACTTGACCATCCAGTCGCTAGGCCACTTCGACCCCCATGCCCGACACGTGATACGCGGCTCGATCGAGGACCGTGCGTTTTCCGCGTTCCAGCTGTCGGACGCCGACGGTGATACCAAGAAGATCGTGGCCGTGCTGACCATCGGCAGACCCCGCGACATATTCGCGGCCCGCAAACTCATGAGGGCGGGCACAGCGGTCACCGCGGAGCAGGTGGAGGACCTGTCGACGGATCTGCGCCGCATCGGCAGGCCGAGGAGAAGACGATGACCGTAACCCGGCCACCGCAACCGACCGTCACTACCAGCCAGGCCAAGTAACGCATCGACTAGGGCGAGGCGCGGCGCATCCTCGCCCGGGTCGAAGGCATCTCCACCGACCAGGCCCACCGGGCTCTCAAGCTCCGGACCACAACGGTGTCGGTGCCCTCGCGCAGGTTCTCGAAGAGGGGATCGCCCAGTCGATCCGGTTCGGTATACGCTCCGGCGAGACTCCGGGTCGGATCCTGGCTGTCGAGGGGTGACCAAGGGTTAAAGACTTCTATCATCGGATAACCATTGATTTTAGGTTGGCAGACCTTTGTATATCGACTAGATTGGGTCACAGCACTTGGGGAAGGTGAGATGACAGAGGGTGACCCCCAGGCCGGCAGTCATGCTGACCTCGTCGGGGCATTGCACAAGATCGACACCAGGTTCGCTTCCCGGGCGAGATGGCCATTCGTAGCCAACCTCGCTTCCGCAGCTCCCATCGCGGGGCTGCGATGACGGTCAGCGAGTCGTTGGTGGACGCCAAGGACGCGGCGGTAGAGGCGCGCCTCGAATCGAAAATCGAGCGAGCCGTGGCGGCCTTGGAGCGTCGCTTCGGCGAAATGGAACGCCGTTTCAGCGAGATGGAACGCCGTATCAACCAACACACGCTTTGGGTGGTCGGATGGGTGACCGTTGTCGGCGGCCTCATCATCACGGTGGTCCTCAACCAGTAGGGTGAGCGATCCGCCAGATCGTTCCCACGCGTGCGGCTCGCCGAACCGTATCTCCTTCAACCCCACCATCAGGGGACCGTGTGAAGAAACAGGCCTTGGGTCGCGATCCAACGTGGCGCCGGCGGAGGTCAAGGTCCCGGCCTCCTCGACACGGCGGAACGCGCTCAGGCGCCGGGGAGGGCGCGGCCGGGGGAGGGACCCGCCGGGGGCGACCACCCGGCGATTCGCGCGGTCTCGACCGGTGGTCGCTGCGGTCGGGTAGTCACGGCAATCTTCACCGAATCCCGGCTCGGGACACCAGGCGAGTTCGATCCCCACGTAATCGGGGGATCGCCCCAGGAAAGGTCATTCTCCGCCTTCCAGAGGTCCGGTGGGGGGTCGGGAGCGGATAAGATTAGGAGCGGTGCTGACCATCGGCCGACCCCGTGATGTCTTCGCCGCCCGCAAGCCGACGGGGGCGGGAGTCTCCGTTTGGCCCCAGCAAATCGGCGTATCCACCGATCTCCGACGCCTCGCTAAGCCCAGGAGATGGCGATGAGCGGTGCCGGGCTTCCCGAACCGACCGTTACCGCTCTCAAGACCAACGTGCGGATCGACCAGGACGAAGCAAAGCGTATCCTGGCGCGGCTGGAGAACATGAACGCCGAGGAAGCCCACCGAGCTCTCAAGTTCCGGCCCGGTCTGGCTTCGGCACCACTGGCCCGGGTACTGGAGCAAGGACTTGCCGAAGCCGCCCGGTTCGGGATCCGGAGCCACGAGATGGAGGTCGGGACGTGGACAGTCGAGAAGGGGGATGTGATCACGCGGCTCCGGCGGATGGCCCACGGTATAGCCGACTGGATCACGACTACAACCACCCGGGTAGAGATAAGGCTACGCGTGGTCACTTGGCATACGACTCCTGACGAGTCGTACCCCGAGGACAGTGCCGCGAACGACGGAAAGAAGGTTACGTGATGGACGCCATCGAGAGCCACATCATCGAATCCCTGCGCAAGGTGATCGACCCCGACCTCGGCGTCAACATCGTCGACCTCGGCTTCGTTCGCGAAGTTCACGTAGATGGCCGCCAAGCGTCGCTGGACGTGACCCTGACCAACCCTTTCTGCCCACTGACATCGGTCATCGAGGACCAGATGAGGAACGAACTGGTTGGTGAGGGGGTGCTCGAGGACTTCGAGGTCAGCTGGGTGTTCGACCCTCCCTGGTGTCCGGATCAAGTCTCCGAGGAGGGCCGGAAGCAGCTCCGCTCGATCGGGTTCGCATCGATGTGAGGGTGCGCCGGATCCAGATTCGAACACGACAGCGAAGCGGAAGGGAACGATCACGATGACCATCATCGCAACGTACGACGTCTCGGAGGGCAACGGGGACAAGGTGGCTGAGCTACTGGAAGGCTACGTGCCCAGGGTGCTCACCGAACCGGGATGCATCGCCTTCGATGTCTACCGCAGCATCGACAACCCGAACAGGTTCGTGCTGGTGGAGCAGTACACCGGCCAGGCAGCAGTCGATGCCCACATCGCCGCCGATCACTTCGACGAGATCGCCGTTCAGCAGATCCGCCCGCTCCTCGCCAACCGCAGCGTCGATTTCCTGACCAAGCAATAAGGTACGAGGGTGCGCGGAGAGGTGGACACGACCGCCGTCATCCACAAGGCCATAGGCCGTTCGAACCCAGGAAAGCCGGCGGCCACTGACATACACGCGTCAACCGTTGCAGTCATCGCTCCCTAGTGTCCCGAGTCTTTAGTTCGGTTGTGTTTGGAAGACGTGCAGTCATGCGACGGGTTGGTTGTGTCACAGGCCTGTTGCATGCTTGTAGGTAACCG